>Ga0126372_10000938_pt1 | contig 11216 bp, 13 predicted proteins | sample PanSoiMetaPlot_6_FD_92762 | JGI IMG/M metagenome (GOLD analysis project Ga0126372, IMG submission 92762) | Tropical forest soil microbial communities from Panama - MetaG Plot_6 | ecosystem: Environmental > Terrestrial > Soil > Tropical forest > Bulk soil | place: Panama | collected 2016-02-17
CACCTCCTCCAATCTCTCCCCGCTGCGCGGGGGTTACAGCACTGCGCCTCGTGGCGCAGCGGCGATCATGACTCGACCACCCACGCCGCCGGCGGCAGCCTCCACGGCCCGCTGGCCAAGCCCGCCGCACCATCGTGAGCATCCGAACCTAGATCACGATCAAGTACCCAGCGTCACGACCAACGACTTAGCGCACACCAGCTGAATGTATACCGTTTGTGGAGCTACAGGTCCGGAATCCGGACCTCTGCCTCCATAAACAGCGCGATCATGGTGGAGAGCCGGCGAAGGGGACCTCGCCTGACCGGAACTAAGGTTCAGCGTCACCTGGAACAAAAGGGCCCCCAAGCGCGCCCTTCGGTCCTTACCTTGACTGCCCCCTTGTTGACCATCGGAGCGATACATCGGTCACACTGAGTCGCCCCTATAGCGCACCGCAGCCCAGCTGAATGTTTGCGGTAGCCGGTAGCCCTTGTCCGCCTGGCCTATTCCAGGCAACCGGGGGATTACGGGAGCTGTGCGCTGTGAGGTCGATCCGACGTTCTATGGTCACGGCTCGCAAGTTGTCCATCCGCCGGCGCGGTCAGAGGGAGAAGCCGATGGCGCGCAGCTGTTCGCGGCCGGATTCGGTGACGCGCGCCGGCGTCCATGGTGGTGACCATACCCAGGTGACGTGGAAGTCCGTGACTAGGCCGGCGCCGACGAGCGCGGTTCGGATCTGGTCTTCGATAATCTTGGTGAGTGGGCAGGCCGGTGAGGTGAGCGTCATTTCCAGTTCGGCTGTGCGGGTGCCGCTCACCGTGACGTTGTTGACGAATCCGAGGTCGACGATGTTGACGCCGAGGTCGGGGTCGATCACTTCGGAGAGCGCGTCGAGCAGTTCGTCAGTCTTGTTCATTTGAACCCACCCGTCGGAGTTCGACCCTGATGTCGGTGGTCTCGGTGGTGATCCAGTCGGCTTTGCCGTGGGCCATCCTGCGGACCCGGACCACGGTTTCGCCGTCGCCGACCTGGCTGTCGACGATTATCAGGGATTCTGGGGCGAGGCTGTGGCGGCGTTGGGCTTCGGTGGCGGCTTGTTGCACGATTCGGGCGATCGGCGGGCATACGGTGCCGGGGGTGAACCGCAGTGCATAGAGTGCCTGGGCTGCGGTCATGTCGTGGATCTTGGCCAGTATGCGGCGCGCTTCGGTCTGGTCGAGACGCGCCGCGCCGTTGTGTCCGATGAACGCGAGCCGAGCGTCACGAGGCGCGGTTTGGCCGGGACAAGGCGCGGTTTGGCTGTGGGGTGGCGCGGTTTGGCTGTCACGAGGTGCGGTTTGGCTGTGGGGTGGCGCGGGTTTGCCGTCACGAGGTGCGGTTTGGGTGTCGGGTGGTGCGGTTCGGGTGTTGCCGGGCAGGGGGGTCACGGCGGGGCCACCCAGATCATTCCGTCGTCGACTTTTACCGGGAAGGGCGTCAGATCGGCGTCGTCGGGGTTGATGCCCTCGCCGGTGAGCGCGTCGAACACCCAGAGGTGGTTGGCGCAGGTGAGCTCGCGGCCGTCGAGGTCGCCCTCGTCCAGCGGCCAGGCCTGGTGCGGGCAGCGGTTCTCGTACGCCCTGACCTGGCCGTCGACGTTGATCAGCAGTATGTCGGTGGTACCGACGCGCACCCCGGTCAGGTCGCCTTCCCACAATTCGTCGAACTCCATGACCGGGGTCCATTCGCCCATGAGTCGGTCAGCCTCCGTGAACGGCTGTCGTCGAGTCAGTGCCGGCGCCGGCCGAGTCGGTGCCAGCTGAGTTAGTGCCGGCGCCAGCTGAGCCCGTGCCGGCTCCGGTACCAGCCGAGTCAGTGCCGGCGCCAGCTGAACCGGTGCTGGCTCCGGTACCAGCCGAGTCGGTGCCGGTTCCCGTGCCAGCCGAGTCGGTGCTGGTGGAGTCGCTACCGGTGCCGGTTGATCCGATGCCGGCGCCGGCCAGGAACCGTTCGCGGGCCGCAGCGGCCGCCGTGGCGACGTCGACGGCCGGGCGGCCGCGTTCGGGGACGGTCTCGAAGAGGGTGCCGAGGGCTCGGGCCGCGTCGTCGGCGCGGGGGGTCCAGCGGTCCACCCATCGCCGCAGCACGGTTGCGTTGTCGGCGTTGGCGCCAAGGGCGAAGCGGGCCAGCTCGCCGCTCCAGCGTTCCCGGCGGTCGACGTCGCGTTGCAGGAACGAGGTGAGTAGCCAGGTGAGGGTGTCGTTGTTGTCCCTGGCGACCTCGCCGAGCTGCCGCAGCAGCACGTCGTCGAGGGTGGGCAGCAGCACGAGGTTCATGGCGGTGAACGCCTCGGCCCAGTCGTAGGTGGTCAGGGCCAGTTCGATTGCCTTGCGGGTGGGTTGCCAGGCCTCGTCGGTTTCCCAGGTGGCGCGTTCGCCGGTGGCGAAGCCGTCGTCGGGCCAGGCTAGCTGCAGTTCCCCGGTTCGATAGGACACGAGGGTCACGCGGCGCAGCATGTCCGCGGTGGACAGGGCCGCGGGGTTGGTGATGTAGCCGGAGGGGGCCATGTAGCCGATGTAGGCCAGCACCTGCTGGGCGCCGTGGATGGGGTAGCGGGTGGGGGTGAACAGTTTGGCCAGGGTCGCTCTTGCCGGTTGGCTGAGTTCGGCGTCGGCCTTGGCGGCCGCGAACTGGTCGAGGACGCCGCTGACCTTCGCCTCTTGCTCGTTCTGCTGGGTGACGTAGGACCGGTAAGTCAGGGAGTCTGGTTCGCGGAAGGTTTCCCAGTCCAGCGCCTGTAGGGGTGATTCGTCGCGGTTGGCCCGCATCCACAGGTTCGCTGGTGAGGAGGGGTTTTGCTCGAACGGGGCCTTGCGGTTGGCGCGCATGGTCCAGTTCATGCCCTGGGTGCCGATTTCGTAGTCCGAGGGCCGGCGGCGGATGTCGCCGAAGGCGCTCCAGGTGCGTTGCCGGCGTCTGGCGGGGGTCTGGGTCATGTTGTCGCCTCCTTGCCCGACTTGACTGACTTGACCGACTTGACCGGCTGGTTGGGCGCCGTTGCGAGCAGCCACTCGAATGAGTCCGACCTGGTGATGATCCGGCCGGCGAAGGCCGACATCATCGGTTCGAGCGAGCGGATCTGGAAGTCGGCGCCGAGGTGGCGCTGGAGCGACTGTTCGGTGACCCGGAGGTGGTTCGGGGCGTGGATGCGCACGTAGGAGCCGTGGTCGGTCACTTCGATGTCGCTGTCGGGGTTGTCGTCCTCGATCGCCGCCACGACGAGGTCGACCTGGTCGCTGGTGCGGAGGATGGGTCCTACCGCGTTGTCCATGGCAGTCCTCCTAGTCGGCGTAGTCGACGCGGACGTGGTCGAACGGGGCGATGCCGGCTTCGGCCACGGTCTGGTCGGGCGCCAGGATCCGGTCGTTGTGGTAGACGACCTTCTCGGCGTCCCTGGCCCGGACCCGTTTGCCCTCCGAGTGGTGGGCGACCTTGCCGGCGACCTCGGCGATGGTGTCGGCGGTGGTGATGGCGACCAGGATCTCGGCGATGTCGTCGGCGAAGATCGCGTTTACCGGCACGAGCCGCGGCGCGGGTGCGTCTGTCATGATCATTCACCGCCAGCCGGGACGGTCTGGCCGGGCGCCGCGGGGGCGAAGGATTTCGCCCAGGCGTAGTTGTGCGCGTCGTCGCCCATCACGTCCGGGGTCAGGCCCATGTGCCCGAGTGCCCCGGACAGGTCCATGGGCTGGATCTCACCGAGCAGGAACCGTTCGACGAACGTGGTGTGGTTGAGCTGGTCGCGGTCCTCCCACCAGATCTGCCGGCAGGCCTTCGTGCAGAAGTGGTAGGTCATCCCGTCGTGCCGCAGCGAATGGTTTCGCACCCGCCACTTGCCGTCACGGCCGTAGCTGGGATTGCAGTTGGGGAGGTGGCACATGCTGCACAGCCACGGCAGCGTTTCCGGAAGCGTGGCCGGTATGTTGCCGGCGTTGATGTTCTCGGCGATCACCCGCCACTTGTCGCCGTAGATCGTCTCCCAGTTCGGGTACTTCTCGTTGAGCCAGGCGCGGGATGCCTCGTCCACGCCGGCCGCGGTCTTCCACCACAGGGTGGGGCGGTAGAACCACAGGCCCAGGTTCAGTGAGTGGTGCCAGGTGTCAAGGCCCTCCATGAACTCGTCCCAGTACCACGGCCTGCGCAGCCCGTAATCCTTGAGCGTGCGCATGAACTGGTCGATGATCCACTCTTCCATGAACTCGCGGTAGGACTGCCTGCGGTTCTCGACCGGGGTGTAGTAGTCCATCGACGTGCCGGTGATCGCGGAGAAGGCCCGCGCGGAGAGCCAGAAGTACTTGTCAACGGTCCACTGCGCCCGCACCGGATCGTGCTCGGCCAGGATTTCCAGGGTCGGGCCGCCCTGCTGCGAGTGCCGCGCCTCGTCGGTCTGGATTGACGAGATCATGTTGGAGAAGTTGACGTCACCGGCCTCAAGCGCGTCGGCGGAGAGCCCGACGAACTGCAGGTTGGTGAACCCGGTCTCGATGGTCAGTGGCAGCTCGATGGCCATGTCGACCGCGTTCGCGCCGCCCATCGATGAGTCGAACAGGTTGCGCAGCGCGATGGACACCCAGTCGTCGGTGTGCAATGCTTTCTGCGCCCAGTCGTACTGCGGGTCCTTGCTGACGAATTCGTGTGCGAACAGCAGCGTGATCTGGGTGTGGCGCATTTCGTCCAGGGCGCCGAACACCGCCATGTTGCGCCAGGCCGGGCTCAGCCCGAAGCGGGCCATTTTCAGCTCGGCGAGGATCGCGGCCGCCTCGACCAGCGCGACGCCGCCGAAATGCAGCTTCGTCGAGCTCTTCCAGCCCTCGTCCAGGGTTTCGAAGGCCTTCGAACGCTTCAGCGCCGCCTGCACCGCGTAGGCGGAGGTTTCCTTTTCGCGCTGGGTGGCTACATATTCCGGGTAGCTGACCTTGTAGCTTTCCTCCCAGCGTTTCCACGCCTCGCGCGGGACCTTGCCGCCGCCGCTCATCCACTCCGGGTACAGCGCGTCGTCGTCGACGTAGGTCGGGGTCCAGTCGACGTCACGGACGATGCCCTGCCATTCCTCCCGCCTCAACATTGGGCTGCTTCCTTCCTCAGTCGACTTCGAGGTGGCCGAGCTGCCGGCTGACGCTCGCGTCGTCCCAGTAACAGGTGATGCTGTCGATCTTTCCCGCGCCGTCGACGTGCATCACGAACAGGTGCGGCTCGCGGTAGGGCCGCCCGCGCGGCGCGATCGCGCCCCACGGCCCGGCCTGGGTGCCGCCGATGACCACCTCGGCCGCCACGTTGCCGTCGTCGTCCGCGGAGACCGACTTCACCTCGTTGGTCAGGTCCGGCACCGCGTGGATCAGGCCCGACCAGATCGGCTTGCCGATCGTGCGCACCTTGCCGTCGCCGCGCAGCACCATTTGCTTGCGCCAGAGCTCGAACGGCACGTAATTGAACGTGGCATTGTCCGCGCACAGCTCGACCATCGCGTTGACGTCGTGGCGCCGGTATGCGTCGAAGAACGTCCTGACCACTTCGGCGGACGCCTCGGCCGTGTTCGCGCGTTTCTCGCTTGCTAGCGTCATGGCCCCTGGTGCTCCCTTCAGCCGGTCGCGACCTGGTCGAGCCGCCTGACGGCCAACCGGCGGTAGAGCTGGCTCTGGTCCCAGTAACCGGTGATCGAGCGGATCATCCCGTCCTGGACGCGCATCAGCCAGGCCTGGTCGATGTCCAGGTGTTTGTCCTGGTTGGCCGCCCCGAGGTACTCCGCGGCCTGGGTGCCCGCCAGCCTCAGCTCGGTGACGGCGACGCCGTCGGAGCAGGTGAAGGACCTCTTGACGCTCAGCAGCAGGTCGGGAAACGCCGCCACGGTCGCCGCGAAGAACTCGCGCCCCTCGTCGGCCGCGGTGCCGAGGATCCCGGCGGGCGGGATCGTCACATCGGCGTCGCCGGCGACCAGCGCGAACGCGGCGTCGACGGCTCTGTCTGCGATGGCTCGCCAGAACTCGGCGGCCGGGTCGGTCTTTATGTCGGCTGTTATGTCGGCTGTCATATCGGCTGCTGCCTCCCTACGGCGCGTTGAGTGACTTTAGGACGGCGTCCGCGACCGCGCCGGCCGAGTTCGGGTTTTGCGCGGTGATCAGGTTGCGATCCACGACGACGTGTGGGCTCCATGCCGAGCGGCCGTCGTCGAATACGGCGCCCGCGTTGCGCAACGCGGTCTCCAGGGTCCACTGCATGCCGAGCTTGCCGCTGGGTGTCTGGCGTTCCTCCTCGTCGGTGAACGCGGTCATCCGGTAGCCGTCGAACAGCCACTGCCCGTCGAGGTTCGCCGGTGCGCACAGCAGCATCGCCGGGCCGTGGCACAGCGCGGCGATCGTCGCCCGCTTGCGGTGCAGCGTCCCCAGCAGCCGCGTGACGTCCGGGTTGTCGGCCAGGTCCACCATCGGCCCGTGCCCGCCGGCGGCGAAGACGGCGTCGAACGCGCCCAGCCGCTCGTCGCTCATGTCGGCGAGCTTGGCGGGACGCCGGAACCCGTCGATCTTGGACAGCCTTTGCGCGATGGACTGTCTTTGTGCGATGGACTGTGCGATGGACCCCGACGCCCGCCGTCTGCCGGCGAGCACCGCCTCGATGGCCTTGTCCTCGTCCGGCTTGTTCTCGTCCGGCTTGTTCTCGTCCGGGTGGTGGAAGATCTCTTCGAGGCCGTCTGGCTCGGCGAACGGCGGCTTGCCGTCGGGCGTCGCGACCACGACGTCCACGCCGGCGGCGACGAAGCGCTCGTGGGCGGTCAGCGCCCCGCCGGGGAAGAACCCCGCGGGGTGCGGCGTGCCGTCGGCCAGCGGCATCTCCCGTGCGCTGGACACAAGAAGAAGGACGCCTGGCATGGGCGGCTCCAACCACGGCATTGGGGCGGACAGTTAACAGACCGTATGGACTTCGAACACCTTCGCCTAGTGTTGCGTTACCGCGAAGTTAAGATTCCCCCGTTTGGACCACCCGGTGGCCCGCCGGCCGTGACGTTTGCGCCAAATACATGACTGTTTGCAATTGAGAGCCCACTCGCCGTGAGCGGTATCCGGAGCCGCGTATCCCCGCGGTGATCGTCAGTTTGTCTCGCCGCGGAACGTTGACGGGTCAAGTCGACTCCGGCGTGAAGATCGAGTCATTCGTCCGTGGCTCGGTCACGTTCGACGAAGCGGTGGCATGACCGGGGTCGGTCGGGTCAAGGAGGCGGCGTCTCGCTGTCGCGTTCGGCGAAGCGAAGCAGCTGCCTCAGTAGCACGCTCACTTCGTCGGGGGCGAGGTGCCGGGCGGCGAGGTGGACGGCGGCCTCCACGTCATTGGGCCGGTCCTCCAGGAGAGCCAGGTGCGCCAGGCTGATGGCGGCCCAGGTGGCAGTGGTCGGTGAGGCCGCCTCGGAGAGGAACTCCAGCAATGGCCGCGCGCCGGGGATCAGGCAGAGTTTCCGGCCGGCGGCGAAATGGTCGCCGGCTGCGGTCAGCAGCGGGCGGGCAAGGTCACGGCGTAGCTGGTCGTCGCTGTCGGTCAGCGACCGGTAAAGCCTGGCCGCACGCTTGTCATCGCCCTCCGCGGTGGCCAACGCCGCCTCCTGCACGTCCGCCTTGACCGATACCTCCGGTAACTGCGCGGTGGGGTGGGCGCGGACGCGGGCGAGGGCCCGTTCGGCGGCGGGCATGTTCTCCCTGGACGCATGGGCCGACACCAGCGCGAGCAGCAGGTGCCCGGTGAACATTCCGTCCTGGGCGACATGCTCCTCAAGGACGGCGATGGCCTCGTCCAGGCGCCCGGCGGCCGCCATCAGCTGCACGTAGTCACCCGGGTCGGTGTCGCGGCAGAGCAGGTGGTCCAGCAGCGTGCGGTGGACGTCGGCCGCGCCCGATATGTCGCCGCACACGACGAGCATCGCCGCCAGCCGCCGGGTGTAGGGCGGGTGCCACAGCCCGGCCAGGCCGACCGCCCGCCGCATGGCGGCCACCGCCGCGTCCTGGTCGTCCTCGAGCCAGGCGAGGCTCGCCAGCAGGTCCCACGCCTGCCGCTGCAGCAGCGGATCATCGCTGGTCAGGACCTGGTTCGCCCACGCGCGAGCCGCGTCCCGGTCGCCGCCGTCAGCCGCGTACTCGGCCAGCCGCATGACGGCCGCCGGCGAGGCCACCGGGTGGTTGAGCCGCGCGACGGCCGCGTACCGGCTGGCCGCCTCGTCATGCCGGTCGCGCTCCTCGGTGATTTCGGCCAGCCGCAGTGACGCCAGCGCCGCCGCGTCCGTGTCGTCGGAGTCCGCGGCGAGCTGGTATGAAACCTCGGCGGCATCCAGATCGGCCGGATTTGCGTAGTGCTTGAAGTCGCCCTTTTCGACCAGTTCCAGCGGTGTGAGCACACCGGCCTCGCGGTGGCGCCCCAGCCAGTGCTGTGAACCGGCCGGGAGCGGCCCGGCGAACACCGGGCGATAGCAGCCCTCGCTCGCGCATTCCAGCAATGCGGGCTCTTGTGTCGCCCATGTCAGGGCGGAAGCCACCGCGTCCGTGTCCTCCACCGACACCGCGGGCACCCGGCCGGCCGCCACCAATCTGCCCGCCTGGACGCACAGGGTCGACGGGGTTCGCCATCCGCGTCCATCCACGTGCTCCCAGGACAGCGCCGCCATCATCAGGGCATAGGCCAACGGGTGCTCATCGCGGGCCTTGACCAGCCGCGTCTCGGCCAGCTCCTGGCGTTTGATCATGTCGGTGAAGTCGCCGCCCACCGTTTGGTCCGACTTGGGCACCTTTTCCATGGCGCGCGACGATACCGCTGCGCAAAGCGGAGGGAAAGGCCCGGCCACTTCCCCGGCGGTGATACCGAGCGTGGTGCCATGAAACAGGTAGTTCGCGCTCATAATGGGCTTCGTATATGAGGCTGATCGAAGAGCTTCGGCTCCTTGGTGAATTAGCGACCAGCGGTGGACCTGCGCAGTGCTTGACCGAGCGTGGCGGCGGCGATCTTTGCCAGGCCGCGGGCGCCGAGCAGCCGCAGGGCGTTGCGTGGTGAGCGGTACTGCTTGAGCGGCGTCGCGCCGGCGAAAACGCCGAGGAACCGGTCGATCTCGGCCTGCCGGCCGTGCAGGGAGGCGAGCAGTTGCTGATCTGCCGGGCGTGGCGGGCGAAAGGCGGCGAGGTCGGTGGTGAAGTCGTACATCGGTCCCAGGGCCGCGTCTCGTCGGCGCTGGTAGCCGGCCAAGGCGGCGTGGAGGGGCCGGGTGCCGCCGAGCCCGGCCGTGATCGCCTCGGCGAGCATTTCGGCCTGGCACAGCGCGTTGCCGATTCCCTGGGCGGTGATCGGGTCCATGACCAGGCCCGCGTCGCCGGCCAGGGCCCAGCCGGGTCCGTATGGGACGCGGAAGGCGTTGGGTAGGTCAGGGGTGGTGCGGAACCGCTCGGCCCGCTTGGCCTCGCGGACCCGGTCGCCGAGGTCGCCGCAGCTGTCCAGCGTCTTGAGGTAGTGCCCTTCGATGTCGGTGCGGAAGGTCTCGAACTCGGTGAGTGGCGCGGCCACGTAGATCATTGTCAGGTCGTCGTTGGTGGGGAAGGCGGCCGCGGCGCGGCCAGGCCGCTGGTAGAGCTCGCCGCCGGCGGTGGGAACCCCGCTCCAGTAGGTGTAGCAGGCCAGTGTCGAGGCCGGTCGCTGGCGGTAGCGGCGCGCTGCGACGGTGGCGGCGACCATCGAGCGCTTGCCGTCGGCGCCGACGACCAGCCGCGCCGTCTCGGTGGTCGGCCGGCCGCCTCGCTGGTGACCGCGGATTCCCGCCACTCTGCCTTGGGCCCAGACCAGCTCTTGGACCGAGAATCCCTCCCGGACCTCGGCGCCCGCGGCCCGTGCGGCGTCGATCAAGATCGAGTCCAGCAGGGTGCGGCGGGGGCTGTACAGGGCGTCGACGCCGTCGTAGGGCGGAAACTGTCCGTGCAGCACGATGTGTCCGGCGTCGAACCGCACCCGGCGGGTCGGGGGCGTGCCCGCCGCTGAGAGCCGGTCGAGCAGCCCCCACCGGTTGAGCCGAGCCACGCCGGGCACCTGTATCTGGTGGGTGGACAGCGTGTCACTGGGAAAGGTCGCCCGGTCCACGGCGAGCACCCGCAGCCCGGCGCGGGCCAGCAGCATCGCCGTCGCGGCTCCCGCCACCCGGGCGCCCACGATGATCACATCGAAGCCGTGCGTCGCCATCGGCTCCTCCCAACCCTGTGGTTGGTCATGATCGACGGTGTCGTGATCATTTCGGTGCCGGCCGGGCATGGCCATCGAGGTCGCGGCCCCGACGCCAACGTGCGTAGGCCAACACCTGTTGGCAAGCATAGGTCCCGCCGGTTTGGCGAGTCAACGCCCGTTGGCCTACGTTCGTTGGCGTGAGTAGGTTGGGCACGCCGCGTCGTTCGGACAACACACGGGCCCAAATCCTGCGCGCGGCACAGGCCAGGTTCGCCGCCGACGGCTACCAGAAGGCGACGATCCGGGCGATCGCGGCGGACGCCACCATCGACCCGTCGATGGTCATGCGCTACTACGGCACCAAGGCCAAGCTGTTCGCCGCGGCCGTCGACATCGACCTTCACCTGCCTGACCTGACCGCGATGCCCAAGCGCCGCCTCGGCCAGAACCTCGTCGCTCACTTCCTGCGCCGCTGGGAAGGCGACCCGACCGATGACGCACTGCTGATGCTGCTGCGCTCCGCCGCGACCGACGACCTAGCCGCCGAACGTATGCGCACCATCTTCCGTGATCAGCTGATGCCAGCGCTGCTCGGCCTGGTCGGCGATCCCGCGGAGGCCGCGCAGCGGGCCGGGCTGATCTCCACCCAGCTGCTCGGCTTGGCGTTGTGTCGCCACATCCTGTGCCTGCCCCCCGTCGCGGCACTTCCCCCCGAGGCCGTCGTGGCCTGGATCGGACCCACGATCCAGCGCTACCTGACCGGGCCGCTCCAACGCCCTTGATAACCGCTGCGATTACAGAGCCGCGTCGTTTTACGGCATCCGCCGGCGCTGTTCGGCCACCCCGGTCAGTAAGCATTCAGCTAGGCCGCGGTGCGTGGTTGGGACGCTACCCAATGTGACTAACGGGCGGATTTCCGCACAGCTCGTTCGCCGCAACCCGGCGGGATGGGTAGACGGGCTCTGATCTGGTGAAATGTTTGCAGCGTTGGCCGTGCCGGGCCTCAGCAGTTGTCTAGA
>Ga0126372_10000939_pt1 | contig 11203 bp, 8 predicted proteins | sample PanSoiMetaPlot_6_FD_92762 | JGI IMG/M metagenome (GOLD analysis project Ga0126372, IMG submission 92762) | Tropical forest soil microbial communities from Panama - MetaG Plot_6 | ecosystem: Environmental > Terrestrial > Soil > Tropical forest > Bulk soil | place: Panama | collected 2016-02-17
CCGGTCACCATCACACCGCCGGGCTGACCGGGTGCGGCTGTCAACGAAACCCTCGGCCACCCGCCGCTCGGTCGCGCTCGGAGCCGGCGGCGCCGCAGTGCTGCTGGCCTCGCTGGACGCCTACGTGGTGGTCAGCCTGCTCGTCGACATCGTGACCGACCTCGGCGTCCCGCTGAACCGCCCGGAACGGGCCACCCCCGTGATCACCGGGTTCCTGCTTGGCTACGTGGCGGCGATGCCGCTGCTCGGGCAGCTGTCCGACCGCTGGGGCCGGCGCCCGGTGCTGCAGCTGTGCATCGCCGGGTTCGCGGCCGGGTCGGTGCTCACCGCGGCAGCCTCCGCGCTGCCGATGCTGGTGGCCGGGCGCGCCCTGCAGGGCGTCGCCGGCGGGGCGCTGCTGCCGGTGACCATGGCGATGGCCGCGGACCTGTGGCCGCGGGAACAGCAGGCCCGCCGGTCGGCAGCGCTCGGGACGGTCGGCGCGCTGCAGGAGCTGGGCAGCGTGCTCGGGCCGGTGTATGGGGCGGCGCTCGCCGCGCTCGTGGGCTGGCGCGGGGTGTTCTGGGTGAACCTGCCGCTGGCCGCCCTGGCCGCGGTCGCCGTCCAACTCACCGTGCGCGGCGGACGCCCGTCCGACCACTCTCTGCCGGAGGGCCACGCGCCGGAGGAGCACGTGGGCGTCCCTCATCGCGTAAGACCCACCATGGGACGCCGGCGTGACCTGCGGCAGCCCGCCCGAGCGCCGATCGACACGGTCGGCGGCGGGCTGCTCGCGGTCGCGCTGGGGCTGGCCGTCATCGGGCTGTACAACCCCGACCCGGAGCACGCCGTGCTACCGCCCTGGGGCCCGGCAACCATCATCGCGGCGGCCGCGGTGTTCGCCGCGTTCCTGATCTGGGAGGCGCGCTCCCGGACCCGGCTGTTCGACCCGGGCAACGTGCGGATGCGGGTGTTTCTCGCCGCGCTCGGCACGTCGGTGACGGCCGGGGCCGCCCTGCTGGTCACGCTGGTCAACGTCCAGCTGTTCGCGCAGACACTGCTCGGCCGCGACTCGGTCGGCGGCACCGCGCTGCTGGCCCGGTTCCTGGTGGCCCTGCCGATCGGCGCGCTGGCCGGTGGCCTGCTCGCCGGGCGGTTCACCGAACGGATGGTCACGGTCGCCGGAATGCTCGTCGCGGCGCTGGGCTACTGGCTGGTGTCCGGCTGGCCACGCGACGTGCTCGCGGCACGCCACTCGCTCGGCCCGCTCGCGCTGCCGCGGCTGGACACCGACCTGGTGATCGCCGGGCTCGGGCTCGGCCTGGTGATCGCGCCGCTGGCGGCGACGGCACTGCGCGCGGTGCCGGCCGCCCAGCACGGCCTCGCATCGGCCGCCGTCGTCGTGGCGCGAATGACCGGCATGCTCGTCGGAGTGGCCGCGCTCGCCGCCTGGGGCCTGCACCGCTTCCGAGAACTGACCGCCACGCTGAACACGCCGTTGCCGTTTGGCCGGCCGCACGAGGAGTACGAGCGCCAGCTCGCCGCCTACCGCCTCGCCGTCCAGGACGCCCTGCTCACCCAGTACCACGAGATCTTCCTGGCCGCCGCCCTCATTTGCCTGCTCGGCGCCCTGATCGCCCTGGCAACTCGTTCAACCGCGAAATAACGGTCCGCGCCATCATCCCCGCCGCCTACCGGCAGCGGGTGCCCTCGGCGGGTAGCGTGCCGTCGATCAGGTAGGCGACGCCGGCAGTGTCGACGCACTCGACGCCGCGCAGGAACACCGTGTGCTGGGTGCCCTCGTAGGTCAGCAGCCGCCCGCCGAGCGCCTTGGCCAGCGCGATGCCCGCCTCGTACGGCGTCGCCGGGTCGCCCGTCGTGGAGATCACCATCACCGGCGGCAGCCCGGTCAGCGTTGGCAGCGTGGGCACGGCCGGCGTGCTGGTGGGCGGCACCGGCCAGAACGCGCAGACGTCCAGCGCGCCGCTGGGCGGCTGGCCGTCGTCCAGGAACGGCGCGGCGGCGCGGGCGCGGCGGTCGGCCTCCCGTGCGGCGGCCCGGTCGGTCATCGGCGGCTCGTCGACGCAGTGGATCGCGGTGAACGCGTCGGTCAGCGTCGAGTACTCGCCGCCGCTTCGGCCGTAGTACGAGTCGGCCAGATACAGCAGCACCGTGCCCTCGCCCCTGGCCAGCTCGTCGAGCGCCTGGTCGAGCAGGTCCCACAGCTGGTCGTCGTACAGTGCGGCGATCACGCCGGTGATCGCGTCGGTGTAGGACAGCTTGCGCGTCTGAACGTTGACCGGGCGCTCGATGAGCGGGCCGACCAGCCTGCGGAATTCGGCGGCGGCCCTGGCCGGATCGTCGCCGAGCGGGCACTTGCCGTCGGATGCGCAGTGCCGCGCGTATGCCTCGAACGCGCTCTGGAACGCGCCGGTCTGCTTGACGACCTCGTCCACCGGGTTCTGCGACGGGTCGAGCGCGCCATCGAGCACCATCGCGCGCACGTTACCGGCGAACGCCTGCGCGTACGCGGCGCCGATCCGGGTGCCGTACGAATAGCCCAGGTAGGTCAGCTTCTGGTCGCCCAACACCGAGCGGATGACGTCCAGGTCGCGGGCGACGTCCCTGGTGCCGACGTTGGCCAGCAGGTCGACGCCGACGCGTTGCTTGCACTTGGCCGCGTAGTCGGCGTTCTCCCGCTCGGTCTGCGCGACGCCCTCCGGCGAGGTGTCGACGTCCAGGTCCAGCCGCTCGGCGTCACGCTCGTCGGTAGTCAGGCAGCGCACCGCCGGGGTACTCGCGCCGATGCCGCGCGGGTCGAACCCGACCAGGTCGAACCGCGCTCCAAGTTCGGACTCGCCGACCTGCTTGCTCAGCGTGGCCGCGGCCACCATGCCGGACGCGCCGGGCCCGCCGGGGTTGACCAGCAGCGAACCGATCCGGCGCGTGGGGTCGCTGGCCGGGCGGCGCAGCAGCCCAAGGCTCGCGACCTCACCGTCCGGCTTGGCGTAGTCCAGCGGCACGTCGACACGCGCGCACTCGACGCCCTTGACGCCGAACGCGGCCCGCTCGTCCCGGCCGGTGGCGTACGCCTCACAGCCCGCCCACCACAGGCGCTGGGCGTAGAACCGTTCGAGCCCCGGCACGGTTACACCGGCAGGGCCCCGCTGCTCGACCTTGGCGCCGCCGGCAACGCCTTCGATCGTTCCAGTGCCGCGTACCAGCACCAGAACCGAGGCGATCAGAGCGAGCGCGACGAGCCCGGCGAGTAGCACGCGTGTCCACGATGACACAGTTACGATCGTCCCACGTGCGCGATGATTGGGGCATGCCGCAGCTTCGTGTCGGGTTAGCCCAGGTCAACGCCACCGTTGGGGACCTGGACGGCAACTCGGAGCTGGTGCTGCGGTGGGCCAAGCGGGCGGTGGACGCGGGCGCCCACCTGATCGCATTCCCGGAAATGGCGCTGACCGGCTACCCGGTCGAGGATCTGGCGCTTCGCGAGTCGTTCGCGGCGGCATCCCGCGACACGCTCGACGCGCTGCCGGCCGGGCTGGTCGAGGCCGGCTGCGGCGACGCGGTGGTCGTCGTCGGCTACCTCGACCGCGACGAACGCGGCCCGCGCAACGCCGCCGCGGTGATCCACGGCGGCGCGGTGGTGGCCAGCTACTTCAAGCACCACCTGCCCAACTACGGCGTGTTCGACGAGTTCCGCTACTTCGTTCCCGGACGCGTGCTGCCGATCGTGTCGGTGCACGGGGTGGCGGTCGGCCTGGTGATCTGCGAGGACATCTGGCAGGACGGCGGCCCGGTCGCCGCGCTCGGCGCCGCCGGCTGCGACCTGGTGGTGTGCATCAACGGCTCGCCATACGAGCGGAACAAGGACGATGTGCGCGGCGAGCTGGTGACCCGCCGCGCCGCCGAGGCCGGTGCCCCGATGGCCTACGTCAACCTCGTCGGCGGGCAGGACGAGCTGGTTTTCGACGGCGACTCGCTGGTGCTGACGCCGTCCGGCGAGCTGCTGGCCAGGGCGCCGCGCTTCGTCGAGGACCTTCTGGTGGTCGATCTGAACCTGCCCGCAGCTACTCGCCCCGCCACCTCCGCCGAAAAGCACCCCGCCAACTCCGCCAGTGCACACCACACCGCCTCCACCGACGGTCCCCACACCGGCTCGGCCGCCTCCACCGACAGTCCCCACACCGGCTCGGCCGCCTCCACCGACAGTCCCCACACCGGCTCGGTCGGCGGGTTCGAGGTGCAACGCCTGGAGCTGCTGCCGCGGCCGCTGCCATGGTATGAGCCCCGGCCGGTTCGGCCGGCCGAACCGCTGCCCGACGAGGCCGAGGTGTGGGCGGCACTGGTCACCGGGCTGGGCGACTACGTGCGCAAGAACGGCTTCGAATCGGTCGTGCTCGGCCTGTCCGGCGGGATCGACTCCGCGGTGTGCGCCTCGATCGCGGTGGACGCGCTCGGCGCCGGCTCGGTGTACGGCGTCTCGATGCCGTCGGCGTACTCCTCGCCACACTCCCGCTCCGACGCCGCCGAGCTGGCCGCGCGGACCGGGCTGCGGTTCTCCGAACAATCGATCACGGCCATGGTCGAGGTGTTCGTCAACCAGCTCGGGCTGACCGGCCTGGCCGAGGAGAACGTGCAGGCACGCTGCCGCGGGGTGATCCTCATGGCCCTGTCCAACCAGCACGGGCACCTGGTGCTGGCCACCGGCAACAAGTCGGAGCTGGCCGTGGGCTATTCGACCATTTACGGAGACGCGGTCGGCGGGTTCGCACCCATCAAGGACGTGCCCAAGACGCAGGTGTGGCAGCTCGCGCGCTGGCGCAACGCCGAGGCCGACAAGCGCGGCCAGACACCACCGATCCCGCCCGCGTCGATCGAGAAACCGCCGTCCGCTGAGCTGCGCCCCGGCCAGCTCGACACCGACTCGCTGCCGGACTACGCGCTGCTCGACGACGTGCTCGACGAGTACGTCGAGGGCGACCGCGGCTTCGCCGACCTGCTGGCCGCCGGGTTTCCCGCCGAGCTCGTCGAGCGCATCGTCCGCATGGTCGACCGTGCCGAGTACAAGCGCCGCCAGTACCCCCCAGGCACCAAGATCACCCTCAAGGCCTTCGGCCGCGACCGCCGCCTCCCCATAACCAACGCCTGGCCCAAACACCACCCCTAACCGCCCCCAACCGCCGTGTGGCGCATTCCACCCCAGCGTGTGGCGCGTTCCACCGGGCGTGTGGCGCATTTCGCCCCGGCGTGTGGCGCATTTCGCCGGGCGTGTGGCGCGTTTCCCCGGGCGTGTGGCGCGTTTCCCCGGGCGTGTGGCGCGTTTCGTCCCGGCGTGTGGCGCGTTTCGTCCCGGCGTGTGGCGCGTTTGGCGCCTATAGGCCCTTGCTGCCGTCCAGGCGTTCCCGCAGCAGATCGGCGTGCCCGTTGTGCCTGGCGTACTCCTCGATCATGTGCACCAAGACCCAGCGGACCGACAGCGTATGGCCGCGCAAGTCGAACGTGCGGTCCAGCGACTCGACCCCGCGCATGACCTCCCGCGCCGCCTCACACTCGGCGCGCCACGTGGTGAACGCCTCCTCGACATCGGCGTCGTCCACGTGGTCGAAATCGCCGTCGCGGTCGTCTTCGCTGGCATACAGGTACGCAATGTCCTGGCCGGCGATGCGCCGGCGGAACCAGCCACGCTCCACCTCCGCCATATGCCGCACCAGGCCCAGCAGCGATATCGTCGACGGGGGCACGGCGCGTTGCCGCAGCTGCTCGGCGGGCAACCCGGCGCACTTGCGGGCAAGCGCGTCGCGGTGCCAGTCGAGCCAGGCGTCGAGCATCGCTCGCTCGCCAGCGACCAGCATCGGGTATGGCGACCTCACGTCCCGACCCGCCAGCTCAGCGGGCAGACCTGTGATCCTGCCGCGGCCCGCTGGGCGGCCGGCTCCGGGATGTGGCTATCCAGCACAAGTGCGGTTGTCATTTCGATCACCTTCCGGCCCCGAGCGTGGATGTGAACCTCGTCGCACGCTTATACCCGACCCCCGGCGACCGGTGCGACTCTTATTCGGTCAACCTCATGACGACCCGGGGACCCCGTCTGGCGGGGCCTCGAGGGAGGAAGGACAACGATGTCTGCTGCCGAAGCAGCACTCTATGGCGGCCCGCTGCCGACGGATGCCCAGGCGAAGCGGGTCACCACTCTCGATCTCCTGGCGGCCAAGCGCCGCGGCGAACGGTGGCCGATGCTCACCGCATACGACTACTCGACCGCCTCGCTGCTGGACGCGGCCGGAATCCCGGTGCTACTCGTCGGGGACTCGGCGGCGAACGTGATCTACGGCTACGACACGACCGTGCCGGTCGGCGTGGACGAGCTGCTGCCGCTCGTGCGGGGCGTTATCCGCGGCACCAAAAGAGCCATGGTGGTCGCCGACCTGCCCTTCGGCAGCTACCAGTCCTCGCCGGAGCAGGCATTGGCGAGCGCGACCAAGTTCATGAAGGAAGGCGGCGCGCACGCCGTCAAGCTCGAGGGCGGCCGGCGGGTGGCAGCGCAGGTGGAAGCTCTGGTGGAGGCCGGCATCCCGGTCATGGGACACGTCGGGCTCACCCCGCAGAGCGTGCACACCCTCGGCGGTTACAAGGTGCAGGGCCGCGGCGACGCCGGTGAGCGGCTGATCTCCGATGTCAAGGCGCTGGAAGCGGCGGGCGCGTTTTCGATCGTGCTGGAGGTCGTGCCCGCGGAGCTGGCCGCCAGGGTCTCAGCGGCGACCCCGATCCCTACGATCGGTATCGGCGCGGGCCCGGGCTGCGACGCCCAGGTGCTGGTGTGGCAGGACATGGCCGGCTGGCGCGCCGGCGGGCGGACGCCGAAGTTCGTCAAGGGCTATGCGGCGCTCGGTCAGCAGCTGATCGAGGCCGCGACCGAGTTCGCCGCCGAGGTCAAGGCCGGTACGTACCCTGGGCCCGAGCACTCGTACAACTAGCTTTGTTTCAACGCCCGTTCGGCGGTGGCGGCGTGCCGTCGCCGAACGGGCGCCCGCCGAGTTTCTCGCGGCCGTGCGGTCGCGACCACTCCCCCAGGTCCGGGCCCTTCGGCACGATCCCGGTCGGGTTGATCGATTTGTGCGTGACGTAGTAGTGCCGCTTGATGTGGTCGAAGTTCACCGTGTCGCCGAAGCCCCTGGTCTGGTAAAGGTCCCTGGCGTACGCCCATAGCGTCGGTAGCTCGGACAGTTTGTGCCGGTTGCACTTGAAGTGGCCGTGGTACACCGCGTCGAACCGCACCAGCGTGGTGAACAGCCTGATGTCGGCCTCGGTGATGGTGTCGCCGACCAGATAGCGCCGGTCGCGCAGGCGCTCGGACAATACGTCGAGCGTGCCGAACAGCGCGTCGAACGCCTCGTCGTAGGCCCGCTGTGACGTGGCGAACCCGCACCGGTAGACGCCGTTGTTGACGTTTCGGTACACCTCGGCGTTGAGTGCGTCGATCTCCTCGCGCAGCGACTCCGGGTACAGCTGAGGCGCCCCCGGCCGGTGATACTCACGCCATTGCGTCGACAGGTCGAGGGTTATCCGCGGATAGTCATTGCTGACCACCTTGCCGCTCTGGACGTCCACAATGGACGGGACCGTGACCCGGCCGGCATAACCTGGATCGGTCGCGAGATAGGCCTGGGACAGGTACTCGATGCCGAGCACCGGGTCGCGGCCGTCCGGGTCGAGGGTGAACCGCCAGCCCCGCTCGTCGCGGATCGGGTCGACGACAGCCAGCGAGATCGCCTCCTGCAGACCGAGCAGCCTGCGCACGATCACCGACCGGTGTGCCCACGGGCATATCAGGCTCACCACCAGCCGGTACCTGCCGGGCTCGACCGGCCACGGCGACGAGCCGTCGGCCATGATCCGCCCGGTGAACCGGTTGGTCTGCCGCACCCACTCGCCACGAGAGCTGGTCTCCGCACCGAATTGCGCCGTGGTAGTCATGCCCCCGACGGTAGCTGCTCGCCCAGGATCTGCGCGGCCTCAACCAGCGACGGCCCCCACCACGTGAGGTGACGGCCGGAAATCAGCGCGCAGCGTGCTCGCGGGAAGGCCTCCGGTCCGTCGTCCGGGCCGAACGCGTACGGCTCGTCGGGCAACACGACCAGGTCGGCGGCGCCGGAGTCCACCATCGCGGTCAGCTCGGCCAACGCCGGTCGCGGGTAGCGCTCGGCGTGCCCGGCGAAGGCATTGGCGACTCCGAGACGGCGCAGCACGTCACCGGCGAAGGTGTCCCGGCCGAGCACGATCCACGGCCGGCGCCACACGCACACTACGGCGGTAGCGTGCACCGGCGGTTCGCGTGCCCACGCCGCCCTCGCTCGCGGCAGCCACGCCGGTTCGACGACGCCGAGCGCCTCAACCAGCATGCGGCGCAACGAATCCAGTGCCTCGGACACGGTCGCGGCGGCCGCCGTCGTCCATACCGGGACGCCCGCCTGCCGCAGGGCGGTGACGTCCTCGCGCCGGTTCTCCTCGGCGTTGGCGAGCACCAGGTCCGGCGCGAGGTCCAGCACCGCCCGCAGGTTCGGGTACTTGGAGCCGCCAACCCTTGGCGCGCCGATGCCGGGTGGATGGGTGCAGTAGTCCGTCACGCCGGCGAGCCTTTCTGGCGCGGACACCGCGACGGTCTCGGTGATCGATGGCACGAGCGACACGAGGCGGCGTGGTGGGCTGCGCAACGGCACCGATGCGCCAAGATCGTCGACCAGATTCACTTCCGCTCCCATACCGAAACGCACCACGCCGGACCCAAACGGCACCACACGCCGGACTCGAACGCACCACACGCCCGACCAAACGCACCACACGCCCGGCGAAACACGCCACACGCCCGACCAAACACGCCACACGCCCGGCGGAATGCGCCACACGCCCGGCGGAATGCGCCACACGCCCGGCGGAATGCGCCACACGCCGGGCGGAATGCGCCACACGGCGGGGTGGGTTGACGGGGGGTTAGATGTCGGTTATGCGGATGCCGGCGTGGGCGCGGTAGCGGCGGTTGATGGCGATCAGGTTCGCGGTCAGGGCCTCGACCTGGGCGGCGTTGCGGAGGCGGCCGCCATAGACGCCGCGGATTCCGGGGATCCGGTCGGCGAGCGTGATCACCGTCTGTACCGCGGGGCGGTCGTCGCCGAGCACGAGCACGTCGGTGTCGATCTTGTCGATCGTCTCGTCGGCCAGCAGTACCGCCGAAACGTGATGGAACGCGGCCACCACGGTCGACTCCGGCAACAGCGCGGCGGCCTGCGCGGCCGCGCTGCCCTCGGGCACCGAAAGCGCGAACGGCCCCTGCTTGTCGAAGCCCATGGGATTCACGCAGTCGACGACGATCTTGCCGGTGAGCGTGGGGCGCAGCGACTCGATGGTCGCCGCATGCCCTTCCCACGGCACGGCGACCACGACCAGGTCGGCGGCGGCCGCGCATTCGGCGTTGGCCAGCCCGCGAATGCCCGATGCCGCACGCAGTCCGTTGAGGGTCTCGGCGGTCGACTCCGCACGCGCCGCGTCCCGCGACCCGATGATGACGGGCAGCCCGGCGACGGCCCAGCGGTAGGCGAGGCCGCGGCCCTGCGGCCCGGTGCCGCCGATCACGCCGATCGTCCGTCCGTCAAGATCATCCACGTCAAATCTCCTCAGCCGGCGGCTTCACTGCCTCGAAACGCACCTTACGGGTGGCCGGATCGGCCTCGACCAGCCGGACTTCGACCTCACTGCCATCTTGCAGCCCGTTTCCGAAGCAGCGGGCGAGCACGGGCGGGTCTGTGACGAACACGTCACCGCTGCCGGAGGGCGCCGAGCCGTCGGCCGGCTCGATGTCGCTGGAGCGCAACACGATCGCATCGAACTGCTCGCCTATGCGGTCAGCCAAAAGCCACGCCTCGACCTGGTCATTGCAGGCTCGCTCGACTTGGGCCGCCAGCCGGTCGGAGACCGCCATCACCTCGGGCAGCATCGGCAACGCCTGTTTGGTCCACTCCGGCACCGATGCGCCGGCGTGTACCGCCAGGCACACCTCGGTGCTGAACCGATCGACCACCCGCCGGATCGGCGCGGTCACGTGCGCGTAAGGTGCGCCGACCCCGGTGTGGCCGATGTGCTCCGGCATGGCGCCGTCGAATGCGATGTAGCCGGCTCCCCGCAGCAGCTTGGTCGCCTCGGCGAACACGGCCAAGGCTCGCGGCTGACGCGAGTCGAGGCCGGAGAGCACCTGCGCCGGTTTCTGATCCCGGTTCCACTCGACGCCCAATGCCTGGGCGGAGCGCCGCAGTCCGGTGACCACGCGCTTGTCCGGCTCCGGAAGCGTCCGCAGCAGCCCGATTCGTGCCTGAAGCATCAGCTCGGCGGCGCAGATCCCGGTCAGCAGCGACATCTCCGCGTTCCAGACGGCGACGTCCTTGCGCTGCCGCAGCACGATCCGCCAGCCGCCGGAACCGTCCGGTTGGATCTGCTGCTCCGGCAGCTCCAGCTCAATCGCGCCGCGCGCCACCGCGTGCTCTCGGCGCAACCGGCCAAGCTCGGGCAGGGCGGCGATCGATGGGTGTTGCCGCCCGATGGCGACGTCGGCCTGCACACCGTCATAGTCGAGCCGGTCGACCGAGCGCACCAGCGCGCGACGCAGCCGCACGCCAACCGGTTCGCCGTTGCTGTCGGTGTCGATCGTCCACAGTACGGCCGGGCGGACCTGGCCGGGCAGCAGGCTCGCGGCACCCTCGCTGAGCACCGGTGGGTACAGCGGAACCTTGGCGTCCGGCACGTACAGCGTCTGGCAGCGGTGCAGCGCCTCAGCTTCCAGCGCACCGCCGGGGCGGACGAACGCACCGACGTCGGCAATCGCGTACTCCAGGGTGTACCCGCCGCGGTCGTTGCGCCGCACCTGCAGCGCCTGATCCAGGTCCATCGCTCCAGGGGGGTCGATCGTGACCAGCGGCAGGTCGGTAGCATCCTCGCGGGCCACGAACGCGTTGTGCGCGGCGGCGCGTTCGGCCTCGAGCTGCACGTCGGCCGGGAACTTCGCGCTGTCAGCCAGCGCCGGCAGCGAGAGTTCCTTGCGGATCGCAGCAAAGCTCATCGCTACAGCTTCTGCAGGCATGCCTCTCACACTACGTATTCGCGCGGCTCGCATACCGGATAATGTTCAACTTTCAGTAATCTGGTCGCCGAGCTGCCGGTAGCG
>Ga0126372_10000940_pt1 | contig 11194 bp, 7 predicted proteins | sample PanSoiMetaPlot_6_FD_92762 | JGI IMG/M metagenome (GOLD analysis project Ga0126372, IMG submission 92762) | Tropical forest soil microbial communities from Panama - MetaG Plot_6 | ecosystem: Environmental > Terrestrial > Soil > Tropical forest > Bulk soil | place: Panama | collected 2016-02-17
CGTTGAGACTGGGCGAAGATTTCGTGGTCTCCAACGAAACGCAACAGCCAAAGTCGGATATTGATGCCGACCTTGTTTACGTCGGTTACGGGATTGCGGCCCCGGAGTATAACTGGGATGACTACAAGGGAACTGACGTTCGCGGCAAAGTGCTACTCATGCTTGTGAATGAGCCTCCGTCGGACGATCCCAAGTTTTTCAAAGGGAAAGCCCTGACCTATTACGGCCGCTGGACGTACAAATATGAGGAAGCTGCCCGTAGGGGCGCCGTGGGCGCGATTCTGATTCATAAGACCGAAATGGCCAGCTACGGCTGGGATGTAGTGCGTAATTCCTGGTCCGGCGAAGAGGCGTATTTGCGGGAGAACGATAGGCCCAAACTCGTGGCAGCGTCCTGGATCCAGTTAGAGTCGGCACGTGGGCTGGCTGCGGTTGCCGGCATGGACCTGGACCGCATGATCAGCGATGCGAGCTCGCGCGATTTTCACCCAGTCGCCTTGCCGATCAAACTGCAAGCGCATGTGGTGAGCAAAATTCGCCCCTTCGATTCGAATAACGTCATTGCCATTCTGCCCGGTTCCGACCCCACACTGAAAAGCCAGGCAGTGATCTATACCGCGCATTACGATCATCTCGGCATTGTGCCCGGTCAACCAGGAGATAACATCTATAATGGCGCGCTCGACAACGCCACCGGCTGCGCCATTTTGTTGGAAATTGCGCATGCCTACGCGACAGCGGAAACTGAGCCGGGGCGGTCCATTCTGTTTGCCTCGGTTACCGGCGAGGAGAAGGGATTGCTGGGATCTGAATATCTTGGGACGCACCCCCCGATTCCCGCTGCCAAAATTGTTCTGGACCTCAACTACGACGACGTTCCCCCGCTGGGCGCTCCTGAGGAGACGGAAGTCACCGGCGCCGAGCGCACGTCCTTTTACCCGGAGGTGGAATCGACGGCACGCGATTTCAAGCTGGCCATCCGGCCCGACGCCCGCCCAGAAGCCGGCCATTACTATCGCTCGGATCACTTTAGCCTGGCCCGAGTTGGCATTCCTTCCTTCTCCATCAATGAAGGAGTTAAATACAAAGGCCACGATGTCGCGTGGGGTATGAGGCAGGCGGAGGACTATACCGCCAAGCACTATCATCAGCCCAGCGACGAATACCACCCCAGCATGGACTTCACCGGCGATGCCGCTATGGCCCGGTTCGGTTTCGCTCTCGGCTGGAAAGCCGCCAGCATGCAGCAGGAAATTGGCTGGGTCAAAGGCGACGAATTCGAGCCCGCTCGCGAGAAGAGCATTGCCGCCGGTCAGCACTAAGCTTTTCCGCTCTGTTCCTTCCCTTCTACACCAGGCTCGAAGGGCAAGCCTGGGGCATAGGCACAACTCAGTGATAATGCTGAAGGTCGTAGCCCTTCTCAAGGTAATACAACGCTCCCAATGCGAGAAGCAAAGCCACGACTGGCACCGCCAATACTCGTATGCCCCGCAGTGGCGTTTTCCAATCCGCTGTTGAGAGAAAAACTAAAATCATTGGTAAAAGAGCAACGACCGACAACTGAAAGATATGCGCCGCCGCGCCTTCGTCCGATAGAGGCGGATGTGTGTACCCGCTCAGTACGGCAAACAACGCTGTAAGCGACAAGATGATTAGGATTTTCCCGCTAAGACTATTGATTTGCTGCCCACGCATGATGTAACCCTCCATAGGCTTATCATCAGCAATTTAAACCTCCGATTGTCCAGAACGGGGCCCTGCAGTCGTTTTCGATAAAGTCCACTCGCGCAAGTTGGTCTCCCCACTCATGGACTCCTGGTTGGGCGCGGCAAGTGCAGCCTTCCATGGCAGTTAGAAGCAATGGCGGCGCTTAGGCGCGAGACGGATCAAACCTTGTTGACCGGCCGAGCTTAGGACAAGTACGACCGGGTGCGTTGCCACGCTTCATCTTTAGCGATCTTTGACCGTTACCACAGCCGTTCGTAGTTCGAACTTCCACGCCGGGTGACAGGTCACATACCCATCTCGCCGCGTCACATCAGAGTCACGGTCTTCGCGCACCATGATATAGGCCCGCATCGTGTAGCAGACATCGGCATCGGGTCGAACGCGAACAACAGACGGAATCGGTTTGTTTCCCAACTCACCTTCGCGCGCAAGCGAACGCAAATGGAGCGCCGGTTGGCCCAGCAAGGGAACAGGTTTGAAGCCCCTCTTTCCCGACGGACTCAGTAAAGAGCTAATAGGTGGGGTGATGGCTTGATCACTGGCACAGCAAAATAGACAAGTTGCCAGCAGGCAACTGCCGAGGAGGGTGATAACTCTCATGAGAGCGCCTCCACGGCGAATTATAACTCCGAAGCCGCTATATCCGAGAGAGGTGCTGGAGCCGGTCTGCCCCGCGCTGCTTGCCCCTCTTGGTGGATTGTCCTGAAGTGGTCCACTCTGCCCTATCGGTGTCTCCCGTACCCTGTCGTGGGTGCTGCAGCCGTGCTGATTTGTCGACTGGCCGAGGCGGGTGCGTGAGCCCGTCAGAGCCGGTCCGCCACGGCTAAAAAGCGCGATGTGCGCGGAATGGAATAGTAACTACGGCTTCTAAGTCAACTGCGTTCCCCGCTTTCGTGGCAGGACGAAAACGCCAATGAGAGAGAGCCACCCGTGCATATTCATCGAGCCGATCGTCCACGCTGTTGAGAACGCGAATATCTCCTACCGTACCATCACTGCGAATCACGGCGTAAAGCGTGACTTTGCCTTCGATTTGCATCCGCATCAACTCCAAAGGATAAGCCGGGTCTACTTTGCGTGTGGCTTCAGGCGCACTCAGATCGCCCTGTTCCCTACTATTCTTCAGTTCGGCGAAGCGAATCACCCAACTCCCTCCGGCGGAGTTTAGGTTCGGCATATTCAGGGTCATCGAATAAAACTTACGATTGCCGAAGACTTCGCGTTCCTCCGTCGTCGGCGGCGAAGTGCTCACCGTCGCGCGGCGCGTTGGGCTTACACGCAGAGGCGACTTGGCTTCGGCAACGAGTGGTTCGGAAGCCGGAGATTTCGCTTCGGTCGCTTCCGGTCGGGATGAGGAATCGGATCCCGCCTGAGATGAGGAATCGGATCCCGCCTTCACAACCAGGCCAGGCGGGAGATCTGGTCGCGAACCACTCTGACCAATCGCCCCAGGACTACCACTCCCATGATCACTTACTGTGATGTCGGCTGTCCCGGCGCCTCCCGGTCTTCCGCTGGGCGAGAGAGCAAAGGTCCCACGTCGGTTGCCGACAGCAATCGGCGGAGCTCCCGCCACCGGGCGTAGACCGAGAGCAACGATTCTATTCTTCGTCTGATCGCCGCTCGAAACCGAAGGTGGCGGCGGAACTACATCGGTCCGAGTACGTGCCCCGGCTCTTGAACCCAACTCAGCCAGCCCGGCACTGCTTAAACTTGGCGGCGGTGGCACAACGCCTGATGGCAGGTTACCGGCCGCGGCCTCCGCTCGGTAAGCCAAAGCGCGCTGCTCGCGAGTGGGCAGCTGCGGTGCTGGTGGCACAACCTCGGAATGCCCAATATTGATTTCACCCAGCTCCCGAATATGCCCCTGAATCGCGGGCGGCGGCTCGATGATCGCTGCCTGTGGAGTTACCACCATGTGCAGCGATACCACCGGGACTTCGGGCGGCGGTGCAATCACGGCATTTTCCGGAGTATCGATGCGGCGACGCTCGGCAGCTTGTTCGATTGTTGGCGGGGGCGCCACCACGGCGGTTGGCGGTTGCGCCGGCAACTCGAGCCGGCTGATTGATGTTATAGGCACTGCCGGGCTGACTGAATTCCACGCAACCACGTTCGGCAGCGGAACTTCATTTTTCAACCTGACGTCAGGTGGTGTGACCACCGTCTGAGTGCGATTGTCTGCTTCCGGTGGCACCGAGAGGATGGTCTGCTTACTGAATTGAGGGTCCCCTCTTTGCGGCTTGTACGCTCTTCGACCGCCAGTGTCGAGCGGTGGCAGATATTCTGACGCAGGGAAATAAATCACGTCTCTTTTGGAGAACACCCGTCCCGGTAATACCTGCGGCCGCAACCATCCTGCTCGCGCGGCGCCCCATAGAATTGCAATCGCCAGCAGGTGGATGGCAAACGATTCCACGAAGCGGGACCACGGCAACCCCGAGGAGACGAACACGTCCGACCAGAATGCCGAACGTCCCGCGAACTGGGCCGATGGGAGCACGCGGCGGCTGACGATGGACTCAATCAGATTTCCAAAAAACACCCGGTGCGCCGGCTCAGTCTCAATGAGCAATCGTGGGGCATATATATCGGGCAAGTCGGAGGGCGATTGCCCCCTACTAGAGAGATCTTTTCCATTGCCGGCCCGCATGAAAGGTTTTCTGATTATAGTTCAGAGCACGATCCTTCGCTTAAATGAAAAGGTCCGATGGAGGGGAATCGCCCTATTTTACGAAGTTGTAATAACATAGGCCAGACTGTGAGGGAAACAGAGGTACAGGGTGGGCATTGCGATCGCTGGACCGAGGCATCCATTCCACGATGAATGGATGGTTGCGGACGCTGAATCACCAATTCTTCAAATTCGCGGAGCAGGTTGATCAGGTAGCGGCGATTCACTCTGTGGGCAACGGAGCGGATGACAAAGAACAAAAACCGGATTTCAGTTCATTTTCAGACCCGCTGTAGTCGCTCCGGGAAGCAAATAACTTTATGAGGAAATTTCTACTGATCTTTCTAATCTGCAGTTTTCCCAGCGGTCCAGTCCTGTTGGCTCAGGCCAATCCACAGGTATCCAACCCACCGGCGTCCAACCCACCGGACAAGTCCTCCGCAACCTACTCCGGTATGTACAGCTTCCTGCGCGAAGGCGAGTTCGTGCAGATCACGGTCGAAGACAGCGGCCAAGTCACCGGATTTATCTCACGCTACGGTGATCTGGAAAGCGACAAAGATGCTTTCCTCGATCATTTCTTCAAGGAAGGGAAATTGGACGGCAACAGATTAAGCTTCTCGACTGAGACTGTCCATGGAGTGTGGTTCGCATTTGTAGGAACCGTAAACCGCGGCACGGGCAAGCAGCCTGGCGACGAAGCCTACTACGTGCTGAATGGTTCTCTCACCGAACACTTGACTGACGCCGAGAAGAAGACTTCGTCGCGATCTCGTGAGGTTGCGCTCAAGTCCTTCCCCCAGGACATGGCACCATCGCCGCAAAAATAAGGAGTGATCGCCAAGTATAAGAAGGTGCGTCGTATAGATTGCGTTCGCTAATTCCGTGACAAGCCCAGCGCACCTGTGCGCCTCGAACCTCGCGCATGCCCGGGTCGCCAAGGGTTAATTTGTCTGTTTCAGCTGCTGGGGGCGGCGCAATAGATTCTTCGTTCTTTGCTCTGGTTGGGTCATAGCCAGCAAGCAGTTTGAGCGTTTCCGTCATCCATTGATCGTTGCCCAGTTTGGTGCTGCGGGCCATTGGGTAGCCGTTCGACACCTTCGTTACGCGGACCCTACTGCTTTGCGCGATTTTTTCACGACTAAGCGCTTGGCCTGCGACGGACCCGAACTCGGGTGATCGGACCCCACCGGTCATGGCTGCCACGAAGGTCTGCCGTGCCCCCCTATTCCACCTCAAAGTCCGCGATACGCGACTGGGAAGCATTACCGGCCGAATCCTCGGCCTGCAGTTGCAGGCGGTACGAGCCGGGGCCAAGCTGCTCCACAGGGATCCGCAACCCGAGCGGAATCACCGGATTGCCCTCCCGCATGGACGCTTCGGTGTTTTCGTACTTCGCCGCAATTTTATCTTGGCCGGTCTTGCGATCGACAAAGTGGAGCACCAGGTCCACTTTAGGCCGGTTGGGTGCGCCCTTAGCGCTCGCCAACAGAAGAGGCTCGTAAACTTCTAAATAGACTACGGCTGGATCAGTCTTGCTGAAATGCGTGCTGGCGGTAGGGACAATCTGCATACCTTGCGTGACTAGAGGTGTCCGGTCTGCAAGCAGCTCAGCATCCAGTCCAGTCGCCATATCGTTTACTTTGTGAAGCTCTTTGCTGAGGACCATGCTACTCATGGTGAACTGCTTCGTAGTGTAGGAGTCGATATTGAGTGGCACCTCGGCTTTGCCGAAACTATCCCCGCCCGAGCTGAACGCTACCTTCAGCGAATATTGACCGGGGGCAATCTCGAACTGGTTCTCATAATCAAACGGTCGTTTCTTGAACTCTTCCACCTCTTTCTTGTCGTCAAAGTCGAGATTAACCGTGTCACTGAAGCGGGCCGCGACAGAGCCATCCGACTTATACGCCATTCCCAGTACATCGATGGCAGCGTGTTGCTTTCCTTTTTGCTTTTCGAATCTCAAGTGGTCTGCCGATATCTCTATTGCCAGATTCACGCGTGCCGTATTCGAGGCTGTGTAAAAGAACGGAGCCGCCATCGCTGCACTGATGTTTCCGGATGCGGAACCACTGACACGAGCTTCCAGCGCCTTCTCTTCCGGTTTCCCGGCCAGCAGATCAACCGGTCTGACATTGCAATATCCGCTCCGGGAGCGAACCATAGTGCCACCGCGGTCCACTTTCACGCGCAGCGTGTGGCAACTGCCCTCCGGCGATTCCGCCGGCGTGTACCCTAGCAGATAGTACTGGCCTTGATCGCGAGCGATTCTCTCCAGCCCGGCAACCAGGTCATTGCTGTTGACAATTACAAAGCCACCGGTTCCATCGGCCAATGCGTACAGCACTTGCTGATTATCGGCCGCGCTGGGTGGGATCGAGGGGACTATGAGTCGCGGCTGATTGTAAGGACTGTAGTACATGGGACTCCTGGAAACCCCGCCGCCCCCAGTTCCTCCAGCTCCGCGGCCGCCGCCTGCTCCCCCACCGGCTCTTCCGCCAGCGCCGCCGCCAGAGCGACCGCCGCTGCCACCCGCGCCGCCCCCGCTACTCCCACCCCCCGCGTGACCCCCACCACCAGCCCCGCCACCCCCACCAGCCCCGCCGCCCCCACCGCCGGTGTGCTGCACCTCGAGAAGATGAACCTTATATAGTGGCGAGCGTCCCACATAACGAAAGGTTGCTGACCTCAACTCAGCCGCGGAGGGGCTTGCGCCTGAGTCAACTTTGCTGCTCGGAGAAGTCGCGCTGATGGGCGTGATTAGGCCACGAACATCGATGGGATAAACCGCCACATTCGCTTTGTTGCAGCTGTCGAGCGTGGCAGTCAATTCCGACTCAGTGTCGGGCGTCATGGGAAAGCCGGAGGTAAGAAATACAAGGCTCTTGCGCCCTGGCAAATGCGCCAGATTCTTGGCCATGCTGCGTAGCGCGAGCATCACGCTGCGAATTCCGAAATTGGCCTCCACATCGTACAAGGATGGCATGCCCAGCGACGCGACCTCCACAGGAGCAGCGGGTGAAGTGAAGGAACCCTTCAATCCTGCTACCGCCTTTTTCAACAATGCCGTATCCGCTGTGAAATTCTGAGCTATATGCACGGTGCCCCCGAAATCGGCCACCGCAATCAGGCGATTCGGACCGGCGTTGTGGTCAATGAATTTAGCGGCCGCGTCGCGAGCCCTCATCTGATCAGTTGCATCCATCGTCGAGTTGTCGAAGAAAAGAATCATGTAATGCTGATGCTGATTCGACGGCGAGCTCGCGTCGCTCTCAAGCGAAAAGCTTTTGATGGTTTGCTCCTTGTTATCTTCCCAGACACGAAAGTCTTTCATCGCAAGATCGCCGATGTAGTTGCCTTGTTTGTCGGTCACAATCGTGTCCACGAGAACTAATCGCGTTTCCGCGCGTACTACGGGAGCGGAACTATCCGGGCCCTGCGCAGTCGCTTGTTGGGCCTCAATGCCAGGGGGCGAAATTAATATTCCGACGATCAAACCGCCGACTAGACAGACCATCGCAACCGCAAATGTCGGACGACGAACTTGCATGTTCCACCCCTTCTTACGGAATTTCGATCGCACCGTTCTCCGCCGAAATCTGGCCCTCTGCGTCCCGCACTACCAGCCGGACGAGATAGCTGCCCGGCTTCACATCGAAGCTGCTCTTCATGGTGACCCCCGATTGCAGTCTCTTCTCCAGAGTTTCGTCGCGCAGCCGCATAGTCAGGATCTTTTCATAGGCGGCTACGAAGTGGCCGTTCCGGTCGAACAAGCCAGAGACAACCCTCAGCTCATTGCCGTTCCTGCCCTCGACCTTGCGAAAATGCATGCGCCGCACGTCCAGATGCGCAAGCACCGCCAACTTGGCATCGCCCTCGGCTGTCTTGAAAAATTGCGTATGCAAGTCCACTGGAAGATCGTGCATTTCTTCCTGCGAGAACAGTGCCTCTTCGATCTCCTGTTTGGCCTGCTCGCTCGCATCCGGAATTTTCTTTGGAGCATAGTACCCCCGCCGAGCCTGTACCGACAGCTTTTGTGGAACCTTGAGAGTCACATTTAGGCTGTGATAGCCCCCATCCAGCTTCAGGTTCTGCGGGGAGAAGCCCAGCAGATAATAGAATTCCGGAGCGGTCGCCAGCTGGCGAAGCGCTGCTTCCAAGTCATTATTATTGTGGAAGAAGGATCCGCCAGTGCCATCGGCAAATTCAGCCAGAACGTCGGCGTCCGTAGAGGCGCTCGTCATCCGGTACTGGGCTTCAAACGGGGCCGCATTGATACTGGGGGGCCCCGGCTGGCTGATATCTCCCAGCGCCGGATCTGCGTACAATCCGCGCGCATCGAGCGCACTGAGCATAACATTCATGCGCAGCGCACCCTCGATGATCTCTGACTCCTCTTTTCTTTGCTCCGGATTGTAGAAACCAGGCGAGACCAGAATGACAGTGCGCTGGCCGGGCAATAATGACATTCTCCGAATGACGTTTTTCAAGATACCGAGCGTGATCTGCGTCTCATGATTGCCTTGCTCCAGTTCTCTAGCAGCTACACCCATGGCCATGGCCTGCGCGGCGCTGATCAAGCGCTGATCATTACCAAACGCACACGCCAGCGCGTCCAGCGTAGCGGTTTGAAGAGCTTCCGGGTCACGTTTGTTTTGGATAAGGTCCGCCATGTAATAGCTGATGTCCGGGCATTCCTTAAATCCGGAACCGGCAATCGGCCGCGAATTTAGCTCGAACAGGGTCTCATGCAGCTTAGGCCGATCATCGGTAAACTCGAGCGTTGTCTGGCCGGAGGTCGTATAAATCGCCGCTCGATCGGTTGGTTGAAGCGATGCCAGGTACTTATCGGTCGCGGTACGCACCTCGATCACATTGCTGCCGTTCAGATGAATATCGTCAAAGACAAAGGCCAGGTACCGCTCCGGAACTGCCGGCGCTCTCCCGCCTTCGGTCCCGCTCATTCCCTGGGATGCTTTTTCTTCTCGCTGTACCTCGGTACCGGGCTGCTCCACGGCAAAATTCTGAATCACTTGCGGTTTTCTGTTATCGAACAGCTGAAAGTCTTCCCGCTTCAAGTTGCCAATGGCCCGGCCTTCCGAATCACGTACCACTACCCGGACGAGCACGAGGTTCACTTTGACCTTGAACGTCGCCGCTTCATCGTGCGAGCTGAGCTCCGCCGACGCCGCAGAATCTTTACCCGAAGGTAAAGACGAAACTTGCGCCAAAACCGGGCAAAACATGGTTAACGCGAGCAGGGCACACATCAGGCTGGCAGATAGGAAATTCACTACCCTCTCCGTCGAAGACGACCAACTCATAACGCCTGCACGCCCCAGTACGGCGCCGGAGTAGATCGGGTATGACATCAGGTGCCGACCATCATAATCCTGTGCCGCCCCGCGCGAACATAGGATAATTCGCCAAACACCACGCTACTTATGAGTGCAGAACCACACAGCGGCCGCGACCCCTTGCTGGCATTCGCTTGGCGGCAATCCCGCCCCAGAGATATGGTGCGGTAACAGAGAGTGGCGTGAGAGGTATAACTGAATACGCAGCCGGCAAGGCACTGAACTTTCGTTTCTAGTCGGCGGAAATCACCATGCACTAGAAAGCCGAATCGGCGCTGTTCGAACGAAGTGAGTCAGAGAAATTGGCTGATTCCGATTAGGCCGACTGCAAGCTTCTCGTACGGTCCTGACTCGAGTCCGTGTTCATTCTGAACGCAGTGAAGAATCTCCAGGCTGCAATCACCGGCTGCCTGGTAAAGAATTCCGGCCACTGCTCCATTCGCACAAAGATGTTGGCGACTTTATCGGATTTCGTGGATTTGCTTGGCCAAGCGGAAACAGGAAACAGCGTTGATCTACTGCCCGGCGCGTAGAGGGGAAATGAACAGCCGCGCCACCGCTTTGTCGCGGGCCTCGGCATTTTGCTTTGTGCGAGATCCGGGGGTTATCGCGTCCTCAGTCTGGGCCAGCATGGCAGCCAGCCCGCGAATCGAGCGGCTGAGTTCGTTGTCACGAAGGACAAGTGGCTCACCCCGGTCAATGGCGGAGGCCACCGGATGATAGCTGTTCGGTACCTTCCATGCCACCTTGCAGTTGGTCGCCTTTTGCACGTCCTCTTCGCCGAAACCGGCGATCTTCTTATAGCGGTTGAGCACCGCGCGAACCTTGGTGTCGCACTTATTCTCATTCAGCCACGCCCGAATCCGGTTGGTGCTCCAAAGGCCCGCTACGTCTATCTGGGTCACCAGCATAACCTCATGCGAAAGGTCCGCGACCATATGGCTGATCTCATCCATGCGACTGGAGCAGTCCACCACAACATATTGGTAGTGCGTCACCAGCAGATCAAAGAGACGGGCCAGTTCCGATGTCGTGGGTGTTAAGTTCGCGACTTGACTCATGCCCGCCAGCAGGTGAAGATCGCGGCGGCAGACGGTGATGAATCCCTTCAGCAGCGCCGCATCCATGCGGTGCAAGTTCTGCAAGGCATCAGACAGCCCAAACACCGGCTGCACGTTCAGATGAAGGGCTGCATGGCCCAGAGTGGCGAAGTCCACCAGTAGGGTCGATCCGTGCTCCTGTTGCAGTGCCAAAGCGGTGTTGACCGAAAGGGTGGTTGCGCCAGATCCGCCCTTTGCGTTCATGAAAGTCAGAATGCGCGCGCGTCCGGCCGCGTTCACGCTGCGCGCGCGCGAGGAAACGAAACGGCCCAGCGCCTCCTGTAGGGGCGCGGCATCGGCTCCGCGCTCCAGGTATTCGCACGCGCCGGCCC
>Ga0126372_10000941_pt1 | contig 11189 bp, 7 predicted proteins | sample PanSoiMetaPlot_6_FD_92762 | JGI IMG/M metagenome (GOLD analysis project Ga0126372, IMG submission 92762) | Tropical forest soil microbial communities from Panama - MetaG Plot_6 | ecosystem: Environmental > Terrestrial > Soil > Tropical forest > Bulk soil | place: Panama | collected 2016-02-17
GCTAATGTCCCCTTTCTCTTTCGAGATCCAGGTGAGCCATCAGATCCAGAGACACCTCCTCCAATCTCTCCCCGCTGCGCGGGGGTTACAGCACTGCGCCTCGTGGCGCAGCGGCGATCATGAAACCGCCGCCCACCGGCAGGCGCTCGCAGCAGCGCCAGACCACATCCGGGCAGGTACGCCAAGCGCGAACCGCGCCACCGACGGCCACCCCAAGACAAGACCGTCCCAAGGTCAACATACGAGCACGCGAAGTGACCTTGATGTTTGCCCTGCAACGTGGCCTCCGGGTGGCGCGTCCCATTCGTCTCACACGCACCATGCGCAACAACATAATAGAGTGACCAAACCTAGGCGACGCACAGTTACGACCGATCACTCCATCCCGGTTGAGTTCGAAGAGCCTCTTAAGGTGCAGACTGTTTCGGTCCAGATCGCCCGACTGGCGATCTGGACGGGAGAGTGGAGCGGCGTCGTGGTCGAGGCATTCTTGTGGGGGTTGTTCGGGGCGGCGTTCCTGCTTGTGGGGGCGTGGTGGGCCTACCGCTTCGACCCGAGTCGCGCGTTGATCGCTGTCGTGATGGCGATCGGGTCAGGGTTGCTGATCGGGTCCGTGGCGTTTGAGTTGATCGACGAGGCACTGAAGACCCAGACCGTGGGTCGCGTCGGCATCTTCGTGTTGCTCGGTGCCTGCACCTTCGCAGCCAGCGATTGGCTCATCAGTCGGCGCGGCGGCTCGGAGCGGAAGGACCCCGCTGGCAAGCAATCGTCGGGCTCGCCGATGGGGATCGTGCTCGGGTCCATCCTGGACGGCATCCCCGAGTCGTTCGTACTTGGACTGACAGTACTGCAAGGAGCCGTGAGCCTGCCTCTGCTCGCCGGCATCTCGCTGTCCAACCTCCCCGAGGCGATCGCATCCTCCAGCGGTCTCAAGGCCGCCGGGTGGGCTCCACGCCGGGTCTACCTGATGTGGACGGCCGTCACCCTCGTGGCGGGCCTCTCCGCTGCGGCGGGCTATCTCATCTTGGACCCGGCCAGCGGGCTGACCGGCGCGCTCACTCAGGCATTTGCCGGCGGAGCACTGATGGCGATGGTGGCCGATGAACTGCTACCGGAGGCCTACGAGGTCGAGGGCGTCCTGACCGGCGTGCTCCTGGTCGCCGGCCTCGCCATCTCACTCTTGCTCGACTCGCTATAAGGCCTCGCGCGACACCCTGCCGACCAATGCCAGGTAGTTCAGCACGATCGGCTCGGTGGGGCGTGGCGACGCCGGTTCGCGTGTTCTACACGGACAATGCCACTTAGCTTAGGATGATCGACGTTCATGCCCCAGCGCCGCGCTCCCGTGAAATTCGACCCTCGCCACGAGGGTCAAGTTTCAGAAGTAGTGATCTTGGGTGGGCTATCGAGCGAGATCGTGCACCGCGGTGAGGCGGGAGGCGTTCAAGCCACTGAAGGTAGCAGCTTCGCGACAACGCGTGGAGCTTGACATTGTCCTGGGTTCATGGGTTGGCCGGCATGGCGGTCGATCACATTCGGGGCCGGTTCCGATGACCGCCAGCCCCTTGTCGGCGCGTGCCTCCCACAACGCGATCATGTCCTTCTCCATGGCATTGCCCTGCCGACACGCCTGCCACGGGTTCTCCTGGCAGCAGCTCAGATCGCCGACATGTCGAGTCACGTCTACCGGGATCTCGGCAGATCCGTGCGTTGCCGGCGCACGTGAGGGTGGCCCGTCGTACTTGGCGGCCGGACTGACCAGCGGCACTACCAGAGCGACCAGGAGCGACACTGAAAGGGCCACGCGTCGTGCAGGTGACACGACCATCCAGATCCCCCCGGCGAGCTCCGATTCTCGACGCCGAGGTACGACCCTGGTGCTCGCGGATGAACAGCGGGTGAAAACGGATTACCAAAGATGGGATGGTGATTATCCATCGATGCCGGCCATGGACGGAGTCGATCCCGAACGCTCGCCGAAACGCCAAAAGGGTGAGTGTTGATCTTTTGACTAGGGGCTGGTTTGCTTGAGTAGGCCGACCATGGACAGGCCGATCAGCGCGTGGATTTCCAGATTTCGGTTGCCGATGGCGCGGGCGACGGCCAGCGCTTGTCCGCAATGCGTTGTGGCGTGTTCGGGATGTCCCAGCCGCCACTGGCAATAGCCGATGCCGTTGAGTGCGTGGCTTTCGAGGCCACGGTCGCCGGTGTCGCGGGCCTGCGCTAATGCCTGTTCGTGGCGGGTGAGCGCGTGTGGGTAGCGCCGCAGCTTGTAGTTGGCGAGCCCCAGTCCGGCCAGCGCGTAACCTTCAAGCCCTCGGTCGGCCGTGGCGCGGGCCAGCGTCAGCGCCTGTTCGTGGTGGGTGAGGGCTTCCTCGTGCTGACCCGACTGGCAGCACGCGAAGCCAAGTCCGTTGAGTGCGTGACCTTCCAGGCCGCGAGCCCGCAGGGCATGGGCGAGCGTCAACGCCTGCTTGTGGTTGGCGAGCGCCCGTCCGTTGCGGCGTAATCGCCAGTACGTCAGACCCAGCCCGTTCAGGGCTTGGATTTCGAGGCCCCTGTCGGCGACGGTACGAGCCATTACCAGCGCCCGTTCGTGGTGGGTGCGGGCGCGCTCGTAGCAGCCCAACCACCAGTAGGTGAAGCCCAGCCCGTTCAGCACGTGGCCTTCGACGCACCGGTCGCCCACCGTTTGGGTCAACGTGAGCGCCCACTGCTGTTGGGCGAGGGCCTGGTTGTACCGGCCTTGTCGCAGGCAAACAAGACCGAGACCGTACCGGGCGTGGCATTCCAGGCGGTGGTCACGCATCCATACAGCCTGGTACAAGGTATACCGCAGATCGTCGGTGGCTTCGCGGTAGCGGCCGAGCCACCAGTGGCTGAAACCGCGGCGGCACCGTGCCTGACATTCACGCTTGGTGTCGCCGGCGCCACGCGCGGCGGTGATGGCATGGGCGTGCAACGTTATCGCGTCGCTGTGGTAGGCCCTGATGTGGAGAAAATACCCAACGGTGCTGGCCAGATGACGGGTGTGCGACGGCCAGCCACGGCTGGCGGCGGCCGCGGCGGCGAGCAGATTGGCCCGTTCGAGCTCCAGCCACGTCATGGCCCGATGGGGGTCGAACGGGGCGGGAATGGGCGTGCCGGGGGCCGGGATTTCGAGACGGCGACCTCGCCGATGCGGGGCGATGGCGTCCACGGCCAGCGCGGCCGCATGCCGGTAGTAGTCGAGCACCCTGGTCAGTGCCGCACAACGGTCGGCACTGGGCTCGGCCTCGACGGCGAGCCGGGTGGCGAACCTGCGGAGCAGATCGTGCAGCCGGTACCGCTCGATGGCGCTTTCTTGCAACAGGTGCACGTTTACCAGTTCCTCCAGAAGCCGAATTGTCCGGTCGCAGCAGATGCCGGCCAGGGCGGCGGCGGCATGGGTGCCGAAGTCGATACCCGGGTGCATGCCCAACAGCCGGAAGAGACGCTGGGACTCCGGGCTGACATGGCGATAGGACAAAGCGAACGCGGCTGCCACGCTGGAGCCTCCGGCGGTGAGTTCGGTGAGCTGGCGCCGTTCGTCCCGCAGCCGGCCGACAAGGTGATCGAGGGTCCACGCGGGGTGGCTGCCCAGCCTGGCGGCGATGATTCGGATGGCCAGCGGCAGATGCCCGCACAGTTGCACCAGTACTCCAACGATCGCGGGCATGGCGTGTACACGGTCGTCGGCGACGATATTGGTGAACAAGGCGACCGCGTCGTCGTGCGGCAGCACGTCCAGTGACAGGAACTGGGCCGCTTCCAGGTCGACGAGCCGGCGCCGGCTCGTAATCAGCACCAGGCTTTGGGCGTTTCCCGGCAGCAGCGGGCGGACCTGAACCGCGCTCGCGGCGTTGTCCAGAATCACCAGGGACCTGCGACCGGCGAGTTCGGCGCGCCACAGGGCGGCCCGCGCCTCCAGCCCGCTCGGGATCCGCTCGGCGGGCAGGCCGAGCGCTCGCAGCGAGGTGCCCAGCGCGGTGGCCGGGTCCGTCGGCTCATGGCCGGCGGTGTGGGCGTGCAGGTCGATGAAGAGGTGGGCGTCGGGATACCGGTGTGTCAGCCGGTGGGCGGCATACAAGGCGAACGCGGTCTTGCCGACGCCGGCCATGCCGTCGATGGCGAACACCACCACCACCGTCGCCGGACCGGTCCGGTCGGCGTCGGGCAACGTCGCGAGCAGTTGCCCCAACTCGGCGTGGCGGCCGGTGAAGTCGGTGAGGTCGCGGGGCAGATCGCTACGTCGTACCCAGGAGTCCCGCGGCCGCGGATCGGCCGCGAGATCCGGGTCGCCGCGCAGGATGCGCTGCTGGAGCCGCCGCAACTCGGGTCCGGGTTCGATACCGAGCGCGGTCACGAACCGCAGCCGCGCAGTGGTGAACACCGCGAGTGCGTCCGCCGGCCGGCCGGCCCGGCACAGCGCGACCATGAGCTGCGCCCACAGCCGCTCCTGCAAGGGCTCCTCCGCGGTCAGGGCGGACAGCTCGCTGATGATCTCGTGGTACAGCCCGCATTCCAGCTTGGCTTCAACGGCCATCTCGATGGCGCTCAGGCGCAACTCGTTGAGCCTGGCCGCCACTCGCTGCTGGAGCAGCTCCGAAGCGGCGTTGGCCAGCACCGGACCGCGCCACAGCGCCAGCGCCTGGTGCAACGTGGCGGCTCTGACGGTCGGAGTGCGGGCGTTGCGTGCCTGAACGACGAGGTCGGCGAACCGGAGCGCGTCGACGGCGCGCGGGTCGACGTCCGCGACGTATCCGTGGTCACGCACCCTGAGGTGCAGGCCATACTGTCCGGTGCCGCCGGGGTCCAGCTGAGAGCGAAGCCGTGAGACGTGGGTGTGCAGGTTCGCGCGGGCGGAGGCCGGCGGGGCGCCGTCCCACAGCAGTTCGACCAATCGGTCGGCCGGGATGGTCTTACCGGCTTCGAGCAGCAGCAGGCCCAGCAGGCATCGTTCCCGCCGCCGGCCCAGCGGCAGCTGCCGCCCGGCGTGACGCACCTCGACGCGGCCGAGCAGCAGAAACTCGGTGGGGTCCGTTGGCAACCCGGACGGCAAGGCCGGTGGCAAGGGCCATGGCAAGGACTGTGGCAAGGGCTCCCGGTCACTCTGGTGCCCGATAGCCGTGGATGGAGGGCTGGCATGGCCGCGTGGAAACATGGGGTTGCCAATCAAAGCCAAGATCGTAGAAGGCCCGGGCGGCCCCACGGAGTCATGTCCCGCGCGATGCCGGCGGATCGGTACCCGAACAATAATGTGACCATCACGCTGACCTACTTTCTCGCCGCGTTTTCAGTTCAAATTGACACCTTAAGCGGATCCGCATCGGGTACGCGCTCAGCATTGGGCGGCACCCCTTCCTGATACCAGCCGATCGGTCATTGTCTGACACGACACGTACCACCGTCCAGCCTGCGGACGACATTAACTCTTTTGGCTCCAAGCGACCCCGGCGATGGCGACCACGTCTCATCGAGAAGATCGTAAAGAATCACACGACACCCCGTGGACCCCGAAATAAACAGGAAGGGAGGTGATTCGTAGTGTCCCGTCTACCGGAGGATCTTGTGGTAGCGATTGACGACCTGCTGGCCGAGGTTCAAGTCGATGCCGACGAGCTGGAGGACGAGGTGGAGACCGCTCAGCGGGCGATCGCCTGGTAATTCGAAACGCGGCGTGTGGTGGGACCCTCCACCACACGCCCCCCGCGGAAGTGAGTAGAGCGGGCCCATCACACGATGAGGAGTCGTCATGTTCACGAGCGATGCGCTGGCCGGCGCCTGTGCGGCCGGCCAGAATCATCGTGGGGTCACGGTGGTTACCGGTGTGGACGAGATACCGGACTTCTCATCATGGGACGGCGATCATTTCGTTTCCGGCCGGTCCCCCGACGGTTCGGGCCTGCCCAGTTTCGCACCGGTGAGTCAGTTGATCGCAGCGGTGACCGGTCGGCTCGGCGCGAACGGGTCAGATCTTGTCGAGCGGTACTCGGCGGGGTTGCGGTACCTCGATCCGGCGCTGCTCGGCGAACCGCAGCCACGGGTTTCCCCGCTGGACGCCCACGCCGTCGCCTACGCGATCGTCCGGCGGATCAGCCGGGAGTCGCTGCACGCGGCGATCCACATCGACATGGTCGTGCTGTTCATGCTGCACGCGTTTCGGCGGCTGTTTCCGGGGCGTCCGGTAATGGTGTTCGTGCCGGACGCCGATCTTCTTGACAGGCCCTCGCTGCGCGTGATCAATCGGTTGCAGTGGTTGCGTGACCGGCGCGACGGTATCCGGTTCGTGATGCTGTGCCGGGGGGATCCGTTCGGTGTGGGTGATCAGCCGGCTAATCCGATCCGGAATCGGCTCTGGCGCAGCCGCACACGGCTGTTCTCTCGGCTACGCGAGGAATGGTCGCCCGCCATTGTCCAGGCGGGTGCCGCGCGGCCGCTCCTGCCGGCCGGCATCGCCGATATCGGATGGTCCGGCGATCCGATCACCGCAATCGCCGAGAACCTGGTGGATCACAACTACGACCGCGCCTACTTGCTGGCGGAGTGCGTCACGGCGGGCGGTCCGCCACCGGCCGTGCACGCGGACGTGCTGCGGCTGGTGGGGCTCTGCGACGGCAATGTGGGCGAGATCGACCTGGCCATCGAGGCGTTGGGGATGGCCCTGGACCTCGCGCCGGGCCGGGCGTTGCGGGCGCATCTGCACTACCTGCGTGGCCTGCTGTTCACCAAGCGCCGGTATGACCTGGACACGGCGACGCGCGAGTACGCGTCGGGTGTGGCGGAGCTGGACGCTGCCGCGCCGAACGGCGGGGCCACCGACGGCGCCGAGGAGGCCTTCGAGCGAGCCTGGCTGATGAACGGTCAAGCACTCATCGCCGCGCTGCGCGCCCGTGAACTGGAGCTGCGGGACCGGCCGGCCGCGCTGCATGCCGTGCTGCGCACGGAGATCGAGGCGTTCCGGCTGGCCAGCACGGGTGCCGAGCCCAGGCACGTCTACCTGCGACACAACCTGCTCGCGAACACCGCGTTCGTGCTGGAGATGCTGGGCGAGTTCGACGAGGCCATCCGGTTCTGGAACCGGGCCTTCGGCCAGTTCCTGACCCGCCCACAGGCCACGTACCGGTTCGAGTCGGTGTACCGGTACCGGGTCGGGCTGCTCCAGTGGCGGGCCGGCCGCTCCGGCGAAGCGATCCAATCGCTGCGGGCGGCACTGCGGCTGGCCGGCGACTCCGCCGACCGCTTCCAGACCGAGCGGATCGACTACGGGTTGGCCTACGTGCTGCTCGACAGCGGTGTCGCCGACCAGGCCGCCGCGCACTTCGCGGATGGGATGCGCATGGCGTGGCAGCTACGAGACCCGCTCGCCTGCCTGCAACACGCCAGTGGTCTGGTCGTGGCCGCGCGGCGGGCCGGCCGGCCACACCTGGCCGCGGCGGTCCCGCGCTGGCTGCGCCTGACCGGGCACCAGGCATTGTGCACCGCGGTGGCCGACGCCGAGCTGCCAGCGCCCCCGCGACCGTCCCCCAAGCTCCCGGCCTACGTTCCCGGCGTCGACCTCGAACCGTCGCCAGAGATCAATCTCAACGTCTACCTGGCCTCGGCGGCGACGGACCGCCCGGCGCCGCTGCCATCGCCGCTGCCATCGACCACGGACCGGACCGCGGCCATGACGATCGGTGCGGTGACCGGCCGATGACCAGCCTGACAGCCGCCCCGCAGGGACCGACCGTCGTGGACGAGCCGGCCGTGGCCCCAGAGCTGCTCGCCGCCGTGCTGACGCAACTGCGCAGGCACGGGGCCGAGTTCGGCGACGTCTTCGTGGAGATCCGCTCCGCGCGGTCACTGGTGGTGGACGGTGCCGGGGTGGCCCAGGCCAGCCGCGGCTGGCATCGCGGGGTCGGGATCAGAGCGGTCCGGGGGGCGGTGTCCGCGTTCTGCAGCACCGAGAACCTCGACGAGGCATCGCTGACCGGCACGGCCCGCCGGCTGGCGGCTACCCTGCGGACCGCGGCGGCCACTGCGGGCACGATCGTGCTCGACCAGCGGCCCAATCGCTACCCGAGCCCGATCCGCTGTCCCTGCGACGGTGTGCCCTGGTCGCGGCGGGTCGAGTTGCTGGAGCGGGCGCACGCGGCGGCTCACGCGGCCGATCCGAGAATCCACCAGGTCAGAGCCCTGCTGTTCGAAAGCGTCCACGGCATCCAGGTGGCGACCACGGACGGCGAGTACCACCATGAGACCCGCTCACGGCTTCGGCTGCGCGTGCAGGCCTACGCCAGGGATGCGCGGGGCCGCACCGGCTTCGGCTCATGGGCCCCCGGCGGCAGCGGCGGATTCGAAGTGACGCAGACGCTGCGGCCGGAGGACGCCGCGGCCGAGGCGGCCCGCCAGGCCGTGGTGCTGCTGGACGCCCGCGAGGCGCCCACCGGGGACTACCCGCTCGTCGTGCACCGTGGTGTCGGCGGGGTGCTGTTCCACGAGGCCTGCGGGCACCTGTTGGAGGGTGACGCGCTGAGCCGGCCGGGCAGCCCCGCCAGCGTCCCGTACGGCGAGCGCGTCGCGTCGCCCTTGGTCACCGCGGTGGACGACCACACGGTTCCCGGCGCCTGGGGGTCCGCCGGTGTCGACGACGAGGCCGTGCCGGCGCAACGCACCACGTTGATCGAGGACGGCCGCCTGGCGGCGCACCTGCTCGACCGCGCCACCGCGTCCAAACACGGGCTGACCAGCACCGGCAACGGCCGGCGCGCGTCGTTTCGGCATCTGCCGGTGCCCCGGATGACCAACACGTTTCTGTGCCCCGGCGAGGAAGATCCCGACGGCATCGTGGGCGAGACCGGCGACGGAATCCTCGCCAGGAGCTTCAGCGGCGGCGTGGCCGACACCACGACGGGCGCGTTCACCTTCACGGTCCGCGAGGGTTACCGCATCCGCGGCGGCCGGGTGGCCGAGCCGCTCAGCGAGTTCGCGATCGTCGGCACGGGCTGGCAGGTGCTCTCTCGCATCGACCGGGTGGGACATGACCTCGAACTCGCCGCCGTGATCTGCGGCAAGGAGGGTCAGAAGGCCATGGTGTGCGTCGGCCAGCCGACCCTGCGCATCTCGTCGGTCACGGTCGGGGGCGAGGACCATGCCTGACACCGCGACGAACCTCCTGGCTAACACCGTCACGCCCGAGGCGGACACCCGGTCCGAGCTGCTGGCCATGGCCGACCGGCTCATCGCGCTGGCGCTGCGGCGCGGCGCGGCGGAGGCCGAGGCGTACGCCAGCAACCAGCGGACACGCGCGGCGCACGCGGTCCGCGACGAGATCCAGTGGTTCCGCGATGCCGACGTCAACGGCGTGGGGCTGCGAGTGGTCCGGCACGGGCGGATCGGCTACGCCTACTGCTCAATGTCACAGGGCAGGCCGATGCTGACCGCCGAGGTCCTCGTCGACGAGGCGCTCGACCTGGCCGCCGTCACCAGACCGCAGGGCAGGCAGGGCCCGCTGCTTCCCGACCGCGGCCGGCCGGCCGTCGACGTGCCCGGGCTCCACTACGACCGGGCGACCCGGTGGGACGTCGCGGAAACCGCCGAAGCGATGGCCGAGCTCGCCGCGGCGGCGCTGGCGGTTCCCGGCGTGATCGACGTTCCGCGCAATCACTACGGGACCGAACAGGCGCACACCGCGGTGGTCAACTCGCACGGCCTGCGCAGCTCGTTCGGCTCGACGATTCGGTACCAGTGGGCCGAGACGATCGCGGTGTCCGCCGGCGGCACGGTCACCGGCAACGACGCCGGGTGGACCAGGGGCGATGCCGACCTGGATCCGCGCGCCATCGGTACCCGCGCCGGCGAGTACGCACGCCGGCACGCCGGCGCGACGCCGGTGCCCTCCGGCGACTACGCCGTGGTGCTCACCCCGCAGGCCGCGGTGAACCTCGTGAGCCGGCTTGGGATGCTGCTGACCGCCGACGCGTTCGAGCAGGGCAGGACGCTGTTCGAACTCGGCGCCGGGGTCGCCGCGCCGGCGTTCTCACTCGTCGACGACGCGACGATCCCCGGTGGGCTGGGCAGCCAGCCGGTGGACGCCGAAGGCGTGCCAACGCGGCGCACGACGCTGATCGACCGCGGCACGGTGACCGGGGTCCTGCACGACAGCGCGACCGCGGCGACGTTCGGCCACGATGCCGCACCGGGCAACGCCAAGCGCAGCTCGTACCGCGCGATGCCGCATCCGGGCCCGAGCAACCTGTTCATCAACCCCGGAACGGTCTCGCCGAGTTCCCTGGTGGCCGGCGTCAGCCACGGCATCCTGGTCGACGAACTGATCGGCCTGCACGCGACCAACCCGGTAACCGGGCGCTTCGGCGCGGCGGCCAGGGGGCGCCTGATCCGCGGCGGCCGGATCGACCGGCCGGTCGCCGACATCGCGATAGCCGGCCGGTACAGCGACCTCCTCACCGGCATCTGTGGGATCGCCGACGACCTGACGTTCCTGCCCGGCCACTCGGGCCTTGGCAGCCCCAGTGTCCTCATCGATCGGCTTTCGGTCAGCGGATCGTCGGGAGGTGTCCGGTGACGGTGTGTCTGTTGTGTGGCAGCCGCAAGCCGGCGCCGGGGAAGTCGGAGCGCTCGGCGGCAAGGGAGATGCTGCGCGAAGTCGGCATCGGGGTGCGCGCCGCCGGCCACGACACGGCCTGGGTGGACCTGCGCGAGCTGGAGCTGCCCTGGTGGGACGGCCGCCAGCACGACGAGTACGGCAACGCGGACCTGGACTCGCTCGTCGAGCACGTCGCAGCGGCCGACGCGGTGGTGGTCTCGGCCCCGGCCTACTGGGACTGCTTGACCGGCGTCGTGAAGAACGTCTTCGACCTCGCAGGCGACCGGCCATGGCGGGACAAGCTCGTCGCCGGCCTGGTCGTCGGGATGAACGAGTCGTCGGCCTGGCATGGCGAGGACCAGCTCAGGCAGGTGGTGTCCGCGGTCGGAGCCTGGTGGTTGCCGACCGCGTTCGTCATCGGCGACCCGCGGTCGCATCCCGACACCGCGGCGCTGCGCAAGGAGCTGCGGCGGTTCGGCGCCTACGTCGGGCTCGTCGTCTCGCAGCAGCAGCGCTCGCGCAACGGTTCGACGGTCGGGGCGCGGACGTGACCGGCGCGGACGTGACCGGCGCGGCCGCGACC
>Ga0126372_10000943_pt1 | contig 11183 bp, 9 predicted proteins | sample PanSoiMetaPlot_6_FD_92762 | JGI IMG/M metagenome (GOLD analysis project Ga0126372, IMG submission 92762) | Tropical forest soil microbial communities from Panama - MetaG Plot_6 | ecosystem: Environmental > Terrestrial > Soil > Tropical forest > Bulk soil | place: Panama | collected 2016-02-17
CGTTTTTAAATGGACGTACCCGGTCATGACGGGCGGATTCGTGCGAACCGCGAGCTTCAACAGGTCGTCAATTCGTCCCTTCTCTATGGTGACATCCAGTTCCACGTGGTGACCCTTTGGATGGTTGGAACGCACTACGAAGCCTTTGGCTACCAAGGGAGTGTCAAGAATTTGGCCGTTCACCGGCTGTAGGAAGGTGTCTCCGCTGGTGCCATCTACGATGGCATGGAAGGTTGTCTGCAATGGGACGCTGCGACCGCTGATGGCGATACGGAAGTCTGGCGTGTCAGTAGTGCCGTCCACAACGATATCTTCGAGCGTACCGGTGTACTTTCCCGTCGAAGACAAGATTCCAGCGATGCCCTTGATGGTTCCCAGATCGGCGTCACGGAAAGAGTACGTTCCGCTGACCGGAGTCTGGCGAGGATTGTCGGCCTGCCAGGGACCGAAAGAACCGCTGGAAACAATGTTACCCACGGGCTTCGGATTGGTGAGATTGGCATCGAAATGCAGGGGCTCATTCGGTCCGATGCTGGTCATTTTCAAACTTGCGATATCAAATTCGAGCGGTAGCTTGCCAGGCTTAAGGGTGTTGATGATCAGTTGTGCCCCGTCACTCACGAACTTGTCGACCACCACCTTCATCTTTCCATTCTTCGGACCCATATCCATCTGGGACCGCTGTTCGCTCGGCGGAATATTCAGTTGCAGCCCCTTCAGGTAGACCGTGTCAACATGCGTGGGAGAACGGAACAGATCTGTGATGTCGGTCCGAAAACGGAATTCCGCAACGCTGATCAGTGGTTGCACGCCGGGCGCGTGATTGTTGGGATCAGCCAGTCCGAAGATCCTCAATCCCCTTCCCCAAACAAGCAGTCCGCGGAGCACCGAGACGTGAAAGGCATCCAGCTCGACTCTGCTTTTAAATCTGGCCGAGAGTGTTTCAATGACTCGCGCCCGCAGAATTGGTTCGGCACGGGAGATCACGATCGATGTTGCGATTGCAACAACGAGAAACACTGCCGCGATTCCGGCAAGCCAGTGCCAGCGTTTCATGTGCCACTATCCTTGCGCTGAACCATTGCAGTTTTGGCTAGCGCCATATTGCGTTAGATGCCAAAAAACGTTTGTGTGGAAAGACCGGATAATTTCAAAGGCCGAAGGAGGGATTGTTCAACTGAGCGAGATGAGGAATTGGGTAGATTCAACTGGCTGGTTCGAGCGGGTCCTCCAGATGGGCCAGGCGTTGCAGGTCTTGCAACACGGCGTGGGCTTGCCGCAGCGCAATACTTTCTTTCGCATCCCTGCCGGGATTTTCTTCGTATTTGGCTTTCTCGCTCCACAATAGCGAATTGGGCATTCCAGATTCGAGTCCAAAGCCGCAATGTGTCTCGCTCAAATCATGCCGCCTCATATAAGCGGGTCCAGCTTTCTTGCCTCCAGTGACGACGGTTGCGCACTTTCATGGTCAGACTCCTGCAGGACTCCTCAGAACTCACGGATGCCGATGGGACCGCGCGATCAGTATGGGGTTGGGAACGCTGCCAGATGGGAGATCACAGAATAAAGACATCGTGGCGCGCCGGTGAGACAAACCCAGCATCGGGAGGGGCGGATGGGGGAAGCGCATTAGCCTAAAAGCAAGAGCCACTCAGTGCTACGCTCGTGGGCCTAAAAACCGCCCCTCCTGTCGATGGGGGTTGCTGCGTATCTACGTCTGGGCGCGAGTGTGACGCCCATGCCAGAGATGTTCCATCAGGTACTTCCTGTAGTTGAACGCGGTCTTACTGGTATTTCTGGCATGAATGAAGAGCCTGAAGCTCACCTCAATAGAGCTTGAAGCTCACCTCGACGCTGATTTGAACAGCCACCGGCTGGCCATCTTTTGTCGCTGGGCTGAAGCGCCACTGTTGGACGGCCTCCATCGCTTTCTTGTCCAGACCCATACCAATGCTGCGCTGTATGCGGATGTCTCTCGGCTTGCCATCCGGACCCACAATCATGCCGAGAATGCACGTTCCCTGGTACTTGGCGCGACGCGCTTCGTCGGTGTACTCCGGATCCGGAGTTGAAATTGGACGAGGAGCCAGAACGCCCCCACCCACCCTAAAAACTCCTCCTCCGATGCCACCGCCACGACCCTCGCCGACACCCGGACCGCTGCCTTTACCGACCCCGCCACCGGAGCCGGATCCAATACCGCCACCCGACCCGGTACCGTTCGACGCGGGCGCTCGTGGCATTGCGGGGGCCGCCGGATCACCAAAGTTCGGCATTTTTGAAGACGCGATTTCGACTTTAGGCGGAGCAATCACGGTAGGCTCGGCGGTGAGCTTAGGGTGCTCGTTCCGAACTACCATGGCGGGCGGTGTAATTTGTTGCATGCTTGGCTTGGGCAATCTGCCTTTTGGCGCGATGAGTTTGCTGCTATCGCCGCCACCCCCGCCGCCACCTGCCTCTTGAACCGCAGGTGGAAGCATATAGACGTCTTTTGACGGCGCAATCAAGGTCACGTGTTCGGGCACGGGCTTGGATACCACTGGTTTTGTGGGCATCAGGGACAATGTCAGGACACCGCCGATTGCCACAAGGTGAATAAGAAAGGATGCAACCGTGCTCTGTCTCCGCGATTGGGCATAGCCCCACGATCCACCGGGGACGTGCACATCGACCCAGGGCTGGCGAGACCGAGGAATGGAATGCCTCGCCGGGCTTGGAATTGTCCGAACTCGTAACGGCGCTGCGTACTCGTAACGAACCCTTAAATCCTCCACAGAAATCCCTCGAAAGAAACAGACATCTGATTTCCGGACATACGCTCCGGAGTGTACGGTGCGCCACTACGCCTGAGGATAGAGTTGACGCTGTAGATTGCACACGATGGAAATGTAAGCACCGATGTTGCTGATACTACACATCGAAAAGTTGATAGGCGGCCGGTGGATTCCTGGCTTGTAGAAGGGGAAGTGCAACATTGTGCACTGCGATTCCTGCTGTGCTCTTGCCAGTTGGGGAGCCATTGTGGGCGTGGCCGTGAAGAACCAGGTCCGCGCCGTGGCGATCAATCACCTCGATCAGACGAGACGTTCCCAAATAACAGAAGATTTCAGGACGCTCCCCAACCACTGTGTCCTGCACGGGAGCGTAATGCAACACGACCACGCGCTTGGGCGTACGCAGTTGCGACATCGCGCGCTCCAACTTCACTCCCTCATCCATGGCTGCCTTCACAAAGGCCTTAATTTCCGGTTCACCAAACGCCGTCAATGCGCCACGGCCGAAGCCACCGACAAACCCCTTGGTACCGGCGAAGCCGACCCCATCTCGTTCATATCCGGTGCCGTCTAGTGTGTGAATTCCGGCTGTCCGCAGCATCGTGATGAACTCTTCCTGTTGTCCATTCTCGTGGTCGTGGTTCCCGAGCACGGCCACGATCGGAATGCCGAGCCGAAGCAGAACATTGATCAGGGGCTCTAGTTCCGACGTCTTGCCATAGTTCGTCAGGTCTCCCGCAACGACCAGCACGTCCGCTTCGTTGCGAACCTTTCTCATTTGAGGTTCGATCGATGCGTAACGCTCAGGAGTGAAGTGCAGATCGGCGGTAGCTGCAATTCTCATAGTCGTGGTGCTTCGTCCAGTCGTTGGGCGCGATAGTCGGCGAGTTGGTCCCTCATTCCCCACTCCCTGACATCAATGGCAAACAAAAACTGATCGATGAGGCTCCCGCGGAATGGGGCGCCGGAGTTCGGATTCGCTACTGTCTTCTGAAAACGTGTCAGCAGTTCCTGCCAAACGGTCGCGGGCACCAGGTTCACGTGCGCCGGATACACATAAGAAAAGAACACCAGCGACCAAAGCAACAATTGCCAATGCTCTCCCACCAAGGCAAGCAATCGGTCCCAGTCGAGGCTGGCACCGGTGGCGTACAGAATATGCGCGATATCAGCCCCATCGAATCGTTCTCGTCGGGCGACGAACAGTTTCGAGGCGAGGAGTTCTTCCGGAGCCAAAACGCGCGTAGGTACACCCACGATTACAGCTGGATGTGCGCGCTCAATCCACTGCTCGTCCACCGCAATCACACCATTGCTCATTCCGGTGATGAGATCGACAAAGAAATCAGCTCTGAATGCTTTGGCCAGCCATACTGGATCTGTTACTTCACAACGATAACCAAGTCCTTCAAGGCATTTTAGGGCGGCGGGAACAGATTGCTGTGGAAGGGAGATGTCCAGATCCTTGGTCGGGTGCCAGATCCCGGTATGACGCTGCAAGGCGAATGCGCCCGTTACGGCATATCCCACACGGCATTCGTTCAGCGCGGTCAGTACTTCACGAAAGAATGCCGTCTGTTGCTCTGCCAGCAATGGCGGATAGGACGAACTGGTGCGTGGAATTGCCTTCGGCTCTGGCACGCGGGGTTGGATGGTTCATTTTTGGCAGGTGGTTGTAAGTCATTGATCTGCAAAATGATTTAGGAGCAGAAACTACAGCACCGGATTTCAGCCACTTCAACTCACTGCCGTTCTGAGTTACAGCTTTTCTGGGATGGAGGCACACGACAATGAGAATCGAATCGAGGTGAGGTTGCTTAACTACCAGACACCCTTGTCGTCACCGGTCAGGCGAAAGCTGAGGAACGCCGCGGTGGCTAGCAGCGGCAAAAGGCTGATCCGCATCGTCGCCTTGAAATCATGCTTTTGCATGTTCCCGGCCCATTGCCGCAGGAATAGCTTGGCCGCTTGGGGCAGGATTGGAACTCGGACAAACTTTTTTCCCAAATAAGTTTGTCGGGCGCCAAACTGTGCGGCCTCGCGCACGATCTCAGGCAATTCTGAGGCAGAGCCCCCGTAACTGAGACCATGTTGGTGCACGATGACCAACAGAGTACTTACACCCGGCCAAATCGCTCCAATTTCGGCAACGGACTGCAATTGATCGAAGTGGATGCGGCCGCTCGCAAGCAAGCCAAAGATGTTCACGATGTCCGTCAAGCGGATATAGAAGTGCCGGTACATCCGCTGCAGTGTTGCGATCACGATACGATCTTCGGGCATCGGAACCGGCAAAGAGTTTCGTCCAAAGTCCTCGTAGACTTTTCGCGACAACAGGCAACTGGCGAGGTTCTTCTGTTCTCCTGTCTGTCCCAGGCAGCCGACGTGTACCTCAACGAGTTCTCCGAGGCCCGGAATACGGAAATTGTACTTGTGCGCAAGTCGATCTCCCCAACTCGGGGCTTGTCGTTTTGCGCAGAAATCATTCTCGAAAATGCTGACGACAACATGTTCCGGCGCACCGACCAGAAGATCGAGATCGCTTCCCGTATCCGGCCAGTGGTCGAGTGTCTTCATAACCATGATGGGATGGCCACGCTGCTCGAAGTTGTCCACGATGGCTTGCAGAAAGGCGATTGCAGTGCTCGCCCGTTCGCGCTCCTGAGATAGGGCCACGCCTAGCATCTCAATGCTGTAGCCGTGCCTGGCGCGATGAAGATTCTCATGCAGGACAGCAAGGATTCGCCGCAGAACACGCTGGGTTTGTGCCTGCTGCAGAAAATCGACAAGCCCTGCCTGCTTGAGTGCAAATACGTAGTCGAGTTCGCGTTCGAACCACTGTTGGCCCAGAGGCTGCCAACTGTCAAAACTCGGACCTGCGAGCAGCAACGTGCCCATCGCATCAAACGTTCTTGCGGCCGTGCGGTCCACTACGCGCATGAGAAACGTCTCCTATGACTTCGGCGACGAACATCGAGAAGGCCCACTCTCGATGGCGGTTCCTTCTTCGTAGTCATTCCATGTTGCGATCAACAGGAACGGCATGGGATGAGCGGGATCGTCGTGTTCTGCAAAAAGGTGAAGAGTATCTTCCAAAGTTTTTCCGCAACGACGGTCGATGTGCCGATTCAAGCTCCAAGACGCCCGCGTGTCATCGAAGCCAGGCCAGATGGTTCCCACCGCGATCTGATTGGGATACTTGGACTGCATTTTCTTGTAGAAATTGCGGAGGTATTCGCCACCCCAATGACTGCCGTCCGGCGCCCAGCCTTTTGGTCCCGGGTGCACCCACGCGTAGCGGCCATCGAACGCGGCTGCATATTGCTGAGGAGGATCGTCTTTGTAGAGCAGGATGGGACGAGATTCCCACTGATTCACCGTTTGACGAACCTGATTCCAGTCGGTATTCCCCCGCTTTGGAAATACGAAGATGACCGGACGTCCTTCATACAGCAGGTAAGCATCTCGTCCCACAGCGCCTGGACCGACGTACTTCTTGTATGCGATGTCCATGGCTTCGAGTGCATCCTCGGTGGCATGGCCGTTGTCTTCCTCGGTCTCGTCATACATGAGTAAAACGTGAAACTTGTCCTCGCTGGCGATCTTCTGCATGAGGGCGTAAGTGCGATCGAGAAATGGATGTCGCAGCCCGTACCAGTCGACCGCGAAGGCATAGATCCCCAGATTCTTGGCTTCCTTGATCTGTCGCCGAATGACGGCAGGATCATTGCTGGTGTAATCAATTTTGATGTGCTGGGGATCGCCAAACCAGGGTTGGAACCCTGCGATCACTTTCGGAGTGGAATCACGCAGCGGGAGATTACGAAGAACCGCGTCGTGACGAGTCGCGCGGTTGCATCCACTGGACGTGACGACAATGACCAGCCACAAAAGACAATGATGATAGACTCTCATTCCAGTTCGCGATGAGCCTTCGATGTTCTTGCAGGGAAAGACGGTTGCTTCTCAGAGTAAAGCCCAGGCAGGGTTTCAAATGTTCCGGTTCTAGTACTTGAGCACACCATCCGGGATGCTTTCCAAAGACCGCACGTACCAGCGGTCTGCTCCGGGAGTCATCAGCACCAGATATTTCTGGGGTGAATTTGTGCTGTAAATCAGCTTTTGTCCATCGAACACTTGCACTTCGATTTGCGCCTGATCTACAAGCTGCATTTCCCCGCCATCGGGCGAATAGAAAAGCGCTTTGACCTTGTGACCGTGATCAACGTATTGGGTTCGCAGGCCGGAGTTCCGTTGATCCGCGATTCGCTGGTTCAGGCGGGCTTTTGCGATACCGGTGAAGTAATCGTTGAGCGAGGCGTTCCGATTGGTGGCAAGAGCATCGGCGAGGTCGCGCCAAGCCTGGGCGTAGTCGCGGGTCACACTTTCTCCTGTCTTTTCTTCGATGGCACGCGGGCCAATCGAGTCTGCATTCAATGTAACCCGAGGTAGCGATGCTGCGCGGACGACGATGGCTGAATAGCTGACCACAGCTATTATCGTCAGCGACACCGCACCAATCGGACGTGCGAGTCGCAGAACCCAGCTGTTCATTGACCACCACCAACGGAGATTTCATTTCCTAACACGACACCACAGGCAATGGATATACGGGCGGGTCCAGCCACGGAGAATTGTGCGGCGGCTATTCCTTTTTTGATGGGTGTGTCCACTGTACTTCTACCCGCCTGATCGACTTTCGTGAACGACACAATGGTCCCATCGGGAAGGGGATTACCGCTGCAGTCGCGGATGGGATCGGTCTGGACTCTCACATTGCGTGCATTCGAAGTCGCTGACATGCGCAGTCCGCATGCTTCAGAGGCGACTTGGCGGATCACCCTGGGCTCGGAGATGTCGCCGACCGATGCCGCTACTTCAAGCGGTCCTTGTTTCGCTGTGGATCCCATCTGCAACCATGCAATCCCGCGAGTGGTCGTTTGGTTGCGGGTAAAGGGCACGGTTCCCGCTAACGAGAAATGAAATTCCACTGGCGTTGGAACCAACACAGTGTTCTGAAATCGATCAGCCACTATCGCGGTGGCGTTGATTGCATTCGGCGCAGACACAGGAACCCGCGAAGGGTGCACGAGAAAGCTCAATCGGGCGGGAGGCGCTGGACGAACGTAAAACTCTTTGCTTGCGCATTCGCCCGAAAAGCAGACTACTGCCTGATACATGCCCGATGCCGAGACATCAGAGCCCGCGATCTGGAGGTCTCCGCCTAACTCAACATTCTTTTTCAGAATGTGGTTGGGGCCGAGCAGGTATAGAGTGGCGCTACCGCCCCCAGTGGTCTTGAGAGCGAATGCACTTCCCGCCGAAGCGTCTGCTGGTGCCTGAACGCTGACCGACTGAGCGAGTCCCTGGAGCGTAAGCAAAAACGAGAAAAGCCAAAGTTTGGGTATTGTCCTGAACATTGGCCTAGGCACTGGGAGCGACATAGTGGTTCACAACTACGTGATAACCCTGCACACGTGAGGCGACGTCATCAGGAATATCCATTGCGAAAGGCACTGGCGCTTGCGGAAGAAGCGCCTGGTCGAGGTAGCCGTCTGCGACCCAGATTACCTTTCCGTTGGTGTCGTAAAAGGCAGCCAACACTTGCGCGATGTTCGCCGTCTGCCCGCTTTGGTTCACCAAAGCTCCTTTCAGGATCTTCCTGCCGAGGGCGTCCTTGTCGATGGCTTGGTTTTCAACCGCGATGACGGGATCTGCACTGGCCGGGACCAGCAGGGCGCGAACATCCATGCGCACACTCTTGACCTGGCTCAAGCGAAGCCCCGGAAAATCTATGCGATAAGGAGAAACCTGCTTGGGCAGCAGCCGGTGAGAGATTGCATCGAAGCTCCCCTGCTCCTGGAGTTCTGATCCGTCGGGCTTGAGTAAAGTGGCATTCACATTCAGGTAGGCCGGAACCGTGTCTTCGTTCACGACTTCGCCCACAATCACCACGCGATCAGGCCGTTCAACAGCGTTCATTGAAGTGATACGGACCTGCGGAGAATCCACACTGCCGGCTCCCCAATCATCGGATCGACGTCCAATCACATCCCAGCGCAAGTAGTTCACCGGAAGAACCTGCAGTGCGACTTTAGGGAAATTCGGCTTCGGCCACACCACGCGCCAGGCGCTGCCATCATGCACCACTTGTAGGTCACGCACCTCATCGAGGGAACCGACGGCACTCGACCAATTCATACGAACTCGCAAGTTGGCGTGATTCGCGTCGGCACGCAAAGGCCACACGTCATAACTCTGTAAAGAGGAGTAGGTGCGAAGACTCCCATCGGTGCCGGCAATCTCACGGACAAAATCCGACTGCTCGACACCATTGCCATGATCCAAGCTTGCGTAGGCTTGGTTCCAGTTGCGTGCCTGGACTTGGGCCATGAGGCCTCGAACTGCCTGTTCGGGCGTGCTTGCGGAGCGTTGTGACCGAAGTTCAGCCCCCCCAGCTTGCCACCATCCTGCCAGCACCAAGAATGCGGTCGTAAAAACGATGATGAACGGAAGTGTCAGTCTCATGAGTGAGCCTCGCTGGCGTAGACATGCTCACGTGATAAGGAGGGCAATGGGACGAGTTCACCCATTCTGGAGGACCTCTCTCGCAGGATGAGGGCGAAAAGGATCGCGAGAATGCTGCTGCCAATCGGCAGCACCCCCCACAGCAACCCTTCCCAGGGAGCAGGTACAGTGTCGGAAGGGATTTTGCGGGCGGGAGGCACGTCATCCTTGGACCAGACCGTGATGGCCCCGGAATCGTAGGTTTCGATCTGACGCCATCCCGCGAAGACGAGCAATGGGTTGTAGTACGGGTCGTGAACGAAGATAAACTTCAGGCCGTATTGATTCGCATGTCGCAGCACCGCGCGCAGCGAATCCATGCCGGCCGCTCCGAAAAACTTGGCACTGGTTAGCTGCCCGGCGCCGAAACGCGTCATCTCGGGTAACAAGCGTGCTGAGTTGTATTCCCCATCTACGCTGCTGGCACTGGCATACGTTCCAACCTTGGATAAGGAGTTGCCGAACCCGAGAGTAATATAGCGATACTGATCGTGTCCGTCTCGATTCAGAAAGTTCACCACGGAATCAACTTTTAATCCGCCTGAAGTGTGGAAGGGACTCCAGGTCAGCCACCCGAGAGTAAGCGCCAGTGTGGCAACCGCACCCGTCCCCACTGCGAACGCAGCCGGATACCTGAAACGATCCATAAACTCCCTGGCCACCAAGCCCGCAATTGGAAGCGCCAGCATGGTCGCCCATAAAGTGAAGCGCTCGAACGTGAGGATCTCGAATGCTCGTCCGAAGATCCAGCGGGGCACAGGTGTCGTGCCCCCCAAAGCGAGCAGGAAAGCAATCCAGAACGCAATCAGCAGGATTCGCAGGCGGGGAACGGCGGACCCTCGAATCACAATAAAGGGAAGCGCGAGGATCAGGGCTCCATACGGAATCACAAAGTAGTTCACGCCATGGACCCAGCTGAAGAGGAAGTTCAGGCGACTGCCGTGAGGAATCGGCATCTGCTCGATGGGATGACGGATGATTGCGATCCAGTAAGGCGCGAGCACAACACCGACGCCTAGCACCGCCAATAATGCGAAACCGAAAGCTCTTGCGAATACTGGCGCCCCGCTTCGACCTTCCTGCCGTGCATCCGAGTAGGCCAGCCAAAGAACCGGCGCTGCAAACAGGACAGAACCGAAAATGAGAGTCACGTGGTGCGCTGAGGCCGCTGCGAGTGTTAAAGCCAGTCCTTTGAATAAGGCACGCCAGGAAGCCGCATACGACCACTCATACAAATAGGGGAGCGCCAGAAGGTACAGAGGTGCCGACATCATCGTTGGCAACTGGCCCGCCGAATAGGTCAGGAACGCCACGCAACCGGCGAAGATAGACAGCACGGCGGCCAGGCTGGCCGAACGTTCATCCACCCAAAGCCTCGCAAAGCGGTAGGTGCCGACCACCAGCAGAACAATCGCCGCCAACTGCACAAGCATGAAGGCTTCAGTGAGTCCCACGAGGTGCGACAACAAAGCAATCCACTGGTGCGTGAGCGGCGGATAAGTGGTCTGCGAAAAGCCCGTGAACCATTTCTCGTTCCACGGATTGAACCAGTGGCTGGCGTAGTGCGAGGCGAAGAAAATGTGCAGATTGGCGTCATACGACGTGGACGCCGGCAGTTCCATCAACAGCAATGGCCCGTGAATCGACAGGGCCAACAGGACGATGATTGCGAGCGGTATCGGTCGCCGCAGATAACTCGTTTCTGAGACCAAAGCAGTAGCCCTTTCAATATCCTGAGCGCCCCCTTGGATTCCGAAAGAACGCAAAGAGGTTGGCTCACGGTTTTCGGGAAGTGGGGCGTTCTCGAATCGGGCGGGCCAACCGCAAGTCCTTTTTTTCGCA
>Ga0126372_10000944_pt1 | contig 11177 bp, 11 predicted proteins | sample PanSoiMetaPlot_6_FD_92762 | JGI IMG/M metagenome (GOLD analysis project Ga0126372, IMG submission 92762) | Tropical forest soil microbial communities from Panama - MetaG Plot_6 | ecosystem: Environmental > Terrestrial > Soil > Tropical forest > Bulk soil | place: Panama | collected 2016-02-17
CTTCGAGCACGGCACTACCCGAAAGCCCGGTTTGCGCCGCAATTACCACATCTTCTCCCACAAGCACATTGTGCCCTACATGGACCAGGTTATCGATCTTCGTGCCCCGACCAATGCGGGTCACGTCGAGCGCACCTCGGTCCACCGTGGAATTCGCGCCGATCTCGACATCGTCCCCAATCTCAAGACGCCCCACTTGGGGGAACTTTTCGTACCGGCCCGTCTTCGCGTCTCTCACGTAGCCGAAACCATCGCTGCCCAGCACAGCCCCGGCGTGGACGATTACGCGGCTACCCAGGACCGCTCCGGGGTAGATAAAAACATTACCCACGAGTTCGCAATAGCTCCCTATTACTACACCTTCACCGATCGAGCAGCCCGGACCGACGTGGGTTCCATCTCCGATGACAACATCCTTTGCGATCGAGACATGGGCTGCGACCGCCACTCCTTTTCCTAGCCGCGCTGACAGGTCGAGGACTGCAGTCGCGTGAATTCCAGCTTCTGCCGTACGGGTTTCGGAAAGCAGTCGTGCGGCGCGCGCGAACGCCAGTCGAGGTTCACTGGAAACAAGCAATGGCTTACCACTCTTTCCACTGCTTTCAGACTCGGTTGTGATTACCGCGGATGCGTTCGATGCCAGCGCCTCGCCGACATTCTTCGGATCCTCCTCAAAAACGAGGTCCCCCGATCGTGCTGAAGCAACACTGGCGATTCCAGTGATTGCCACCGAGCCGTCCCCCACGAGGCGGGCCTGCACCACGTCGGCTATTTCTTTGAGCGAGCGTCTCATTGCACCTTTTTATACATTGCACCCGAGAAACGGAAGTGTCACGCCGTTTATCTGGCTAGAATGCTGGTATGCAACGCCGGATTTTCTGGATGATCTTTATTGTCCTGGGATTGGCCGCCGATTTTGTCCTACCGCTGTGGTGGGCCATTGGCGCCACTCTTCCTATCCTTTACCTCAGTTGGTGGATCGCCTACCGTAGCGACTGGTTCTGAGTTCTATCAGCACCTCTCTTGTCAGCCTTCGAACCTTCGTTACTCGTCGCCGGTTGCATCGTCCGTTAGTAAAGCGAAGGTTCGCCTTCCGGCCTCGTCTTCCACCTGCGGTGTACCCACAGCCATTGGTCAGGGTAGCGCCGAACGTAGTCCTCGATCACTTTCGTAAACATAGCAGTGTTGCTGATGACATCCTTCTCATCATTCCCGGTTCTTATCAGCGTCAATGCCGGGTCGAACCGCAAGCGATACTTACGGAGTGAAGGGTCCCACAGCGTAAATCCCGGCAGCACCGCGGCATCCGTGCGCAGTGCAATACGAGCCAGACCACTCGCTGTGCACGCCGGTATGCCGAAGAAGTCCACGAACACACCCTGAGGCGGAGTCATATTCGTGTCCATCAATATGCCCACGGTATCGCCCGCTTTCATGGCTGCCAGCAATCCGCGCACGAAGTTGTCCTTGTCGACCATGGAATTGCCGTGCATGGTCCGATAGCTCTGAATAAGGCGATCAAGGTAGGGGTTGTCCATCCCGCGCATGACCACATGCAGCGGGTGCCCTTGCAGCGAGTGCACGAACGCGCTGAGTTCCCACCCCCCGAGGTGCGCTGTCAGATAAAGTACGCCCTTCCCCCTGCTGTGGGCGCGCTCGTAATTGTCAAACCCGTCGTAGACTACGATCCGGCTGACATCTTCCTTCGTGTAACGGGGGAACATGCAGATTTCCGCCAATTGGCGTCCCAGCGAAGTGAACTCCCCACGCAGGATTTTCCGCCGTTCACGCACCCTCTTGCTGGGGAAAGCCAACTGCAGGTTGCGCATTCCCACCTTGTGCAATTTGGAATGGAACAGATAGACCGCTTGCGCGAGCCCGATTCCGCCCGCTCGGGCCATAGGGCGAGGTAATATCCCGAGCCCGCGAGTCAACAGCCAGGCCAGTGCGTACTCGATTCGGTGGCGCATCAAGGGAAGCGTGACGGTAGCATCCTCAATTTTTCGTTGTCAACGCTTCCCCTGGTCCCTGAGCTATTTACCCGAGGCCTTTTGTGCCCACTTTGCCAGCGTAGTGAGAAAAGGATTCGCGCCCTCAGGGGCCGCGATTTCACCGGTCAGCGCCGTCTTGAAAGGAACCATCCGGCCGTAGAATTCGCGCGTGCTGTCTTTGTCCTGGTTCACCCTCGCGCCGTTCAAGGTAACACCCGCAAACACTCCGCGGGCCCGAGAGTAGGTCAGGACTTGTGCCCGCAACTTCCAGTCGGTTGAACCTTCCGCGTGCCTGCCCACCGGTCCGGCCGCCACTGATGCATCTGCGCCCAGCTGGAACTTGCTGGAAAGCAGGTTGTTCATGCCCGCTTTGTTCATGATCAGCATGACCAGGTCGACCGCCTGGCCGCCAATCTGCAAACCGAAGCTTCCCCCCCTAACAGTGAAAAAAGCCGGCGCGCTCCAGCCCTTCTCTCCCCGGCAACTGGCAACGCCACGCCCGTACCGGCCACCCACGATAAAGCCGCCTTTCAGCAGTGAAGGCACAACCGCCACACACTCGGCCGATCCCAGCACTTCCTCAGGAATGCCCTGGTCCGGGGCAGACTCAATTTCATCCAGCACAGTAGCAGCTGCCTGGAGTCTGTCTTGAGCCTTGCCTTCTTTTTTGTCCTTCTCCTCATCTCCGGCAAATGCCGCTGTTGCCAGACAAGCCACCACACACAGAATTACCAGTCTTTTCATCGTTCCTCAGCTTTCTTGAAATGTCAGAAAAAGGGTCCCCTGAGAATAGAACACAGTGATTTTAAGGGATTTCAATAAATTCGACGCGACAAACAAGACAACTGGTTGGCCGAGCCATTTTTTTCATGGATAGGTGCGAGTCCTCGGACGTACAAGGGGCGTGAAAAGGCCAAAAAAATCGGGGCTGAAATCGGTGACCCTAATCTCCGATCCCAACCCCGTCTCCCAGGTTCTGTGGTAGGTGAAGCGAGTATGCGTTAGTTACGTCCGCCCAACAAGATTACCGACGGCACTGTCCGGAAGTAACCACGGTCTCGTACTTACTCAGCTTCCAGCACAGACCTCAGCTTGGCCTACCAGACGTGGCACGCGTTCTCCCGTACCATGGGCTGCCCCTGTTTGCAGCCAAAAGCCTTCTGAAATTCCGGCATATTGGACACGACGCCATTGACCCGGTATTTCGGGGTGGAATGCGGGTTCGACAGCGCCTGCAAACGCAACACCTCCGGCGTCTGGTTTGCGCACCACACTTGGCCAAACGACACGAAGAAGCGCTGTTCGGGTGTGAAACCACCCACATACTGCCGTGCGCTACTGTCCTTGGATAGTGTGCTTTCCAGCGCCATCAGGGCGATTCTCACGCCGCCATTGTCTGCCGTGTTTTCTCCAAGGGTCAGCTCTCCGTTCAGCTTTACGCCAGGAGTTGCTTCGAATCCCGAGTACTCATCGGCGATGCATTTTGCGCGCCGCTCGAATTCCTTCCCGTCTTGCGGAGTCCACCAGTCACGAAGGTTGCCATCGGGATCGAACTTCCGCCCCTGGTCATCAAAGCCGTGGGTCAATTCATGGCCAATGACGGCTCCTACTGCGCCATAGTTGACCGAATCATCCATCTGCTTGTCGAAGAAGGGCGGCTGCAGAATCCCGGCCGGAAAATTGATCGTGTTCAGCTGGGGATCGTAGTAGGCATCAACCGTGGGTGGTGTCATCAGCCATTCAATGCGGTCGACGGGCTCGCCGATCTTCGCCAGTTGCCGCTTGAGCTCGAATTCGCTGCTGCGGAAGACATTCCCTGTGTAGTCCCCACGCACGATCTTGACGCTCGAATAATCCCGCCACCGGTTCGGATATCCGATTTTGTCCTCAATCTTCTTCAGCTTGACCATAGCTTCCTTCTTGGTTGCAGGGGTCATCCAGTCCAGTTGTTCGATGTCGGTGCCCAGCGATTCTTCCAGCGCATTCACCATCTTGAGCATGCGCTGCTTGCCTTCCGCTCCGAACGTGCGCTCGACGTAGGCCTGTCCCAAAGCCTCGCCCAGGTCGCGGTCGACCGCCCCAACGCATCTGCGCCAACGTGGACGGATTTCCTTTTGGCCGACCAGCTTCCGCCCGTAAAAGTCGAAGTTCTCATCGACAAACGGCTGGCTTAACAACCCGGCAGAGATGCGGACCAGGTTCCAGCGCAGGTAGGTCTTCCAGTTGGCCAGCGAAGAACTCACGATCAGTTGGTTGAAGCCTTTGTAGAACTCCGGCGCCGTGACCAGGTAATGGACCGTTTCAGGAGCGCCGATGCCGTTCAGGTAGGCATCCCACGAAAACTGGGGTGTCAGCGCCCTCAGTTCCTTTGCCGAGAGCTTGTGGTTGAGGTTCGCGGGATCCCGGCGTTTGACCAGTTCCATCGCGCCTCTGGCCAGAGCCGACTCCATCTCAAGCACGACCTTCGCGTCGGCCTTCGCCTGGGCTGCGTTTTCGCCAAGCAGCGTGAACATCTTTTCCACGTGAGCGACGTACTGCTGGCGCAGTTCCACTGACTTCGCATCGTCCTTCAGGTAATAATCGCGATCCGGGAGCCCGAGTCCGCCCTGGTCAGCCGTTGCCACGACTTTTGTGGCGTCATCGAGGTCCTGTCCCGAGCCGAAGCCAAAGGCTGCCGTAGCCGCGCCGGAATCGGTTGCTTGCGCCAGGGCAAAAGTAATTGCGTGCAAGTGGGCTAACTCCGCCCCCAATTCTTTTTTGTCCTTTAAGGCATTGATCCGGTCGAGTTCAAGTTTCAGAGCCGCGATTCCCTTATTGTTGATTGCTGTCTCATCCATACAGGAAGAGTAGTAATCGCCAATCTTCTGTTCCACAGCGCTGCGCTTGGCATCGTCAGCCGATGCCTTTTCCAGCACGTCGCGCAGCACGCCCTGGTTCCAGAGCGCGAGCTTCGCGCCATGCGACCAGCCTGCCTGATCGGGCGGAATGGGATTGGCGGCCTGCCACTTGCGGCAGGCATACTGGTAGAAATCGACGCACGGGTCGACTGCAGTGTCTACCGACTTCAGGTCAAAGTGGTCCGGTTCGCTCACCGTTGTTCCGCCGGACGCCTGCCTGGCTTGGGACTGCGCCAGCGCCGTTGCAGCGCTACAGACGACGGCTGTCAGGATAATGGCTCGCCACAATCGCATAAGGTTCTCCTTAGATCTGGCTTTTTTGAGATGCGTCTGGGATCTAGGACTTCAAGGGTACAACAGTTGGACGTGCCAATGTCCTAAACGGAGAGGACAAAATGCAGCGAAAACATTGGAAGAATCAGAAGCCTAGGTTGGATAAGTCGGTCTGAGCCAAAGCCCAGGAGCGGGAAACTGGGCTTGCTCCGGTTACTTTGCGGTGACCAGGGAATGAGTGATTGCGTGCACAGAGAGCGCGATCCGGTTCTGCACGCCCACCTTGCGCATGAGTTTTGCCACGTGCGCCTTGACGGTGCGCTCCTCGATACCCAGCGCCGACCCGATCTCCTTGTTCGAGCGGCCCGCCACCAGCATTTCGAGCACTTCTTTTTCCCGGTCCGTGAAGGTAACGCGGCCCGCCGGGAAGATACGCCCGGGAGAGGAAGTCACGCGCTCGATAAACATCGACAGCACTTTCCTTGGAGCCCAGACCGAGCCTTGGTGAACGACTCGAATCGCCTGCACGAACTCCGCCGGAGTGGCGGCTTCGTCCACGTATCCTTTCGCGCCCGAAGCGATGGCTTTCAGAACCGTCTCTTCATCGATCCCCGAGCCCGTCACAATGATTTTCAGGTCGGGACGCGTTGCCTTCAGGCTCGCCATCTGGTCGAACAGGTTTTGTCCGCCGCGGCTTCCCAGCAGCACGAGGTCGATGTTTCTCTCCACGCTGATCTCGGGCAGCGACGATGAGTTCAACTCGAAATCTGGCTCGGAATCGAACAAAGCGCGGAACCCTACAAAGCGCAGGGGATCGCTTTCAACCACTGCGATACGGATGGACGGCTTTTTGGCTAATGCTGGTTTCATTGCTTTCCTATTTGCATGTCTGCGCGTAGCATAGCTGCAACTGAACTATAGCGAAGACCAGTAATGATTGGGAGATTACGGGAGTAACTCCACGAAATCCAACGTCTTGGAGAGGGAATCCTCGATGAAAACGGGCGATCTTCGGCGTATCTCACTGGCCTTATTGACAACGTTTGTTGCCACTGTTTTTGCCGCAGGCCAGACCTCTTATCAGCCCAAGTTCAAGGGCGACCCGGCGCATTCAGAAGCCGAATCTGCCGCGCTCGGCTACATGAGAGTCATTTTGCGTGCCCAGCGCGAATACAAGAAACGCCACAACAAGTTCGCCGAATCTCTGCCTACTCTAGCGGGAACCGGCACCTTCACCAAGCGCATGGCGAGATCCACCGATCGCGGCGACTACGCGGCCAGTTTCCACAGTAAAAACGAGGGCTTTACTCTCGCGATGATTCCAAAGCAATACGACGACCAGCACCGCGCATTCTTTGCCAACGACGATGGGATTATTCACGTGGAAGAGGGAAAGCCCGCGACTGCTGAGTCGCCCAAGCTCAAGTGATTTCGGGTGCCGTTTCCGGATGACATATTTGCTGCGACCGGAAACCTACCCGCTCCAAATTATCCCCTTTTTATACCGTTGATCCAGGCTTGACCTCGACCGCCTTTCCGTCGCGATAGGTCACAGACAGGGGCTTCCCCCCGTTCGGATATTTCACGATTTTGCTTTCCGAATTGTCGGATCGCTCGGGAACGCCCATTCCCACCGCGAAATCGGCCTGAAGTTCATTCATTCCAGGTTTCACTTCGTGCTTGTCAATCGCTTCCCACACATCTGCGGACCAGTGCTTGTAGAGTTCCTTCGGATCCTCTATGAACAGCATCTCGTCCGCGTAAATCTTGTAATCGTCTCCCCGCGCAGTCCCGATCGGAACAGCGAAACTCTTCGCGTCCTGCTCGAACACCGCGAGCACCTGTTTCTGATCGCGCGACGCCGGGGTAGCATTTACCACGACGTCCTTGATCTCAAGCTTCTGCAGCGGTTGCAGCAGGCCGGCCTCGCGGCCGAAGTCTGCATGGTGGCGGGCATTGTCATACGGGTAGTACGTGTACCGATAACCTTCCTTTACCCAGGCCGGCTGTTTCGTCAGTTCACGCGACGACTTCAGGTCGTATGCGTGCAACTTCTTCGGCGTGACATAGTAATCGGGATTCAGCGGCGGAGCCGCCGCCTGCTTCTTCGCCAGCTCACGCCGGTTCGCGTCATAGCGCTGGTAGAGAATCCAGCCGGTGCGAAGGCCCGCCACAACCAGCGCGATCAATAGCCCGATCTGGATATTCCGTTTGAGTTCAGGAGTCATTGGCATCGCAATAAGGTATCAGAGGGTCGCCCGAAATCCGGCAAACACCGCCTTTGTGCGCCCTTGAGTTAAACTATCGGCAGAAATGAATCCGGTCTGTTCAGCCTGGCATCCCATAGGAGACTCCCCATGCCGGCCATCACTCAAGACGAGGTTTTGACCGCTCTCAAGGATTGTTACGACCCCGAAATCCCCGTCAACATCGTTGACCTAGGGCTCATCTACGAAGTGCGCCTGGAATCTGCACCGGAAGACCAGCAGGATGTCACCATCGACATGACTCTGACTGCGCCAGGATGTCCCGCCCACGTGACCATCAGCGATCAGGTCAAATCTCGCCTTCAGCAATTGTCAGGAGTCCGCAACGCCAACGTGAATGTCGTGTGGAATCCGCCCTGGAGTCCGGAGCGCCTAAGCCCGGCAGCTAGGAAGCAGTTGGGAATCGAGTAGCTCGGCGCTGTCGTCGGAACTCCGTCTGCCCTGAATCCTAGAAACTTCTGATTCCGCGAAGCGCTTCTTGCCCGCGTTTTTCCAGCACTTCGGCAAACCTCTCGCCCGCCTGGGACAGATTTTCCAGTATCCGCATTCCGCGTTCCGTGTATTCGGGTATTCTTTCCTGCAGTTCCTCGATCTTGTCGGGATATTCAGAGGCTAGAACTACGGCGCCTATGCCTGCCGCTACCATGCCCGCCGTCCGTTTTCCTCGGACGAGCAGTACTGCTCCTGCTCCAAGCGATCCAGCTATCAGTGCGATCTTCCAATTTTCCATTCGTTCCTCCAGCAATCGATTGTAAACCGACCGACGTTGCGTTTTGTTTATACTGCCACTCGCCTCAGTCGGCGCCGCGGCGGTTCCGGACGTCTGGATGACTTTGTCCACGGCCATCCGCTGTAGGTCTTCACTGTAAGATGTCGTCTCTCGATTTCTGGTTTCTGGTCTGTTCAACCTTTACGCGTGCCAGTGAAAGAACAAATGCCACCCAAAAATCTTTGCGCTCGAATTCTCGCCTTCGTTCTGCTCCCAATGCTCGCCACGGCTGCTGCCCAGAACAAAGCCCGTGCTCGTGATCTGGGCATCCCCTTTGACGGCAACCCAGGTCCGCTGAATGCCATTACGGACGTAAAAGGTGTCGAGGTCGGCCACACCACGTTGATCTCGGGGGAAGGGAAGCTGCAGGTAGGCATCGGTCCCGTTCGCACCGGCGTAACTGCGGTCCTGCCGCGTGGCAAGAATCTCACGGACAAGGTTTTCGCTGGCTGGTTCACGCTCAACGGCAACGGAGAGATGACCGGGACCACCTGGGTCGAAGAGTCCGGTTTTCTGGAGGGTCCAGTCCTGATCACCAATACCCACAGCGTTGGTGTCGTCCGCGACGCCACCATTGCTTGGCGCGTCAAGCACGGGCCCCCCGACGAGTCCGGTTACTGGTGGTCGCTTCCCGTGGTCGCTGAAACCTACGACGGCTACCTGAACGACGTCAATGGATTCCACGTCAAACCTGAGGATGTTTTCCACGCCCTCAATACCTCGCGCGGTGGCCCGGTTGAGGAAGGCAACGTCGGTGGCGGTACCGGTATGGTCTGCCACGAGTTCAAAGGTGGGATTGGCACGGCCTCCCGCGTGGTGAATCTAAAGGAGGGGAACTACACCGTCGGGGTATTGGTGCAGTGCAATTACGGATCACGCGACCAGCTTCGCATTGCCGGCATTCCGGTGGGGGTCGAAATTCCAGAACACAAAGTCTGGGCAGGAGACACAGGCTCTATCATCGTCGTCGTCGCCACTGACGCTCCGCTTCTTCCCACCCAACTCAAGCGTCTCGCTCGCCGAGTTTCTCTCGGGCTCGGACGCAATGGCAGCTTTTCCGGGGACGGATCCGGCGACATCTTTATCGCGTTCTCAACTGCTAATTCGGGAGCCGGCAAAATCGAGGGCCTTCGTCACATCACTATGCTGCCCAACGACCAGCTCGATCCGATTTTTAAGGCGGTTGTGCAATCCGTCGAAGAGGCGGTCGACAATGCGCTCGTCGGGGCAACAACCATGACCGGCATCGACAACCACACCGTGATGGCGATCCCGCATGACCGTCTTCAGGAGATTTTGCGGAAACACAACCGCCTGCGGAAGTAACGGCCTCTGGTCCAAGCGCGAAACCGTCTAATTCGCCTCGTAGACTGTTTTTCCGCCTACAACCGTGCGCAGCACCTTCGTCTGCAGCAGCTTCGATGGAACCACCGCCGTGATGTCCCGGTCAAGCACGACGAAGTCGGCCAGCATGCCCGGTTTCAGGGTTCCTTTGTCTTTTTCCGCAAACTGTGCGAATGCCGAACCGGTCGTATAGGCGGCAATTGCTTGCTCGATCGTCAACCGTTTTTCAGGAAAGTAATGTTTCTTGCCGTCCTCGCTCGTGCGTGTAACAGCCGCATACAAACCGCGGAAAGGTGTAATCGGCTCGACCGGATAATCGGTTCCGAACGCCAGGGTCACACCCTTGTCCAGAAATTCCTTCCACGCGTACGACGTCGCGGCGCGCTTCGGCCCGATCCTCGCTTCCGCCCAATTCATGTCTGTCAGCAAATGGTTCGGCTGCATCGAAGCCACTACCTTCAGAGTCTTGAATCTGTCAATCTCCTCCGGTGTAGTGACTTGCGCGTGCTCGATGCGCATGCGGAAGTTCTCTCCGCCATCCGGAGCCTTCACCTTGTGCTCCCGCGCATCTTTTTCCGCCTCCGCAAAGGCGTTCAAGGCCATCTGGACGCCCTTGTCTCCAATGGCATGAAACCCAAGCTGAAAGCCTGCATCCGCCCGCTCTTTCGCCATGTCGTTGAGCTTGGCAACCTCGTACTGCGGCAGACCCGAATTTTTCGGATCATCCGAATATGGCTCAAGCAGCGCGGCCGTATGCGATCCCAGAGATCCATCCATGAATCCCTTGAGCATTCCGGTGTGCAGCATCAGGTCTGCTTGCGGGTGAGAACCTCGCATGTCCTTCAGTTCGTCGACCGACGCATTAAAAGGCAACCACTCCCACACCCGAATGGGCAATTTGCCGCCTTTCTCCATCTCTTCATAAACCTGAAAGTCTTCCCAGCGCGAGTTGTCATGTGCCGACGTAATGCCCCACTGCGCGGCATCCGTCAGAGCTGTCTCCAGTGCCTTCCAGCGTTGCTCGTGCGTGGGCTGAGGGATGACCGCCACCACGGCTGCTTTCGCGCTTTCCCGGAGAATCCCGGTCGGCGAGCCACTGTCATCGCGGTCGATTTTTCCCCCGGCCGGATCCTTGGTCGCCACTGTGATTCCCGCCAGCTTCAGCGCCTTGGTGTTTGCCACCGCGATGTGTCCGTCCACACGATCCAGGTACACGGGATGATCGCCCGAAACTTCGTCCACGTCCTAGCGTGTCGGCGTGTTCTTGACTGCCCACAGCGTTTCGTCCCACCCGTCGCCGCGAATCCACTCCCCGGGTGGAGTGGCATCGACGCGGGCTTTGATGCGTTGCCGGAACTCATCAAGTGTCTTCACCCCCACCAGATTCACGGTCAACCGCTCGAAGCCGGCTTCTGATAGATGGACGTGCGCGTCGTTGAATCCCGGCATAGTGAAGTGGCCCTGCAAGTCGATTACCTTCGTCTGTGGACCCTTGAATGCGCCGATCTCTCGATCCGTGCCCACCGCGATAATGCGGTCTCCGCGTACTGCAATCGCCTCGGCGCGCTGCATCTCCCCGAATGATGATGATCCTCTTAACCCGGTGTAGATGTTGCCGTGATTAAAGATGACCTCC
>Ga0126372_10000948_pt1 | contig 11149 bp, 11 predicted proteins | sample PanSoiMetaPlot_6_FD_92762 | JGI IMG/M metagenome (GOLD analysis project Ga0126372, IMG submission 92762) | Tropical forest soil microbial communities from Panama - MetaG Plot_6 | ecosystem: Environmental > Terrestrial > Soil > Tropical forest > Bulk soil | place: Panama | collected 2016-02-17
GCGGTGGTGGGGAATATGGGATGCGTGCCACCCGCGCGCGGGTATCTGGAGTCCCTGCGTGCAATCACTTCGAACGATGGTGCCATGTTGATCTTTGACGAGGTCATGACCGGTTTTCGCCTCGCCTTCGGAGGAGCCCAGGAGTTGTACTCAATCCAAGCGGACCTGACAACGATGGGGAAGATTATTGGAGGAGGACTGCCGGTCGGGGCGTACGGGGGTCCTTCCGAAATCATGGATTTGGTCGCGCCGCTGGGTCCGATGTATCAGGCTGGGACTCTTTCCGGCAACCCACTGGCTATGGCGGCAGGCTACGCCCAACTTCGCTACCTCAAGGAGCACAAAAAAGACGTGTACTCACGGCTTGATAGTCTGAGCTGCGAGTTGGTAACGGGCGTGAGCGCAGCGGCCAAGGCCGCGGGCATCGCGATGACCTGCAATCGCGTCGGCTCAATGTTTACCTGGTTCTTCACTCCCGGGCCTGTGACCGATTGGACCTCCGCCTCGAAATCCGATACCGAAGCTTTCGCACGCTTCTTCCGCAACCTGCTCGACAGTGGCGTGTATCTGCCACCGTCACAGTATGAAGCTGCATTTCTGAGTACGGCTCACACACAAGCAGATGTACAGGCAACGATTGAAGCGGCCAAACAAGCGTTTGCAATGGTGGCCGCGTAGCGAAATGTCCTGACCAGAACGCAGGGGTTCAGCACCCTTCACGGTTGGCTGGCGATTGTGGACGGACGACCGACGACCAACTCAGGTACTGTCACAAATTCAAAACCTTTGCTCTGGTACTGCTCGATGAGACACTCGGTTGCGATCACGGTCTGGGAGCGGTCGGCCCCCATGGCGATGTGGCTTCCATCGTGCATCAGAATGACATCGCCGCCGCGAATTTGACGGACGCACTTCTGCACAATCTTTTCCGCCGGCCAAGCCTTCCAGTCCCAACTGGTCACGTTCCACATAACCGGCGTCAGCCCTAAGGAGCGCGCAACTCGCAATGTGCCGGGACGGCGACCACCGAATGGCGGGCGAAAAAATCGCGGTGCGTCGCCCGTGGTCTCTTGCACCGCCCGCTGACAGTCTTCGAGCTGATGTCGTGTCTGAATTGCTCCCGTAATGATCAGATTCGGATGCGTGAAGGTGTGATTGCCCAGTATGTGTCCGGCTTTCACGAGGTCACGCACAATGTCGGGTCGCTGCCTTACGTAGCGACCGATTAGAAAGAATGTGGCGCGCGCATCGCGGCGTGCAAGCACGTCCAATAGTCGCAGTGTGTACGGGTCGTTCGGTCCGTCGTCGTAAGTGAGTGCGATTTGTCTTGCGTCTGGCGTTCCCCTCACAAAGGTATGGCCGAATCCCTGGGCCCAGGGAGCCATCGCCTGATAGGCCGCGATACCGGCGGTGGCCACAACGCTCACGCCCATGAAAGATTCAATCACTCTGAAGAAATTGTAATCGTCCTGTGGATTCCAATCTGCAATTCTGTGCTTCCGCAATCTGCCTTCGCAAGTTTTGCCACGAGCAAATTGGGCAACTGCTTATTAACTCTTCCCACAATTGCCTCGCACGCCGGGTCGAGATATTCTGCAGAACGATCTCATTTCGAACCCATGGCGAAGCTCTTCGAAAGTCCCCGCTACATCGCAGTCGAAGGTCCAATTCGGGTGGGCAAAAGCACCCTGGCCCGCATACTGGGCGAGCGCCTCAATGCGCAGCGCTTGATGGAGCCAGAGGAGAACCCTTTCCTGCCGTCGTTTTACAGCGGAGAGCCGGGTGCGGCATTCCAGGCCCAGTTTGCCTTTTTGATTCGGCGCTTTGAGCAGCTGCGATCGCTCGATCTTGGTCCGCGCTCTCAGAAGACCGTGGTGGCCGATTTCATTTTCGAGAAAGACAAGCTATTCGCATGCCTGAACCTGAGCGACCATGAACTGGAGACCTACAATCGCTACTACAATTTCTTTCGCGAGCAGGTGCCCACTCCCGATTTGGTCATTTATCTTCAGGCCACTCCCGAGGTTCTGAAAAAGCGCCTGAAGAAACGGAATGCGCCCGGTGAGAAGGCAATCAACGACGATTACCTGGAAGAAGTCATCAAGGCCTACGAACACTTTTTCTTTCACTACACCTCATCGGACCTGCTGATCGTGAACACCTCGGAGATCGACTTCGTGGACCGCAACGAAGACCTCAAAGAGCTGCTGCGGAAAGTCACGGAACCCATCAAGGGGACACAGTACTTCCTGCCCCTGGGCAGCCAGGAAGCCGCCAGCGCCTGAGGCTAAGGAGACACGTTCGGGAATTCGAGTGTCAGCACGCGCGAAAATCCTATCCCTAAGGACGTACGCCTTTCATGGGCAATCGCACGCGGAAACATGTGTATCCAGGGCGTGATACGAAAGTCACGTTGCCTCGATGATTCCGAACGATACGGTACACCGTGTCTAGTCCCAATCCGGTTCCCTCTCCCATCGGCTTGGTCGTGAAGAAAGGATCGAAGATGCGCGTCTGGATTTCTGTCGGAATCCCTGACCCGTTGTCGACAAACTCCACCAGCACGTCGTCGCCTTCGCACATGGTGCGGATGCGCAACTCACCTTGCCCATTCATGGCATCTGCCGCGTTATCGATCAGGTTGGTCCACACCTGGTTCAGTTCACTGCCGTGGGAAGGAACGCGCGGTAAATTCGTGTCGTAGTTGCGCACCACCGTGATTCCGCGCTTGAGTTTGTGGGTCAACATGGTTAATGTGCTCTCGATTCCTTTGGCAATGTCGACATCCTGCTGCTGCGCCTGGTCCATGAAAGAATATTCTTTTATGGCTTTGACCAGTTCAGAAATTCGGCATGTGCTGTGCTCGATATCTCCTAACAGGCGGGAGATTTCGAGCATGGCAGCGATACGGCGAATGGCCGGTGCGAGCTGCGGGCCCTGGTACTTTTCCGCCAATCGCTCAAAGTGTTCGACCTGGGCGTCAGCCTCCGCGAGAACAGGCGCAAGTTCCCATCCGTCCTCGACGCCGTGGGCCTCCATCCAATTCTGGAGCTCTTGCGTCAGATCCCCTAGTTCAAGCGCACTCTTGGGCTTCACGTGAGGCTGCGCCTCCACCGCCTTTGCTTCGATGAGGCGCAGCAGAGCACGGGCTTCTTTGGAGATGCTTGCCTCGTCCAATTGCTCATCGGCAAGCTTGCGCTTTTCGATCACGCTTCGTAACGTGCTTGCCGCCCGGCTGGCTGCGGCCGCCGGGTTATTTAACTCATGCGCCAATCCGGCAGAGAGCTTCCCCAGCGATGCCAACTTCTCTCTCGACAGATCCTGTTTCGTAACCTCGCGCACGCGGTCGGAGAGGATGCCTACCAGCTTGGGCCCCAGGGCAGGAATGCGGTGCAGCATCTCTGGAAATAAAGTCTTCGAGATGAGTGCAACGCGCGTCCGGGTAACGGCGCGCGCTGTTACCGGGAAATGGGTCAGCCGGGAAAAGGGCAACATGCCCGTGATCTGCCCCGCACGGGTGGTATACACCGGTGCATCAGGCCCCAGGCTTTCCCGACGGCTATCGGTTTCCCCTTCCAGGTAGATGCTCATGAAGTCGGCAGGGTCTCCCTCACGTACCAGTACTTGTCCCGGCTCAACAACCTTTTCTTCCGAGTGATCCGTGAGCCAGCCAAGCTCATCGTCGGCGAGGTCGGAAAGAATCGGGATACTACGGAGTTCTGCTATGCGATCGGCGCTCATTCTGCAGATGAGATTTCTTCGCAAGTGTATCGGATTCGGAAATTCCGCGCGAAGCCTGCACACAAGTCGGGGAGAAATCGGCAACTCCAATGGCGGCCCCGACTCAAGAACCTATTCTCGAAAACGGGCGGGGCATGGAGGATATGCGCCCCTTCGACTACAATCCTCCACCGGGAAAACCAACTCGATGCCCACAAGCAGACGCGCTTTTCTCAAAACCGGTGCCGTGGCAACAATATCGGCGCTCGCTGCCTCCCGCCTGGCGTTTGCTGCCGATGCGGAACTTGAGCTCTCGCCCGGCGAGCCCGGCGCCCTCATCAGCCCGAACATCTACGGTCACTTCATCGAGCATCTTGGCGGCGTGATTTACGACGGAATTTGGGTGGGCCGCAATTCATCCATTCCGAATGTCGATGGAATCCGCAAGCAGTTTGTGGATGATATGAAGCGCATCGGCGCTCCTAATCTACGGTGGCCCGGCGGTTGCTTCGCCGACGGATATCATTGGCGCGATGGGATCGGTAAATCCTCCGCGCGACCTCGCACCTACAACTTCTGGCAGCGGCGCATGCCTCCGGGCACCGATGCTACGGAGACCAATCAGTTCGGCATTCACGAATTCATGCACCTGTGCCGTCTGGTAGGGGCTCAACCCTACGTCGCGGCGAACGTAGGATCGGGCTCGCCCGCAGAGTTTCATGATTGGGTTTCTTACTGCAATGCCCCCGCGGCAACCGTAAGCCTCGCCGACGAGCGCGCAGCCAATGGGGATACGCAGCCTTTCGGAGTCCGCTACTGGGGCGTTGGCAACGAATCCTGGGGCTGCGGCGGGACCATGCGGCCGGGCGAATACGCGACTCAATATCGGAAGTTTGTCACCCAATTCCCCGCTTACACCGAGCCCTTTCTGGTGGCCACAGGTCCGAGGGGACATTCCGCCGACGGCGACATCGGCTGGACCACCGGCTTCTTTGAGGGTATGCGTGGAGCTACTCCTCCCGACGGTTTCGGCTTGCACTTCTACACTGACCTGCGCCCCACCCCGCTGAAGGCCGGAGACTTCAAAGCTCCTGAGTGGTATGAAGTGCTCCTGCGCGGTGTGCGCCTGGAGAAAGTGATCGAAGACCACTGGAACGAGCTGGGGAAGTTTGATGCGTCTCATCGCACCAAGCTCGTCATCGATGAGTGGGGCGTGTGGTACGCCCCCGGCTCGGAGATCACTCCAACCTACATCCTGAGCGAGACGATTACCCTCCGCGACGCCGTTCATACCGGCTTGACCTTCGACATCTTCAACCGCCACGCGGACAAGATCGCCATGGCGAATGTGGCTCAGACCGTCAATTGCATCCACTCGCTGTTCCTCGCACAGGGAGCCCACTTCGTGCGCACTCCTGTCTACCATGTATTTGACATGTATCGGGCTCACATGGGAGCTCGCCAAGTGCCGGTGCGTAACCCGGTTCCGGACATGAATGTTCCTTGCCTTGCGGGCCAGGCCCGTCTGTCGGGGCTATCCGCATCGGCTTCCGTCCGTGACAAGCGTCTCGTTGTAACCCTGACAAACCCGTCAATAGGCGCGGCTTTTTCGCTCCGGATCAGGCTGACAGGAGGCGTTCGGGCCCGCGAATCCCGCGGCACAATCCTGACTCATGCGGACATGCGCGCCACCAATACGTTTGCCGCTCCCGAGGAGGTCAAACCCACGGACCACACGGTCAAAGTTGCCGCCGACGCTCTCGAGCTGAATGTACCGAAGCAGAGCATTGTTCTCGTCGAGGCCTCTCTCGCTTGACTCGTCGAGGGACTTCCTTTGATCGGCAAACCTATCCTCACATCGGCAAGGGCTCGACACGATATAAATGCATTTTGATAACATCCGTGCATGGCGGAGTTGGCGTTGGACCGGCAGTTGGTCGCTCAACGTGGAAAACGGCTGGAATACTTCACGATTGCATGGAACACGTTGGAGGGACTGGTCGCGGTCCTCGCCGGTGCCGGTGCGGGCAGTGTTTCGTTGGTAGGTTTCGGTATCGACAGTTTTATCGAAGTGATGTCCGGCTCCACCTTGTTGTGGCGGATGGCGACGGATGCTGAGGCGCCAACCCGCGAAAGGAATGAGCGGTTGAGTGTCAGGATCGTTGGACTGTTGTTCATTGCACTCGCCATCTATGTCACCTATCAATCTGCCTCCGCGCTCATCCGGCGAACAGCCCCTGAACAGAGCGTTCCAGGAATTGTGCTGGCCTGTGTGTCCCTCATCGTGATGCCCATTCTTTCGCTTAAAAAGAAAAAGGTAGGCCACGATCTAGGAAGCGCCGCGATGCACGCCGATGCCAGGCAAACCGACTTTTGTGTTTACCTGTCAATCATTCTTCTTGTCGGCTTGGTGTGCAATGCCTTGTTGGATTGGTGGTGGGCGGATCCCGTAGCGGCGCTGGTTATGGTTCCCATCATTGCCAAAGAAGGCGTGGATGGTTGGCGCGGGAACACCTGCTGCCATTGAATCCCAAACGGATCGGCAAGATTCGTGCTCGCGCTGAAGCCTACGCAGTCCAATGCTGTGAGATAATTTTTTGGTTGATCTGGTGATTGAGGAAGGCTATGGCACACGAAGTTTTCTGCGTAAAACTCAAGAAAGAACTCCCCGGCCTGGACGAGCCCCCGTTCGACACCGAACTCGGCCAAAAGATCTACGAGAACGTCTCACAAGAGGCCTGGCGCCAGTGGACCGAGTTCTGCAAGATGATTCTGAACGAATATCGCCTGAACCCTGCACGGCGTGAAGATCAGGAAGTCATTGTCAAACAGATGGAACAATTCTTCTTCGGCGAAGGCGCCGTCGCTCCCAAAGAGTACGTTCCGCCCACCCACTAGCCGAACGAACTTAGCCCTCGAGGTAGGCGTCGATCCATTCTTTAAGTTTGCGACGACGATCGTCAGTCGAATCAAAGCGGACGCCGAAGGAATGTTTGGCTTTTTTCCACGTCACGTTGCCTCGAACCCAAATGCGTGGCAGGGTAAGCAGCGCGAATGATACTTCGACAGCCTCGCCCGCGCTTACATCTTCTGATGATTTAATGGACATGCCGCCCGAACTTACTTCCATGCTGGTGGCAGTGGTCTTTTTTCGTTTCCCGATCTGTACGGCGACCTCAGTGATGACCGGAATACGCACGTAACGGCGGAATTCATGCAGCACGAGCATTTGCGTGGCGCGCACCAGCTTCAGGGCGGCGGAGCGTTCCACCGGCTCCTGGAAGATCGCGTTGATACCGTATTTCGAGTAACGCATGGCCTCCTGCGCGCTGCCACCCAGGCCGTAGATGACCATGCGGCTATTGGAAGAGGAAGTTCGGATCGCCTCCATCACGGCTTGCGCAGCGGGTCCTAGCTTTACGACACAGGCTTCAAATTTTTCTTTCTGAAGACGAGAAGCTGAATTGGCGGGTATTTCTACTGGGGCGATGCCGAATTGTTTAAAGCAGTCAGCCAGAATCGTGCGAGGGTTGTCCTTCAGGTCGACTAGAGCGATTCGGGCGGCAGCCTGCTTGGTGGGGGAAATGGAGGCGGTGGCGAAGGCATGGTTCATAGACGGGGAAAACGTGGTCGCAAACCCTATTTTCGCGTGCAATACCCGGTCTGGGAAGGTTTCTTCGGAATGGTTTGCAGGTACAAAAGTGCTATGTCTGGACTTGCACCGACGGTTTGGTGAGATTGCTTGAAAAAAACGACCCGCAGACTGGAGTTGGCAGGAAAACAGGAGAGACGCGGCCGCTACTCGGACCAGCGCTTGAAGACTAATGCCCCGTTGGTACCCCCGAAGCCGAAGGAGTTCGAGAGAGCATAATCCGCAGCCGTCTTGCGGGCCTGATTGGGAACGAAGTCCATTTCCTTCGTGTCGGGATCCTGATTCTCCAGATTGATGGTGGGCGGCATGATCTGGTCGCGCAGAGCCAGCACCGAAATACCGGCTTCCAGGCCGCCGGCGCCCCCCAGAAGGTGGCCCGTCATCGACTTGGTGGAGCTGACTGCGACCTTACGATCACCAAAGAAGTTGCGGATGGCGTGTGCCTCAAGCACGTCACCGATCGGCGTCGATGTGCCATGGGCGTTCACATAGCCGATGTCACCGGGCTGCACCTTGGCATCGTGCAAAGCGTTCTTCATGACTCGGTAGCCGCCTTCGTGCTCCGGGGCGGGCTGCGTAATGTGATAAGCGTCTCCGCTCATACCGTAACCCACCAATTCGGCCAGAATGGGCGCCCCCCGCCGCTTGGCAAATTCAAGTTCCTCGAGAATCAGGATGCCAGCGCCTTCCCCGATCACGAAGCCATCACGAGCTGAATCCCATGGCCGGCTCGCTTTCTCAGGCTCGTCATTTCGCGTGGAAAGAGCGCGCATGGCAGCGAACCCGCCCACGCCCATGGGCGTAATCGCAGCTTCGGATCCCCCGGCGATCATGACGTCAGCGTCTCCGTGCTGGATAATTCGCATGGAATCGCCGATCGAGTGAGCGCTCGTAGTGCATGCCGTCGCGGTGGCTTCGTTTGGCCCCTTGGCCCCGAACCGCATGGACACATGGCCGGCGGCCAGGTTCACGATGGCCGCGGGAATGAAGAAAGGCGAGATCTTCCGCGGTCCACCTTCCAGCAAGGCTCGGTGTTCGCGCTCGATGACGTCGAACCCGCCGATGCCGGAGCCGATGTGCACGCCCACACACTCGGCAATTTCAGGCGTGACCTGAAGGCTGCTCATCTTCATCGCTTCTTCCGACGCCGCCAGGGCGAAGTAAATGAAACGGCCCATTTTCTTGACTTCTTTTTTTTCGACGAAATTCAGCGGGTCGAAGTTCTTAACCTCGGCGGCAATCTGGCAGGCATGGTTGGAAGCGTCAAACTGAGTGATGCGGGCCACACCGCTCTTACCGGCCAACAAATTCTTCCAGACTTCGGCCGTGGAATTGCCGACCGCGCAAATCAGGCCGATGCCGGTAACGACGACCCGCCTCGCCAAACCTACTTACCGCCTTTCGAGTGCTTGCCGATATAGTCGATCGCATCTTGTACGGTGCGGATCTTCTCGGCGTCCTCGTCAGGGATCTCTATATCAAAGGCCTCCTCGAAAGCCATCACCAGTTCGACGGTGTCCAGCGAATCGGCACCCAAATCGTCCACAAATGACGCGTTTGTGGTGACCTCGCCTTCATCGACACCCAATTGTTCAACGATGATCTGCTTTACCTTGTCGTCAACGGCTGCCATTAGCTCTCCTTCGCGGGCCGGGCTGAGGGGCCGGCTTGGTTCATTGTTCTACTTGCTCACCTTGGCATGTTTCTCGATGTAATCGATGGCGTCCTGCACAGTGCGAATTTTTTCGGCCGCCTCGTCTGGAATTTCCAGATCAAAATTCTCTTCCAGGGCCATGACGAGCTCGACGGTATCCAGGGAGTCGGCGCCCAGGTCATCCACAAAAGATGAGCTGGGAGTTACCTCGGCCTCTTCGACGCCCAGTTGTTCTGCAATGATCTGTTTCACTTTATCTACAAGTGCCTTGTTCTTTTCATTGACTGCCATACGAGTGCCTCCAACCGCAGAGAGTTCGTGGGAACGAGTAGTCTACTTGTCCGCGTGAATTTGTGTAAAGGAAGCGGTGCGGGCGCCCTCATTCGTGAACGATTCACGAGCCCATCTGGCTTCACCGTGTACTTCGGTTCTTGCGGGTTCCTTGAGCATCGTAATTGCTGGGCACAGGAGCGTCAAACGGCACGCTTTCTCGAAGTGGATGCAGTCTGGCCGCGGTCGGTTTGTTAGGGCTTACTCCTTAGACGCCAGAATGTCTTCGAACATCCGGTGTTCTGCGAGACGCCCGAATCTATTTGGCCGCTGCCGCAGCGTCCAACAAATTCAAGAATTCCAGCTTCTTTTCGGCCGGCAGAAAGGCCGCCTCGAAGGAATTGCGCGCGAGTTCCCGCAAATGCTCGTCTGTGAAGCCGAACTGGTCCTGTACCAGCTGGTATTCACGCGAAAGTGAAGTTGAGAACATGGCCGGATCGTCACTATTAAGGGTGACCATGATGCCCTGGTCGAAGTAGTTTTTCACCGGATGGTCTCCCAGCGAACAACAAACGCCCGTCTTCAGATTGCTGGTGACGCAGATCTCGACGGGAATCTGCCGTTCCGAGAGCTCCTGGATCAGGTCCGGGTCCTGGTACGCCGTCAGACCATGGCCGATGCGCTCGGCGCGCAGATTCAACGCGCCCCAGATCGACTCAGGACCAGTCGTTTCTCCCGCGTGGGCAGTGAGCCGGAGGCCGTGTTCGGCACAATAGCCATAGACACTGCGGAACAATTCAGGGGCTGCCTGGCGTTCGTCGCCACCGATCCCAAATCCAACGACGTTTCGCTCCTGGTACTGGACTGCCAATTCGGCGACACGCTGGGCCTCGGCCGCTCCGAACTGCCGAACAGCGTCAAAGAGCCAGAGCAGAGAAACTCCAAAATCACGCTGCCCGCGCGCACGTCCTCGCTCCAGGCCCTCAAAAATAGCGGCAAAGTCCTGCTTGCGATGGAGGCACACACCAACGGAAATGTAAACCTCAGCATGCCGGATGTTTTCGCCTTTGAGTCGCTCCGTCAGCCGGTAGGCAATGAGTTCGTAGTCGTCTGGAGTTTGGAGGTGTTCGGTGATGGACTTGAAGCACATGAGGAAGCCGGTGAAATCGGAATACCGATAAAGCTTTTCGACGTTGTCAACGTTGGCAGCGGTCATTCTGTGGCTTTGCTGGATTTCGAGCAGGGTCGCTGGTTCGATGGCACCTTCTAGGTGAAGGTGAAGTTCAGCCTTCGGCAAGGAGGTGATGAACGCACTGGGCTGCGGGTTGGCGAACAAGCCCATGGGATCAGATTGTAAAGTTCGGGGAGCGGATTTCGCACGAGATTCTTGCGTGGGAGGGGACTTGATCGCCATCGCGACACGTGCGCATAGAGTGTGCGAGCCACACTAGCGGCCGGCGAATTCACTGTGGTGCCGGCTGTAGAGCCAGTAGATCGTCAGCCCGATTACGAGCCAGCCGAAGAAGCGGAGCCAGGTCAGGATGGGCAGACCGGACATCAGCAGGATGCAGAAAAAGACGCTGAGAACCGGTGCGGCAAGGCCACCGGGCGCCCGGAATCCGCGATGGCGTGCCGGTTCGCGGAAGCGCAGGATGATGACGCCGATCGAGACCAGCACGAATGCGAAGAGCGTGCCAATGTTTGAGAGATCGGCCAGCGTGCCGATATCGAGAATGCCGGCCGGTAGCCCGACGACAAAGCCCGCAATCCAGGTGGCGGTTGCAGGCGTGCGAAAACGGGGGTGCACGCGGCCAAACAGCTTGGGCATCAGGCCGTCACGCGACATTGCAAAC
>Ga0126372_10000950_pt1 | contig 11142 bp, 10 predicted proteins | sample PanSoiMetaPlot_6_FD_92762 | JGI IMG/M metagenome (GOLD analysis project Ga0126372, IMG submission 92762) | Tropical forest soil microbial communities from Panama - MetaG Plot_6 | ecosystem: Environmental > Terrestrial > Soil > Tropical forest > Bulk soil | place: Panama | collected 2016-02-17
CGGAAAGGACGACGATGTCGCTCACGATGACGAAGGAAGAACGGGAGGCATTCCTGGCCGACGTTCATGTGGCCGTCATCAGCGTTGCGGAAGATGGTCATGGGCCGCTCGTCGTTCCGATTTGGTATTTCTACGAGCCGGGCGGCGAGGTCCGAATCATCACCGGTCCGACGTCGCGAAAGGGAAAGCTGCTGGAGCGCGCGGGCCGATTCAGTCTGTGTGTGCAAACGGAAACGCTACCTTATAAGTACGTCAGCGTGGAGGGGCCGATCGTCGCGGTCGAAGCGACAGACCGTGAGCGCGATCGGCGTCCCCTCGCGCGCCGTTATCTCGGGACCGAACTGGGCGACCGGTACATCGAAAGCACGCGGGACATGGTCGGTGTGCTCGTTCGTATGCGGCCAGAACGATGGCTCACCCGCGACGACGCAAAGCACGCTGAATGGCCGAGCGTTTCGGCGAGCATTCGTTGAGCGCATACGAGCGGATCAGGGGGACGGACCGTGCGACCGCGGCGCGGGAAACTTGCGTTGCCGCTGCTCGCTCACGATGGAGGCGCTGTCTTTACCCACGCTCGTAAGACCTCGGCCACGCTCCAAGCCTGAGCGATGCAGCCCCGCGGCGTGAACGGCGCCTCGGCGTCGAAGATCTCACTGATCGAGCCGATACCGGCCTCTCCCAGGTGGGTGGCAAAACCTTGAAGCATCCGGTGCGCGCCGTCGCGGTCCTGTGGGTGCGTGCGAAGCCACGCATCCACGAAGGGGCCGATCGAACGACGTCGAGAACCGTCGCCCACTGGGTTGTGTCCAGCGCCGGATACCGGAGCGCGATGGCCAGGACCTGATTGGGGCGACAGCTGGGAATGGGCGATGATCTCACGATGGACGAGCGCGAATGCGCCCGGACGCCCATGCAATGGACGAACGAGCCGCGCGGCGGCTTCTCGCGGGCCGAGCGGCCCGTCCGGCCCGTCATCAGCGACGCGGTCTACGGTTACCAGAAGGTCAACGTCGCCCAGCAGCGCCGCGAACCGGAATCCCTGCTGAACTGGACCGAGCGCCGGATCCGGATGCGCAAGGAATGCCCCGAGCTCGGCTGGGGCGACTACACGGTGCTGCGCGTCGATGTACCCGAGGTGTTAGCGATCCGGTACGACTTCCGTGGCGTGTCGATGCTCACCCTGCACAACTTCTCGAGTCGACGGCAATCCTTCGCCGTGGACCCCAGAACCGATAACGGCGGCCGTCTCGTCGATGTGTTCGACGAAAACCACAGCCGGTCGGAGAGCGGCACGCACGAGGTCACGCTTCCGCCATACGGTGCTCGCTGGTACAGGGTAGGCGCTCCAGACAACGCGCTCAATCGCACGAGCTTCTAGTCGCGATCGCCGGAGGGTCAGCGCGAATCACTGACCTGAACGGCGTGTGTCACGGAAAGTGTCACACGCGGTCAATCCGAGCCATCTGAGAAGAGGCTCACTTCCCTTTCGGCCCGCGCGGATCCACGGTGTCGGGTACGAGGCAGACGATATTGTGGGCGGTGATTTCTTCCAAGGAGTAGCTGCCTTTCATGCGCCACTTCGCGGCCTCGAAAGTACCCTCCACCGCCGCCATCCCCGACTGACAGGCGGGATCAGCAAACGCGACCACATGGATGGTTTCGGCACTGTCACTGAGATCGAAGGTGTAGACGGGACCCCAGCGGCGCCATCGGTTCACCCGAAAATTGCTGATGGTTCCGATCACCTTCACCGGCTGCCGGTTGTAGTGCTCAGCATTGGCGAGTAGGTCGCTCACTGACAACGGAGCCGCTTGCGCGATCAGCAGCAAACCGAGAATGCGGGTCGCGCCCATCAGCAGAAACAAGTCGCCGTCGTGGGCTGCAGCCGAGCTCGGCGCCGTTGGCGAGCGCCCTAGTGCCGTCCTGGACTCGGGGCTGTCGTGTGCGCGACCGTCGCCCGCGCGCCGCTGTCGTTCACAAGATTCGCGCTGCTACGGATTGGCTGACGTCTCGCGCGTCGGAGCAAATGAAGATTGCGGAGATAGATCGAGGTCGTCACCAGCTCGCCGATCACAAAGACGGGATCTCGGCGGTGGATCGCATAGGTCAGCAGCATGAGGCCGCCGCATAGCGAAAAGAGCCAGAACGCGAGTGGCATCACACTGGCCTTCCGCCGTTCCGAGACGATCCACTGAACGGCGAAACGCATCGAGAAGAAACCCTGCGCCCCAAGCCCGATGGATAGCCAGAACTGTTCGGTGTTCATCCAGAGAGTTTCGTTCACACCCGCCAGCCACCATAATTACCGCTTCGTAATCTGCGCCCACTTCACTTCCTGGAGCGTGCTCACTCGAGCCGAGGTTCCTCTCAGTCTCCTGTCACCACGATTACCGTTCTGTAATATCGGCGTCGGATCGGACGAGCCGACCGAGAGCTGCACTAGAATCGCCGTCGGCATGAAGTTGCGTCGACGTACTCCCACCACCGACGGTTGCGTGTCCACGATGACCGTATGGAACGCAGTCGACCACGAGGCGGGAGTCGTGGTCGAGCCCGGAAGCGACCGCATGCTATCGCCCGGGCATGGCGACGGCGTGCGGCGATTCGCGCCGGGCGCCGCGCTCGTCGGCGTCCTCGGCGCCGCAGTCCTCACCTACAATTTCGGATCGCGTCTGCTGATCACGAACGATGATACGCGGTTCCCGGTGCTGGCTCGCGACGCGCTCGCCAACGGGCACTGGCTGATCCCCGCTATGCCGGACGGCAGGCCGCACATCGTGAAGCCGCCACTGGCGGCGTGGCTGATCGCCCTCACCTCCTGGCCTGAAGGGCATGTGAGCGTCCGCACGGCTGTCTTGCCGTCCCTTCTTGCGGCGATCGGTGTCGTGCTGCTGGCGTACTGGCTCGGACAGAAGCTCTTCAGCGCGTCCGCCGGCGTGGCGGCCGGCCTGACCGCAGCGACCATGGTAGGGATGTATACGATGGCGCACTCGCCGATGCCGGACATGTTGCAGCTCTTGGCCGGGACCGGAGCGATCGCGGTGTATGTGGCCTCAGGCTTTGGAGCCGCGCCTACCATGCTGGCGCTCTTCTACGCGGTCATCGGTCTCGGATCGCTGGCCAAGGGCGCGCCTGGGTTCGTGCCGCTCGCCGTCGCCGCCCTGGACGCTTTCCTCGCCGACCGGCTGGCTGGACTCAAGCGGCTCGTCTCACTGCCGGGGTGGGTTGTCCTCGTCGCGATCGCGGTCCCGTGGTGGATCGCCGCCGCAGCGTCCGTGGGCTTGGGGCAATTCGTCGGCGAGTACGTGCTCGGCGATCAGGGGCGCTATTTCGTTCGCAGTGGACGGCACGACTGGTGGGCCTCGGCCGAGCCGCTCGGTTTCGCTGTCACCGTCCTGCTGCCGTGGGGTGTGCTTCTCCCGCTCGCGTTGTGGCGGGCAGTCCGCGAGAGAGATCCGAACACGCGACGTCGGGTGCGCCTGCTGCTCGTCTGGTTGACGACGGTGTTCGCAATTATGGCCGTGTCCGGCCAGCAACGAGAACGCTACTACCTGCCGCTGTGTCCGGTGGCGGCGCTCCTCATTGGATGGTGGTACTCGACGCTGGCGTGGCAGTGGCGGGCGTGGGCCTTCGCCGGCGCATGGACGGTGGTCGTCGCGGTCGGCGCCGTCGTGGTGACTCTGGACACGCCGCGCTACAACGCGACGACCGATCTGCGCGCGACGCGGTCGGCGCTGCAATCGGCGCCGACTCGTGTCTTTGCGCTGGACCTGCAGGACCTCGCCGTGTCCTTCTATCTGGATCGCCCGGTCGTGAACTGCAAGAACTATCAGTCCTGCGAACAGCGCGTGCGACATGGCGAGGGGCGCTACGTGCTGATTTCCGATCGCATGCTCGCGCAGCAGCGAGCCGGTACCTGTTTGCGCCCCGTCGCCACCGGCCTGGTCACGCGGCGACCGCTTACGGTGCTCGATCCAACCCTATGCGCCGAGACCCGTTCCGCAGCCGGCGGCCGGCCTCCGGGCTAGGCCCGATCGCGGGCACCCTCGCGACGTTCAGCGCCGGCCGTCAGGTACGAGCCCGCAGCAGGAGCGAGACGCCGATCCCCATGAAGATGACGTTGGCGGTCCAGGCCGCGATCAGCGGCGGCAGCAGATCCGCGCGCGCGAGCGCCAGCGCCGTGTAGTGGACCACCAGGTAGCCGGCCATGATGGCGATCGCCAGACCGATGCCGAACAACCGCCCGCCGCGCGGTGACTGCAGCGCGAACGGAATGGCGACGAGGACCATGACCAGATTGACGAGGGGAAAGGACAGTTTGGAATAGAGCTCCACCAGATACTTGCGGATCTCGAATCCCGCCGATTTCAGCTGGGCGATGTAGTCCTTGAGCTCTCGGAAGCCCATGGCTCCCACCGGCTTCTCGATGCGAACGAAGTCCTCGATCCCTTCTTCTAGAACGATTGCGGTCCGACTGAATGAGATCGTCTGGACGTCATCGGCGCTCACCGTCCTGTAGGCGCCGTCGCTGAGCTCCCATCCCGTTGCGGTCCAGTGCGCCAGTCTCGCGTCAAGGCGCTCGACCAGGCGAAAGTCCCGCTCGAGCTCGAGAACGGTCACGCCGTACATGTCGTTCGTCCCGGGACTGAGTAGCTCCACGCGATAGAAGCGCGAGTCGCCGTGACGTACCCACAGATGCTGGCGTAACCGGAGATGCCGGGGCGCTTCACCTCGGATCTTGACGCGGTCGACCTCGTCGCCGCGCTCATTGAGAACCGGCAGGACGATCTCCTGGAAGAGCCCGGCGGCAATCGAGATCGCGAGCCCCAGCGCCAGGATCGGCGCGCTCACCCGATAGAGACTGACGCCGGCCGCCTTGAGCGCGGTCAGCTCGTGATAGCGACCGAGCGCCAGGAACAGGAAGAGCGTCGCCACCAGCGTCACTACCGGCAGACTCTCGTGCAGGGCGGCCGGCAACCGGTAGAGGAAGTGCTCGAAGATGTACACGAGGGGCGGCTTGAGCCGCAGATACCGGTCGAGCGTCTGGAAGAGGTCGACCACCATGAAGAGCGTCGCCGTCACGGCGAGGCCGATTCCCATCAGCATCAGGTATTCGCGGACAAGGTAGCGGTCGATGATGTGCGTCGAATCGCGCGATGACCCGGCGCGCCGCCATCTCGGCCGCCACACGTCCGCGCCGAGCATCGCCCGCCGGAGGGTTTCCACCACTCGCCACACGCGCGGCATCGCGGGCCACTTCCACTCGAGCGTCGTCACGACGAGGAAAGCCAGACCCACCGCGGCGAACAGGACGTCCGGTGTCCAGATCGCGAGCCACGCGGGGATCCTGAGGCCGAGCGCCGCTCCTTCGAGCGACGTCATCACGAGGTAGTAGGTCATCAGGATCACCAGGCTGCCGGCGAGCGCCACGCTCCGGCCGCCACGATGTGTGCGCACCGCGAGGGGAAACGCCACCAGCCCGAACACAAGCGCTGCGAGCGGCATCGCCCAGCGCTTGTGGCGCTCGATCTCGAAGGGCGCACGTCCGTAGGGATCCTGGCGCAGCTCGGCGATCCGCTCGTTCAGCTCGCCCAGGGACAGGTCCTTCTCGGGCTTCTCGCCGCGCCGGCCCCGCAGCGGCGATTCCACGGCCAAGCTCATGTCATAGATGTTGAACCGGGTATACCGGTAGCGCGCGGCGCTGGCGGCGCCTCCGGACGGTCGCACGTCCTTGGTGTTGAGGTCCTTTGGCGGATCGGCCGGCAGGACGTCGGCCTCGTTGACGGCGCCGTCCATCAGACGCAGCGTGATGCTCCGATTCACTTCGTCGGTGATAAGCCGGCCCTCTCGCGCCGTGATGATGCGGGTGATCGCCGGATCCCGCTCGTCTGAGACGAGCACGCCGCGCAGGGCGATCTGGGACGTGCTGATGTCCTGGACGTAGATGACGACGTTCCCGAAGGCGCCGCTGAAGACGCGCTCCTGCAACCCGCTGACGGCTCGGGCTTGCAGGATGCGGAACAGCTGCTGCTGAAATTCGCGGTTCGCGGTGGGGGCGAGCGCGAGCGTCAGGGCGGCAGCGACCAGGGTGACCAGGACTGAGACCGCCAGGATAGGGCGGAAGAGGCGCCACACGCTGACCCCGGAAGCCTTGAAGGCGACGATCTCGAAATCACTCGCCAGGCGCCCCCCCGCCATCAGCACGGCGACCAGGAGTGCCATGGGCAGGGCGTTGGCCAGGAACGCCGGGAGCATGAGGAGGAGAAGCGCCAGGACGAGGTAAGACGGCACGCCCTTTGTGATGACGAGATCGGTGAGATTGTAGATCCGGTCGAGAATCAGGAAGAAGGTGAAGAGGGTGCAGCTGAACGCGAACGGCGAGACGAGCTCACGGGCCAGATAGCGATCAAGGACAAAAGACGGCACGCGTTTCTTCACGCATCGCCTCGGATAGCCCGCGCATCGCTCACTCGCGCTTCGCTTTCGTTGGGTCCACGGTGTCCGGCCAGCACTCGAAGCTCCGGTATCCGCGCTTGAACCTCGTGTTCCGTTGATCGAATCCCACTTCAGAGCCTGTGAGTGTCGCCCCGACACCCTTGCCCGTCAGCAGGTCGAACTCGGCGCGCGCCTCTCGCATCCGCCGGTCGTCGCAGTCCGTTCGCGCCGCCACCGCCGTCACACGCTTCCAGGAAACGTTCCGCCGCTGCTGGTTCTCGTTACCGTCGACGAACACCTCGTAGGCGTGCACCCATAGCACCCATCCGCTCTCGGCTAACGCCGCTGTGACATGGCTCGCGGTGAGCGAGACAATCCCGGCGAATGCCACGAGCAAAGTGCCGATTCTCGGGAGCCGCATCCGCGATCTACGACCGCGACGTCGAGTGTCTGTCCCCGCCCGGGGAGCCGTCGATCACGACGACGTCCTTGGCCCCACCGTTCGACTCGATCACTTGCCAGCCGGCCGAGACCGTGTGGGCCTGTGCCTCCGCCAGGATCACGACGTCGTGCACGGGCTCCGCCAGGAGACGTCGAAGCTCGCCGGGATCGATCACGACGATGCTCGGTGCCTGCGGTCGCCTAGATGCGCACGGGGATGTCACTGCGGATCCGGTACCTTGCGTAGCAACGCGAAGCGTTGTCCGGCCACGAGCCCTTCGGCCACCTGACGGAGCTGGGGGAGCTGGGGGAGCTCCGCCAGCTTACGCGCCGGGATCAGCAGATCCGTGGCGTCGGAGCGGCGCGCGAACGTCGCATAGTCCCTGGCGACGCGCACCGGCACGTCGAGATAGAACTCGAAGACGATCTCGGGCGCACCAAGCGCGAATAGGGCGCCCTGGGTCTTCTTGGCCTCGGCAGCGATCTGCCCCCAGTCCGTGCGGCGCGCCTGACGCGCCGTCACGGTCACCTGACCGGTCACGAAGCCCATCGCGACCACGAGCCACGTGGCGGCGAACGCCTCGGTGCGCCACCGCCATCGAAGGTTCGCGAGCCAGACGGCCACCATCAGCGAGGCCGGAGCACACAAGGGCAGGTAGTAGCGCCATCGTTGTCGGTGCGAGAACGCGACGAGCACGAAGACGGCCGCCATCCATGCCACGACGAGAAGTACCTCGCGCCGGTACCGCGGACCCCGCATGCGGAGGTTCGACCACAGAGCGATCGGGATCAGGATTGCCCACGGCAACAGGATCGAGATCGCCTGTCCGATCGCGTGCAGCAACCCGCCGTTTCCCCACGGACCCGAGACGAAATACGCGAGCACGAAATCTTGCGTCAGCACCTCGTCGACGAACGAGACACCCCCTACCGACCCCGCCAGGGCCATCCAGCTCCCCGCGAGCAGCGCGAGGATCCCGATTCCGAGCGGCGATAGCACGCGTCGTAGGCCGGCCCACCCGTAGGCCATGAGCTCGTACACCAGCGCGACGCCGAGCGCCAGGAAGCCGGCAGGCCCCTTGACCCAGAAGGCGATGCCGACCAGGGCGTAGAAAGCGAGCAGCGTGTGCGGGCGATCCTCGAATTCGGCCATCACGAAGGCGGCGATCGCCAGAGCCACGGCGAGCGAGAGCACCATGTCGGGGACCGGCGATCGTGCCAACGAGAAGACGCCCGCGGTCGTCACCAGGATCAGCCCGGCACCGAGGCCGACGTCCCGATCGAACAAGCGGACGCCGATCCAGTAGGTCACGGCCACGAGGCCGAGGGCGGCGAGCAGCGACGGAAGCTGCGCGATGCGCGGAGTCACGAGGCCGGTTGGCCCCGCCGCGATCGCGATGAGCCACGCGTGGAGCGGCGGCTTGTTGAGGAACGGCACGGTGTCGATCTCCGGGAGCAGCCAGTGACCGTGACGGACGATGTCGCGAGCCATCACCGGAAACCGCGTCTCGTCGTTGGTCGCGAAGATGCGCGTGCCGAAGTCGAAGAAGAGGAGGATCGCGCTGACCGCCAGCAACGCCGTGAGCCGGCGAGGCGACGCGCGCCCGTCAGCGCCAGCGCTCATTGGGCAGGTAGTGGTCGCACCAGGCGTCGAGCATGAGCAGGGTCCAGAGAATCTTGCGATGGTTCCGCTGGCCGCTGACGTGCTCGGCGATGAGGCGCGTCACCGTCGCGGGCTCGAAGAGACCGCGCCGGGCGACCCGCGCCGCGGATAGGCGGTCCTCGAGGATCGTCCTGAGCGGTCCTCGCAGCCAGACGGCGATCGGGACGCCGAGGCCCTGCTTGCGGCGCGTTACGATCTCGGCCGGAAGCAGCTGACCGACCGCGCGCTTGAACAGGTGCTTCGTCGTCATGCCGCGGATCTTGAGGTGCGCTGGTATCCGTCCGGCGAGCTCGACAAGTCGATGATCGAGGAGTGGCGCGCGCACCTCGAGCCCCGCGGCCATCGTCGCGCGGTCGGCGGCCACGAGGGTCTGGTCGGCGAGATAGAAGCGTGCGTGCTGATAGCTCATGCGCTCGATGGCGTCCGACGACGACGACTCGCGGACCGCCATGATTAGCTCCGCGTACGGATCGAAGCGGCCGAGCGCGCTCCGGACGCCCGCGGATAGAAGGTCTGATTGCTCGGACGGCGAAAGCCCGCCGAGCAAGAGCTGTGTCCGCACTTCCGGCTCGTATGGCAAGGCGCGTACGAACTGCTTGAGCAGGAAATCGAAACTTCCGTAGCGCTGTGACGACGGCAGTCGCTCCACGATCAACTGCGCGCCGCGCTGAACCGACGAGGGCAGCACCCGGCCTAGCCAGCGGGCCGGTCGATCGGCCAGGAAGGTCGGATAACCGCAGAAGAGCTCGTCGCCGCCGTCACCGCTGAGCATCACGGTGGCGGTCTGCTTGGCTGCGAGTGCGAGCGCATAGCGGGGGAGGAACGACGCGTCGCCGAGGGGCTCGTCGAGGAGCTCGCCGACTCGATCCATGAGCGCCAGAGCGTCCCGGGCACGGAACACGATCGCCAGGTGCTCCGCCCCGCAGTGGGCGGCGACCCGCCGGGCAAACGATCGCTCGTCGTAAGTCGGTTCCTCGAAGCCGACGCAGAAGGTCCGCAGGGGAGGTGGGCTTGAGCGCGCCGCGATCGCCGCGATCGCTCCGGAGTCGATGCCGCCGCTGACGAACACGCCGAGCGGCACGTCGCTCACTAGCCTGGAGGTGACGGCGGTGTCGAGTGCGCTGAGGATCTGCGCGCGCCATTCGTCCTTGCCCACCGAGGCTTGAGGCTCGAAGCGCATCCTCCAGTACGGCTGAATCTGTGGCTTGGCGCCGGGCGACACCACCAGCATGTGCCCGGGCGGCACCTTTGCGATGCCAGTGAGAATCGAATGTGGCGCCGGCACACACTCGAACAGCAGGTAACGCGAGAGCGTCTCAAGCTCTAGGGTCCGTGGCACGTCGGGGTGCTGCAGGAGCGCGCGAAGCTCCGAGCCGAAGGCGAATGTATCCGCCCCGGCATAGTAATAGAGCGGTTTTTCGCCCATCCGGTCGCGGGCGAGCAGCAGACGGCGCCGCGAGCTGTCCCAGATCGCGAGGGCGAACATCCCATCGAGCTCACGGACGCAGTCGTAGCCGGTGCTCTCGTATGCGTGCACGATCACCTCGGCATCGGAGCGAGTCCGGAAGCGATGTCCGCGACGCTCGAGCCGGGCGCGTAGCTCGGCGAAGTTATAGATCTCGCCGTTCAGGACGACATGGACGCTATTGTCTTCGTTGGCGATCGGCTGCCGCCCCGTGTCGAGATCGATGACGGCGAGTCGGCGGACGCCGATCGCTACCGCTTCGTCTACGTACTCGCCCCAGTCGTCCGGCCCGCGATGACGGAGCGCGCTGACCATGCGATCCAGGATCGGCCGCTGATCGGGTCGCGGCGACTGCTCGACGAAGCCAGCGATCCCGCACACGGCGTGAGCGTAGGCCGCGAAGCTTACAGGAACCTTACTTGACCATTAGACTTGTGAAAGCTCACTCGGTGCCGGGAACCGGCAGCTCGATCGTGAAGATGGCTCCCCCGCCGGTCGCGCTCGACACATCGACCCGGCCTCCGTGGGCCATCACGATTGCCCGTACGAGGCTCAGTCCCAACCCCAGGCCCCGCTCCGAGCGGCCGTGCACGCCGCGATAAAGTCGGTCCCAAATTCGAGGGATCTCGTGGGCCATCACCCCGATTCCGGTGTCTCGGACCGAGATGACCGCCAGATTCTGTCGGGGCACCGCCTCCACATCCACGCGACCGCCGACGGAGGTGTACTTGATCGCGTTGTCGAGCAGATTGGCGAGGACCTGGCGGAGGCGGCTTCGATCCGCCATGAGCCAGAGCGTCGGATCGGAGGCCGTCGAGATGACGATGTGTTTGTCCTCTGCGACGTGACGATAGAGGTCGACCGCCGCCTCGATGATGGCCGCCACGTTGACCGGCTCCTGGGCGAGCTTGAGGGTGCCGGTCTCGGCCTCCGAGATGTCCATGAGGGTGTTCAGCATCGTGAGGAGCTGGTCGGATTCCTCGATGCAGTCGGCGAGCGCTTGTTGCAGAGCTTCCGGACCCTGGTCGGACCGCAGCGCGAGCTCAGCCACTCCGCGAAGGCGTGCCACGGGTGTTCTCAAATCGTGGGCCACCGTATCCAGCGCGCCCCGCATCCCGGCGATCAAGGTCGCGATCCG
>Ga0126372_10000951_pt1 | contig 11141 bp, 11 predicted proteins | sample PanSoiMetaPlot_6_FD_92762 | JGI IMG/M metagenome (GOLD analysis project Ga0126372, IMG submission 92762) | Tropical forest soil microbial communities from Panama - MetaG Plot_6 | ecosystem: Environmental > Terrestrial > Soil > Tropical forest > Bulk soil | place: Panama | collected 2016-02-17
CCGGTACCAGCGAAGGTACTTGGGAATCCACTCGGCGACCTTGAAATTCGACACCCCGGTCGGCCGGTCGAGCCAGATGGTCGGGATCTCGGCGACCGGCAGGCGCAGCCGCTTCGCCTTGGCAGTCAGCTCGATCCCGATCTCGAAGCCATCCCGCGAGTCGATGCCGACCTCGCGGACGAAGCTCGTCGAGTACGCCTTGAACGAGTTCGTCGCGTCCCGCGTGCCGAGCCGGGCGAACATTCGCAGCGAACGGCCCGCGGTGCGCGACAGCAAGCCCTTGACCAGCGGCCCGCCGACCTGCTGCCCGCCCGCCATGTACCGGGACGCGGCGGCCACCGCCACGCCGCGCTCGACCAGCCTGGCCAGGTCATCGATCTGCCTGGAGTCGTCGCAGCCGTCGGCCATCGTCACCACGGCGACCCTGGCCGCGGCCGCCGCCATGCCGAAGCGGATCGCGTTCGCGGGGCCGCGCCCGTAGGTGTTGACCAGGCAGCGCAGCCTCGGTTCGGCCTGGGCGTAATCGCGGACCACGGGCACGGTGGTATCGCTCTCGTCGTCGACGACGACTAGCACCTCACAGGACAGACTGACCGATTCGAACAGGCGATCAAGGACGGGGACGATCCGCTTGCCCTCGTTGTACGCCGGGATGATGATCGAAACACGCGGCTCACCCGCCGTCACACAACGACCCCCTTCCCGAGCACGTTCCAGATGTCCGCGACCGGCTTGCCGGTCTCCAGGGCGGCATACTCGGGATGCGGGGCCGCGATGATCAGCAGGTCCGCCTGGGCGAGTACTACGTCCAGCGGGGCCAGATCCGGGTCGGTCGTGACGTAGGGATCGGTGCAGAGCACCCGGTCCGCCTTGAACGCCAGGAGCCGCTTGAGCTTGTAGGACAGGCTGGACCGGACGTCGTCGGACCCGCCCTTGAACGCCATCCCCAAGACTCCCACGATCATCGAGCCCAGTTCGAAACGCTGCTCCAGGCGGGCCACCAGATACAGCGGCAACCCCTCGTTAATGGCCATCGCCGTGTGGCCCAGCGCGAAATTGTTATTGTTGAACGCGGCGAGCTGCATTGTGTCCTTGAACAAGCACGGGCCAGCCGCGAAACCGGCGCCGGGCATGTCGGCGGCCCGCGGGTAATCTAGCACCAGCCCCTGCCGGATACGCTCGAAATCCAGGCCGCGATCGTTGGCCATCATGTAGAGCTGGTTCGCCGTGGCGAATTTGATGTAGCGCCAGACATTGGTGAACAGCTTCGCCAGCTCGGCCTCTTCCGGCGTCATCGGCACCAGCGTCGGCGTCAGCTTGCGGAACAGCCGGCTGGCCCGGTCCAGGCCGCGCGCGCTGCGGCCGGACACGATCTGGGGGAGTTCGAACAGCTCGCTCATCGCCCGGCCCTCGGCGATGCGCTCCGGGCAGAACGCCACGTCGATGTCCACGCCGAGGCTGGCCACCATCTTCTCCACCCGGGCCGTCACGCCGGGGTACACGGTGCTGCGCAGGATCAGGATCTGGCCGGCGGCGAAGTGCGCCGCGCAGCCTTGCATGGCGTTCGGGATGGCCGACTGGTCGGGCTCGAGGTTCTCGCCCACCGGCGTCCCGATGACCACGATCACGTGCTCCCCGGTGCCCACGATCGCGGGGTCAGTCGAGGCCACGAGGTTGCCTGCCGCGATCGCGCGTTCCATCGCGGGCGCAGCGCCCGGCTCGGCAAAGGGCATCTTGGCCGAGTTCACGCACGCGACCGCGGACTCGCTGATGTCGAAGATGCCCACCCGCAGGCCCCGGGAGGCGAAGGCAATGGCCAGGGGCAGGCCCACGTGCCCGCACCCGCCGATCACCACGATGTCCCGTGCGAAGGGAACGGGGCGAGACGTTTCGGCCACCAGGCCACCTCCGGTCTATAGCGAATTTGCAGATATTTCCTCCGGCCACCCAAATGGGACAGCCGCCGGCGAGCCCGAATGCATCCTAGCAACGACTGGCTACTCCGCAGCGCAGGAAGTAAGACCGCGGATCAGTGCGGTGAACCCGGCGCAGCGGTTCGGTGCCGGGGGCTCGATCATTTTATTTTTTTGCGATCACTGTATTAACGATCCTTTGGAGAACGATGACCAATCATACCGGCTCGGGCAAACCGGGAAGGGCCGGTTTCGATGGATGGGGGTGGCGCGACCGCGAGGGTGCCGGGCGGATCGCCGGGCCGGGTGCGACATCAGCGCGTCCTCCACCTCGATCGAGGACACGCGGGCGCACGCCGCCCGTGTTAGAGCGTGTCCAGGATTTGCTGGCCATACCTGGCCAGCTTGGTCTCGCCGACGCCGCTCACCGTGCTCAGCTCGGCCAGCGAGGACGGGAGTCTGGTAGCGATCTCGCGCAAGGTCGCGTCGTGGAAGATCACGTAGGCCGGGACGCCCTGCTCTTTCGCGGCGGCCGCACGCCACGCCCTGAGCTTGTCGAACACCGGCGCGGCCGCCGCGGGCATGGCGGTGGCTTCGGCTTTCGCAGCCTTAGCGGTCTTGGCCGGCCTGGCGGCCCGCTCTGGCTCCCGGCGCAACATGACCGGGCGCTGGCTGCGGAGCACCTGAGCGCTGGCCGGAGTCAGCACGAGCGTGCCATAGTCTCCCTCCACCGCCAGCAAGCCCTGGGCGAGCAACTGCCGCACCACACCACGCCATTCGGTGTCGCGCAGCTCGGTTCCGACGCCGAACACCGTCAGGGTGTCGTGGCGGTGCTGGCTGACCTTGGGCGTGTTCTTGCCGAGCAGGATGTCGATGACATGCCCCGCACCGAACTGCTGGTGCCGCTCGTTACGGAGCCGGTATACGGCGGACAGGAGCTTCTGCGCGGCCACCGTGCCGTCCCACGCCTGCGGCGGCGCCAGGCACGTGTCGCAGTTGCCGCACGGCGCGCTGTCCTCGCCGAAGTAGCTCAGCAGTTGCACCCGCCTGCATCCCACCGTCTCGCAGAGCGCCAGCATGGCGTCGAGGTGGATGCTCTGGCGGCGGCGGTGCGCGTCACCTCCCTCGGAGGCGTCGATCAGCTTCCGCTGCTGGACGACGTCCTGAAGGCCGTAGCTCAGCCAGGCCGTCGACGGGAGATTGTCCCGGCCCGCCCGGCCGGTCTCCTGGTAGTAGCCTTCGACGGACTTGGGCAGGTCGAGATGGGCGACGAAGCGCACGTCGGGCTTGTCGATGCCCATGCCGAAGGCGATCGTGGCGACCATGACGACGCCGTCCTCGCGGAGGAAGCGCGACTGGTTGACGCCGCGCGTGCGGGAGTCGAGCCCGGCGTGGTAGGGCAGTGCCACGGTCCCGTTCTGTTCGAGGAACTCGGCGGCCTGCTCCACGGAGGCGCGGGTCAGGCAGTAGACGATGCCGGAGTCCCCGTCGTGCTCGGTGCGCAGTAGCTGCAGCAGCTGCCGTTTCGGGTCGTTCTTCGGCACGATGCGGTACTGGATGTTGGGGCGGTCGAAGCTCGCCACGAAGTGGCGGGCCTCCGTCAGGCCAAGGCGGGCGGCTATCTCCGCGCGCGTGGCCTTGGTTGCGGTCGCGGTCAGCGCGGCCAGGGGCACCTTCGGCCAGCGCTCTCGCAGGGCGGACAGGGCCAGGTAGTCGGGCCGGAAATCATGTCCCCACTGAGACACGCAGTGCGCCTCGTCGATGGCGAAGAGCGAGATCGTGCCCCGGTCGAGCAGTCGCAGCGTGGGCTCGCTGCACAGCCGTTCCGGCGCCACGTAGAGCAGGTCAAGCTCACCCGCGAGGAACGCGGACTCGACCAGGCGGCGGTCGTCATAGTCCTGGGTTGAGTTGAGGAACCCGGCCCGGACGCCGAGGTTTCGCAGCGCGTCGACCTGGTCCTGCATGAGCGCGATCAGCGGCGAGACGACCACCCCGGTCCCGTCGCGCACCAGCGCGGGAATCTGGTAGCACAGGGATTTGCCGCCGCCGGTCGGCATCAGCACCAGCGCGTCGTGCCCGCCGGCCAGGTGATCGATGATCTCCCGCTGGCCGTCCCGGAACGTGTCGTAGCCGAAAACCCGGCGGAGCACCTCCGCGGGGTCGGTCACGCCGGACCCGGCGCCAAGGGAGGCCACCCGGTCACTCTAACCAGGATCCCATGACCACGAAGGGGTGGCGTGCTGCCACGGCGTCACCACAGGTCGCCGCCGGTGAGCACGTAGATGAAGGGCACGAGCGGGATGAGGGCCAAGATGGCCCAAGCCAGCTTCGCGCCCTGCGAGATGTCGGTCCGCGACAGCAGGTCGATCCAGACGAGGACGACCGCCAAGGGGTGGATGAAGCAAAGCAGCAGCTCGACAAGCTTCTTCATGTCCCGAATTTAGGGCATGTCCTGCCCGATCTTCAGCCGGCGACCACGATCGACCGGGTACGCCCGGGCGATGGCGGCACAGCCTGGTCCCTCCGACGCCACAGGATGCGCTGATGCCGACCGACGCACTGAACCAGCGGGCCCTCAACCGGGCCTTGCTCGCCCGGCAGATGCTACTCCGACCGGCCCCGCTGCCGGCCGGGCCGGGCCGCGCCGAGGCCGTGATCGGGATGGTCGAGCACCTGGCCGGCCTGCAGGCCCAGGCGCCATTCCCGCCCTACTTCGGGCTGTGGTCCCGGCTGGCCGGCTTCCAGCCCGCCGACCTGGCCGAGTTGCTGGTGAACCGCCAGGTGGTCCGGATCGCCCTGATGCGCAGCACCATCCACCTCGTCTCCGCCCGCGACTGCCTGACGTTCCGCCCGCTGGTCCAGCCCGTGCTGGACCGTGCGCTGCCCGCAATCTTCGGCAAGCAGTACGCGGGCCTGGACGCCGCGGCCCTCACCCGGGCAGGCCGCACTCTCGTGGACGCCAAGCCCAGGACGTTCAGCGAACTGGGCACGCTCTTGTCGCCGGACTGGCCCGGCCATGCCCACACCGCGCTCGCGCAGGGCATCCGCGTGCTGGTGCCGCTGGTCCAGGTGCCTCCCCGCGCCGTCTGGGGCGCCGCCGGGCAGGCGAGGCACACCTCCGCGGAGGCCTGGCTGGCACGCCCCCTGGATCCCGGCCCGTCACTGGATGACCTGGTCACCCGCTATCTCCGGGCGTTCGGGCCGGCCACGGTCGCCGACGTGCAGGCCTGGTCGGGCCTGACCCGGCTGGGCGAGGTGCTGGACCGGCTCCGGCCCGGGCTGCGGGCCTTCCGCGACGAGCGGGGGAGGGAGTTGTTCGACCTGCCGGATGCGCCGCGTCCCGGCCCGGAGACCCGGGCACCGGTGCGTCTGGTCGCCGAGTTCGACAACCTCATCCTGTCGCACGCCGACCGCGCCCGCGTGGTCAGCGACGACAACCGGCAGCGCCTGTACAGCCGCAACGGCATCTTTCCCGGGACGGTGCTCGTCGACGGGTTCGTGGCCGGGATGTGGCGGCTCACCCGGTCGCGCAGGACCGCGGTGCTGACGGTGGAACTGTTCGGGCCGGTGCCGCCGCGGGACCGGGACGCCGTCGGCGCTGAGGCGGAACGACTGCTCGGCTTCGCCGCGGACGGCGATGGTCATGAGATCCGGTTCGCACCCATCGCCTGATCGCGCCGGGTGTTAATAAGAACGGAACATTGCTGCCCGGAACCGTTCGCACTGTCAAAGTTTGTGGCAGGGCCTGCGGCGTGAGAGGAGCCCGATGCCAGGTCAGGGCGGCGAGGTCGTGGTGGGCCTCGATAACGGCGGGACAGCGATCAACGCGACCGTGCTGGACTCCGCCGGGCGGTTCCTGGTGGACCGGCTCGTGGAGACGCCCAGCCGGGTCGCCGAGGGCCCGGCGGTGGCCATCGAGGCACTCAGCGACGCGTTCACGGGCGTGCTCGGCGTGACCGGCGTGTCGCGGGCCGCGGTTCGGGCGGTCGGCCTGGACACTCCCGGCCCCGCCAGCGCCGACGGGGTGATCTCCACGCGCGGCGCGGTGAACTTCGCCAATCCGGCCTGGCGTGGCTTCGACGTGCGCGGCGCCCTGGCGGCCCGGCTGGGCCTGCCGGTCATCTACAACAACGACGCGAACGCCGCGTCGCTGTACGCCCACCACGTCCACTTCGGGCCCGACGCCGGCCACCGCTCCTCGGTGTCGCTGATCGTGGGAACCGGGCTCGGCGGCGGCGTGATCGAAAGCGGGCGGGTAGTGCGCGGCGCCGCCGGGATGGCCGGCGAGTTCGGGCACATCCAGATCCCGATGGACGGGCTGCTGGCGCCGGGGCAGCCGGTACCCGTGTGCAACTGTGGGCTGCCCGGCGATGGTGAGAGCATCGCGTCGCTGACCGGCATCCAGAAGAACCTGCTTCCGTACTGGCTGGGCCGCTTCCCCGGCCACCAACTCCACGGAGCCGGTTCCGTGCGCGAGGCGGCGTACCTGGTGCGGGGGCAGGCCGGCGCGGGTGACCCGATGGCGCTGGAGATCTTCCGCCAGCAGGCGATCGCGCTCGGCAGGCTGTTCACCATCGCGGCGAACGTCACCGATCCGCACGCCTATTTCCTCGGTGGGGGCGTGGTCGAGGCGACGCCGGACTTCCGCGACTGGTTCCTGGCCACCGTCATCGGGCACACCGACCTGCGCGACGAGCAGCGCCCGCTGGTGACCTTCGCGCTGGTGCCGGACCTGGATATGGCGGGTGCCCGCGGCGCCGCCATCGCCAGCGGCGACGCCCTGGGCTGGGCCCCCCCGGGATTCCCCGGCAGGAGCCCGTGACCGGGTTGTGCGGTCGGCTCACACGGTGATAGCGACCTTGCCCACGGCGTGTCCCTGTTCGAGATAACCGATGGCCTCGGCACACTCACCCAGCGGGTAGGTCCGGTCGATAACGGGCCTGACCTTCCCGGCCTCGAGAAGCTCGCGCAGGACGGCCAGATCGGCCCTGTTCAGATGGGCCAGGAAGAAGGTCATCCGCTGACTCACCGCCGGCGACAGCAGAACCATCCCGACCGAACGGCCCAACGGTTCAAGCCAGCGGCCCTTGTTCGGCCCGCCAACCGCTACCAGCACCCCCGTGGGAACCAGTACCCGCCTGGTCTCCGCCAGGGTCCGGTTTCCGGCTATGTCCACCAGCAGGTCGTACCGCCGCCCTGCCCGGGTGAAATCCTCCTGGGTGTAGTCGATGACCTGGTCGGCCCCGATCGAGGCGACGATCTCCACGTTCTTCGTGCTGCATACGCCCGTTACCTCGGCGCCGAACGCCTTGGCGAGCTGCACCGTGAACGTCCCGACCCCTCCGGACGCGCCGTTGACCAGGACCTTCTGCCCCGGCCGGACCCGGCCCTTGTCGCGAAGCGCCTGCACGGCCGTGCACCCGGCGACCGGCACCGACGCCGCCTGCTCGAACGTTATATTGGCCGGCTTTTTCAGCAGCACCGCGTCCTGACGGATGCTGATGTACTCGGCGAGTGTTCCCCGGTCTTCGAGGCCGCCGAACACCTCGTCGCCGGGCCGGAACTCGGTCACGTTCTTGCCCACCGCCTCGACCGACCCTGCCATGTCAGCACCTAGCCTGGTAGCGCTGGCCTTCGGACGTGACAGCCCGGCTATGGCCCGGACCAGGTACGGCGTGCCCCTCATGAAGTGCCAGTCCAGCGGGTTGACCGAGGCCGCCCGAACCCGGACCAGCACCTCGTCATCGCCGACCGCGGGCCGGTCGATGTCCCGCAGTTCCAGCACGTCGGGCGGGCCATACCGGTAGTAGCGAATCGCTTTCATGGTGTCCCCATCACTCGATGGCCCCGCGACGCCGGCAAGGCTCCACCCACCGCAGCGTCAGTCCCTCAGGCACGCTCGCCACGCTAGCCACGCCCGCCGAGTCCCGGCATCGGTGGAATTACCGATCAGGGTCGCCTCAAGCCGGCCGGCGACGGCAGGTCCCGCGCCACGCGCTTCGTGCCGGATGGACTCGCAATCTCGACAGCAAGCGTTTCGGTCATGACTTCGCGCGCCGGACTCAGTACGATCATGCTGCTCATGTTCACCACTAGACCGCCCGGTGCTTTGTAGCGCCATACGCGCCAGGGGAGGCGCCATGTTGCTTGCTTCGAGTTCGAACTCCTATCCGCTACTGGGTGCGTTCTGGACAGTCTTGTATGTCTTCCTGTGGGTGATCTGGTTCTGGGTCCTGATCACCATATTCATCGACCTGTTCCGCAGCCGTGACCTGTCCGGCTGGGCCAAGGCCCTGTGGTTCATCTTCATCTTGATCCTCCCGCTCATCGGGGTCCTGGTGTACCTGATCGCGCGCGGCAGCAAGATGCATGAGCACGCGGAGCGGGACGCGCAAGCTCAGGAGCAGCAGTTCCGTCGTTACGTCCAGGAGGCTGCCGGGAGCCCGCAGAGCACAGCAGACCAGCTGGCCAAGCTCGCCGACCTGCGCGACCGGGGCGTCATCAGCGCCGAGGAGTTCGATCGCGAGAAGGCCAAGATCCTGGCCTGAGCAGGACCGGCGGGCCCTTCGGGAATCGAGGCCACTGCCCCAGAGCGGATGCCCGCTGCGCACCGCGTCGTCACCCGGTGCGCAGCGGTCCCGTGCGCCGCTCAGGACGGTGGCGCGTGCGGGAGGGATGCCCGATTGACACGATTCGCCGGCGACGGAGACGATCAAGCTATGAGCGGTCTGCCGCGTGAACTGCGAGACTTGATCGAGTCCGGCCCCATGGCTCACCTGAGCACGATCAATGCAGACGGGAGCCCGCAGGTGAGCGTCATCTGGATCGGGGTGGACGGCGATGACCTCGTCAGTGGTCATATGTCGCGGCGGGTGAAGCTGCGCAACATCGAACGGGACTCGCGGGTCGTGTTGTCTCTCGATGCGCCGCGGACGCCCGGCGTCTTCTTGAACCCCTACGCGATGCTGCGGGCGCGAGCGGCCGTTCAGCCGAGCGACGACGCATGGGATTTGCTCAACAGCTTGACGAAGGTGTACGTGTCCCCTGATGCGGAGTTCCCGGCGCCGAAGGGTCCTGGCTATATCGTGCGTTACTCGGTCGAGCGCATCGGCGGCGTTGGCCCCTGGGTACCGACCTCGCACTGACCCGTAGCGGGGACGCGGCCTCCAGGTGCGGGCGGAGCAGCAGGCGCCGGGACTCTGGCGCACCGATCTCCAGCGACACGATCTCAGCGTCCCCGGGCGCGAGGTCATCCAGTCGCGTGTCGACATAGGCCCCGAAGCGCCATTGGTCAAGCACACGCATCCGGGCGAAGAGATCATTTATGTCCTCGAAGGGTCACTGGAGTACCAGATCGAAGGTCAGCCGCCGTAGACATTCGGCGCCGGTGAGGCCCTGACCGTCCCAGCCGGAGCGATCCACGCGGTGAGGAATGTCGGCAGCGGCAACGCGGCGAAACTCGCCACCTACGTCGTCGAAAGGGCAAGCCGCTTCTCACGCTGGCCGAGTGAACACGGATTCCTCCTGGAGACTGCCGGCTGGCATGCTTGTTTGCCCGGTGAGAAACTGTGCGGCGTGGGTCAGGCGGAGGAACCCCTGCCCGGCGGGAATGCGAGTACCGGAGTGATGCGGGTCGGTGACACGGTGCGCCGCCCGGCCGGGCCGCACACGCCTGCGGTGCACGAGTTGCTGTTGTATCTGCACGCAGCCGGTTTTGAGGGCGCGCCCCGCCCGCTGGGCATCGATGAGCGCGGCCAGAAGGTCCTGACCTTCATCCCAGGGACAGTACCCTGGCCTGACAGGTTCGACCTGCTCGAACCTAGGGAGCGCCTGGTGCTAGCGCCACGCCCTCATTGACTGGAACCTGGCTGCGCCCGGGACGCGGCTGTTGTCCTCAAGACGCTTTGGTCCTGTCCTCAAGTTCGGCGTCGGCGGCGTTGCGCCTGACCGACTCGATACCATTCAGCGCCGATTCCTTGCTTTCATAATGTTCGCTGGTCGCGATGACCTGCCCGTTTGCCGCGTGCAGGTTGAAGTGGTATTTTCCCGTGCTGCCCTTTTCCAGGACGAACTTCCCGCTCATATTCTCCTCCGTGCTGGCCTTTCGCCGTGCGGCGCGGCTTAGTCTTACCGGCCGATCATGCCCGGCAAGCAGGCCCCATAGCCCCGCCTGTTGGGTGGTTCACCGGGTGGACGGCGGCCAGGGGAGCGACGCTCACACCGCGGGATGCCGTGCCGTCCTGATGGCCGCGCGACCCCACCGGGCTAGATCAGGCTGGCTGGGATCAGGCGGTCGCGTAGACCTTCTCGACGAATTCGGCCAGCCGCCGCTGGCCGAGGTTGTGGGCCAGGTCGGCCTCGGTGATCATGCCGACCAGGCGGTGGTTTTCGATCACCGGAAGCCGCTTGACCCGGTGGGTCTCCATCTTGAGCAGCACCTCACCCACTGCCGCGTCGGCCTCGACCCAGACCAGCGTTTCCTGGGCCAGGTCACCGGCACGGACCTGGGCCGGGTCGCGGCCTTGGGCAAGGCACTTCACCACGATGTCGCGGTCGGTGAGGATGCCGTGCAGCCGGTCGTCGGCACCGCAGATCGGCAGCGCGCCGACACCCAGATCGCGCATCTTTTGCGCCGCGGCCGCGACGCTGTCACCTTCGCCGATGCATTCCGCCCCCCGGTGCATGATGTCGCGCGCCTGCGTCGGGGGATGCGCCTGCGCGTGGGCGTCCAGGGCAGCGAACGCGCTGTCCACCGCCTCGTGCGTGCCCTGCCCTGAGTGCTCGGCGTAGCACGCCTCGCCCAGTTGCCGCACCAGTTTGTGGTGCTGCCGCCGGGCTTGCGCCTCCATGAGCCGCGCCTGGCCTACTGCCGCGCCGTGCTTGGCCTGGCCCCGGGCACGCCAAGTGGCCGACTTTGCCTTGTCGAGGATCGCCATGACTCCTCCTGTCTTCGGTGACCACTCGAGTTCTCCCGCTTCTGACGTTACGCCCGGTATATCTCGCGCAACTCATGCGGGCTTTCGCTGCGGGCGCACCCCCATAGGCGCACGAGGACTCGTCGGCAACCCGCACATGATGACCCAAGCCCGGCCACCCCAGGCAACGGGGATGGTGTTCCGCAGATGCCAGTCGCCATCGGAGCAGCAGGTGATTCGCAGCTAGCTGGCCGAGCGCGGCGCCCGCTGGCGGAGCCTGATCTCGCGGGCACCGAGCTATTGGGTTGTGGAC
>Ga0126372_10000952_pt1 | contig 11140 bp, 10 predicted proteins | sample PanSoiMetaPlot_6_FD_92762 | JGI IMG/M metagenome (GOLD analysis project Ga0126372, IMG submission 92762) | Tropical forest soil microbial communities from Panama - MetaG Plot_6 | ecosystem: Environmental > Terrestrial > Soil > Tropical forest > Bulk soil | place: Panama | collected 2016-02-17
CGAAAAGCCACAGTGGGAGATCGACGAGGTGGGACACCACCCGCTCGCCGAATTCCGCACCGATAAGGGTCTCGCGCGCGACAGCGTCGGTGCCAAGGCGCCGGCCAAGCCCAAGACCTTGCGCACCAAGCTCAGCACGGCTCCGGCCATGGAAAGAGCCAATGCAATGCCACACTTCGAGCGCCTCAAGCAGCTGAGGCCTGCGGATGACTCCTTCGACCTCGACACCCCAATGGCGAACAATCCGGTCTTTGACCGCGGGCAAGGCGAGACTTTTGAGACGCCAGCCGAACTCATCGAAGCGGCGCGCCGCGCGGCGCACGCTGCTGCGCGCAAGGAAGAAGAGAAAGTGAGCCTGGCGCGCACAGGTTCGGTCACGGCAGCGATCAACAACGCTTCGACCAGCGCTGAGCGGCGGCCGATCGAGAAGCGTTCGCTGCTTATTGTCGCGGCGGCCATCCTGCTCGCGATCAGCGCCGCTTTCCTCTATGAGCGCCTGATGTCAAAACCGGAGCTTGAGATTCTCCCGCCCGTCATCGAGCAGAGCGCTCCGGCCGAGACGCCGCCTGCCCAGTCTGACTCTTGGGCCCCCTTGACCCAACCACAAGAAGGCCCGGACAAGAACGCTGCGAGCGACGGGAAGATCGGCAATTTCACCGAGATCACCAAATCCTCCTATCGTTCCACCACTGAGGATGCTGCAGAGCCCGAGCCGGCTTCGCTTGGACAAGGTAGCGGGGCCTCGTTGCCACCAGGCGTCGTCTTCTCTATCGAGGACCCGAGTAAATCTCAGGCAGCTCCGGCGGAGGCCGTGCCAAGCGCCCCTCCTACTGCAGACCTCGATCCGCCCGAAGCCACCAACCCCGAGCTCATCGCTCGCGCGCAGATGCTCTTGAACAAGCTCGGCTATGACGCCGGGACGCCGGACGGGCATATGGACGCGCGCATGCGCGAGGCGATTCTGAGCTTCGAACGGAACAACGGCCTCCAAGAAACCGGCACGGTGACAATTCAGCTTGTCACAATGCTGGAGCGCTTAACCAGCTAGATCCAGAAACCAGAAGCCAGAACCCAGAAAACCAGAAGCCTGTGGTCAGGGCTTGTGATTTCTGGTTTCTGGTTTCCTAAATTCTGACTTTCTGATCCTGCCTCGTCGCCCAATGTTCCAGGTCTATCTGCCCATTGCCGAGATGTCGGTGAACCTCTTGGTAATGCTGGGGCTCGGCGCGGCGGTAGGCTTCCTGTCGGGCATGTTCGGGGTCGGCGGCGGCTTCCTGCTCACCCCGTTTCTGATCTTCTCGGGCGTCTCCGCTCCCATCGCTGTGGCGACCGGCGCGAACCAGGTGGTCGCCACCTCGGTGTCGGGCGCGCTTGCCCAATGGCGGCGCAACAATATCGACTTTCGCATGGGCACCGTGCTGATCGCGGGCGGTGTAGTGGGAGCCGTTATCGGCGTGCTGCTCCTTAAGGTGCTGCGCGAGGCGGGGCAGGCAGGGCTCGTCATCTCGCTCACTTATGTAGCCCTGCTCGGCGCGATCGGCGGGCTGATGCTGGCCGAAAGTATCCGCGCCATCAGACGCGCCCGCGCCGGCAGGCCGGCGAGCGGCCGCAGGCCGGGGCAGCACAATTGGGTCCATGGCCTGCCGCTGAAAATACGTTTCCCACGCTCGCGCCTCTATATCAGCAGCATACCGCCACTGGTAATCGGCTGGGTGGTCGGCCTGCTCACCGCGTTTCTCGGCGTCAGCGGCGGCTTCGTCATGGTGCCAGCCATGATCTATCTCCTGCGCATGCCAACCAATATCGTGATCGGCACCTCGACCTTTCAGATCATCTTCGTCACTGCCGTCGTCACCATCCTGCATGCAAGCCTTAATCACTCCCTCGACGTAGTGCTCGCGCTGATGCTCGCCGCCGGCGGCGTCATGGGCGGCCAATTCGGAGTGAGAGCCGGGCAGAAACTCAGGGGCGAACAGCTCAGGGCCCTACTTGCCCTGCTGGTGCTCGCGGTTGCTGCGCGCCTGTTGTTCGATCTCGTGCTCAAGCCGGAGGATCTCTACACCATCACTCCGGTCCTCAAGGGCGCATGATGCGGACCCTGCTCACCCTCGTGGCAATTCTCCTCGGGTTGGCGATGGCAACGGCTCATGCGGCTGGGCCTCCGCCGTCAGACGAGGTGGTGTCGGACATCTCGACACGCGAGATCGCGATCAAGTCGAACTTCGCTGGCATAGAGATACTCATCTTCGGCAGCATCGATTTCAGCGCGAGGCCTGCGCCCGAAACCGGAGCCTACGACGTGGTCGTGGTCATTCGCGCGCCAGGCCAGGCCATCGTCGCCCGCCGCAAGCAGCGCATGGCGGGAATCTGGGTGAATGGTCCCGGCGTGACTTACCCCGATGTGCCGGGGTTCTATGCCGTGCTGTCGACGCGGCCTTTGCGGGCAATTACCTCGGAGGAGACGCTGAAGTCGCTCGGTGTCGGCCTCGGTAATCTCGATTTTGGGCGGAGCAGCACGAACGATGCCAACGAACAGAGCTTCCGCTCGGCGGTGATCGACCTCAAAGAGAGGCAGATGCTGTTCCAGGAGGACGACGGCGGCGTGGCCTTTATCGGCCGCAGCCTGTTTCGCACTTCGGTCGACCTGCCGGCGAACGTGCCGATCGGCCGCTATACCGCGGACGTTTATCTCTTTCGCGACGGCCAGGCCATCAGCGAGAACCACAGCACCTTGAAGGTGAACAAGGTCGGGTTCGAGCAGGCGGTCTACCTGCTCGCGTTCAGACATTCCTTCATCTATGGGCTGATTGCGGTCGTGATCGCCGTGATCGCGGGCCTGATCGGCTGGGTCGCCTTCCGGCGCGAATAGGCGCTTAGCCCGGGAGCAACAGGCTGCCGAGCACGGGATAGACGTCGGCCCGCCCCATCATCCAAGCTTCGAGCTGGTTGCGTAGAAACAGGCTGCCGAACGCCTCGTCGAGCACATTGAGCCCTCCGGCATAGGCCCCGAAGGCCGGCATGATCAGCCGATTGCCGTCTGTGGCAAAGCAGCGTCGCCTAATCACGGATCCCCGCCGTGCAATACGCGCCACTGGATGCAGATGCCCCGCGATCTCGCGGGCCAACCCATTCTCTGAAGGTTCGTGGCGCAGCGTGACGCCGCAGATGGTGAGCGTCGTGCAGACCGTGCCGCCGATGCAGGTGGGGAGATGAGGATCGTGATTGCCGCAGATCCAGTACCACTCACGGCCCTGTTGCAGCCGGATAAGCATGGCGAGATCGTCTTCGGCCAGGCTCTCCGCCAAGTGGCTGCGATGGAAGCTGTCGCCGAGCGCGACCACGCGGGAAGGCGTCACGGCGCGGATCACCTTATGCAATCGCTCGAGAGTGGTGCGCGTATCGTAGGGCGGAAGCAGCATGCCGAGCGCGGCGAAGGCTGCGCCCTTCTCGAGATGAAGATCCGCGACGAGAAGAGTGTCCTCGGCTTCCCAATAGAGCGCGCCGGCGGCGAGCGGCCTCATCTCGTGGTTCGAGACGAGAATGTGCGAACGCAACGAGGGAGCACTTTCAGGCATGAGATCAAACTTTGCGTTGAGCATGTCCGCTTAAGGCCTCCACGATGAGCTCTTCGGCCGTCTCACGCAACAAGGTCTCACTCGCTTCTCCCGGGACGCTCTCACGTCCAATCTCAAGCATGACGGGCACAGCGAGCGGCGAAACTTGGCTCAAGGCAATATGCCTGATTCGTCCGCGAATGCGTTGCAAGAATCGGTTGAGGCGTCCGACATCGATGAGTCCCGTTGCCGCATCGGCAAATGCGGCGCGCAGAAGAATGTGGTCTGGTTCGTGCTGGCGGAGCACGTCGTAGATCAGATCGGAAGACACCGTCATCTGCCGTCCGGTCTTCTCCTGTCCCGGATAACGGCGCTCGATCAGGCCTGAGATGATGGCGCACACGCGGAAGGAGCGTTTCATCAGGCTCGAGGAGGCGAACCACGCATCGAGGTCGTCGCCGAGCATATCCTCGTCGAACAGCTTGGCGAGGTCGAGACGCCCGGTTCGCACCATCTCGCCCATGTCGTTGAGCCCCCAGATGGCGAGCGCATATTCGTTGGCGACGAAGCCGAGCGGCGCGGCGCCCGCCCGTTCGAGCCGCCGCGTGAGCAGCATGCCGAGACTCTGATGGGCGAGCCGTCCCTCGAACGGATAGCAAACGAGGTAATGCCTCTTTCCGCGCGGGAAGGTCTCGACCAGGATTTCGTCGGGGCCTGGGACCACCGAGACATCGGCTTGGAACCGCAGCCAGTCTGAGACCTGGTCTGGCAGCCGCGACCATGAATCTGGCTCTGCGAGGAGCAGGCGCACCCGCTCGGCGAGATAGGTCGAGAGCGGGAACTTGCCGCCCTCATAAGAAGGCACTTTGGGCTCTGTCGTGTGTGCGCGCGTGACAATGGCATCGAGCTCGCGCCAACCTTCAAATCGCAGGATCTCACCTGCGAACAGGAAGCTATCGCCGGGCATGAGCTGCTCGATGAAATATTCCTCGACCTCGCCGAGCACGCGGCTAGGGGCGAGCATGCTAGCCGGCTTCAGAGCCCCGCCCTTGAGGCGCGCCAGCCGCACCCGGACCATCGGTGCCTCGACAATGGTCCCCACATTGAGGCGATATTGCTGGGCGATCCTGGGATGGGCAACGCGATACCTGCCGTCAGGAGTGCGCTTCAGCCTCGCGTATCTTTCATAGTTGGCGAGCGCGTAGCCGCCGGTCGTCACGAACTCCACCACCTTGTCGAAGCCTTCGCGGGTTAGCCCCTGATAGGGCGAGGCGCTGACCACCTCGCGATAGAGCCGATGAGGATCGAAGGTACCGGCGCAGGCAGTGCCGAGCACGTGCTGGGAGAGCACGTCGAGTGCACCTGGCCGTGATGGCGGCGTGTCTTGTGCCCCCTCCTCTGCCGCTTCGAGCGCAGCCTGGCACTCGACCATCTCGAAACGGTTAGCCGGCACGAGCAGCGCCTTACTCGGCTCGTCGAGACGGTGATTGGCGCGGCCGATGCGCTGGGCAAGCCGGCTTGCGCCCTTTGGCGCGCCGACATTGATGACCAGGTCCACGTCGCCCCAGTCGATGCCGAGATCAAGGGTGGAGGTGCAGACCACGGCACGCAGCTTGCCCGCGACCATCGCCGCCTCGACCTTTCGCCGCTGCGCCACGTCGAGCGAACCGTGATGGAGCGCGATCGCGAGATTCTCGTCGTTGTAGCGCCACAGCTCGTGGAACAGCATCTCGGCCTGCGAGCGCGTGTTGACAAACATCAGGGACATGCGGTGCGCTCTGATCGTCTCATAGATCTCGGGCAGCGCGTAGCGCGCCGAGTGCCCTGCCCAGGGAAGTTCGACGCGAGATTTGAGGATAGAGATGTCGGCTTTGGCGCCCTCTCTCGCGGTGACAATCTCGGCAAGCCGCGTTGTGGTCTGGCCTTTGTGCGGGACGAGGAAGGCGGCGAGCTCGTAAGGCCGCGCCACCGTCGCCGACAGCCCGACGGCTGTGAGCTCTGGCGCATGGGTACGCAGCCGCGCGAGGTCGAGCGCGAGGAGATCGCCACGCTTGCTCGACGCCAGAGCATGCAATTCGTCGAGGATCACGATCTTGAGCGAGCCGAACAACTCGGCAGCGCCTTTGTGCGACAACATGAGCGCAATCTGCTCCGGCGTGGTCAGCAGGATATCGGGGGGCGACATGCGTTGGCGGGCACGCCGCGATGGCGGCGTGTCTCCAGTGCGCGTCTCGAGTCTGATGGGCAAGCCCATCTCCTCGATCGGCGTAGCAAGGTTGCGCGCGATATCGACGGCAAGCGCCTTGAGCGGCGAGACATAGAGTGTATTGATTGCCGACCTTGTACCAGCCTTCGGTCTAACGCCGCGGCGCGCGAGATCGATAAAGCTCGGCAGGAAACTGGCGAGCGTCTTGCCTCCGCCGGTGGGCGCAATGAGAAGCGCGTCGCGGCGTTGGGAGACCTTTGCGAGCAGTTCGAGCTGATGGGCATGCGGGTGCCAGCCGCGCGCGCGGAACCAGCCGGCGAACGGCTCTGGCAGCGCCGATTGCGGCATATCCAACGCCAGGCTTGCACTCGCACTCACGTCGTTAAGGTCCTCCTTGACCTTGCGTTCGGCCCGCGCCAATTCTGGCTTAATTTCGAGTCCAAGCTTACGATCACCATGAGGCTCGCCTCCAGCGGCCTTGCGAAAGAGGAGTCCGTTGATGGAACGGTTCTTTGGCGGGAATCCGGCTCTCGTTCTGATCAGGCTCGCGATCCTGTCGCTGGTCGTGGGCGTGGTGCTCGCCGCTCTCGGTTTCAGCCCCTTCGATCTCCTCGACAGCCTGCGGCGGCTCGCCACCCGCATCTACGACATGGGCTTCGCCGCAATCGAGAAGTCGCTCCGCTACTTCCTGCTCGGCGCGGTGATCGTATTTCCGGTATGGCTCGTGGTGCGCGTGTTCAGGCTGATGGGACGAACCAGCGGAGGCGAGGTGCTCGACCCGCGCTCGCAACCGCGAAGCCTAGAGCCTTAGTTCCAATCGTTCCACGCGCGGCCGCCGGTAACCTGCCACCTGCTCTCGGCGGGGAAGATGAGCGTGCAAAAGCGCGAGGTGTGCGGCTTCTTGAAGATGTCGAGATATTCGATATAGCCCCAGAAGAATTGCTGCTCGGCGAAGTCGGTTTTGAACACCACGGGGAGCACAACTCTCGCCCTCGGGTCGCCATTGGTCGAGTTGACGGTGAGCTCGAAGGGATAAGAGCCGCCGCCGTTATATTGCGGCACGTCGCCCTTTGGCGGCTTGTTGGAGAATTGCCCATAGATCGAAGTGAGGATTCCGGGCGTCCGTCCGGGATTATCGACTGTGATCTCTACCGTGGTTTCGGTCTTGTCGTTATTTGCTCCGATAAAGGCAGGCGTGGCGAAGAGATAGGCGCGCTCGACAGCGGGGATATGCTCGGCCGCGCGATGTGCCGCATTGGCTGCCCGCTTGGTGTAGATCCAAAGCAGCACCGAGAACAACGCCAGGAGGCCCGTGAAAACGGCGATGGCCCGCTCTGCCGTGCCGAACAGGAAGTTCCATGCGGCCCTGGCCTTAAGCCAGGCGACATCCTGCCAATCCTTGGGCCCGGCGCAGGCGGCAGCGCCGGGCACGTCTTCGTCGCAGGCTGGTTGGCTCGCGTTGAAGGCATGGCGTGAGAGGGAAGCCGCTTCGACGTACCCAAATTGGTTTGCGGCATGGCGGCTGTGGCTCTGCTCTGCGAGCGCCGGCAAGCACCAAACGAGCAACAAAAGAGCGGCAGCAAGTCTCAGCATCGCAGGGATCGCCCTAGCCGAAGGCCTCGGTTCCGGCGAGGTTATAGCATCGCAAATTGCGGTGCCGCCAAGCCTGTCATAGCCGGGCCGCCACCTCGCGCGAGGCCCATTCCTCGGCGCGTTTCCCGATCAGGGGGGCGAGGCTGTCGGCCTTGGCTTGCTCGATAGCTTCAACCAGGGCCCGCTTGATGCGGGCAATCAGCCCCAAACCTTCGAATACGAGCGCGGTATAAAGCTGGATGAGCGACGCGCCTGCCGCGATCTTGGCAAGCGCCGTCTCGCCCGAATCGATGCCACCTACGCCGATCAGCGGCAGCTTGCCTTCGGTAAGCTGATAAACGCGGGCGAGCATGCGAGTCGAGCGGACGAAGAGCGGACGTCCTGACAGGCCTCCGGACTCGCGTGCAAAGGAGGCGTCCTTGAGACCGTCGCGCGCCAATGTCGTATTCGACACGACAATACCTTCGGCGCCATTGGCAACGATGACGCCCACGATCTCGGGAAGGTCCTCGTCCGCAAGGTCTGGCGCGAGTTTCACAAGCAGCGGCGGCCGCTTGGGAAGAGAGTCGCGTGCGGCCTGCACCCGCTTCAGTAGGGAATCGAGGGTTTTTGGGGCTTGGAGATCGCGCAAGCCAGGCGTGTTGGGGGACGAGATATTGAACGTGAAGTAGTTCGCGACCGGTACCATGCGCTCCATGCCACTGACATAGTCGGCAATCCGATCCTTGCTATCGCGCCCTGCCCCGATATTGACGCCAACAATGCCTTGCGGCCGATCCATCAGCCTGGAGAGCGCTATCTCCTGGCCCTCGTTGTTGAATCCGAGCCGGTTGATGATGGCGCGGTCCGAGGTCGAGCGAAATAAACGCGGCGCCGGGTTTCCGCTCTGCGGGCGTGGCGTGAGCGTGCCGACCTCGACGAAGCCGAAGCCTATGGCGAGAAGCTCACGTGGCACGCGCGCGCTCTTGTCGAAGCCTGGCGCCATGCCCAGCGGGTTGGGAAAATCGAGGCTGAACACCGTTTGCGCCAGCCGCTTGTCGTCAGGCCGAGGTGCGCGCGGGTAAAATCCAAGCTCAAGCCCTTTGACCGCCAGGTCGTGAGCCTGCTCCGGTGGAATCGCGAGAAGGAGCGCCTGGCCAAGGCCGTACAGCCCATTCACGGCAGGACACGCGCTGGCAGGCGGTGGCGCCCGTCAGTCCCAAGCTCAATCGGCTCCTCCCAGATCAACGCCTCGAAGGGAAGCGGACCGTAGAGATGTGGGAAGAGATCGCCGCCCCCCGATGGCTCCCAGCGCAGCCGCTCGCCGAGCGTCGTGGTATCCATGGCCAACACCACGAGGTCTTTCGCCCCGGCGAAGTGCTTGGCGAGCGTGCCTTCGAGCTGATCGGCTGAGGAAAGATGAATGAAGCCGTCGTGCCGATCATCGGCAGAGCCTTCGAAGAGGCCCTTGGCTTTGGCTTCGGCGAATACAGTGCGGCTCATGACCTTATAAACGGTCCCATCCATGTGCTCTGCTTTAGCGCCTGGGGTCGAAGCTGAACAGGCAACTCGAACGGACAGGAGGCGGTTATTTGACCGATGTCAGCCATTTCGGTTTGAAATTCGGGGACCGCACGCCGGCGGTGCGGTGTTAGGTTGACGTTAGGGAGGGCAACATCATGAAGAAGCCATTCACAACGGTAACTGTTGTCGTTCTTGCGCACGCATTGCGATTGATTTTTGGCCTCACCGTCGCCTTGGCGGGGCTCAGGTTCCCATGTGGGTAGCACGGTCGCCTTGGTGGTGGCAGCGATTGGGACCTGGCGAGAAAATTCGTTAGGTATAAATTCCGGCCTCTGCCCGTGAAAAGGCTCACCCATGCACGCGTTTGGACGGCAATAGACGCGCTTGCGCGCCGCTATGGCCTCTCGCCTTCCGGCCTCGCCAAGCGCGCCGGGCTTGACCCCACATCTTTTAACAAATCGAAACGCATCACCGGTGAAGGCCGGCCGCGCTGGCCGACCACCGAGAGCATCGCCAGGGTGCTAGAGGCAACCAGCGCGAGCTTCGAGGATTTCACCGCGCTCGTCACCTCGGAGGCGCGCGGACGCCGCGGCATGGCCCAGCCCATCCCGCTGATCGGCCTAACCCAGGCCGGAGGGGGCGGCTTCTTCGACGATGGCGGTTTTCCGGTCGGCCAGGGCTGGGACCAGATCCGCTTCCCGCGCGTGGATGACGAGAATGCTTACGCGCTCGAGGTCACCGGCGACTCGATGCAGCCGCTCTACCGCGACGGAGCCATTCTCATCGTATCGCCGAACTCACCGGCCCGCAAAGGCGACCGCGTAGTGCTGCGCACGACCGACGGCGAGGTGATGGCGAAGATTCTGGTCCGGCGCACGGCCAAGACGATCGAGCTCGCCTCGTTCAACCCGGCCCATCCCAACCTCGTCTTTCCGGTGGACCGGGTCGATTGGATGGCCCAGATCGTCTGGGCGAGCCAGTAGCAAGATCGGGATTGGCAGGCCTCAAAATCCCCCGATTTGTGGCTTTTAGTTTTCGGGCTTCTGACTTCTGGGGCCCGTCATGGAGCTTGCATCTCGTATCGTCTCAGTCCTGCTCGGCCTTGTCGTGGCAGTCTTTATACTTTGGCCTGTCACGATACCGGTCGGCTTCGGACAGGCGTGGTGGGGAAGCAAGCAAATGGCAACCCAGCCCGAGCCCACGCCCACTTCGCCTCCGGCAGCGGCAGACGCCGCCGCGACGCCAGCCCTACCCTCCGCTCCGGTTGCGAGCTCAGTTTTGTCTGAATCGGCACCGCGAGCGGCTCCGGCAAAACCGGAGGAGGGCAAGCATGCTGTGCTCGCGGCCGAGAAGGCTGAGGCTGAGCGCCTCGTTGCCCTCAGCAGCAAGAATGCGAAGGACGCCGCCCCGGCCGCGCGTTCGGTGCCGACCAAGCTCTATTACCGGGTCACCGTGCGCGATGCCGGCACCCTTCAGTCAGGCGGCACGACCATCAGGCTCGCAGGCATCACGGCGCGCGATGCCGAGGCAACATGCAAGGACAAAAAAGGAAGGAACTGGCGATGCGGCGCGGCGGGGAAGTCCGCGCTCGCGCATCTCATCCACGGCCGGGCCGTAAGTTGCGAACTGTCCAAGTCGGGGAGGCCGAGGGACTTCCCGGCGCGCTGCAACGTGGCGGGAACCGATCTCTCGACTTGGGTCGTGCGCGAAGGCTGGGCAGTGCCGGCCGATCCACCTGAGCCTGCGCTCGCCGAAGCGGCCGATGCCGCCAAGAAGGACGGCGTCGGGCTGTGGCGCGGAGGCGACGACAGGCCTGAGGCCAAAGCGCAATAACCATCCGCAGGGCTCCGCCTAGCCTCGTCCCTTCCAGCTCGCTAGGAAGGGTGATCCCAAATCAGGCTAGAGGTTTCTCATGCGCCGCATCGCAACCGCTCTTGGACTTCTGCTGCTCATGTCAGGGCCGGCAGTCGCTCAAAAGGAATTTGAGCCGACAGCGGCCGAGCGCAGGACGATCGGCGACTGCATCGACAAGACGGCTGGAGATTCCGAGCTAGAGCAAATGAGCAAATGCATTGGCCTTGTGGCAGACCCCTGCCCCAACGCGCCCAATTCCAACACCTTCACCATCGTCGCCTACAATATGCGCGAGCAGAAGATTTGGGATGAGCGGCTGAACGACTGGTACGGCCAGGCGCAGGCTCGCAGCTCAAGGATGACGCCGCAACAGCTGACGCACTCAAGGACGCGCAACGCGCCTGGATTCAGTTCCACGACGCGAAATGCG
>Ga0126372_10000953_pt1 | contig 11139 bp, 5 predicted proteins | sample PanSoiMetaPlot_6_FD_92762 | JGI IMG/M metagenome (GOLD analysis project Ga0126372, IMG submission 92762) | Tropical forest soil microbial communities from Panama - MetaG Plot_6 | ecosystem: Environmental > Terrestrial > Soil > Tropical forest > Bulk soil | place: Panama | collected 2016-02-17
ATCCAGCCACAGAAACTAATCTAGTTTATCTAACTCAAGAACGATGTGCATTACTAAACTTTGATCTTGAGAATGTAAGTCGTCCTCAGTTTTGGGGTTATTATGATTTGTTACTAGATACCGTTCCAAATCCTGATGAATATGCTTATGAGATATTCTTTCATCCAATACCAGATACAATTTATAATTATAATGTAGGTTATCAAATTAATCCTGCTAGTCTTTTAACAGGTGATATTATCCCACTTCTTAAAGATCATTTATTCACAATTAAAGCAGGAGTTAGAGCTTATATGTGTATGGAAGATAAGGACTATGATGGAGCACAAGCTTGGAGAGCAATCTTTGAAAGGAATATTAGTAGGGCTAGAATTAGAGAGAATACAAAACTTAACGATACTCCACAGATGCAGATAAGAGATATTCCAAATCGAACAGATAGAAGACTTGCTAGGCTTGATCCAAATCATTTTTCGTAATTAAATAATTTAATGACTAACTTAATAATTTTTGGTGTCGTTCTTTTTATTATCTTTTTAATACTTCTTTATATTGTGTTTGTAAGAAACCATAGCGACTAATGCCAAGAAATCCAAATCCAGATTTACAAATAGTACCATCAGCACAAATCTCTTTTGCTGGTGGTATTAACACATCTAGCGCATATGATCGTCTAGCTGAAGATGAGTGTATAGATATAAAGAATATGCGGTTTGGTGAAGATGATTCACTTGTAGCTAGACGTGGAACATATATGCAGATAGATAAAATAGCTGCTGCAAATATTACGGATAGGATTACCAGTGTTTATCAAGCTCAATTCTCAGATGGAACTACAAGAGATATTTTTACATTAGGTGGAGCATCACCTAAGATTTATGAAGATGTTGCAGGAGTAGCAACAGATAGAACAGGAGCATTAACACTTCCCACTAATAGTGAATTTTGGCAATGGAAAACATATAATGACATTGCCATAGGTGTTAATCGTGGAACAGGTGCAAATACTAATCCAGTTAAAATAGTTACAGGTGCAGGTAATGCTGCTGCATTAGCAGGATCACCACCAAAAGCAAAGTATATTGAAGTATGGGCTAATAGAGTTTGGTTGACAGGAGCAACAGCAGCAACTAGAAATACTTTATATGGATCATTTCTAGGAAATGCTGAAGATTGGACTACTGGTTCTGGTACAGCTAGTGGAACAGTTGCAATAGATATTGATATAAACGATGGAGATTTTATATCAGGAATTGTTGCATTTAGAGAAAGACTATTTATATTTAAGCGTACTAAAATTTATACCGTTCAAGCTATTGGTGGAGGATTTCCAACAGATGCAACAGCACTCTCTGTAGAGATTTACACATCAAGTGTAGGTTGTGCTTCTGCATATAGTATTCAACCAGTTCTAGATGATGTTTTATTTCTGTCAGATCACGGTGTCACATCTCTTGTATCTGCACAAGTTGTTGGTGATTTTAATTCAGCATTACTTTCTAGAAAGATCAAAGAATTAAGGGATTTAATTCTACCAAGAAATAAAGATATTGAAATTTCTGCATTTGTAGTTCCACAACATTCTCAATATTGGTTATTTAGAGATGATATATCTAAAGGTACGATGTATGTTCTTGATTATAGGAGAATACAAGAACGTATAATTAGATGGACTACATATACTGGACTATTGGGAGCAATGGATGTTGCTTGTGTTGAAAGAAATACAACCACTACTGCTAGAATTAGAATTCGATTAGCAGGTAATAGTTCTGGTGGTAGTGGTATTTTTGGTGTATATAGTTATGAGTTAGTCCCTGACAATCTTGCTGTATTTGTAACTTGGAATGATAGAGTAAATGGGGTGGCTGCAACAGTAACAGGTGTAACTAAATCAATTCAAACAAGATTAATTGATTGTGGATTACCTTTTGTAAGAAAAGAATTTCAAAGATTTTTTATTGATCTAATTGCAATTAGGAATCAATTTATTGATGCATCTACAGTTACGGTGATTTATCAACTTGATAACGACAATACTAGAAATGGTACTTGGAATTTTACAATACCTGATCCTAATGCTACGTTTGTTGGATATACACCATTTTCTCAATTAAAACAGAATGTAAAATTTAAATTTAATTCTGCTGGTTCTAGAGCCAATAACGTAGATTTTTTAATTACTTGTAGTGGAACTAATCAGGCTTTTGGTATAAAAGGTTTTACTATTTTCTATGCTCCTTTAACTATTCAAGGAGCAAGATCAAATACTTTGACAGTAAGTTAAGTTATTTAATATGCCAACTAAGAGTGAATTAGTAAGAGGAAGAGATTTACCAGATCAGAGAAAGTTTGTAAAAACTGGCTCATCTGTTACATTTGGTTCGCCTCTTATTGTTCAAGGAACTAATCCAATTCTTAGATTTGACGATACAAATAATGAAGATTTTGAATTAAACGTAGATGCAGATATTCTAAACATAAATAATTTAACTGGCCCTATAACATTCGTAAGATTTCGTGGCGGTGCTAATGATGATATTCAAGTAGATAGACCTATAGTATTTAATTCAAATACTACGATAAGCGGAACTAATCCTATATTAACATTTCTAGATACAGATAATGAAGATTTTACTCTCAATGTTAATTCTGATATTCTTAATATCATTTGCACTACAGGGCCGATCACTTTTATGCGGTTTAGAGGTGGAGCAAACGACGATATTCAAGTTGATCGTCCTATCACTTTTAACTCTACTGTCTCTGGCCTTACTTTCACGGACTTAACTTTAAGTGATACTTCTCCATCAGTTATATTTACGGATACAAATGGTGATGATTATACAATTCTTGTAGATGCAAACGTAATGACGATTACTAATACCACTCAAGGTACAAGTAATACGTTTAAAGCTAATGGATTTATTCTATTAACTCCTAAAGCTATCAATATTGATGGTTCTACGATAGGAAATAGCGGTAGCACATTAACAACTTTACATACTTATTCATTACCATCTGGAACACTTAATGCAGATGGAGATTATTTAGAAGTTATTTACTCTGGTGTATTTGCTTCTAATGCAAATACTAAAAGAATACAGATTGAAGTAGCTGGACAAGTTGTACATAATAGTGGATTATTTGATATTCAGTCTGGTAGTTGGACATATCGTATAGGATATTTACGACTTTCTTCTACTTCTATTCGTGCAAGTGTTCTAGCTACTTGGGGAGCTATTACAGCTACAAGTACTCCCACATTAGGTGGAAATGGTATAGCTTTTGCTGTAAGTATAGATATTGGTGGATTAAGTAATTTAAGTTCTAATGCAACAACATTGAGAGTAAGAGCACAAGGTACTTCAAATGATGATATTCAACAGTTATATTCTAAGCTTGAGGCTACTCAAGTAGTATAGGGAATATTATGGGATTAAATGCATATCAACAAGCAGTAAGTGATCTAGCTCATAGACTAGGCTTAAAAGGTGCTGCTGAACAGCAAGTATATTCTAGACCAGAATATCAACAGTTGTTACAGCAGCTTTATGGTAATATTCCTTTACCTGCTGGTGTTGATCCATCTCAAGTAATCACTAATACTCCTGCTCTACTTGAGTATAAAGATGCAGATGGATATGTCCATAGATTAGAGCGTGATCTAGTAGGTACTTCATCTAGTCTAGGACAGGTAAAAGAAACATCATCTAATAGACCACCAATACTCCCACCTTCTCCACAACAGACACAAGCAGAGAAGGCTATATCTACAGGGCTATTAGGTAATCTAGCTGCTCTATTTGGTATTCCAGGAGTTAATACTTCTCCTACAGGTACAGCTTCTCCATCCCCATTAGGGAGTGGAAGAACAGTAGGAACATTAACTGGTGGAACGTCACCAGGACAAGGATCAAGAACACTAGGTAATTTAACTAGTAATCAGCCTCAATTACCTACTACTGGTGGAATTAATAATATTGATCCATATAGACAGACTCCTGCTCCACCAGGAGTACCTGATATTAGTAGTGTTATTAATAGGCTTAATAATCTACCTAGTCCTCCACAGATGCCAGACTTTGGTGCATTACAAGGACAGCTAAGTGGAGCTATTGGAGCACCCCCTGGAATACCTGATTTGTCTGCAATTACTGGTGGATTAAATAATTTAAGTGGTTCATACAACCAAGTCTTTAATCAGTTAATGCAAGCTCCACAATTAGCTAATCTTCAATCAGGAGACTTAGCTAATCTTGCTGCTATTAAAGCTGCATCTGATGCACAATTAGCTAAACAACAATCTGATTTACAAGGATCGTTAGTATCCCAGTTATATGGTAGAGGTATTAATCAGTCTAATATTGCAAATCAAGCAGGAGCTAATTTTGCTGAGTCTATGGGAAGACTCCAATTACAGGCAAATGCTGATGCAGCAAGTAGACAGCTTGGTTTGCAACAATTCTTGACTCAACAGGGTCAAGGCAACCTTGCCCTAGCCGGACAGACACTTGGTCAGCAAGGACAATCACTATACCAACAAGGTCAATTAGGGTTAGGGCAAGGTCAACTTGCATTAGGTGGATACGAAGCACAGAATAATGCAAACTTACAGAGACTTGGATTGCTTGCTAATAGCTTATTCCAGCAAGGTAATCTAGGATTGAATGCCTATCAGACTAATGCACAGACTCAATTACAGGCTGCACAGCAAACACTTGCTGCATTGCTTGGACAGGGACAGCTTGCCTTGGGTAGTTATCAGGCTGGACAGGGTGTTGAGTCTGATAGACTAAGCCAAGCAATGAACTTGTTTAATTTAATTAATAATCTTGATCTTAATAGGCAGGTACAATCAGGACAATTAGGACTAGGCCAAGCACAATTAGCACAGCAAGCTAATCAATTCCAGCAATCTCTAAGTCAGCAACAGGAACAGCTTAGACTACAGGAGAGATTAGCTAGAGGAAGTTTATTTGATCAGATTATGAGGGGTGTAGGAGCAGCAGTAAGTATTGGTGCTGCGCCATTTACTGGTGGTGCATCTCTGTTTGGTTTAGCTGGATTAGGAGGAGGTGGTGGAGGTAAAACAAGTCAACTCCCAACTCTATCATATCCTAGTATATAATTAAATAATTTAAGGAACTAAAATGAATCCATATATAATGATGCTAATTCAGAATCTAATGCAAGGTGTTAATCCTAATGCATATTATGGTTCAATGTTTGGACAGCAAGGAATTAATCAACATAATCCATTTGCTATGATTAATGCTATTGGTAGAAATAGACCAGGAATATTTGGTAATCAGATGCCTCATACTACTGCTACATATAATCCACCAAATACAGGTGCAACAGATATTCCTATAACTGGACAGCAGCCTAGAAATTTCTTTGATCTATTTCCTAATCAAGTTCCAATTAACGATAGATTTGCTCCTGCTCCACTACCAGAGAATAGTTGGAATATGCCTGCATATCCTCCACAGTTTACACCAGGAGATAATTTCCCAACTATTAATCCTGCACCAACACATACATTTGTGGCTGATCCTAATCAGTATCCTAGTATTAATCCTGCTCCACCTAACTTTGCACCGACTAATGAGCCACCGTATATTATTCCTAGTCCATCGCCAATGGCTCCTAATAGACCATTACCGCAGTATCAGACTCCACCATACTTTATAGAACCAATGCCAGGATTTAAAGTTCCTTTGAGTATGGCAGGATTACCAGGATCAACCAATCTTCCAACAAGACAACCAGAGTTGAATTATCAACCAGCACCTAGAAGTATTGGACAGCGTTTTTAAATTATTTAATTAGGAGCAAATATGCCAGACTTTCCATTAGTTCCATTCTTTCAATTGCCTACTCCATCTCTAGGAGATATTGCAAATCAGTCTGCATTGACTCCACCATTTGCTGGTGGATCAATTCCTGGTATTGGTGCTCCACAAGGCAATCCATATGATTCTTTGTTTCAATTATTGCAACAGTTACAAAACTCTCCATTGTATCAACCTAAACCAGAGAGTAAGATACAGCAGATTCTTCAAGCTATTGCTGGTGGGGTAAGTGTTGCTGCATCAAAGAATCCAGGTGAGACATTAGCTCAACAGCTACAAGCTAGACAAGCACAAAAGAATCTAGTTACTCAACAGATTCAACAGAGACAAAATCTACTAGATCAGTTTAGGATACAAGGTGCATTCCAACAAGCCTCTGATATTTCCAAACAGCAAGGTAGAATTCAAGAACTTAATCAAGAGGATTTACTTTCTCAGAAGAAAGAAACTAGAGCATATCAAAGACAGCAGGAAACAGAACAGAGAAGCTTAGGTTTAATTGATAAGCAAAATAGACTGAGTGAAGAATCAGCAGCTAGAAATAGACAGGCACTTCTTGACTTTGAATATAATAATAGAGATTTTAGAAATACATTAGAAGCTGATAAGGCAATGTATTCTAGAATGCCTGAACTAGATGCTAAGGCAGAACAACAAGCTATTCTATGGAAAGGTCTTGATCCTACAACTGATATAGGAATTATTAGGCAAGTAGCTAAAAAATGGGTAGGAGCAGATAAAACACAATATTCAGATATTGAAAAGCAATTGACTAATAGATTTGCTCAGCTTCAAGCTACTGCTGAGAAAGAAATGTTTGATGCTAAGCTTGCACAGGAGAAAGCATTAGGAACTAGGACAGCAGCAGAAGCAGAAGCAACAGCAAAAGGTGAACGTTATCCTGGTTCATTTAATCCTTTTGAGAAAGCTAGACAAGCTGGCTTAGGTGCATTATCTGCTAAGACTGTTAGTGAAAGATTCTTTAGAAATACACAGAATCCCTCAGAAGTAATTGATAAAGAGACTTGGGATAAGATGGATTTTCTACAGAAGCAAAACTATAGAGCTTTGAATGATACTGAGAATCAACAGTATAAACTTCAAAGATATAATGAAATCTTAGACCAACAGAAACAACAGAAGCAGCAACAAGATCAAAATAATCCTAATGTCACTAATGCTACTGGAATGCAGCCTATTAGTGATGTGCAAGATAAAATATTTCAATTATATAATAGCAAGAAATATTCTAATCCTGAATTACAAAAAATTATTTCTACAAGTAGTTATACCGATGCTGAAAAGAAAGAAGGTTTAGATTTCTTACAGACATTGACAGGACAGCCAATGGGTAGTGTTCCAACACAATCTCAAGTAGATAATACTACTGCTACAAATATTATACATGGACTAGAAAAACAAATCATTAGTTTACAGAGTATGATAGCTACTTCAAAGAATCCAAATCCATCTGATATTGCTAAATTAAATGATTTAAAACAGAGACTACAATACGCTAGAAGTCAGCATCCAGATATTAAATAATTTAAGACTATGCCACAAGATCAGAATCCATTAGATGCACTTAGGAATAATACTGCATTACCTACTAACCCATTAGACGAGTTACGTCAAGGTAATGTCAGCGATAATCCTTTAGATGTATTAAGTGGACGTACACAACAACCACCAATTCTTTCCCAAGTAGGGACACGTATAGGTGAAACTATTGGTAGTATTCCAGGTGTACAATCTGTATTAGGTGGTCTGTCTCCATTACTTTCTTTTCTAGCTAGACCATCATACTCTTCAGCTAAGTTTGCTGATTCATTAGCAGATGAATCTAAGTCTGTCCTTGATGCTGCTATTGATGCATACCACGAATTAACAGCAGGAACTATTCTTAATCCAGATCAACAACAATCTAAGATAACTTATTCAGATGTTATTCGTAGGAGATTTCCTCAGTTTGCTATTGACAATCCAAATGCTACAACTCTTCTAGGATTTGTTGGAGATGTTGCACTTGATCCTACTTCATATCTAGGAGCAGGATTAACTAAGGAAGGAATTAAGATAGGCGGTAAAGTACTAACTAATCCAGCATTAAGAACATTTACAGAAGGACTACAAGAAGCATCTAAGGTTGCATTCATTGGTAAAGATGGAACAATTGAATTACTTGATAAGCTTCCCAAGTTAGAACAACAAGCTGGAAAGGTAGAAGCAAGAGCACAAAGATTTGCAGATAAGTTTAAAGATACTGTTGTAACTGATGTGCACGGTAATCCTAAAGTTGTTTATCACGGTACAAATGCAGCTGAAGATTTTAAGTCATTTAAGACAAGTGGAGATATAGAAGGTGCGTTCTTTGCAGAGAATCCAGACATTGCGGCTAACTATGCGGGACAGACTGGTAGAGTAATGCCCGTCTATCTTGATATAAAGAATCCATTAAACTACAATGATATTGCTCCACCAGAATTAATTGACAAAGCTAGAAAGCTTGGAATGGATGTTGCTTCAGATGCTAAAGCTGTTGATGTTGTTGGAGATATGAGATTCTTTCTTGATCCTGATCCATTAAAAGGACAGCAGCTTGCAATTAAAGAACTTAAGAAATTAGGATATGATGGTATTGAATTTTTAAATGATGAAGGTAAACAATATATTGCATTTCAAAAGAATCAAATTGTTAATGCATTGTCAGGACAAGGTGTAGTTGCTAGAGCACAAGTTGCTAAGCAATCAGGAGCAATAGCAGAAAGAAATCTAGCAACTAAGAATCTAACTGAAGCTGGATATTTTGATGCAGTTGCTAATAAGCAAGCTGAGATAGAGAAGTTCTTAAATAATTTAAGTGGTGATCCAAACGTAACTTTATCTAAAGCTTTAGCTGAAACTGAAACATACAAAGACTTAAAGAGATTTGGTCAAGAGAGAATACCGGAAGAATTATATACAAGTGAAGTAAGAGAAAGAGTTACAGAAAGAATTAAAGCTCTTGCTGATCTTAATCCATCTCTTCAATCTAAGATATTTGAACCAACAAAAGGACTATATCTTAAGGCTGGATTACCTTTTGGTAAACAAAGAGATGTTTTAAGAGTTGTAGGATTAGAAGGAGTAGCTAATAAAGTTGAAGCATTGAGAGCTTATGTTGAATCAAGTGGGAAGTTAGGATCATTTGTAGCTAAAACAATTCCTGAAACATTTAGTAGAAACTTTGGATTACCAGAAGAATATATTAAAATGAGAGATGATGTTGAGAATCATCTTCAATATATTACGGATAGAACTGTCAGAGATACACGTAAATTATTTACTGATACGGATTTAGCTGGAAGAAATAAGATTCAGTCTGCGATGAATTGGATTGATGATGAGACTAGGAAGCTAGAACAGATTAGAGCACAATCAGTTGAACCCAGCTTTAGAACATTGACTGATGGAGAAGGAGCACAGATATTTAATCAAGGTCTTGATTTATTTAAGTTGAATGATAATGAGAAAGCTATTGCAGTTTTACTTAGACAAGACTATGCTGAAGCGGGATTGTTAGAGATGAGAGCAAACTTGCTCAAACATAATTTAATTAATTATTCTCCAAGAGGATATGAAGTTATTGATAATCCTGATGAATTTACTTTGATTACTAGAAGTAAATATAATCCAGAAGGTGTGCCATTAGTATATCTTCCATCATCATCCCAAAGAAAATATCTTACGAATGCTGAAGCAGAAGCAGCAGGATTAAAACCAGAACTAGATGCAGCTCTACTTTATGCCCATAGGATAATTCAATCTAAAAGAGCACTAGAAATCAAAGCGTTTGAGGATTCAGTATCAGAACTATTTGGAAGATATAGACAGAAAGTTACAATAGCACATACTGGGATAATGCCTACAGCAGTAACAGATATTGCTATCCCACAAAGGGTTGTGGATGATATGCGTATGATTGGTTCCTCTGGATTTGGTAGAGGAATGGATGGAACACAAAGAACTTGGTTACAAGGATTTGATTATTTCCAGAGATTGTTTAAACGTGGAGCAACAACAATTAATCCAGCATTTGCTCCTAAACAAGTTCTATCCAATACAATTCAATCTGCATTAGTTTCAGGTACTAAAGCATTCAAAGCACTTGATCCTAGAGTTGCAATTGATGCTGCTATGTTGCTAGGAGCGAGAGGAAGAATACCAGAAGGATTACCACAGTTCTTAAATAATTTTATTACCAAAGCTTTTACAGGAAATCAAGGATTAGATGCAATACTTGCTGAAAGGGTAGTAACTTCCAAGATTGTTGGAGAGCAAGCATTGATGGATTTTGCTAAAGATTTTAAACTTAGAAATGCATTAGGAGAAGAGTTTACTGGAACAGAATTAGTGCAGATGGCTAGAGAGAATGGAGTTATTAGAGATATAGATTCAACAGGTGAATCATTTAAAAAGAAGGTTGGAGATCAACTTTTAAAAAATAATTCCTATAAAGATATTGGAATGCAATTAGCTAGAGTATTCGATCACGCTGGAATGGTTGAAGACTATGGACGTATGGCATTATTTATCAATGGTATACGTATGGGTAAGTCTGCTGAAGAATCAAGTAAATTAGTCAATAAAGCTTTATTTGATTATTCAAGAGGATTGTCTAGTGTTGAAAGAAATGTAATTAAAAGAGTTGTTCCATTTTATTCATTCCAGAGATTTGCTATCCCATTTGTTTTAAAGGAAGCATTGAGACAGCCAGGGAATGCTGCAACAGTTGAGAAGTTTGTACACACATTTGAAAAGTTAATGATTACTGGTGAGAATCTTAATCCATCAGAAGAAAATGTATTGAATGGAAATAAAGATAGTTTTCTATTGACTCAACCTAGAATGGTTTCTGGATTTGATAAGACTGGAAAAGTAAATCTCAATATCTTAAATAATTTAACTCCATTTGATGTCTTAAATTTATTTACGTATGATGCGCAAGGGAATGTAGATTATCAGAAGACAGCAGAGAAAACAGTAATGGGAGCAATTACCCCATTTATTAAAGTTCCATTGGAAGCAATGATAGGTAAAGATTTCTTTACTGATAAGACAATTGAACAAGCTTCAACTTATGGAAATCTTCAAGGTAGTTTAAGTACATTACTTCCACAGTTTGCTAAAGATTTACTTGGATGGGAAGATAGAAAGAATCTTATAACTGGAAAAGTTACAACTTATCTATCCCCATTTATGGGATATTATGCAATGCAATTCTTTCCAGCTTTAAGGAATG
>Ga0126372_10000954_pt1 | contig 11138 bp, 10 predicted proteins | sample PanSoiMetaPlot_6_FD_92762 | JGI IMG/M metagenome (GOLD analysis project Ga0126372, IMG submission 92762) | Tropical forest soil microbial communities from Panama - MetaG Plot_6 | ecosystem: Environmental > Terrestrial > Soil > Tropical forest > Bulk soil | place: Panama | collected 2016-02-17
ATCCCGACCAAGCGCTCGGAGATCTTCACCACCGCTGGTGGGACGGCGCTGAGCGGGCAAGACTACGAAGAGGAGGAAGGCAGAGCGGGCGGGAGGGCGCGGGGCGAAGAGAACCACCAGAACTCGGCGCTCATTCAGGTGTTCCAGGGTGAGCGTGACATCGCCGCCTACAACAAGAAGCTGGGCATGTTCGAGCTGACCGGGCTGCCCCCGGCGCCGCGCGGCGTGCCGCAGATCGAGGTCACCTTCGACATCGACGCCAACGGCATCGTGCACGTGTCGGCCAAGGACATGGGCACCGGCAAGGAACAGTCGATGACGATCACCGGCGGCTCGGCGCTGCCCAAGGACGACATCGACCGCATGGTCAAGGACGCCGAGGCGCACGCCGAGGAAGACCGCAAGCGCCACGAGGAGGCGGAGACCCGAAACCAGACGCACGCCGCGCACGGCCGGGAGCGGATTTTCTTGTGCCATTCTCACGGCGACAAGGAAATGGTCCGCGACCTGCACGGGCGGCTGCGCGCCGATGGCTTCAATCCATGGCTCGACGAGGAGGATCTACTTCCTGGCCATGACTGGGAGTTCGAAATCGAGAAGGCCTTACGGACGAGCCGCATTGTCCTCGTTTGCCTTTCGGCGAAGTCGACAGTGAAACGGGGATTTGTCCAACGAGAGATCAGGTTCGCCCTGGATGTCGCCGACCAGCAGCCTGAGGGATCGATCTACCTGATCCCGGTCCGGCTCGAGCCCTGCGACGTTCCGCACAGGTTGGGCATATGGCAGTGGGTCGACCTGTTCACTCCTGGTGGTTACGGTCGACTGTCGCAGACGTTACGTCACACGATCCTTGATCAAGATACCGACGGGACGCGGAGCGGCTGACGCCTCCGGCGTGACCGGCACCACCGGGCGTCAGTAGTGGCGTTTGGTGCGCCAATCCGCGACCCAGCCGACCGCCAGCAGCACAGCGATGAACGCGGCGCCCCACAACCACTCGGGCATACCCATCACCCCTTCCGGGTGCGGACCCAACGGTACCGGCCGCAGCAAGCTGGCGGGAGCCCGCCCACGACCGTGCCACGCTCAGGTGACGCAGCGTGTCGACGTGTCGCGTCAAATAACGGGGCCGGGAAGGTATGCGTCGCTTAACCCTGCCGCAAGAGGGCACTGCATACCACCATCGACCACTTTTCGTGCGAACTCTTCGCCGGCGCCTCGGCCATAAGCAGCACCCCGCTCGAACCGTGCCGCGAGTTTCGATAGACCGCGCCACCCGCAGGCTAAGGTAAAGCCGGTGGGCACCATCGAGCTTGACAAGATACGGGCAGAGACCCCTGGCTGTGCCGAAGTCTTGCACTTCAACAATGCCGGCACTGCCCTGCCACCCGCGCCCGTCGTGGACGCGATGGTCGAGCACCTGCGGTTGGAGGCAAGCATCGGCGGATACGAGGCCGCCGATCGCGCCGAAAGTTCGGCCGAGCGGGCCTACCCCGCCGCGGCCGAGCTGATCGGCGCCAACCGCGACGAGATCGCAATCATGGAGAACGCCACCCGTGCCTGGGGCATGGCCTTCTACGGTATCGACTTCGGGCCCGGCGATCGCATCCTCACCAGCAGGGCCGAGTATGCCAGCAACTACATCGCCTACCTTCAGGTCACCAGACGCACCGGTGCCAGCGTCGAGCCGATCCCCAATGACGAGCACGGCCAGATCGACGTCGGCGCCCTGCGCGACGCCATCGACGAGCGGGTCAAACTGATCGCGCTGACCCACGTGCCGACCAATGGTGGGCTGGTGAACCCGGCCGAGGAGGTCGGCCGGGTCGCACGCGAGGCCGGCGTGCTGTATCTGCTCGACGCGTGCCAGTCGGCCGGGCAGCTCGACCTCGATGTCGAGCGGATCGGCTGCGGGTTGCTGTCCACGACCGGGCGCAAGTATCTGCGCGGGCCGCGTGGCACCGGGTTCCTGTATGTGCGGCGAAGCGCCATGCCGCGGCTCAGCCCGCCCATGCTCGACCTGCACTCGGCGAGTTGGACGGCGCCGGACCGTTACGAGTTGTGCCCCGACGCCCGCCGCTTCGAGAGCTGGGAGTGCGCGGTCGCCGGCAAGATCGGGCTCGGCGTCGCGATCGATTACGCGCTGCGCATCGGGCTGCCCGCCATCGAGCGACGGGTGTGCGACCTAGCGGCCGAGCTGCGGGCTCGGCTCGGTGCGATCCCCGGTGTCGTGTGCGCGACCTGGGCCTTCGGCGCTGCGGAATCGTCACGTTCACTGTTGAGGGCATCGAGCCGGCGGCCGTCAAGTCCGCCCTCGCGGCGCAGCGAATCAACGTGGACGTCTCGAGCAGGGAGGCGACCCTGCTGGACATGTCCGAGCGTGGGCTGGCGACCATGGTGCGCGCCTCGGTGCACTACTACAACAGCCAGGCGGAGGTTGACCGCTTCTGTGAGGCGATCTCGGTGCTGCGCTAGACGTCGCGTATGCGACCATTGGTACAGATCCGCCGTGGTGTAACGGCAGCACCTCGGATTTTGGTTCCGAAGGTCCAGGTTCGAATCCTGGCGGCGGAGCAGCGAGCCGGCGCTGCGCTCACCCCACCCCGGTGGCGGCTGAGCGCGAGCGGCCACGGGTTCGATAGGCGCCAACGTCTGGTTGCCGCCCAGGCGTTCCCCGCGCGCCCGGCGGCGGCAACGCATCCTTGATCGCCGCCGCCGACCCACACCTCCGCTACCCTGCGTAACAAGCCAGCGCACCACGTGATTTCGACGCGCTGCGCCGGCCTTTCAAGAGCGAAACGGTTCGACCGGGCCGACTTCGTCAAGTAATTCGGACCATGTCCGTAATTCTGGCACGATACTGCGTCAACCCGCCGTTTCGACAGGCAAGGGAACAGCCTCAGACGTCTCAGGGTTCGAGGCGCGGGCGGCACTGGCACTGGCACTGGCACTGGCGCTCGCCTTGACCGCCTCCGGCCTCCTCCATAATATGTTATACGTATCCTTGCAGTAATCACGGGAGACCGTGCGAGCGGTTCGGAAACGGCCACTCGATGCGCCGACCGAGGCCAGCCCGCCGCCAGTCGTGTGACCGAGCCGGCGGCGGCCGCCCCAGGGAGGACACAATGCGCGCACTACCGATTAGCCGGTCGGCGGCGGGCCATCCAGTGTCACGGCGCCAGCACCGAAGGCCGCTGGCCGGCGCGCTTCTCGCCGCCCTCGTGGCGTTCGGCCCGCTCGGTTGCGGCGCGGGCGACCAGAACGGCCAACCGGCCGCAGACGGCAATGCGAACCAGGCGTCCGAACCGGCCACGTTGCATCCACCCGTGCGTAGCTTCGTCGACGCGGTCGCGGCCAAAGACGCCGACAAAGTGGCCGACGCCTTCACCAGTGATGGTGTCGTGATCGACGTTAGCCGCAGAATCGAAGGACATCAGGCGATCCGGCAATGGGCCGCGAACGAACTTGTCACGGGAACGCTAGCGGTCGTTCGGCAGCTCTGCGCGCAAGGCGATCGCCAATGCCTGCTCGTGCGTTTCGCACCCGGCGGCTCCGGCGGCTTCGAGGCCAACTACACCTTCACGATCAGCGCAGATCGCATCACGACGCTTGACATGCAATACGCCTGACGGAATCGCGATGTAGGTCACGGCAGTTGTCCCAGCGCCTCGGCGATGGCCAGGGTGTTCTGGTATTCGCGCCAGTGCGCCACCTTCCCGTCACGGGCACGCAGCACGCCGATGAAGGCGGCGGCCGCCTGGCGGCCCGTGGCGGTCAGCGTGCCGGCGATCTCGTACTCGACGACGATCACCTCGGGATCCGTGGTCTCGTGCACGACGACGTTGCGGACCTCGTCCAGCCGCATCGGCGGCAGGGCGGCCCGTTCGCGGGCGACGAAGGCCAGGAACTCGGCCCGCCCTTCGATCCGTCCCGGCCGGCCGGGCGGCGCGAACGGCGCCTCGATGACGGCGTCCTCGGCGAGCAGGTCCCCGTCGAACTCGGTGTTTCCGAACCACCCCCGCCGCATCCGGTCAAAGACCTCGCGCGGGGCAGGCATTCTGGTCATGGCTGTATCCCCTTTTCGGTTTGGCGCAACATCACGCGGGCATCCCACGATGCGTCTTAGGCAACGAGGAACGCGCACGTGACCGAGCGGGCCTGGCCAAGGTGAGCCGGAGCTCGACTTAACTATGTTGAGCGTAGACTCACTTTGTCAAGTCATGGGAGGTCACAAGATGCGCGCCGATGCCAGGCGCAACAGGGAACGCATCCTCGCCGCCGCCGAGGTCGTGTTCGCCGACAAGGGCCCGTCCGCGTCGACCGAGGACGTGGCCGCCACGGCCGGGGTGGCCATCGGGACGGTGTTCCGCCACTTCCCGACCAAGCAGGCCCTGCTGCAGGCGATCCTGAAAGATCTCCTGCTCAGGCTGACCAAGGAGACGGACAGGCTCGCGACCGAAGAAGACCCGGCGACGGCACTGTTCACATTCCTTTTACACACCGTCGAGCAGGCCGCGCAGCAGCGCGGCGTCGTCGACCTGCTGGCCGAGTCCGGCGTAGCCGTCCAGGTCGCCGACTCGGTGCAGGCGCTGCGGCAAGGCATCGACGAGCTGCTCACCCGGTCCCGCGGGGCCGGCGCCGTCCGCGAGGACATCGGCGTCGACGAGGTAATCGCGCTGCTCACGGCCCTATGCCAGGGTGCGCTGCGGGCCGGCTGGGACCGTGACCTGCGTCACCGCACGGTGGCCATCGTCCTGGACGGCCTGCGCCCGCCGGCGCACCGGCTCGCGAGCGGAAAGCAGCCGGCGCCGCAGTAGGATCAGACCGCAGGTGGCAGTAGAGTCCCCGCGGGACAAACCGCTCCTTGGAGAAATTCCAAATGCCCAATACCGACCTCGCCGTCGTCGTCCTCGCCGCCGGCGAAGGCACCCGGATGCGTTCGTCCAAACCCAAGGTCCTACACGAACTGGCCGGCCGAAGTCTGGTCGGGCATGCCGTGTCCGCCGCCACCGGACTCGATCCGGACCACTTGCTGGTGGTGATCGGCCATGGCCGCGAGCTGGTCGCCGCGCAGCTGGCCGAGCTGTCGGCCAGGCTGGCCACCACGGTCACCCCGGTTGTGCAGCGGGAGCAGCTGGGCACCGGGCACGCGGTGCGCTGCGCGATCGCCGAGCTGCCCGCGCAGTTCTCCGGAACCGTGCTGGTCAGCTACGCCGATGTCCCGCTGCTGGACACCGCGACGCTGCGGCTGCTGGCCGAGACGCACGCGGCGGCCGGCAACGCGATCACGATGCTCACCACGAACCTGGATGACCCGTCCGGGTACGGCCGCGTGCTGCGCGACCCGACCGGCGCGGTCACCGCCGTGGTCGAGCACGCCGACGCCACCGACGAGCAGCGCGCCATCACGGAGGTCAACTCCGGGGTGTACGCCTTCGACGCGAAGGTGCTCGCCGACGCGCTCACGCGGATCACCCCGCACAACGCCCAGGGCGAGCTGTACCTGACCGAAGTCCTGGGCATCGCGCGCTCGGACGGCCGCCCGGTCGGGGGCCTGACCTGCGCGGACCGGTGGCTGGTTACCGGCGTCAACGACCGCGCGCAGCTGGCCGAGGCGGGTGCCGAGCTGAACCGGCGGTTGACCCGGCGGGCGATGCTGGCCGGCGTGACCATGATCGATCCGACCACCACCTGGCTCGACGTCGACGTCGAGCTCGGCCGCGACGTCGTGCTCGCGCCGAACGTCCAGCTGCACGGCAGGTGCGTGATCGCAGACGGCGCGCGGATCGGGCCGGACTGCACGCTCACCGACGTGGTGGTCGGGGCCGGCGCTTCGGTGGTGCGCACCCACGGGTCCAGCTCGGAAATCGCCGCCGGCGCGACCGTCGGACCGTTCGCCTACCTGCGCCCCGGCAGCAAGCTCGGTGCCGGCGGCAAGATCGGCACCTTCGTCGAGACCAAGAACGCCGATATCGGCGCCGGCTCCAAGGTGCCGCACCTGAGCTATGTCGGCGACGCCACGATCGGCGAGCACACCAACATCGGCGCCGCGAGTGTGTTCGTCAACTACGACGGCGTGCGCAAGAGCCGCACGGTCGTCGGTTCGCACGCGCGCACCGGCTCGGACAACATGTTCATCGCGCCGGTGACCGTCGGCGACGGCGCGTACTCAGGGGCCGGCACGATCATTCGCGAGGACGTCCCGCCGGGCGCGCTCGCCGTGTCGGCCGGCCAGCAGCGCAACATCGAGGGCTGGGTAGCGCGCAAGCGGCCGGGGACCGCAGCCGACGAGGCCGCCCGCAGGGCACAGCGTCGTGACCCGAACACCGCATCCGATGCCTGAGAGGGCGATGACCGTGAGCATGATGTCGGGCACCCCCAAGAAGAAGAACCTGATGTTCTTCGCCGGACGAAGTCACCCCGAGCTGGCCGAGGAGGTCGCCAAGCACCTCGACGTGAAGGTCACCCCGCAGTCGGCCTACGAATTCGCCAACGGCGAAATCTTCGTCCGGTTCGAGGAGTCCGTGCGCGGCAGCGACGCGTTCGTTCTGCAGAGCCACACCGCGCCGATCAACACCTGGCTGATGGAACAGCTGATCATGGTTGACGCGCTGAAACGAGCGTCGGCCAATCAGATCTCCGTGGTCATGCCGTTCTACCCGTATTCACGGCAGGACAAGAAGCACCGCGGCCGTGAACCCATCTCGGCCCGGCTGATCGCCGACCTGTTCAAGACCGCGGGCGCCGACCGGATCATGACCGTCGATCTGCACACCGCTCAGATCCAGGGCTTCTTCGACGGCCCCGTCGATCACCTGCTGGCCATGAACCTGCTCGCCAACCACGTCAAGGACAGTTACGACTGCAACGACGTCACGGTCGTGTCCCCAGATTCCGGACGGGTGCGGCTGGCCGAGAAGTGGGCCGACACGCTCGGCGGCACGCCGGTGGCCTTCATTCACAAGACCAGGGATCCGTTCTGCCCCAACGAGGCCCTCGTCAAGCGCGTCGTCGGTGACGTCTGGGGCCGGGTCTGCGTGGTGATCGACGACATGGTCGACACCGGCGGCACGATCGCCAAGGCCGCCGAGCAGCTGCTCGCCGAGGGCGCCCGTGACGTGATCATCGCGGCGACGCACGGCATCCTGTCCGGCGACGCGCCGCAGCGGCTGGCCGGATGCGGCGCACGGGAGGTCATCTTCACCAACACGCTGCCGATCCCGTCCGAGAAGCGGTTCAAGGGCCTGACCGTGCTGTCGATCGCGCCACTGCTCGCCCAGGCCGTGCACGAGGTCTTCGAGGGCGGCTCCGTCACCAGCCTGTTCGACGGAAACGCCTGATCCCGGTTTCGTGACGTCGGAAGGTAACGCCTACACTATTGGGGTTGCCCCGGTGAGGGGGTGCCAAGCACCTCAGGTGATTCGACGCGGCGGTGCGCGGGTTCTGCGTGTCGCGGCTTGGCCTCGCCACCGCCGGCGGTACTGACAACCCGCCCCCGTCTCACGCAAGCCCTAATCCGCGAAGGAGTGCACCGCTGTGTCCGAGGTCCGTCTGGATGCCGAGTCGCGTACCGAGTTCGGCAAGGGCGCCGCTCGCCGCACCCGCAAAGCCGGGAAAATCCCCGCGGTGCTCTACGGCCACGGCACCGAGCCGCAGCACGTGTCGCTGCCCGCGCTGGAGTTCGCCAGGGTCATCCGCGAACATGGTCAAAACACTGTACTGACGCTGCGGCTCGGCTCCTTTGGCAGCCAGCTCGCGCTCACCAAGACCATCGCAACGCACCCGCTGAAGAACTACATCGAGCACGTCGACCTGTTGCTCGTGCGCCGTGGCGAGAAGGTCGTCATCGACGTTCCCGTCGTGATCACCGGTAGCGCCGCATCCGGTGCCCTGGTCACTCAGGATGCCAGCACCCTGCAGGTAGCCGCCGAGGCGCTGAACATCCCCGAGCAGTTCGAGGTATCCATTGAGGGGACCTCCACCGGCACCCAGATCCTGGCCGGCCAGGTCCAGCTGCCGCCAGGCGTCGAACTGCGCAGCGACCCCGAGATGCTCGTCGTCAACGTCGTCGCCGCTCCGACCGAGGAGCAGATGGCCGGCGAGGGCGAGGAGCCCACGCAGGCCGCCGAGGGCGAGGGCGCCGGCGAGCCGGCTTCGGGCTCCGACGCCTAGCGCGGCCGAGCTCACGTAGTTTGGCGCTCACTTTATTGGAGTTCACGTAGTTGGAGCGCACGCCGCCAGACGTGCACAACGTCGAGTCCGACGGTCAGCCTGACCAGCCCACGCTGATCGTCGGCCTCGGCAACCCCGGCCCAGGTTACGCCGGCAACCGGCACAACCTGGGCTTCATGGTCGCCGACCTGCTGGCTGGCCGGATGGGCGGCCGCTTCAAGTCACATCGCACCGGCTGCGAGGTGCTGGAGGGCCGGCTGGCCGGCCGGCGGGTGGTGCTGGCCAAGCCGCGAACGTACATGAACCTGTCCGGTGGTCCGGTCGCCGGTGCCGCACGATTCTTCAAAATCGAGCTGGACGGCTTGGTCGTGGTGCACGACGACCTCGACCTACCATTCGGCACCGTACGGCTCAAGCGCGGCGGGGGCGAGGGCGGGCACAATGGACTACGCTCGATAACGAAATCCTTGGGCAGCAAGGATTACCTGCGTGTGCGCTTCGGCATCGACCGTCCGCCCGGTCGCCAGGACCCCGCCGACTACGTCCTGCGCGATTTCTCCACGACCGAGCGCCAGGACCTCCCCGTCCTACTCGAGCATTGCGCCGACGCCACCCAAACCCTCCTCCTCCAAGGCCTAGAACCCACCCAAAACCAATTCCACTAACCCCCACCCCGCATGCCACCCCACCCGACCTATAGCACAACCCGCCCGGACGTGTGGCGCGCTCCACCCGGACGTGTGGCGCGCTCCACCCGGACGTGTGGCGCATTTCGCCGGGCGTGTGGCGCGCTCCGCCGGGCGTGTGGCGCATTCCGCCCCGGCGTGTGGCGCATTTCACCCCGCCGTGTGGCGCAATCGGTCCCGGCGTGTGGCGCGTTCGCCCGGGCGTGTGGCGCGTTTGGACCCGGCGTGTGGTGCGTTTCGCCCTGGTATGCGGCGCGATCGGTCCCGGCCGTGGCGCGTTTCGATCGTGGAGGGAGGGCCCGTCCGGCGGCCACTCGCGGCCTTATAGATCCGCTCGATAGCCGGCTACCGGCAGCCCAGCAGGGCGGCGGCATGTCGGAAGTAAAACGCCCAACCGAGCCGACGGCACCTGGGAGCCACGACAAAGCGACTTGAACGACCTCATCACGCCAGCTACAGCGACGTCACGTAGGCGCTGGAGATGCCGCCGTCCACCATGAACGCAGAGGCGGTGATGAATGACGAGTCATCGCTGGCGAGGAAGGCGACCGCGGCGGCTATCTCCTCCGGCTCGGCGAACCGGCCCATCGGGACGTGCACCAGGCGCCGGGCCGCCTGATCGGGCTTTGCCGCGAACAGCTCCCGCAACAAAGGAGTGTTCACCGGGCCGGGGCACAACGCATTGACCCGGACGCCGTCGCGGGCGAACTGCACGCCGAGTTCACGGGACATGGCCAGCACGGCGCCTTTGGACGCGGTGTACGAGACCTGCGAAGTCGCGGAGCCGAGCACGGCGACGAAAGACGCGGTGTTGATGATCGAGCCGTGGCGGCGCTGCCGCATGTATGGCAGCACGTGCTTGCAGCCGAGGTATACCGAGGTGAGGTTGACCTCCTGCACACGGCGCCAAGCCTCGATATCGGTGGTGAGGATGGAGCCGTCTTCCGGCGGGGAGATGCCGGCGTTGTGAAAGGCCACGTCAATTCGACCGTATTCGGCCTGCACCGAAGAATACATCGATGAGACGTCGGATTCATTGGCGACGTCGGCCCGGATGAACAAGCCGTCCACGGCGGAGGCGGCCGCTTGACCAGCCGTCTCGTCGATGTCGACGCATATGACGGTCGCGCCTTCGGTGGCCAGGCGGCGCACCGCGGCCAGGCCGATGCCGCTGCCGGCTCCGGTGACAACGGCGATCCGGCCCCGCAGTCGGTCGGACATTTAGCTCTCCTCGGTTGCCAGGAAGACATTCTTGACGTCGGTGAACGCGTCCAGCGCGTCCGGGCCGAGCTCACGGCCGAGCCCGGAACGCTTGAATCCACCGAATGGCGTGCTGTACCTAACTGACGAGTTCGAATTCACCGACAGGTTGCCCGATTCCACCGCGCGGGCCACCCGTAGCGCCCGGCCGACGTCTCGCGTCCAGATCGATCCGGAAAGCCCATAGTCGCTGTCGTTGGCGAGCCGGATCGCGTCGGCCTCATCTTCGAATGGCAGCACCGACACCACGGGGCCAAAGATCTCCTCTCGCCAGGTCCGCTCCTGCCCGGTGGTGGCAAGCAAAACCGTCGGCGGATACCAGAAACCCGGCCCGGACGGGCAGGAACCGCGAAAGGCGACCCGATCGCCGTCCACATAGGACGCCACGCGGTCACGGTGCGCGGCGGAGATCAGCGGCCCCATCTCGGCGGATTCACGGGAGGGATCCTCGACCCGGACGGCGCGCACCGCCGGCTCGAACAGCGAAAGGAAACGATCATACACGGTGCGCTGCACCAGAATGCGTGAACGAGCGCAGCAGTCCTGGCCGGCGTTGTCGAACACACCGTACGGCGCGGTCGACGCGGCCCGTTCCAGGTCGGCATCGGCGAAAACGATACTGGCGCTCTTGCCGCCCAGTTCCAGGGTCAGCCGTTTAACCTGTGGCGCGACCCGGGCCATGAGGGCCGTGCCCACCTCGGTCGATCCGGTGAAGCAAATCTTGCGCACCAATGGGTGCTCGGCGAACCGCTCCCCCACCACCGAGCCACGGCCGGCCACCACGGTGAACACGCCGGGTGGAATTCCGGCATCCAAAGCCAGCTCACCGAGCCGCAGCGCCGTCAGCGGCGTCAGTTCCGCCGGCTTGAGCACCACCGTATTGCCGGCCGCAAGGGCGGGCGCGAACCCCCAGGCCGCGATGGGCATCGGGAAGTTCCACGGCACGATCACCCCGACCACGCCGAGCGGCTCACGGAAGGTCAGGTCCACCCCGCCGGCCACCGGAATCTGCCGGCCGAA
>Ga0126372_10000956_pt1 | contig 11129 bp, 9 predicted proteins | sample PanSoiMetaPlot_6_FD_92762 | JGI IMG/M metagenome (GOLD analysis project Ga0126372, IMG submission 92762) | Tropical forest soil microbial communities from Panama - MetaG Plot_6 | ecosystem: Environmental > Terrestrial > Soil > Tropical forest > Bulk soil | place: Panama | collected 2016-02-17
AGATGACTGGACTCGGTTAACTCCGGCACCGGAACCTGGTGGTTCTCGCCGAGCAGGAAATGGTTAAGGACAATCACCCTATATACCCTATTTTTTTGTAAGTGTTAAAAGAAAGAATTCATTACAAAGAAGGTAAGAGTTCAGGTACAAGCAGAGGGCTGATCTCGATCCATTCAGGGAATGAGATGTGTAGTAAACACGAGATATAGACGCAGCCTTTACCCCTGTTGACTTCGCTTAGGCGTGAAGCTTCCTGTTCCGCCGCAACTTTTGAGCCGAAGACTTTGGGTACAGCGAGTCTATTCCCGGCAGTGTCCAAGTTCAAAGGACCGTCCACCCTCAACACGGCGTACGCGTGACGGTATTTGAGATGTGCTTTTTCAGTGCTGATCATAGGTTCAGTTCCTCAGGGAAAGCTCTTAGGGAAGGGCGGAGATGACGGCGTCGGTGAATTCGGCCGTGCCGGCTTTGCCGCCGACGTCTTGCGTGGTGTGTTTTCCTTCGCGATAGACGTTTTCGAGTGCGGCTTCAATGCGGCGGGCAGCTGAGCGTTCGCCGAGGTGGTCGAGCATCATGATGCTGCTCATCAGCAGGGCAGTAGGATTTGCGAGGCCTTTACCAGCGATATCGGGCGCCGTGCCGTGAACGGCTTCGAACATGGCGGCTTCATCTCCGATATTGCCGCTGGGGACGACGCCCAGACCGCCAACCAGGCCTGCGGCAAGGTCGCTCATGACGTCGCCATACAAATTTGGCAGCAGAAGCACGTCGTATTGCTCCGGCTTCAAAACCATTTGCATACAGGCGTTGTCCACGATGAGTTCCTTGTACTCGATTTCGGGATATTTTTCGGCGACGGCGCGGATCGATTTTAAAAAGAGGCCGTCGGAAAGCTTCATGATGTTGGCCTTGTGAATGGCGTGAATCTTTGTGCGGCTGTGGCGCTTGGCGTATTCAAAGGCAAATCGCGCGATGCGCGTGGAGGCTTTTTCGGTGATGATTTTCAGGCTTTCGACGACCCCTGGAACGACCTCGTGCTCTAGGCCCGAATAGAGGTCCTCGGTGTTTTCCCGGACCAGGACAACGTCCACGTTGTCAAAGTGCGATTTCACACCGGGCAAATTCTTAACGGGACGCAAGTTGGCATAAAGGTCGAGCGTTTTGCGGAGAGCGACGTTGACGCTGGGCGCGCCGCCGGCAATGGCGGTGGCCATAGGGCCTTTGAGCGCCACCCGATTGCGTCTTACGGATTCAATAGCGGCGGTGTTGAGAAGCTGGCCTTTTTGGGCGTCTTCTCCGGCGCGAGCCTCAATCTCTTCCCACTCAATTTTGGCGCCTGTTGCATCAATAATCTTGCGGGTTGCAGCGGCGACTTCTGGACCGATCCCTTCGCCGGGAATCAACGTCACTTTGTGTTTCATAGGTGCATCTAAGTTTACGGAAGTATGGCCCTATATGGAAACGGGCAGGGAATTTGACGTTTCCGATTGGCAACAGAGGCGTAGACGCGTCGGCCTGCACGTCGAACGAAGATTTGCTATAATGGGTGAATAAGATTCCTGCAGGCGCACCTGTAGGAGGAGGCTAAGGATTCCATGATTCGATTGACGCCGGTTGCGAGCTCTAAAGTGAAGGAAATCATGAGCATGCAGACCCCGGTACCCTCGGCGTTGCGCGTGGCCGTTGTGGGCGGAGGTTGCTCTGGCTTTCAGTACCACATGGCATTTGAAAACCAGACCAATGACAGCGACGAAGTGCTCGATTTTGACGGCTTGAAAGTGGCCGTGGACCAGATGAGCTCGATGTATCTTGATGGCGTGGAAATTGACTACATCGAGACACTGGAAGGCGCAGGGTTCAAGTTCAACAACCCGAATGTGAAGAGCACCTGCGGCTGCGGAAGCTCATTCAGCGTTTAAGAGATTTTCTGAAACATTAGACTCCTGAGACGGAGGCCAGCGACCAAACTCTCAGGAGTTTTTTTTGTGCTCACCGGATTTGCCTACGGGGCAGGTAGGCGTTATTCTGAATTCCGAGCATGAAAATCGCTCTCGCGCAGTTTAATCCCACCGTTGGCGACTTCGCAGGAAACTCCGTTCGCATCATCGCCCTTTCTCAAGCGGCGAAGCAGCGCGGTGCGGATTTAGCGGTTTTTTCCGAGCTTTGCTTGTGCGGCTATCCGCCGCATGACCTTCTCGAACGTCCCGCGTTTATTGACCGCAATCAAAAAGAGCTGAAAGCGTTAGCGAAGGCAGTCGCAATGCCGTCGGTGGTCGGTTTCGTTGGGCGCGTAAAGAACGGCACACTCAAATCCATTGCTAACAAGGCAGCGCTGCTTTGCGGCGGGAAAGTCGTCTTCGAACAGAGCAAGATGCTGCTGCCGACGTATGACGTCTTCGATGAGTCGCGTTATTTTCATCCGGCCGAAAAGCAGCAGGTGGTGGAGTTTCACGGTCAGGCGCTGGGCGTGACGATTTGCGAAGATGCATGGAACGACGAAAATTTCTGGCCGAACCGGCGTTATGATCGCGACCCGATTGTTGAGATTTTTGAGCAGGGAACTCAGGTATTGCTCAATATTTCTGCTTCGCCGTATACGATTGACAAGCGGGCACTGCGGGTAGATATGCTGCGTTCGATCGCTATTCACAATCAGAAGCCGGTTGTGTACGTGAATCAGTTTGGCGGAAACGACAGCCTGATTTTTGATGGTGCGAGCGTGGCGTTGACGCCAGATGGAAAAGTGGCGGCGCAGGCGCTGGCGTTTGAAGAAGACCTGGTGATGTTTGATACAGAAACCGGCGAAGGTGAAATTCACGAGCAACCACGGCAGGAGATTGAGTACGCATATAGGGCGCTGGTGATTGGCACGCGCGATTATGTTCGTAAATGTGGATTTAAGAAGGTGTTGGTAGGCCTAAGCGGAGGGATCGACTCTGCGGTCGTGTCGGCAATCGCAGTTGATGCTTTGGGAGCGGAGAATGTCTTGGGCGTCTCTATGCCTGGCCCGTTTTCGTCGGAAGGCAGTAAGCAGGACGCGGCGGCGCTTGCCAAGAATCTTGGCATTGAATTCCTGACGCTGCCGATTGAAGCAGTGTTTGACGCATATAAAACAGCACTGAAGCCTGCGTTTGGACGGCGTAAGGAAGATGTAACCGAAGAAAACATCCAAGCCCGCATCCGCGGGAATTATTTGATGGCGCTCTCGAACAAATTTGGTTCGATGGTGTTAAGCACGGGGAACAAATCGGAGAATGCAGTCGGATATTGCACGCTGTACGGCGACATGGCAGGAGGTCTTGCGGTAATTTCCGACGTGCCGAAGCTGATGGTCTATGAGCTTGCAAAATGGGCGAATCGCGAGAGGGAATTGATTCCCCGCTCGACCATTGAGAAACCGCCTTCGGCCGAATTGAGGCCAAATCAGAAAGACGAAGACAGCCTCCCGCCATACGACGTGCTGGACAGAATCCTAAGGGCGTACATTGAGGATTTGAAGAATCCGCAGGAGATTGCGGACAAGTATGATTTCGATATTAAGCTGGTGCGGGACATCGCTTTGCTCGTGGATCGCAACGAATACAAGCGGAAGCAAGCTGCGCCAGGGCTTAAGATAACGTCGCGTGCATTTGGATTCGGCAGGCCGTTCCCGATCGCGCAGAAATTCATTCCATAGACTAAAGAGGTCTCCGGTGAAAGCACCCAGATTTACGTTTGTGATTAGTCTGGCCCTCGTTATTGCTGTGTATGTAGGCACTGCGGAGGCCCAAATGGCTCCTGCAGCTCCACAATCCGACTTGCAGAAGAAAATTGACCGCTACTTGCGGCACGTGTATGCGCTTGGGGCTGACGTGAAATTGGTCGTACCGGAGCCGAAAGAATCAGAAGTTTCAGGACTGCTGGTGACGACTGTAGAGCTAGTTTCCGAAGATAGCAAAGACACCGCCAAGATGTATGTCAGCAAGGACGGCAGATTTCTGCTTCGCGGCGAGGTCGCGGACATGACGAAGAATCCCATGGCGGAGAACGCGGCAAAGATTGATTTGAAGGACGCTCCTTCGCTGGGCGGTCCAGCAGCCACAGTGACCGTGGTGGAGTTTGCGGACTTCGAGTGCCCTGTATGCCGACAGCTTCATGAGGAGCTGCGGGGGCTGCTGCCGAAATATCCCCAGGTAAAGTTTTACTTTAAGGATTTCCCGATTGAGCAGATTCATCCCTGGGCTAAGACCGCGGCGCTCGCTGGGCGGTGCGCATATAACCAGAACCCCCGGGCCTTCTGGAAGTTGTACGATGGCTTCTACGATGCCCAAGACCTGATCTCTGCTGCGAACGCTTGGGACAAGGCGATCGACTTTGCGGGGCAGGCTGGACTGGACCAAGCCGCGTTCAAATCCTGCCTTGCCTCGCAGGATGCCACGGCGGCCGTTGCCGGCAGCGTGGCTAATGCCAAGCTACTCGAGGTGACCAGCACTCCAACGATCTTTGTGAACGGCAGGCGCGTTGTCGGCGCGGATTCAGGCACGATAGAGAGATATATCCAGTACGAATTAGCGAACGGCAAGAGTGCCGCGGCGGCAGCGGCGGGAACAAAACCCTAACAGGCTGAGACAGAGGGGGGAAGAAGCGGAGGGAGCTTATCCACAAACCATCCACAGGAATCTAATCCAGCCTCATTTATTAGTTAACATAATATAACTTATCGGACGCAGTGCCTAGCGAAATCTGCGAAAACGTGGAGGATTCTGTGGATATATTAGGCTGACCTTTTTCTCTGGGGGCGCTCCGCTGGTCGGTTAGTCGCCGCGTTTGTTCTTGTGCACCGCGTCCCATGGGTTCACCTCGTGGAATCTCTATTCAAGTTTGCTTGTAGTGCGAATACGCGCCCCAATAAAGCGTCTGATTTGCCAAGCTGCACCTACAAATTGCGCGACGCGCCCATGAAATATACTCGCGGCGAATTGAATCCCGGCGTGACGTCGGATTCCGCGAAATAAAACAGCCCAGGCCGGGCATTTGTGGGATCGGCGATGGACAAATCAAACCAGCCATTGCTTCCACCCACGGTGCGCGCGGCAAATAATCGGTGCCGGCGCGGGCAAAGGCGTGCTGGGGTCAACGCCGACGAGCTGGCTTGTTGAATTCACCGCCGAGGCGATTTTCACCGGCTTTTCGTAGAGATAGGGATCGCGGTTTCTCAGCGGCGCGAGTTGTGCGACGGTTAGCATTTTCCGGCCTTGTCAGTTCCCTACCCTTACGCAACTCCTGTACTTCAACTTAATTGACAGGGACTAGTACGGGGGCGAAACTGACCTTACCAGCCTTGAATTGGGCCGAAGTGCGTTCCTTTTGAACGGCTTAGTTGGAATGGCGCTCACATAGACCTCATGCGGCGAAAGTCCTCGACTGCCCCTCCGGACGCCGCGGGACCCAAGAACGCCACGGTCCCCGCAAACGGCACCACCTCGCCCGTGCTCGCTCCGAGTGAGGCCCTTTACCGCCAGCTTATCGAACGTGTGCCGGGCATCGTGTACATGTCCCAGTTCGGTCCCCAGGCAAAGTGGCATTACGTCAGCCCGCAAATCCAGGAATATCTAGGTTATACGGCCGAGGAATGGCTCGCGAATCCCTCGCTGTGGCTCGAACACGTACATCCCGAGGATCGCGAGCTCGTCCTGGCCGAAGAACAACGGCTGCACAAAACGGGCACCGCGTTCTTTGCCGAATACCGCATGGTGGCAAAGGACGGCCGCGTCATCTGGTTCCGCGACGAAAGCATGATCATCCGCCCCGAGGGCACGGACACGCCGGTGCTTTACGGAATTTTGTTCGACATCAGCGAGCGCAAAGCCACGGAGTTCGCGCTGCGCGAATCCGAAGAGCGCTTGCGGCTGGCGCTCGAAGCGGCGCATCTCGGCATGTGGGAGTGGGACCCCGAAACCGATGCACTGTTTTGGGACGATCGCCACTGCTCGCTATTCGGCCTGGATCCGCGGCAAGCACCGGCGACGGCCGCGAAATATCTGGAGCTTGTTTACCCCGAAGACCGCGAATGGGTGCTGCACGCCGTACGCGAAGCTTTGCGCAACGATGAATCGTATGGCGCGGAATACCGCATTCGCTGGCCGGACGGCAAAGAGCACTGGCTCGCCAGTGCCGGCCGCGTGCTGCAGCGCGATGCAAAATCAAAAGCGCGGCGCATGCGCGGCATCACGTATGACGTGACAGACCGGCGCGGACTCGAAGAGCACTTGCGGCGCGCGCAAAAAATGGAAGCGATCGGCCAACTCGCCGGCGGCGTCGCGCACGACTTCAACAATCTCTTGATGGTCATCCGTGGGCACGTGGAGCTATTGCTCAATCGCTCCGGCGAGGATCCCAATGTGTCGCGCAATGCGGAAGCGATTCAAAAGGCATCCGAACGCGCGGCGGGAATCACGCAACAACTGCTGGCGTTTAGCCGCAAGCAGGTGCTGCAGGCGCACGTAATCGAAATGCGCGAAGTGGTGAAAGACATCGCAAATCTTTTGCGGCGCCTGCTCGGGCCAATGGTGGAATTCAAGCTGCAGGTTCCGCCGGAGCCGCTTTGGGTGCGCGCGGACGAAAGTCAGCTTGAACAGGTCGTGCTGAATCTCGCAATCAATGCCCGCGACGCGATGCCACAAGGCGGAACGGTCACCACAATCCTCGACCATGTCAAGCGGGATTCGTACGCGGTGCGGCGCAGGCCCGGTATGATGGAAATCGATTACATCCGGCTACGCGTAATTGACACCGGCACCGGCATGGATGCCGCGACGCAAGCGCGCATCTTTGAACCGTTTTTCACGACAAAGGAATTCGGAAAAGGCACAGGCCTTGGCCTCGCGACTGTGTACGGCGTCGTAAAACAGAGCGACGGCTGGATCTGGGTCGATTCTGCACTTGGCGAAGGCACGACATTTGAGATTTTTCTACCTGCGGTGAACGCTCCCGAGGATGACGTCATGAAAACCAAAGTCAAAACCAAGCAAGCCGGCGGTAGCGAGACGATCCTTGTCGTGGACGACGAAGAAGGAGTGCGCGAGGTCGCCTCGCAGTACCTTTCGTCGCGCGGGTACAACGTTTTGTCCGCGGAGTCCGGCACGCAGGCGCTGGAGCTAGCAGGCATGCAGAGCGGGCCCATTCACGTGCTGGTCACCGACACAGTGATGCCCGGAATGAGCGGACCCGCGCTGGCGAAGAAATTGTTGGCCGCTCGGCCGCAAACCAAGGTGCTCTACATTTCCGGCTACGCCGAAGATACTTCCCTGCTTGAAGATGCGCGCGTACGCGGCGATGCGTTTTTGCAGAAACCGTTTGGACTCGATTCGCTTGCGGAAAAGCTACGCGCCATGCTGAACAACTAGCGTTTCCTTAAAACTTAATTCAGACCTCTCGTGGGGGCCCAGGGATCGGTGCGCACGGACGGGATGAATTTTTGCAGACGGAACCACGCGCCGGCCTGATTTGTGCTGACTTGAAATGCGACGCGCTCGCCGAGAATGTTCACCGGAAGCTCCAAATCCTTTATGGAAGGCGAGCTGAGCGGCAGCGGCTGCTGCGCTTGCGCCGCACTCGCGGTGTCAACGAACGAAGTCAGACCAAGATTGCCGGCGCCTTCGACGAAGTAGAGCCGCTCGCGCAGCAACGAGTCCAAACCGCGCGGCCTTTTCCTTATCCAGATCCAGAATTGCACCGCAGGATTTGATATGTTCCGCTACATTTCGCGCCAAAAACAAAACGGCCCCGATTCGCTCGGAGCCGCCGGATACACTTCTCTATGAATGAAAGTATATCAGAAGATAATTTTATGTCAAGAGAAATTCTGCACTTTGCGAAAAATTCCGGCGAATTGGAAGAACTCTTTTCTTTTCAACGCAGTGCTACACTCTCCCTATGGAATAGGCTTTGGCCTGCTCTCTTTTTTCTGGATCTTCGGCAAGGAGTCCACTTATGACCGGTCCCCAGCGCAAACTCGTAACCATCCGCATCGTCATGCTAATCCTTGTCGCTCTCGCCTTCCTCATCGCCCGCCTTGCCCGTGCACAACAACCCACCGCCGCCGAAATCGCCAAAAAGGAAACCGTCGCGTCAGCCTTTACCCGCGGCTTCGGCTATCAGGAGTACCAGGTGCGCTCCGCCGCCGAAGCCATGCCCGAGGACAAATATGGCTTTCGCCCCGCCGAAGGCAAATTCAAGAGCGAAAAGCCGGAGTTTGGCCCCGCCGAGGTGCGCACCTTTGCCGAACAGGTCAAGCACGTCGCCTGCGCCAATTTTGGCTTTGCCGCGGAGCTCGACGGCACGAGACCGCCGGACGCTTGCGATAAGGGCGGCCCCAATCCCGCAAAAACCAAGCGCGAATTGCTGATTTATCTCCGCGATTCCTTTGCCGCCGTCAATAAGTCGCTTGCCACGACGAACGACAAAAACATGTTCGACCCTATCGAAGGCCCCTACGCCGGTCCCAACACGCGGCTCGGCTTGGCAACCGTTATCATTTGGCATGCCGCCGACCATTACGGCCAAATGGCGCTCTATCTCCGGCTCAACGGCATCGTCCCGCCTTCCAGCCGCGCCAATCCGCCCAAGGTCCAGGACAACTACTGACAACTTTGCCAGTCGTTCTTTTAAGATTCTTACCTGGCGGGCCCCATATCCAGCTCCGCGTCACCATGGTGATAGCAGCCGCTGACGGCGTCGCGCGGAGAAGGTCACCCTTCTGGCCTTTCGCAACGGATCCACTCAACAGCATTTCTTCAAATCCCGGTTCGTTCCAGACGGCAACCAGACTAATGTTGCTTGTGCCCGTATTTTTTAGACTCATGCAGGTTCCCGCCGGGATGAATACGATCCCGCCGGACTCCGTGTCGTATTCTTTGTCTCCTAGCCAAACGTGGGCTCGACTGGCCTGAATCAGAAGAATCTCTTCCTCTCCGTGGTGCCGGTGGAGCGGAATGACTGCGCCTGATTTAAGTTCTTCGGTCAATACGAGCAAATGCTTTTAACCATCGGTCTTCGGGCCGATCTTCAGGATGAACTCCGCGCTCGCCAAAGGCACGCCATCGCGCGGCCGTCGAGTGCGGGCGTCGCCGTCTTTCTCTTGCAAAACGGTCAGCCTGACTTCGTGGGTCTGGCGGAGCAGCGGTGTTGGCAGGAAGGCAGAAGATGCATAGCGGGATTACAACCAAGAACTCGCACAGTTTGGGCATCGGCGATTCTCCTTCGGGCCGCCGCTTCTACTCGGAATCAACCGCACTTGACTCGGTCTTCCCCGCGGCGCATAGTTGGCGCCTCTTCGGAACGCCTCCACCAAGGAGTCCTTTATGCCGTTCTTTCTTCACCAAGTCAGTTACACGCCGGAAGCGCTCGCGCGCCTCATCGCCAATCCTCAGGATCGCTTTGACGCCGTGCGCGGTCCCATCGAAAAGCTCAGCGGCAGAATCATGAACTCGTACTTCGCCTTCGGGCAGTATGACGCCGTGCTCATCACCGAAATGCCGGACAACGTCTCCGCCGCGGCTATCGCGCTCGCGTTTGCCGCCGGAGGCTCGCTGCGCAACTGCCAGACGACCGCGCTTATGTCCAACGCGGAAGGCCTGGAAGCGTTCCGCAAAGCCGCCAGCTGCGGCTATAAACCCGTTGCCGCAGCCGCCAGCGCCGCAGCCGCAATCCCGAGCACCTGATTCCGGGGCACTATCCAAGCTCCTTGCGTAACCCGGTTCGGCGGGCGTGCTAATTTTGTGCGCCCGCAGGCCTTTCTTCCCTTCCTTAGAACATTCCGAAGTGACTGCCCGCGATTCCCCTGTCTGTACGTCAGAATACAAATCATCAGTATTGTACATATACGTACAAATATCTTGACTTGCACACTTGCGTACAATAACATATACTTGGTTGCGGTTGTGCCGTGCGCCACAAACTCCATGCCGTAGTCATCGCCGACGTCGTCGGCTCTAGTGCTCAGCGAAACTTGCGACACTCGCTCGCTCAAATGCTTTCGCGCGCTTCCCAAACCCATCTGCGCGAGGACTTGATCCTGCTTCCCTACACCGTCACTGCGGGCGACGAATTTCAGTCCATCACCGCGCAACTCTCCGCTATTCCCCGCATCCTTCTAGGGCTGCGCGTCAAGTTCCAGCAACTCTCGCTTCGTATCGGTGTCGGCATCGGCCAAGTTGCCGATCGCATTCGCCCTCCCGTCAACCAGCTCAGCGGCGAAGCGTTCCAATTCGCCCGCTCCGCGTTGGACCGCGTCAAATCCGGCGGCTCATTCAAATTTGAAACTCTGACGTCCTTCGTTTCCGGCAATGCGGCGTTCAACGACACCATCAATCTCCTCTACGGGCTGAATGACACGCTCGTCCTTGGCGTCACGCCAAAGCAGTGGCAAGCCATCGCCGCTTTCCTCAAGTCCGGATCGCTCGAACGCGCCGCAAAAAATCTCCGGCTGGACATTTCCACGGTTTCCCGTAATCTAAAACGCGGAAGTTACTGGCAACAGGCAGAAACGGTGAAAGCCGCCGAATCCCTGATTCTTCGCACCTTTCATTAGTTGAACGAAAACGTACAAATCCCCCAGCTTGCGCACAATCATGCAAATCTTTTTCCGTGCTCTTCTCGCAATCTATCTTGGCCACCTGCTGGCCGATTTTGTCTTTCAACCGCCACGGCTGGTTTCGCAGAAGCGCTCGGGCGGCGTGCGCGCATATCTCATTCACGGGCTTGCGCACTTCTTTGCAACGCTGATCCTTCTGGCCTTTTTCGTCCGCGGCTCGGCCACGATGGCGCGTACGTACTTTGTCCTGCTCGCTCTGAGCCTCGTCCACCTGCTCTTTGATTTTGCAAAAATCCGCATTACGCAGCGCGGGCTCATTCCCGACGGCGCACGTGCCTATCTCCTCGACCAGCTTCTGCATGCTTTCACTGTCTTCTTAGGAGCGTGGTTGCTCTCGCCCGGAGTTTCCTTCAGCAACGTTGCCGCGTTTATCGGCATCGTTCGCTCTTTCCCGGCCGGCTTTCTTTTGGTTCCCGTCATCTATGTCGCAGTCATGTTTGGCGGGGGTTATCTCATTCGTGATTTCACACGCGCTCTGTCGGAGGGCGTCAAAAGG
>Ga0126372_10000957_pt1 | contig 11129 bp, 9 predicted proteins | sample PanSoiMetaPlot_6_FD_92762 | JGI IMG/M metagenome (GOLD analysis project Ga0126372, IMG submission 92762) | Tropical forest soil microbial communities from Panama - MetaG Plot_6 | ecosystem: Environmental > Terrestrial > Soil > Tropical forest > Bulk soil | place: Panama | collected 2016-02-17
CGCGATCTGGTGCCGGCCTTTGCCCCAGTTCTCGAAGTGACGGCGGGACGGCGGATTTATGGTGAACTTCTTGCCACTTATGTCGGTCAAGATCCGTGCGCGCGGATTATGGCGGGCGCCGTCCAGCGCGGCAACGTCCACCACATCAAGGCGGCGATGCTGCTTGCCGACCTGCGCGGTTTCAGCCGACTTACAGATGAGCTTCCGGAGGAAACGATCATTGAACTTCTTAATGCCTTTTTCGATCTGGTGGTCCCGAGCGTCACCAGGAGCGGAGGCGACGTCCTAAAGTATATCGGTGACGCGGTCATCGCGATCTTTCCGGTCGCTGGCGATGATCCAGCGCGAGCCTGCGCGTCGGCCTTGGCTGCGGCGCAGACAACGCTAGCCGCGCTCCAAGCTTTACCGCCTGAGATCCAGCGGCATATTTTCATCGATATCGCTCTGCACTATGGCGATGCCGCATATGGCAATATTGGCTCTGGCGATCGTCTCGACTTCACCGCCGTCGGGCGCGACATCAACATCCTCAGCCGACTAGAACTGCTCTGCAAGGATGTCGGCCGGCCACTGCTCATGACTGATGCTTTCGCCGTGAAAGTTGCGGCACCGGTCTTTGAGATTGGCCAATTCGAATTGCGCGGCTTCCGTCAGCATCAGTCTGTGTACGGATTGCGCCAGGACGATGAGGTGCCTTCCACCCCCAAGCGGCCGAATTCGTATTTAATTGATCGGGCGATGTCCACTAATGATGCTGTAGCCGGCAACAGTGGTCGCAGATCGCTTTAATGTCTGCTTTGGGTCAATAACGGACATCAAGGCGACGTGAAGCACTGTCCGCTATACTCCCAAAAGCGGACATTCATCGAGCGCGTTGGGATGTCCGCTTTGTGCCGAAAGCAGACTCATGCAGTGCAGCAAAAATTCCTTATTCGATTAGTTCATCGGCGAGCGACATCAATGAAGCGGGGATCGTCAGCCCAAGCGTTTTGGCAGTCGTGAGATTGATAACAAACTCAAACTTGGTCGGGGCCTGAACCGGAAGCTCGCTTGGGCTTTCGCCGCGAAGAATGCGATCGACATAGCCTGCCGCTCGCCGATAGAGATCGGTGAGGTCAACGCCATAAGAAGCTAAGCCGCCCTCTTCAGACATGAAGCGATATGGGTAGATGGCGGGAATACGATGCGCTGCGACTGCATCAACGATCAGCTTGCGTTGCCCTGTTGTTGTGGCGTCCGGCGTAATGATCAACCCGGTATCCGAATCGACCGTGAGGGCGGCGATCGCCTGCTGGACGTCATCGGCACCTTGAACAGGAGCAGCAATCACGCTGACGCCAAACGATTCCGCTGTTCCTTCAATGAGGCGTAAGTAATAGTTTCCTCCGCCAGGCGAAGTCGCACGACCGAAAACAACGGCGACCCGCTTCGTGCTGGGCGCCAGGTTCTCGAGGAGTTGTAGCCACTTTCCACCTAAGGAGGCTTCGGTATTTGTGAACCCGGTGATGTTGCCTCCAGGTCGAGCCATGCTGTCAACGAGTCCAGCGCCAACCGGATCGGATACCACGACAAATACGATAGGAATCGTACGGGTCTCTTTTCGCAGCGCGGTCGTAACAGGGGTCGCACGCGCAAGAATCACGGCCGGTTCGCGTGCTACCAATTCCTTTGCCAGTTGGGCGATCCTGCTTTCGTCGCCGTTGGTCCATAACGCATCGATCTCCAAATTTTGCCCATTGGTCCATCCGAGTTGATGCAAAGCACTAATGAATGCGCTGTATTGAATTTGCGAATCTTTATCGACCCGCGAATAGGGGATCAGTACGCCCACACGACGCACACGGCTTGTCTGCTGCTGCGCGAGCGCTGCGAACGGCCACACGGTTGTCGCGCCACCGATAAGCGTAATGAACTCGCGCCGCCTCATTCGATCACCTCGTCGGCGGTGCCGAGCACCGATTGAGGAACGGTCAAGTTAAACGTTTTGGCGGTTTTGAGGTTGACCGCGAGCTCGACTTTCGTGGACTGTTGAACCGGCAGATCGACTGTTTTTTCGCCATTCAGGATACGACCGGTGTAAATGCCAGCGAGGCGATAGGCGTTGGCAAGATCAGGTCCGTAGCTCATCAACCCGCCGAACGTGACGAACTCGCGCAATGGATGAATCGTCGGCATACCAAAGCGTGCCGCGAGTGCAGCAAACTTATCCAGCTGGCTATCGAAATATGGATCTGCACCGATGACGAGCGTGTCAACTTTCAGTTCAGCCAACTTGGCAAAAGCCGCGTCAATTTCTCGGCTGGTCCTTGCCTGAAGAACGGTAGTTTTGATCCCAAGCAGTGCCTGAGCGCCTCGCGCCTCGCTGATTTCTTTGGGGTTATTTGGATTACTGGGGTTCACCAACACTGCGATCAGTGTGGCGCTTGGTGCGACTGCATGCATAAGCTTGATTTGCTTAGCAACGAAACCGTCGGACATGCTCACGATGCCCGTAATATTACTGCCGGCCTGCTTTAGAGCGGTAATAAGGCCTATCTGGACCGGGTCGGCCCTTGACGAGAAGATGATCGGGATCGTTGTAGTCGCACTCTTAGCTGCCAGTGCCGCGGGGCCGCCCCTGAGATTATCACTGCTACCTTGTGGTTCACCAACGTGGCTGCGAACCATGGTAGCAAATCATAATCGCCTTCTGCCCAATGGTATTCGATGGCTACATCGCGACCATCCAGAAAGCCCGTTTGATTCAGCCCATCTTGAAACGCCGCGACCATTGGCGCGTACGCGCTGGGTGATGCGCTGTTGAGAAAACCAATGAGCGGCCTTGCTGGCTGTTGCGCGCGCGCCGCAAGCGGCCACGCTGCCGCCACGCCGCCGACAAGCGAGATGAGCTCGCGCCGCCTCATTCGATTACCTCGTCGGCGCGCGCGATGACCGTTGCAGGAATGTCAAGACCAATCGCCTTTGCCGTTTTCAGGTTGATAACGAACTCGAACGTGACCGGCTGTGCGATAGGCAAGTCTTCAGGTTTGGTGCCGCGCAATATCTTATCGGTGTAGAGCGCCCCCATCCGAAACAAGTCGGAGAGGCTCACGCCATAAGACATTAGCCCGCCCGCGACGACATGCTCCCGCACCTGGCACAACCCCGCGATGCGATTCTTCAGAAGGAAGTCGATGACCGCAGGCATGTGTGCCTGATGTGCCGGATCGCTTGTCGTCAGCACTGCGTCGGGACGATCGGACGACATCTGAGCAAAGACACGGTCGAAATCCACCTCAGTTCGCGCTTCCAGGGAAATAAGCGTTATGTGGAATAGAGGAGCTGCGTTGCGCAGGTCCTCCAAAATTTCGGCAGTGGCCGGGTTGTCAGGGTTCCAAAGGTAAGCGACGCGCGCCGCTCCGGGAACTGCATCCTTAAGGATTTGCAGTTTCTTGGTGACGATTTCCGGACCGAGAATGGTGTTTCCGGTGATGTTGCCGCCAGGATGCGCGAGGCTCGTCACCAGCCCTGCTTTTACCGGATCGCTGATCGAGATTGCGACAATGGGAATGATTTTTGTGGCGCGTTGTGCGGCCTTGGCCCGTGTTGTGCCAAATGCCGCGATGACATTCACAGGTAGTTGCGCTAGCGCCGCCGCAGCAGCATCCAATTGGCCTGGACTGCTATCGGTGCGCAGATACACGTAGGCGACATTTTGGCCTTGCATATAGTGCAATTCGCGTAACTGCTGCCGGAACGGATCCCAGCCCGGTGAATCGTCAATAATGCCAATTCGCTGGATTCTTCCGGTGGCGCTCTGCGCGTATGCAGCGAGCGGCCAGACGGTCGCTGAACCAGCAATTCCTTGGACGAAATCACGTCGTCGCATTGCCTGCCCCTTGGCTCAGGACTAGGCCGACGCATGTTACGATTAGGGGATTACATCAGGGATTTGCGACCAGCGAAATGGGGTTCAGAGAGCAGTTTGCACGGCAGCAATCATGAGCCGCTCATGTCCGCTTTAGGTCAAAAGCAGACATCGCAGCATACCTTCTCCTCTCGGCCTGGTGGATTGACGCTCGCCGAAGCCTGTCGCGTCACAGCACTGCTCCGCGCCGCCTTCGAGGCCCGCGGCGAAAAGATAACTGGTCGCAAGATCGGATTTACAAACCGCGAAATTTGGAAAGTGTACGGTGTCCAGTCGCCGGTTTGGGGCTATGCCACCAATTGCACCACGTATGAACTCGCACATACGAAGGTTATGCACGTTAAAGACTTCACAGAGCCTTGCATAGAGCCGGAAATCATGTTCGGCCTGAAGGCACCGCCATTGCCGGGCATAAACGAAGCTGATTGCGCTGGGCTATGAGATTGTACAGTCGATTTTTCCTGACTGTAAATTCGCGGCTCCAGATACGGTCGCCGCAAATGCTGTCCACGGCGCACTGATGATCGGACCACGCCACGCAATTGCGCCGCGCAAGACAGAGCGGCAATACGAATTGGCCACATTCGGGGTCGAACTTTATTGTAACGGCAAACTGAGCCAGCGCGGCAGCGGCGCTCTTGTCCTTGGCAGCCCTTTACTGGCGCTACGCCATTTGATCGAACTGCTGGCAAACGATTCTCATTCGCTAGGTGCTGGCGAAATTATTTCGACAGGAACGTTGACGCTCGCAATGCCGGTCAGCGCACGCGAAACTTGGAGTGCGAAAGTCACCGGCATTCCACTCGAAGAAATCGCTCTTTGCTTTGAATAGCAGGGCAAGCCAAGTCCTGCCGTTTACCCAATGTCCGCTTTACCCCAAAAGCGGACATTGGAACTCAGCCGCGCAATGTCCGCTTTGTACTCATACATCCTCAGGACAAGTACCAATGTCCACTTTAATCCCAAAAGCAGACATTACACAGTACGAGCGTGACGTCCGCTTTGTGCCAAAAGCAGACATTCGCAGCTGCTAGCTCCAGAGACTCAGTATTTCCGAATGAGGCGAGCTAGAACTGGCGATGGAAAGGTCAGCTACTTGATCGCTAATGTAAAATGATTTGAACCCCCGCAACAATAATTCCTACCAAAAGCAGAGCAATGATAATTTGCTCAAGGCGCAGCGAACGTTCAGTGTCGATAATGTCTGCCAGAACCCTTCCGGTGTCGGAGATCACGCCGAGCTTACGGGTTAAAAGGTCAGCGCGTTCCTTCAGCTCGTACTCATCTTCGAGCCTAGCATAAAAACGTTCAAGGTCAGGCCGCTCCCAAAGCACATCTGGCTTTTCTGCGACCGCGACGAGACCAGACACACGTTGCTGCACCAGTAAAGCGTTGCCAATGTGTTTTAAAATCGCCCGGCGACCACCAGGAGTGCGGCCATGTTCCGCTAACTCGCGTGCCAGCGGCTCGATGACATCGAAAACGGTGCTCACATTCCTTTCGTCGTGCGCCAAGATCACATTGGTTGCTATGGAATCCGCAATGATAAGTACGTGCGCTGGCAACAGCGCTTTAAGCGTTATTGTGCCGTTAGGTGCGATTTGTTCGTCCTTGTCCGGTGCAATCTCAATCTCGGCCGTTTCCAGTTCTGGGCGTGAATAACGTCCGACGATGCGCTCACCAAGGCTTCGTATTATTTCGTCTTCTTGGAGCGGGGTCATGCCGACCAGAACAGCGACGCCAAATCGGAAGAGCACCACAAACGCGCCCTCTTCCACACGAAAGGCCAAGGGAGTTGTTGACAGAACATCGGGACGTTCGAGTCCTGTCGTATGAATGCGATCGCCCAGTAATAAAGCTCTGACGGTTACTAGACGGCTGCTTTGACTCGACAATGGTTCACCATAAACAGTACCGCGACATGTTCCGCGTGCTTAATGTAACTCAAATTACTCAAAATTGTCCGCTTTGGGTCAGGAGCGGACATTCTGGGAGGTTTATATGATGTCCGCTTTACCCCAAAAGCGAACATCGCTTCGCACAGCAGCAAAGTCTGCTTTGTGCCAAAAGTGGACTCATGCACTGCAGCCAAAGCGATCGCTCATTCGATCACTTCGTCGGCAGGCAATTGGATCGAGTTGGGGCACCTCGATCACGAGAACCTTGGCCGTTTGCAGATTGATGAGGAACTCGAACTTGGTCGACTGTAGAACCGGCAGGTCGGCGGGCTTCGCACCCTTGAAGGATTCGACCGGCATAGACGCCGCCTTGGAGATATACATCGAAAAGGCTGGCTCCATAGCTGACCAGACCACCCGCCGCTGATGCCTTACGTCATGCCCAAGCGGGTCGCTACTCATGTCCGAAAACGGCAAAAAATTAGCTACACTTGAATGCGCGCGAGGTGGGAAGTGACTTGACTGGGAACCATTCGCGTAATCGGTTCGGCTGCGATCCATAAAGCAAATAAGACGGCTTTCAGCGAAGGTCAGTATTCGGACTGATCACCTTTGACTATAATTTATTTAATGAACCACCGAGCTGAAGGCGCGTAAGGTGAAAGTATTCATCAGCTATCGCCACGACGACAGCGCGGGTCATGCCGGGCGCGTTCACGATCGGCTGGTGCAAGCGTTCGGCCGCGATCTCCTTTTCATGGACGTAGACGCCATCCCCCTCGGAGTGGATTTCATCAAGGTCTTGCGCGAGGAAGTTGCCAAGTGCGATGTGCTGCTCGCTGTGATCGGCACACATTGGCTCGATGCCCGCGACGAAGAGGGGAATCGTCGCCTGGATAGCACGGCTGATTTTGTGCGAATCGAGATCGCGACGGCGCTGCAACGTGGCATACCTGTAATCCCGATACTGCTGGACGGCACTAAGATTCCAAAAGTCCAGCAATTACCTCAAGACCTCGAAGGACTGGCGGCGCGCAACGGGCTTGATGTACGCCATGCCTCGTTTCACGCGGACATGGACAAGCTGATTGCTGGACTTAAGGGAGTGTCGATCCCACTTGACACGCCCAACGCGTTCTCGCCGCTGCAAAGGCGCGCAACTAACCAGGCGGCTGCGAGGTCGGGAGCGCCGGGAAGCGGTCTTACGGGGCCACGGTGGATGGTGATCAGTTTGGCTGGCGCGATTGGCCTCGTCGGCGCGATAACTGCAGCACTCATCGTGAAACAGCACATAGAGCAAAGTTCCCAGCCGCCGCCGGCGTCGGTCCAATTGTCCCCTCCGGTTGTTCAGCAATTGCCAGTGATCGCCTCGGTTCCTCAGCCGCCGCCGACAAAAGTCGAACCGCCTCCGCAAACCGCTCAGCTCCAATCCGTGCCGCTAGCCGCACAGCCACCGTTTGTGCCGATTCCATCAACGGGTGAGCGCGCATTACAGCCGGGGAATAGTTTTAGGGAATGCGGCAACTGTCCCGAGATGGTGGTGGTCCCTGCGGGCTCGTTCATAATGGGCTCGCCGGAGACCGAAATTGGTCGCGGGGGCAATGAGGGTCCCCAGCATAAAGTCATATTCGCATATCGATTCGCAGTTGGCCGCTTTTCAGTGACCTTTGACGAGTGGGACGCGTGTGTCGCCGACGGGGGCTGCAACGGCTATTCGCCCCCGAATCAAGGGTGGGGCCGCGGCCGGAGGCCCGTGATTAACGTATCTTGGAATGACGTCAAAACCTATTTGGCCTGGCTGGCACAAAAGACTGCAAAGAGCTACCGGCTGCCGAGCGAGGCCGAGCGCGAATACGTGACCCGAGCCGGAACGACGACGCCGTTCTGGTGGGGATCGTCGATTTCGACCACCCAACCCAATTACAAAGGCTCCGAAATCTACGCCGACGACGGTGTGCGGGGAGAATTTCGGGACCAATCGCTGCCGGTCGATTCGTTTGATCCCAATCCCTGGGGCCTCTATCAAGTGCATGGCAATGTGTCGGAGTGGACGGAAGATTGTAGGCACGACAATTACATCGACGCTCCAACTGATGGCAGTGCCTGGATTGCTCCCAATTGCAATCAACATGTTCGGCGCGGCGGCTCCATAGGCAGTCCGCCAAGTGTCTTGCGCTCCGCCTCCCGGCTCTTTAGCCGGCCCACGGACGCGTACCCCTTCCTCGGCTTTCGAGTTGCGAGGACGCTTACCCCTTAAAAGGGCCGGCCTCCTCCCGAATTTATCGCTGCCCAATCCGCACAGGGAGCGGGATCGTAGCGGGTCATACTGGCGGCTTGGAAGTGGTCAGGGGCGGCGCTCGGGCAATGTCCGCTTTGGGTCATTAACGGACATTCGGTGATGTCCGAGCGATGTCCGCTTTACCCCCAAAAGCGGACATTGGAACTCAACCGTGAAATGTCTGCCTTGTGCCAAAAGCAGACATATGCAGTGCAGCAAATTTGACCGCTCGATCCCTTCGTCGGGAGTAGAAGAATCCAATCGACAATCGGCGGGCTGCTGAGCCTCGTAGATCGCGACGAAGTTGGAACTGACAGAGTTCAGAGTTACTGGGCAAGTCCTACAATGGACTCTGCCTCCCGGTGCATCCGTTGCTATAGACACATTGCCGCATTCTTTTCACTGGCGAAGTTAGCCGGACGCGGTTCCGCATTTGAGTTTATCGTAAGACACCCATCGGGACGATTTAGTTCTTTAGCGCAATGCAATCCATGTCGCTTCGCCTAAGCTGCTGGCAGGCGGCATCAGCGGTTTCTTTGTTGAACCCGGTGAAGCGGGCACGATATAGGACCTTGTCACCCTTTTGAACACGTTCGGTGAGCGGGTGGGCCGTCGCAAGCTCCTTGCGCATCTTGAGTTGCGCCATGCCCAGATGCTGCTTCGCTTCGTCCTCGTGGTCGAAGGCGCCGATCTGGATGAGCCATTCATCGTGTGCGTGGGCCTTTACCGGGGCACTTACAGCCACCTTGGTCAGTTCAAGCCCCGCCCCCGCTAACTTAACCGCTTCAATTTTCTTCGATTCAAGTTTGGCGAGTGGAGTTTGGGCAATCGGTACCGGCTCAGCGGACGCAACAACGTTGCCCGACTGATCCGCAGGCGGTGCTGACGGTACCCAACGCGTCGCCACCTGTGCACTTGGTTGCGGGGTCGGAGCGGCGACGGGGACCAGCTCTGGCATTGGCGCGAGCGATGCCGACTGCGCGGGTCTCGTGTGGATGGAAATGGTCTTCACCATTCGCGGCTGATTCGAGCTGGTGGTATTCCCACCGCGCGACAATGGCAAAGTGCTCTTCTCCATCATCGTGGTCGCGCGCGCGGACATCGCCACATCGGCAGGCGGCGGTGATGGTAGCCAACGAGCCGCCACCTGCGCACTCGGTTGCGGGGCATTAGCGGCGACAGGAGCGAGCAGCGGCATCGGTGCTAGCGGTGCCGACTGCACCGGCGTCATTGTTAAGGTAGTAGTCGTCATCGGCGTCGGCTGAATCGGATCGATGGAGTTCCCCTGCAATGCCACGGGCGCGTCGGCTAACGCTGGCCGGGGCTCGTCGCGCCGATTGCTCTTTGCAATAGCCGGCGCCGCGCGTTTGAGCGTAGGTTCCTTGATCTGAGCGCTGATCAGTTCGCGCATATGAGCGTCCCGTTGGAGCGACGAGCGACCGCCCATCACGACGGCAACGATGTAGCGTCCACCGCGATGCAGCGAAGTCACAAGATTGAAGCCTGAGGCCCGGGTAAATCCGGTTTTGATGCCGTCGACACCCTCGATAGAGCCGAGCAGCTGGTTGTGATTACGCAGCGTTTCGCCACGATAGACGAAGGATTCAGTCGAGAAATACTTATAGTAGCGCGGAAATCGTTTCTGGATGAGGCGCCCTAACAGCGCTTGGTCTCGAGCAGTTGTGATCTGGGCGTCATCCGGCAGCCCCGACGCGTTGGTGTAAGTCGTGCGTGTCATGCCAAGGTCACGCGCTTTTTGCGTCATCAGCTTAGCGAAGCGACTCTCGTCGCCGCCGAGATTCTCCGCAACGGCCACGGCGGCGTCATTCGCTGATTTCGTGACAATGGCCTTGATGGCATCCTCCACTGCGATGGTCTGTCCAGGCTTGAGTCCGAGCTTGGTCGGCGCCTGTGCGGAGGCGTCCTCGGAGACCTTCAGCTGGCTGTCGAGCCTGATCTTGCCGGCTTCGAGACGCTCAAACAGCAGGTAGAGCGTCATGATCTTGGTCAGCGAAGCCGGATGGCGTAGCGCATCAGGATTCGAAGCCTGCAGTACAGCGCCACTGTAGCCGTCAACGACGATCGAGGCAGTTGGCGGCGAATAGTTTTCGGCGTGGGCCGCATCGCTGGTGATTGCAAGAGCCGCGGCAATCGGTGTGAGACCAAGCAAACAGCAACGAATCCCTCGGCGGGCTCTGGAACTCCCCCATGCCATCGCGCACCCCGGCGGCTCCCCATCCCATTGAGGCTAACCGGGACGGGTGTTCTCCTGAAGGGATTTCAGTCGACCGAAATGGCTTTTTTCAAGGCACTATACAGCCCGGCGTGCGCCGGCGGCGCCAGGCCAAAATCGGAAATCAAACCGACCGCCTCGCTCATTCCCCCGGTAAACGGCCCGCCGAACTCGCTGGTCGGTTCGAGACGCGAACAGCGCCGATGGTAACGTTTGGAGCGGGTGACACTGGTGCGGTCGTCGACCTGGCGTCCGGATGAATCAAGCCGGCGGCGATCATGGCGCGGCCGTCCCGGGTCGGATTGCTCATTTCTTTGACATTCTCGCTGACAAGCTCGTTGGCGGCTTCCGGATGCCCGGTATTGATCTTGCGCATATTGCTCACGAAGACTTTCGGATAAATCCAGCTTGAGGACGGTACCCTAAGACCCATGAAGTTCGCGATGTCAGCGACGAAGGCGTTGCAGTTGTATAGCTCCACGCTCCAGGTCGTCGATTTCGCCTGCAGCTGGCGGATGTAAGCGACGGTTCTGTCGTATTGCTCCTTGCTCACCAGAACGCGATAGCGCGAAGTGATGTATCTGTCCTCGAGGTCGCCGTCGGTCCAGCCGGTATCGGAGGGGACCGGAACATAATGCCCCATGAGCCACATCTGCGGGTCATCGCCCTTTGGCGAAAGCCCGGCGACGTTACTCTTGCGGGGTGGCTCGCCGACACGGCCGAAGACCACAAACGTGTGGCCATAGTCCCAGGCTTGGCGGGAGCGGAACTCGAAGTAGTACTGCCCGGATCCGCTCGTGGCGCTCGCGCTCC
>Ga0126372_10000958_pt1 | contig 11126 bp, 9 predicted proteins | sample PanSoiMetaPlot_6_FD_92762 | JGI IMG/M metagenome (GOLD analysis project Ga0126372, IMG submission 92762) | Tropical forest soil microbial communities from Panama - MetaG Plot_6 | ecosystem: Environmental > Terrestrial > Soil > Tropical forest > Bulk soil | place: Panama | collected 2016-02-17
TGAATCAGTACTTCTACGTCGAGGGATACCCGGGCGACAAGCCTTACGGAACGATGTGGTGGGACGGCGACTACACCTACTCACAGACCGCCAACAAGCTCTGGTACTGGATCGACACCGCGCCCGGCGAGAGCGGATCACCCGTGTACCACTACAACTCCGTCACCCCCGGCCTGTGCGGCGGCTGGTGCGTGACCGCCATCCACACCAACGGCGTGAGCGGTAGCAACCCGGCGAACAGCGGCACCCGGTTCCGTCCGGAGGTCATGTCCTTCATCAACTACTGGATCTCACAGCCGTAAGGTTTCGCGCACCCTTTCGGCACCCACGCGGGCGTCCCACGTTGCCTAAAGACACATCGTGGGACGCCCGCGTGACGCACCGTCGCAACACCCGATGCGGTCGGCGTCAGCGGAGCTGACAGACTCCGCTTGTGGACAGTTCTGGGCCGACGTGGATCGTGATGATTCGGGACGTGTCGCACGCGGTACGCGTCGCAGGTCAACCTCAGTTGGTCGCGAGCCTCGTCTTGGACGCGGACACGGGTCTCACGCGAGGGATCTCGGTGACACCCACCGTCCAGGAGGCCTGCGCCGAAGCGATGCACAAAGCGTTGACGACGCCGGCCGGGCCGTTACCCGCGCAGGCGCCGGCCCGTGTGCGCTGCACCGACGGCGAGATCGCCACCGTGGTCACGGAACTGATCCGGCTACGCGCCGACGCGGCCCTGCCCACCATGGCCGAGGGCCCGCCCGTGAGCGAGGCCGAGGACATCTTCGACTCCTTCATCGGGCACTTGGCCGGGCGTCGGCAGCCCTCCGAGTTCCCCACCTCGCCGGACTGGCAAGCCCTCATGACCCAGGCCGGCGACTACTGCCAGGCCAGGCCGTGGCTGCGGTTCAACGACATGAACTTCATCGACCTGACCGTCAACATCGACGATGCGGCCGCCCGGTACGTCGCCGTGATCATCGGACAGCAGGGCATTCAGCGAGGACTCGTTCTCTACCCCGACGACGCGCTCCCCGACGGGCCACCCGACCCGCGCAGCGACGAGCCGGTGCCGATGCCGGCCGGAACGCTGCTGCTGTGGCTCGATCCACCCAACGACGTGCCGCCGGAGTATGCCGCGAAGGCCACCCGCTACGGCTGGCCGAACCACCTCGACCTGCTCCCGGTGTGCCTGATCGGCGGACCGGCCGGGCTGGCCGACCTCGACCGCCGCAGTGCCCGCCACCTAAGCCTGGCCATCGCCGCGGTGCTGGCCTACGACCGGCGCCGGCAGGCTCCCGGCAACGGCACCACCAGGACGACCGGCGAACTGGAATTCCCCGGCGACCGACGAGGAACATATTCGATCGGCTGATCACACCGCGCCCGCGGCCGGTGCAGCCGTGCTCAAGTTCCTTCCCGGCACCGTCGCCTGCGACCGTGGCAGCGGTCATGGTGACGTCTGGTTCGGCCTGGACTCGCCGCCGGTCGACGAAGCGGCGCCGCCGGATCCGCTAAAACTCATTTTCCCTTTCGCGGTGAATGTGATTTATTATCGGGTCGCCAGACCATATTTAGAGCGAAACCTCGCCCACGTGCCGGCGCCAACCGGCACTCCCGTGGCACGTCGACAGTCACCGAAGGCCCGATGCCACCGCCCTTAACAGGTTGATCAATGCTGTGACCTGCTACGACCGTCGATGATCTGGCGCGTGGGACCGCCATGCGGAAGACCCATTTGGTCGAAGGCCAGCCCGCCGCCTGGGTGACCAATGCCGGTGGCGGCGCGCGAACCGCGCCGAGGAGTAACGAGCGGAACCATCGCACCGACTGTAGGAGTGCAGGTCACGTCGGCCGGGGGGCCACGCCGACACGAACAGCGTCCTCGACTGTTCGTGTCGACAGGTCAGCCGATAGCATGAAAGGACCAAATCGTGTCAAGCGAACCTTCATCGAGTTCAAAACGTCAAGTACGCATCGTGAGTATTTACGCGACCCGCTGGCGGGATGCCGGTAAGGGCCCGTCCACCGAGCAGCTCGACTTCGACCTGGGCGCCCTGACCCATTACTATGAATTCTACAAGGACCGGCTGCCGCGGCTGCTTTTGCGATCGACTATCGACGCTCGCGAATTGCGGTTCGCAACACCGCTCCCCGACGGCGAACTCTCTGCCGCCGAGGTTCGACTGTTTGCCCTGCCAACCAACCAGATCGTGTGCGCGGCGACACTCAATATCGATACCGACCCGTTCGCCGTCAAGGACTTGAAAACCGGCATCGCCGGAGTGCTGGAACACTGCATCCAGGGCGACCTACTGGTGAAAGATCAGCCGCTGTCCGACTACGTCGACAGCCTGGCCAACGCGGCCCGCGCCGAGGAACTACCGAACGAGGAGCCAGGACTGCCACCAGAACGTCACCTGCTGGTTTTCATTCCACGCCTACGCAAGGACGAGGAGCCACCGGGAACTCCCGTGATCGAGGAGATTGTTTACCGCGACACCCCGCCCTACCGCGAGGAGTTCATCCAGTTACAACTGCCCGACCAACTGAACCAGGCGAGGCGGACGCTGGGAGCGGTTACCCCGTACGCCAGCCTGCTCTACGGCCACGAGAAGTTCGTAGAGGACAGCGTCTTCGTCTCGACCGTTCAGGCACTGGGCACGGCGTCGCGATTCCGTCAAATCTGGCGCACGGCGTACCGGGAGGTGAAAGAATTCCGCTTGAAGTACCAACGCGAAGGCGTCGGCGAACAGACTCGCGACGAGCTGGAGAAGCTGGCCGACAACCTCGGAAACCTGGAGTTCGACCTCACGTTCAGCGTCGAGTTCCCACTCATCCGCATTGAAAGCTTCCACTCGGCATTGTTCGAAGCCCTCGACCTTCGTACACAAACCCAGATACTGAGCCAGATGTTCGCTCAGCTGTCTGAAAGCCTTCGCTCGGAAATCACCGCTATCGAGATCCGCGAACGCCGCCGGGACCTGCACCGGCAGAAATGGAACACCGCGGCGGCCAGCATCATCAGCCTGGTCGGCGTACCAGTCGGTTTCATTGTGGCGTTCTTCGGAGTGAATGCCACACAGGTCGACGGCAGCTCGATTTTCAACCTGGACCGCTACCTGTGGGTGTACGTGTTCGCGGTGCTCCTCGCCCTCGTTCCCGCCGTCCTCATCTTCTATCCCTATGTGCGCCGGAGCCAGGAAAGGGCCGTCACGAGTAAGCCAAGCATCCCGATATGAGACGCGATCCCGCCAGCTGGGATCGAAACCGTACCGTCACGGCGTTGCCCTCAGGTTCCCGTGCCGGTTCGGCGGCGACCACACGTTACGCGGCGTCATGACGGCCCCCTTCGACGCGTTGCCTTAACAGCCGTGACGCGCTGGGCGGCACCACCTGTCGCCACTTATGATTGACTCGTAGCGTGCGGCCGCGCACTAGACAGGAGCGTTGGTGTACCAGAGCTTCTACGCCACTATCGCCCAGGTCATGCCCGTGCTGCTGTTGGCGTTGATGTGGGATTCAGGCTATCTGCAACGGCTCACCACGCAGGCCCGCCCGCCACGCAAAATCGACCCGAACGGTGTGCGGTGGTGGACAAAGCCACGGGTCCGCGTTTACGCGTTGACCGTGACGACAGTGATGATCACGACAACCGGCACGGCGGTGGCCGTACTGGCCGGGTTGTTACCCGACAGCCGGCCGCTGCGCGCGGTGCTTACGGCCGCGCTCGTGTTGGCCATGGCCACGCTGCTCACGCGGATCAGCGTCGACATACTCACTGCCACCGCGAACACGGTCGAAGGGAGAGAGGTGGCACCCTCGCCCGGCGGCACAACCGTCCACCCGATCGGTGAATCGGACTCCGATAGTATTATCTGAACAATTGCCCTCCGCGACGTGACGGAAACGTACGGTGGCCACCTCCACCGACCGCCTCAAAATCGGTGCTGGGACTTCTAGCTGGCCACAAAGATGCAGAATGGATGCCCGGCCGGATCGGCGTACACCCGCAGCGGTTCCACCGGATCGTCGGAGCGGTCGAACAACAGCCGAGCACCAAGAGCACGTGCCCGCTCGTCTTGGACATCGAACTGTTCGGCCGTTCGCACCTTGAGGTCCAGATGCAACTGCTGTGGCCGCGGACCCTCCGGCCACGTCGCCTCCGGCAGTTCCGACACCAGTTGGAACGCCAGCCGGCTATGACCGGCGGCATCCCTCAGCACCAACCAGTCCTCACCCGGGCTCGCTTCTTCGTCCCCTGGACGGTACCGAAAGCCCAGCAGCTGACGGTAGAACTCCGCCAGCCCACGCACGTTCGTGGTATCCAAGACCACCTGAAGAAGTTCCGGGAACCCGCGCTCCGCCTCCAAGGCCACCTCCTGGACGGAGTATAAGACCGAAAGCGTGGGCAGCGCAGCTCAAGCTCAGCCCAACCCGAAATGGATCAATTTCTCGACCTAAACCCTCGACGACGTCCCCGCCCTCACTCCGCCGCTTACACAGTGCCCAAGTGACCTTACACACAGTCAATCGCATCCCCCAATCCGCGATCACCGCTGACAACTCGCCCTGGCGGGATCGGTTGACGCGGTTCACGGCACGGGATGTGGGCTTGCCCAAAGATTCCTGACCACCGAAACCGGCCGCTAACTCACCGTTCGGCCATGCACACCGAGCGTCCCGGCCATGCGGTGCGCGTTCGCGGACACGAACAGATTGGCCGCGAGCTCCTCGCACCAACGCGAGTGACGGCGCCGGTGGCAGCCGCGACGGCCGTTGCTAGGCTGGCGAAAATCGCTCCACAGCGGAGCGGTAAAGGGTTAGTTTGCGCTTGTCGGGGTCCTCAAGGTCTGTTGTGCCGTTGTCTCAGGGATGAGATGGGCTGTCGACGCCGTCAGGGGCGCAGGGACGGGGAAGGAACGCAGGAAGGAGTGCGCTGGTGACCAGTGAGGCAACCGCCACCGTGGAGACGGCTCTGGCCGCGCGGGCGGTCGACGTGACCAAGGTCTACGGCAAGGGCGAGACCGCCGTGCGCGCCGTGGACGGGATCAGCGTGGGTTTCGCAAGCCAGCACCTGACGGCGGTGATGGGGCCAAGTGGCTCCGGCAAGTCCACGCTGCTGCACTGCCTGGCCGGACTGGACCGGATCACCAGCGGGGAGATCTGGATCGGCGACATCGCGCTCAGCGGGCTGTCCGAGCGCCAGCTCACGTTGCTGCGGCGAAAGCACATCGGGTTCGTGTTCCAGGCGTACAACCTGCTGCCGACGCTGACGGCCGCGGAGAACATCGATTTGCCGCTGTCGATCGCCGGGCGCAAGCCCGATCAGGCGTGGTACGACAGGGTGATCGACGCGGTGGGGCTACGGGCGCGGCTGCGCCACCGGCCGGCCGAGATGTCCGGTGGTGAGCAGCAACGGGTCGCGGGGGCCCGTGCGCTGGTCGGGAAGCCGACGGTGATCTTCGCCGACGAGCCGACGGGGAACCTGGACTCCAGGTCGAGCGCCGAGCTGCTGGGCTTCATGCGGCGATCGGTGGACGAGTTCGGGCAGACGATCGTGATGGTCACCCACGACCCGAACGCCGCCGCCTTCGCCGACCGCGTGATCTTCCTGGCCGACGGGCGGATCGTGGACGAGATGATCGAGCCCACCGCGGAGCGGGTGCTCGACAGGATGAAGAGCGTGGGGGCCTGACCCGTCATGTGGAAGGTCGTTATCCGGGGCCTGCTCTCGCACAAGCTTCGGCTGTCGCTCACGGCGCTGTCCATCGTCCTGGGCGTCGGCTTCGTGGTCGGCACCTACGTGCTGACCGACACCATCGAACGCACCTTCTCGGACCTGTTCACCCAGACCACCAAGGGCATCGACGTCGCGGTCCGCACCAAGGCGACCTTCAACAACCAGGGCAACGAGCAGCGCGCCCCACTACCGGCGACCGTGCTTGACAAAGTCAAGGACGTGCCGGGGGTACAGGTCGCCGAGGGCACGGTAACGACGAACGGACACGCCCAGTTCGTCGCCAAGGACGGCAAGCCGATTACCACGGGCGGCGCGCCGACCCTAGGCGTGTCAGTGCACAAGTCGCCGCAACTACAGGTCGTCACGATCCGTCAGGGAAAGCTACCCGACGGTTCGGACGAGGTGGCGATGGACGCTCACACCGCCGAGGCGCACGGGTTCGTGGTCGGCGATCGGGTGAAGATCCTGCTCCAGGGACCGCCGCAGGAGTTCAGGATCACCGGCATCGTCGGCCTCGGCTCGGCGGACAACGTGGCCGGCGCCACCCTCGCCGCTTTCGATCAGGAGACCGCGCAGACGGTGCTCAACCGCAAGGACTCCTACGACCAACTCGACACGGTAGCGGCGCCGGGCGTCACCCCGGAGCAGCTCCGGGACCGGGTTGCCGCCGCGGTCGGGCCCGACTACCAGACGCTCACCGGCAAGGAACTCGCCGAAGAAACCGCCAAGGCCGTCGGGCAGTTCACCAAGTTCATCAACTACGCGCTGCTGGTGTTCGCGTTCGTGGCGCTGTTCGTCGGCTCGTTCATCATCGTGAACACGTTCTCGATCATCCTGGCCCAGCGCACCCGTGAGCTGGCCATGCTGCGCTGCGTCGGGGCGTCGCGCCGTCAGGTACTCGGCTCGGTGCTTGGCGAGGCCCTGATCATCGGGCTGGTCGCGGCCATTATCGGGCTCGGCGTGGGCCTGCTGATCGCCGTGGGGCTGCGCGCCGCGTTCTCGCTGTTCGGCGCCGACCTCCCGACGACAACAATGGTGGTCAAGCCGCGCACGATCATTGTCGGGCTGGTCGTCGGCGTCGTGGTAACCCTGCTCGCCTCGTTTATGCCTGCGTTGAGGGCGGTCCGCGTGCCGCCCGTCTCCGCGCTGCAAGAACGGACCGTGACGGTCAGGTCGCAAGCCGGCTGGTTGCGCACCTCGATCGGCGCGCTTGCCACGGCCGCCGGCGTCGGGCTACTGCTGCTCGGCCTGTTCGCCCACATAAACAGCCGCGTGCTCTACGTCGGCGTGGGCGCCGCCGTGATCCTCCTCGGGGTTGGCATTTTGAGCCCGCTGATGGCCAGGCCGATAGCCCGGCTGCTGGGCTGGCCGCTGGCCCGATGGGCGGGCGAGCCCGGACGGATCGCCCGGGACAACGCGATGCGCAGCCCGCGCCGGACCGCGTCGACGGCAGCCGCCCTCATGATCGGGCTAACCCTGATAAGCACGGTGACGATCTTCGCCGCGTCGATCAAGGCGTCGGTGACGAAAACACTCGACGAGTCGGTCGCGGCCGACTACATCCTGACCCCGTCCAGCAACACCTCCCAGGGCTTCAGCCCCGAGGTCGCGACCAGGCTCGCCAACCAGGACAAAATCGCCTCCGCCACCGGCATAAGGCTGGGTATAGCCAAGATCAACGGCGTTGACCAGCAGCTATTCGGGGTTGACCCGAACGCCTACGACGACACCGTCCGCAGCGTCATCGCCGCCGGCCGGCTCACCGACCTGGCCAGCGGTGGCATCGCCGTCCGCGAAAACGTGGCCGACCAGCACCGCTGGCACGTCGGCGACGCCGTAACGCTCGACTTCCCGGTCGGCGGCGCGGTGAAGGTGCCGATCAAAGCGATCTACAAGGACAACCAGCTCAACGGCCCGATCCTGCTCGCACTGGCCGACTACCAACGCCATTACGCCGACCAGCTCGACGTCATCGCGCTGGTCAAGGCGAAGTCCGGGGTGTCGGCAGCCGACTCACGGGCCGCGGTCGAGCGCGTGGTCGCCGACTTCCCCAACGTCCAGATCAAGGACCAGGCCCAGTACAAGGAAGAGCAGTTCACCCAGATCAACCGGACCCTCATATTCTTCTACCTGCTGCTGGCCCTGTCTGTGATCATTGCGTTCATTGGCATCGTCAACACGCTGGCGTTGTCGGTCATGGAACGGATCCGTGAACTCGGCCTGCTGCGGGCGCTCGGCATGACCAAGTCCCAGGTGCAGGCGATGATCCGCTGGGAAGCCGTGATCATCGCCGTGCTGGGGGCGCTGCTCGGCCTGGTGGTCGGCACGTTCTTCGGCTGGACGCTGGTCCGCGCCCTGCACGGCGTGGGCATCACGACCTTCAGCCTGCCGGTCGGCTCCCTGCTCGTGTTCGTGGTCTTGGCCGCGATCGCCGGCGTCCTGGCCGCCATCTTCCCGGGCATCCGAGCCGCGCACATCGACATCCTGCGCGCAATCACCACCGAATGAGCCAGAGGGCCGCCCGCCCCACAACGCCCGGGCGGCCCTCCCCGTGCGTGTGGCGCGTTCCGCCGGGCGTGTGGCGCGTTCCGCCCTCGCGTGTGGCGCGTTCCGCCCCCGCGTGTGGCGCGTTTCACCCCCGCGTGTGGCGCGTTTCACCCCCGCGTGTGGCGCGTTCCGCCGAGCGTGTAGCGCGTTCCGCCCCGGCGTGTGGCTGGTGGCGTGTTATGGATCGGACGGTAACAGCGGCGTGAGTAGGTGCTGGGTTGTCATGCCGACGGTGCTCGCGGAAACCGCGACAATCTCGTCAAACAGCGGGTTCCCACGCAGTTCCCACAGGACCTGGGCCTGTACCCAGGCGGCTTGCCTGGCTCGACCGATACTAAAGCTGCCGATGAGGTGCAGCAGTGGTTCGAGCGGCTGGGCGAACCGGCGCTTCAAGTCGCCGAGCAATGATTGGCGGAGCCCCGGCTCGACCTCGACGAGCACATCGTTAATTCTAAAATAGTCGGCCCGGATTGAGCCGGCGAGTGGATGCGTATGTTCTGCGGCACAGATCTCGACCACCGCCAGTTCAAGATCGTGGTCTATGTGCGCGTTCATGCCGGCTACCGCAAACTGCGCGGCATGTACCCGCCGGTCAGAGCGTCGGGCGAACAGCGGCCGCCACGCTGCGTCGACCGGCTGACCCGCGGCGTCGGCGTCTATGGCAGCGAAGTAGAAGTTGGCGAAGGCGATGTCGAAGCGCTCCACGAAGCCCTCGTCGGTAAAGAACCCGGTGCCGAGCCTGTCCCGGACGGCTTCGGTCGTGAGCTGATACACCGCGTTGAAGAACCCGACCCCGTCTCCCGGACCGGTCGAGTCCGCGATCGACTGCATGCGATCAATGACGTCGTCAATAGTGTCGATCACTTCGATCACCGACCCAGGCTCGCCGAATACTCCGGACCATGCTCTCGCATGCGGCGGTTGTCGGCATCATCCTCCAGGCGCGGCTACGGGTGTTGAACTCACCGCACGACCAGAGTGCCGGAAGCGATAATGTGGCGGGTGATGCTCACCGTTGGCGTGGACCTTGCCGCCGAGCCCGCCGGCACCGCAATCGCCTCGATCGAGTGGTCGGCGGCCGGCGCGCTCGTGCGTGACCTGATGTGCCCGGCGGCCGACGATGCGGTGGTCGCCGCGATCCGGCCGGCGGACAAAGCCGGCATCGACTGCCCGCTGGGCTGGCCCGCCGAATTCGTGGCATTTGTCCGGGCACACCAAACCGGCAACGTGGTCGTGCCGAACGGGATCGCCGGCCGGGATTGGCGGCGACGCCTGGCCTACCGGCACACCGACCTGGCCGTCCACGAGATGACCGGGCTGATGCCATTGAGCGTCTCCGCGGACCGGATCGGCCACACCGCCATGCGCTGTGCGGCCCTACTCGCCCAGCTCGCACCACCCGGGCGGCCCATCGACCGCCGCGGCGCCGGAACCGTGGTCGAGGTCTACCCCGCCGCCACGCTCAAGACCTGGAACCTGCCGCACCGCGGCTACAAGCGCCCGCCCAATCGCATTGCCCTGTCCAAGCTCGTCGACGCCCTGCTGCGAGCCGCGCCCTGGCTGTCCCTCGGGCCGTACGAGCTCGTCTGCCGAAATTCGGACCACGCACTCGACGCCGTCATCGCCGCCCTTACCGCCCGTGCGGCCCGCCTCGGTCTGGTCACCCAACCGGATCAACACCAATCAAATTATGCGTCCGTCGAGGGATGGATAGCGGTACCAACGGCACCACTTCACCTACTCCATGAGTGGGACGCCAACCCGGCCGGGCTCTGAGAGCATGGTGAAGTGGACCAAGAGACGGCCGGTCGAGCAGCGTCGGCCACTGGGCGGTCACCTCGGATGACAACGAGCCATGGCCAAGGTGGTACCGACCTCACGGTGCGATCACGGCCGCGCCTTCGCCTTGCTCACTTCGCCGTGGCGGCAGACCATGGTGGTAGGGCTCCGCGCGCCCCGTCGAGATCGTTCAGGAGGGCCGCCGAAATGGATGATTGGCTCATCTGGTTGGTAATCGCCGTGGTCCTTGGCATTGCGGAGATCTTCACCTTGACGGCGGCGCTGGGCATACTCGGCGGTGCCGCCCTGATCACCGCCGGAGTCGCCGTGATCGGGCTCCCGGTGGCCCTGCAGCTGCTGGTGTTCGCCCTCGCCTGCGTGGGCGGCGTGCTGCTCGTCATGCCCGTTGCCCGGCGGCACATGCTCCGGCCCCAGCTCGAACGGTTCGGCGTGGACGCGCTGATCGGCAAGCCCGCGGAGGTCCTCCGGGAGGTTTCCGCGGATGACGGTCGGGTTCGCATCGGCGGCGAGGAGTGGACGGCACGGGCCTACGACCCGGCCGTGGTGATTCCCGCAGGTGCCACCGTCAACGTCATGCAGATCAGCGGCTCTACCGCCATCGTCTATCCACGGGAGTGACCAAGAATGGAAATCTCAGGCCTGCTGATCGCGGGACTGTTCGCGATATTTATTATTTTCACCGTGCTCCGCACCGTGCGCATCGTGCCGCAGGCACGCGCCCGCAACGTGGAGCGGCTCGGCCGTTACAATCGTACGCTGCAACCCGGGCTCAACTTCGTTATTCCATATATTGACCGGGTTTACCCGAAAATCGACCTGCGCGAGCAGGTCGTCTCCTTCCGCCCGCAACCGGTGATCACCGAGGACAACCTCGTCGTAGAGATCGACACCGTGCTGTACTTCCAGGTCACGGATCCGCGGGCGGCCGCCTACGAGATCGCCAGCTACCTGCAGGCCGTCGAGCAGCTCACGGTCACCACTCTGCGCAATGTCGTCGGCTCCATGGATCTGGAGCGCACGCTCACCTCGCGCGACACCATCAACA
>Ga0126372_10000960_pt1 | contig 11120 bp, 12 predicted proteins | sample PanSoiMetaPlot_6_FD_92762 | JGI IMG/M metagenome (GOLD analysis project Ga0126372, IMG submission 92762) | Tropical forest soil microbial communities from Panama - MetaG Plot_6 | ecosystem: Environmental > Terrestrial > Soil > Tropical forest > Bulk soil | place: Panama | collected 2016-02-17
AGCGCAAAGAGGGACAGACGGAAGTCAAAGTTTCAGCATGACCAATAAACAGAAGACCGTCGGGAGCCAGGTGCTTGGTCAAGCGGTCCAAAACACGCCTTCTGCTCTCCAAGTCGAAGTAGATGAGGACATTGCGGCAGAAGATCAGATCGAACTGGCCGAGCCAAGCGGGATAATTAGTGTCGTTCAAATTCAATCGTGCAAAGCGGATCATTTGTATCGATGGCGCGGCTTTAAGCTTTCCCCGGAATTCGCCAACTCCTTTCAAGGTGTACTTCCGCACGTACTGTTTGGGAATTTCGCGGGCTTTGTCCGCACTCCAGATTCCTTGTTCCGCTGTGGCCACGGCTCGGCGGGACAAGTCGGTGGCCACGATCTCCACCGCCCATCTGTGAACGGGTGGGAAATGATCAAGGAGGATCATCGCCAAAGAATAGGGCTCCTGGCCAGTGGAACAACCGGCGCTCCAAACCCGAATGACGCGATCCCTTTTCCTGGCATTTGAAGCTGCCTGCCAGGTGGGAAACACACGCTCTGCCAGGAATTGGAAGTGAATGGGCTCGCGAAAAAAGTGGGTTTCGTTCGTGGTGATCACGTCGAGCATCACCATTCGTTCTTCGAGGTCCGAATGGACCCGCTCGTAGTAATCCGAAAAGCGGTTGAGGTCGAGCACACGAAGACGTTTGGAGAGGCGTGCGGTTAAGAGGCCGACCTTGGCGTCTGAGAGCCAGATACCTGACTCTTGATAAATGAACTGCTGAAAAAGAAGAAACTCCTTCGCTGAAATTGCGCGCGGGGCAACGTCGAGTGCCTGGCGGCGAGTTTCAGCGGTGCTTGGCAGGCCGGAGGATTGCTGCTCAACGGGTCTCCCAGTCCCTCTCGTGCGGATGGCCTTTTTTAAAGTGGGGATTTGTACCCTCATCGGAGATACTTCTTCAGGACGGCCAGAAGTTTTTCTTCGTTAACGGGCTTGAGCATGTATTCCGTGCAGCCATTGTCGAATCCGGTCTGCACCGCTGATTTTTCGCCGCGCATGGTGAGCAGGATGATGGGAGTGTTCTTGGTAGCTTCGTTTTTTCGCAAGGCGCGGCAGGCCTCGATGCCGCTCATCCGGGGCATCTCCACATCCATCAGGATAAGGTCGGGCTTCAAAGCAAGTGCTTTTTCCACGCCCTCCTTGCCATCGCAGGCGCTGACAACTTCGTAGCCGTTTTGACTTCCCAGGAGTGCCCGACTCTTCATCCGTGATGTAGCTGAGTCATCCACAAGCAGAATCGTTTTCAGCATGATGTTCCTCTACTGTTCTCTCAGCCCTGTGCGGTGGTAGCACGAAGGCTGTTCTTCTCCATGGAGACTTCCTGGAGTCCCAGGACTTCGTCTGCGGAGAGCACCTTGTCGATATCGAGCAGCAGGGCGAATTTCTTTCCCAGTTGCGCCATGCCATGCAGATAGTCCACCTTGATTCGTGTGCCGAAGGCCGGCACCGGCTGGACTTCTCCGGCGGAAATGTCCATGACCTGGCTCACAGAGTCGGCGATTACGCCCATCATCGTGTACTGCGTCTCGAGGTGCCATTCGACGATGATGATGCAACTTGTTTTAGTGACGGGTCGTTCACCCAAACCAAATCTAACTGCAAGATCCACCACCGGAACCACATTCCCGCGCAGGTTGATCACGCCACGGATCCACTTGGGAGTTTTGGGTACGGCTGTCACGGTGTCGTAGCCGATGATCTCTTTCACCTGAAGAATACTGATGGCGTATTCCTCACCCGAAAGAATGAAGGTGAGATACTGCCTTTGCTCCGTTGCTTCTTTTAGCACCGAGGTCATGTGCAGTCTCCTCTAGAATCCCGCGCCCTGACCTTTGGCAAGATCCTCCCTCGTGGCAGGTTCGTGTGTGCCGAAAGGGGAGAGCGGCTGAGCCCAGGAACTGCCGTGCGGTTGCCAGGAACCACTCGTAGGACTGTGCTCGGTGGGCCGGCGTCTTGCGAAGGAAACCGACTCCGACGATGCGCTGGTGCGGAAGAAAGACATGAGTTGCATCAAGGCTTCCGACTGCGATGACAACTCCTCGGCGGTGCTGGACATTTCTTCCGCCGCCGAGGCGTTCCGCTGGGTCACCTGATCGACTTGCCCCATGGCTTTGTTCATCTGGTTAACGCCGGAAGCTTGTTCTCGCGAGGCCGAGGCCACTTCCTGCACCAGGTCCGCAGTCTTGCGGATGGCGGGGACCAATTCGTCAAGCAGTTTGCCCGAGCGCTCTGCCACCTGCACGCTCGCGGAGGCCAGAGTACCAATCTCCTTAGCGGATGTTTGGCTGCGTTCTGCCAGCTTCCGCACTTCGGAGGCCACTACCGCGAAACCCTTGCCGTGCTCTCCGGCGCGGGCGGCTTCTATGGCAGCATTCAAAGCTAACAGGTTCGTCTGATACGCAATTTCTTCGATGAAAGAAATTTTCTCCGCAATCGCTTTCATCGCTGTGACGGTCTCATTCACAACCCGGCCACTTGCTTCTGCATCGCCAGCGCCCTTGGCGGACATCTGTTCCATCAGCCGACTGTTCTCGGCATTCTGCGTAATAGAGGCGCTCATCTCCTCGAGGCTGCTGCTGGTTTCCTCTACAGAGGCGGCCTGCTCAGAGGTGCCTTGCGAAACGGTCTGCGCCCCGGCCGCCACTTGTGCTGCTGCTGAGGCTAAAGCACCGGCGGACGCCTTCACTTCACTCAGGGTGGAAGATAGCCGCACCGACATATCTTTCAGCGCCTGTAGCATCTGCCCGGTCTCGTCGGTGCCGTAGACTTCCACCTGTCCGGTCAGATTGCCTTGCGACAGTTCGTTCGCGACACGCACGGCCTCGAGCAGGGAACGAGTGACCATTCTTGCCACGTACCACGTAGCGACGATCATCGGCCCAAGACAAAGCAAGGAGACAACGAAGGTCAGCAAGATCGACCTGCGTTGCGAATCCTTCGTCTCCTCGAAGGCGCGCGTGATGCTGGCCTTGTCCCGAGCGGTGTTCGCCTGGAGCTTGTCATGAATCGCGTTGTACTTCGCCCTCATTGTTGCCAGCGACTGGCTCAGATCTTCGGTCACACTTCCGGAGATCATGCGCTCGGTACTCTGGCGAGCCTGTAGGTAATAGTCCCGCATTTCCGAGTCCAGTTGTTCGAGGTCACGCCGATCGAGTACGGGATTGTTTTGCTCCTTTTGCAAGCGCTGCAGGAACTTGTCCTTCAGCCCGTCCGTTTCCGCCAGTCCTTCGCTATTCTTGGCGGCAACGGCATCCTGCAAACCTCGCTGAATCCCGCTTAGGTCTTCCTCGAGATCCCTGCTCATTTCCACGGATGGGTAGTACCCGGATTCGACCAGCTGCATCTGATTGACACCGCGGGTTCCGAAGATCAAAGTGATCGCCAGCACGAAGCAGAATGCGAGCGCGGCCAACCCCGGACCGATCAGCATCTTGTGCTGAAACTTCAGTTTGCTGAACATGATTTTCTCCTCTGACGGGGTCTGCATTCAGTCGGTGATGTTAATAACCTTTACGCCTTCGGTATCCGTACCAGACGATACGTAAGCGATTCCGTTTGAGTTGGAGCGCACAAAATCAAGCGCGCTGCCCTCACCCTTCTCTGCTGGAGGAACCTCGCGGCCGGAGAACACCTGTTGCTGCCAGTAAGCTTCTACAGCGGAGGTCGGCTTACCGTGCACGTCACGAGAGAAGGAGTCACGCACACTGGAGCTTGCCGGCAAGTCCACGGGCGACGCGCCGTGTCCATCGTGGAACTTGTTGACTTTCTTGAGGAAGATTCGTGACAGTTCGTCGCGGCTGATGCTGCTCAGCGAGATGGAAGGGTTGACAACCACCTTGTAACCGCCTTTTCCCTGGGCCTGCACTTTGCCCAGTGGCAGGGCTGCGATCAGGACAACCGCACAAACCAGGTAGAGTTTCATTTTCATTGTTCTTGGTTTCATTGCAGTTCTCCCTTAAAACACAAATGCCACGCCGACTGTTCCGAGGTCCGTCGTCTTCGGGACGTCGTTCAGAGTTGTCAGATCAAGATCTCCACGCGGCACGGAAAGCAGGTTTCCGTTCACATGATGGTAGGAGCCTTTGATGACCGCCTTGGGTGTGATCCAGAAGTTCAAGCCGCCACCGATTTCGCGGTGAGACTTGTAACTGTCAGGGATGACAGCCGTGGTAACTAACCCCTGTCGCGCCCAGTCGTAGCGAAACACAGGTTGCCAGTGGCGGGCGATCTTGTATCCCGCTTCTACGTAAGCTCCACTGAAATGGATAAATCCGGGCTCGAAGGAGTGGCCGAATTCAGAGTGGAGCAACCATCGCTCCGTGTCATAGGCGACGAATGCGCCTACCGCATTTTGACGCCCCTTGTCGGGAGAGATGCCAGTATGACCGTTGATCCCGAAGCGGAAGCCGCTGTCAGGGCGGGCCAGGGTCAAACGGCCACCAAACGCTTGATGGATCTCCTCACTTTCAAGTTCGATCGACGCGGTCGATTGCCCTGCTTCGAAGGCATCGCTGATCCTTTCGGCCGGATTTAGCTCATCGTTCAGCATTCCGCCGCCGAAGAAGTCGTAGGTCATTTCCCACTTCCTGGTATTGAAGACCCGCCCGGCAACACCGACACCGCGGTAAAACTCGTCCCCGATAGCGTTCCCGCCGTAGATGCTTTGCGGGACATCATTGAAGGGATAGAGTGTCCCGATGCCGAGGTATTCGCTGTACAAGCCAAACGGATTCTTGGCCTGGCCAGCACGCAGCGTGAGCCTGTCGTTCAATTTCCAGTCGATGAACGCGAAATCGACGTCGGTCTCGGTCTGGTCGTCTGCGCTCTGAAATGAAATCTGAGTAGTGGCGTTCACCGTCGGCGTGATGCCCAGTGTCAGAATGAGGCCCGCATCAATGTTGTCGTAGCGCCCATGGTGCGTGGCGAGATTGTATTCATTGACGTTATTCGTCTTCCCGAAAGACCAAGTCCCGAAACCGCCAATTTTAAAAGGCCGAATCGACTGTTCTGGATTCTCATCCTGAACGGGTTGCGGGGCAGCGGACGGAAGAGCAGGCGCAGGAGTTGGCGCCGGACTTGCAGCCGAGCCCTCCGAGGAAGAAGTGGTCCCACTCTTCAGTTTGGCGATAAGCGCCTGTTGTTCTTCGACCAAGGTGCGCAGTTGCTGCATTTCCGATTTCAGTTCCGTTACTTCTGCTTCGCTTGCCATTCCGGAAGGCGCTGGAGATGCGCTTGCCGTTGGCATTGCGACTTCGGCTCTGGCCACGCTCACTGTCTTCTGATTTAGGTCTTTCTGGCTGTCCTGTGCAGCCATCGGGAGACTCGTATAGAGCATCACTCCCATAGCCACGCTGATTAGCAAACTTCTGGTCCCAAGCATCATTCTTCCCCCTGATAGGTTCTTTACTTGCATGCCTGCGTTTTTCGTTCATCCAACTGTCAGTAGTTCGTTCTTGCAGAATTCATGCAGCAGAGTGGCGATATCCAGAATCAGTGCCACTTTGCCATTGCCCAAGATTGACGAGCCGGCGGCCCATCTGAGCCCTTCAAAGAACTTTCCTAAGGGCTTGATCACGGTTTGCGTTTCCCCGTGCAGGGTGTCCACAACGAGTCCGGCACGCTGCGATTCATTGCGCACGACGATCACGCTCTGCCGCATCTCTTGTTGATCAGTAACTCCGAAGTGCTTTCCCAGATCGAGGTAAGGCAGAGGTTCGCCTCGGAGGTTGAGTACTCCTTCACCGTTGGAGGAGCGTTCTCCGGCCGGCAGATCGACGCACTCCACAACGTGGTCGAGCGGGATCACATATGTGTTTGCTCCAACCTCAACAGCAAAGCCTTCGATGATCGCGAGCGTAAGAGGAAAACGAAGATGCACGGTCGAGCCAATTCCCGGACGGCTTGAGATGCTGACGTTGCCGCGTAGCGCCTGGACATTCCGACGGACAACATCCATGCCAACGCCACGGCCTGAGAGGTTGCTCACTTGATCCGCAGTTGAGACTCCCGATTCGAAGACAAGCTGGTAGACGTCGGAGTCGCTCATGCCTGTCTCATCGACGATAACTCCGCGTTTTCTAGCTGACTCCAGAATTTTGTCGCGATCCAGGCCAGCACCATCGTCCTCGACCTCAACGCAGATGCCGCCCGACTGATGGGAAGCGCGTAGCGTGATGGTGGCCGCCGGCAGCTTGTCAGCTTTACGCCTGTGCTCCGGAAGTTCAATCCCATGATCGAGAGCATTGCGGATCATGTGAAGCAGCGGATCACGAAGGTGCTCTACGACCGAGGTGTCCACTTCCACTTCGTCGCCCTCAATTTCCAGGTTCACCGTTTTTCCGAGTTCCCTGGAAAGATCGCGCACCGTACGCTGGTATTGCCGGAACAGAGGTCCCACTGGAACCATGCGAACCTTCATCACCAGTTCCTGAAGCTCGGCCTGGAGCATCCCTTCCGTGTGATGCGCCTCCGCCAGTTCGTCAATGGAGAGTCCTTCCCTGCTTTCAAGCAGGCGGGTAGTTCTTCCGCGAGCGATTGCGATCTCTCCCGTCAGATCCAACAGACGATCGAGCTTCTCAATATCGACCCGCAGGGTACGAGCTGAGGATTGCGGGGAGGATGGCTTCTCTTCTTCCTCAGAGAGAGCCAGCAGTTCAACGGCAGCCGGAGCCGGTTTCGTCGGTTGAGTTTTGCTGCGCGCGGGCTTGGCCGCAACCTGCGCACGTATTTTCTGCAATAGCTTCTTTGAGCGCGGTGTGGCCGCGTCCTTTCCGGAGGCTGCCTTTTTCGTAAACTCACGTAAAACATCTTGGGAAGCGAGAAGGACGTCAGCGATGTCGGGAGAAAAACTAAATTGTCGATTACGGATCTTGTCCAGCAGATCCTCGAGAGCGTGGGCGAAGTCCTGTGCATACTTCAACTCGAAGATCGCAGCGTTGCCCTTGAACGTATGGACAACGCGGAACACGGTGTTTACCAGTTCCATGTCGTCCGGATGCGACTCCAGTTCGAGTAGCGCTGCCTCCATCTGGACGAGACCTTCCCCGGTCTCCGCTTCGAAGCTCTTTAGCAGCAGCTGGTTGTCAATTTCCATTGCCATGACTTACGTACTCCAACGTGACAGCGCCTGTGTCCGAAATCATCGAAACTTTGCGTCCGCGCTCACCAAGCAGATCCTTCTCCACAACCGGGATCGATGCTTCAGCCAAAATCGAGAGCGCGCTATCAACATTTCTCCGGCCGATCTGACCGAACTGATCACTTTGGAGGCCGCGCAAGGCGCTCAGCATGCTTGCGCCGCCATAGACTTTTGCGTGTACGTCCTTGCGATGGCTCCCCGACCCACGCATTTGTTCAAGCAAGGCAGGGATAGCGACGTCTCCATACCGGGGGCTGGCGTGTCCTGCTCCATGCCGAGGCAGCATGAAATGGGTTGCACCGGCGATGCGCAGCTTGCGGTCGAACAGGAAGACTCCGACGCAGGAACCCAATATCATCCTGATGATTGCTGGTCTACTTGCGATGTGTTTCTGACCTGGGTGCAGGAAGATTTCGGGAAGCTCTCTCTGGAGGGTTCCTTGATTGAGAACCGCGCGGCTCGAGTATGGTCGGCCCAGCTTCGTTTCTAGTGCTGAACTCCTAGTCACGTTTCTGGCTCCTCAGGCACGGCCCGGCGTAAATCGACAGAAGCTGTAGAACTTCGCGATCTTCCGCGTCAAAACCGCTGCGCTGAGGCAGCAACTGAAACAGAATCAATGCTCCGCTGGATCGATCATCGGTCCAAAGCGGAACAACGGCGCTGATCCCGGAATCACCGAGCTCGAACCGACTCTCGTTTTCCGCATCTAAAAAGACCTGCGGCGTTCCAGGTGAAATCTGTGCTTCCAATCCTCGTACATGGTTGGCTATGAGTTCTCTGTTGGCTTGTTGCAGACCTTCCGCTGTCAAAAAATGAATATTCGCCGTTGCGCGATCGATTTTGACAATCGCCAATTGCTCACATCCCAGCAGGTTCGAGCAGATTTCTACGAGCGCTGCGGCGACCCGATGCTGCCCCATGGCCGCCAACATCGTCTGATTGGCGACGTAGAGCTTCGTGCAAACGCTGAGGGTGGTCGGACATTCGATGGACTGACGGCGATAATCGGCTGAGCCAGCCTGCAAGATTTCGGTAAGTGACCGCGCATCGTGTTGGAGTTCGTCATTCACTCTCATTTGTCCTTGCCATCGCTGCTTACTGCCGCCGCTCGCGAGGACTGTCCATCGGTAGCAAGGAACATGTGCACGACCTCAAGCAATTCATGGGCGTTGATGGGCTTGGTAAGATAGGCGTTACATCCGCTCCGGTATCCTTCTTCTACGTTTCGTGGTTCTCCCCGACTGGTTACCATGACGATGGGCACGCGTTTCAGGCAGTCGTGTTTACGCATTTCCTGGCAGGCAGCAAACCCATCCATTTTCGGCATCACTACGTCAAGCAGGATCAAGTCGGGTTTCTCGTTAAGAGCTTTCTGCAATCCTTCGGCGCCGTCATGGGCGGTTACCACTTCGTACCCTGTGTGTTCCTTGAAGACGGTTTCACCCATAAGGAGCGCCGTGCTTGAATCGTCCACGAGCAATACCTTGGCAGTCATGAACTTCTCCGAAACGGATGCGCAATCGCTTACATTTACTGAACGGGAAATGCACTCAGGAAAGCAGGACCATCCTAGAGAAAATCAGTAACAGACTTGAGATAACCAAGGTAATGGGATGTTACGAAGGTACCGGTCAGAAGCTATTGGGTTATTCATCAGCAATTATCGGTCACTCGGCGAGACGCGGCCTCAGCTGTTTCGTGACATCACAAGTCTCATGAAACTTGCAGGATGGGATGACTATTCCACTGTGGTCGAGTTGGTCGCCAAGGTAAAAGTGTGAGCAGGTTCGCGCCCACGAAGCGGAGTTGGGAGCACCGGCTTCCTTCCCGCGACCGCGAGGATGTGAGTGATTAGATGGACTTGCCGCCCAATTGCAATAGCTTGTCTTCCAGTAGCCCGAAGCTCTTAAGAAACTGTGAGGCTTCAGGCTCAGTGAAGACAGCCCGATCCACAAACCGCACGATTGCACGATAGACGGTCACTGCCTTGGAGATATTCCGACGACGCTTTTCGGCATCTTCGCTCGCAAGTGCAAGATCAGCGAAGGTAATTCCAGCAGCAACCTCAGTCAGCAGGAAGCCACTTCCCGCACGATTGGCGGATTCCTGTGATGCCTTAACAGCCGATTGCCGTACTGCCTCAACCCTTGCCACAGCGCTACCATAGTCCATCGGAATCATGGCGAAAATACATTAATGATTGTAGTTGCTACAAAGAAAAGACCCGAAAAATCCGGCCGTCCAGACTCAAAACTCATCGCAATTGGTCGAGAGTCACCATGGATAGAAACACTGTTGTTTCAATCAGTCCTAGCAGAGAGGCTCTCGTCTTGCGACAAACCACGCTTCAGAATGCAGGAATGAACGTCGTCTCGGTTCTAACGCCAATGCAAGCAAGATTTGAAATTCAAATGGGACGATGCGGGAATCTGCTGATCTGCCATCGGTTGTCAGCACAGGCTGCCGATGACATAGCGCGGCTTTATCGCCAATACTGCCCTAAGGGTCGAATCGTACTCATCACTAATGGTCCACGAGAAAAGATTCCAGCGGAGGCTGATGTTCACATTCCTGAATAGAGTGGACCTGAGAAAATGATTCAGTCCATGAAATCAAAATCCTTGACCCATTTTGGGCGTGCAAAAGGGCTGCGAGCTTGTGTAATCGCCCACTACGACTGTTAAGGCGTCACAGATGCTCAGCTCTTCTTCTCACCTGCAGGTTTCGATCAGCTCAGCTGCCTGTCTTGCCAGATTGTCGAACCGACGAAAATCGGTTTCGGTGGGTTGATGGGGCGTGCGTCAATGGGTGGACATCATCCCGACGACATTCCCAGTGCGGGCGATCAAAGGCGTGGTTTGGCAGGCGAGAATGCCGGTCTGAAGAGAGACCTGCTGATCTTCTGAATCGCCCATGAAAGCGCAGGTAGCTATGTAAGCGCAACGAACAATTTCCAACGGGACTTGTTGGAGGTCAGCCCCGCAATTCGCCTTGCACCACGAGCGTTCGTTGATGCGAATTGAGCGCAGCCGTGTGATTTTCGAGCAAGCCGCCCGCACGCAGTGATTCCCTCTCGCTTTCGAACGCCTTTTTTCGTTACGCAGCCTTTGGACGCTTGAGTGGGACAATCACCCAAATCCGCGTACCCGTGGGTCCCGATCGGATTTTGAAGGTTCCGTCCAGCATGCGTACACGTTCCTTCATGCTTTGGATGCCGATCCCGTTCTTTAAATCCTTGGAGAGATCAAAACCGACACCGTTATCGGAGAGGGTTAAGGAGATCGCCTCACCGTTTCCTTTTAGCCGAACGGCGACTTTGGAGGCGTGACTGTGCTTACGCACGTTGCGGAGTCCTTCCTGAACGATACGAAAAACAGAAAGTACGATGTCGGAAGACATCTCCGGGGGTAGGCCTTGGTGCCTAAAATCAATTTGGATCGAGTGTTGCTTTGCGAATTCCTTGCAAAGCGAATCAACGTTGACGGGTAGCCCTAAACTTTCCAAGGTAGAGGAATGCAAGCGATGAGAGAGTGAGTGAATGTCTGCACCGATCTCGCCCGTAACATTCCACAGTTCGTGCAGTCGCTCGCGCGCTCTTTCCGGCGATTCCCCGAACAATTCGGTAACTGTCTCAAGATCAATGGCTAAAAGCGCGAGTCTCTGACAGAAATCATCATGAAGTTCCTGCGCGATGCGATGTCTCTCCCGCTCTTGGGCACTGATTAAACGTCCGCTAAGTTCCAAGCGCTCTTGTTGTGCCTCTTTGCGCTCGGTAACGTCGAAAACCACCCCTACCATGTAGAGCGGGTTTCCGGCTTCATCGTAGTAGCCCATTCCGCGTGCGTGTATCCAACAAACAGTGTGGTCGGGTCTCAATGCGCGAAGATCAATCGAATATGGGAGTCTTTTTTCGAGCGCGTGACGCCACGTTTGCATGACTCGCTC
>Ga0126372_10000961_pt1 | contig 11118 bp, 9 predicted proteins | sample PanSoiMetaPlot_6_FD_92762 | JGI IMG/M metagenome (GOLD analysis project Ga0126372, IMG submission 92762) | Tropical forest soil microbial communities from Panama - MetaG Plot_6 | ecosystem: Environmental > Terrestrial > Soil > Tropical forest > Bulk soil | place: Panama | collected 2016-02-17
CTATTCCCGATGCTGCTCAATACCTGGTCGGGCGTGCGCGCGGTCAATCCGATCTGGCTGCGCGCGGCGGGCGCCATGGGCGCGAACGAACACGTGCTGTTCTGGAAAGTCATCATCCCCGGCGCCTCGCCCTTCATCATTGCCGGACTGCGCCAATCTTTCCTGCGCTCCTGGATCGCGGTGATCGGCGCCGAAATGCTGGCGGGTTCCGATTGGGGTCTGGGCTGGGTGATCTTCGACGCCAAGGAATTCCTTGATGCCGACGTGATGCTGGCGTCGCTGATCGTGATCGGTTTTATTGGCTTTGTCACCGAACGGCTGGTGTTCGGCTCGATCGAACGCGCCACGATCTATCACTGGGGCATGGCGCGCGCCGCGCGGGTCTAACCGTCACAGCGCGACTTACTCCGGCTTGATGTTGGCGGCTGCGATGATTCCCTGATATTTGGCGATTTCGGCGCGGACGAAGCCGGAGAATTCATCGATCGACAGCGCCGAAACCTCGGCGCCGTCGTTCTGCAATCGCGTTTTCATTTCCGGCTCGAGCAGAATTTGATTGATCGCCGCGTTCAACCGTTTGGTGATGTCCATCGACAGCGCGCGCGGCCCAAAAAATCCGACCCACAGGGCGAAATCGAAATCGGCAATTCCGGTCGCTTCGGCAACCGACGGAATGTCCGGCGCCGCGCTGGCGCGCTTGGCGGTCGATACCGCGAGCAGCTTGACCTTGCCGCCTTGCATCAGCGGCACGGCGGCGGGAAATCCGGGAAAATAGAAATCGACATGGCCGCCGACCACATCGTTCAAGGCCGGCGCGGCGCCCTTATAGGGCACATGGGTCAGATTGTTGTTGAGCTTGAGCTTCAACAACTCGCCCGCAAGATGGCCGGGCGTGCCGATCCCGGCCGAAGCGAATGTCACCGGCCGATCGGGGTCGCGCAGAAATTTCACGAACTCCGCCATGGTGGAATAAGGGGCGCTGGCCGGCACCACCAAAGCCAGCGGCACGACACCGGTCAGCGCGATCGCTTGCAGATCCTTACGCGGATCGTAACCGGCGTCTTTCATGAAAAACGGATTGATGGCGATCTCCGGCGTCTGCGCGACCGTGAGCGTGTAGCCGTCGGGCTCGGCATTGACGACGTCGCGCGCGCCCAAAGTGCCGCCCGCGCCGGGACGGTTCTCGACCACCACCGATTGCCCGAGCACGCTCGAGAGCCTGTTGCCGATGAGCCGCGCGACAATGTCGCCGGTGCCGCCCGCCGCGAAATTCACGATGAGATGGATCGGCCGGCTGGGATAGGCATCCGGAAATGCCGGCGCCGTGGCGGCAAGCGCACCCGCAAACGCGAGTGCGGCGATCATGCGGATACCGGCTAGTGCATTCATCTCAGCGATCCTTCATAGCACCCAATCGGCAGCGATCTTTGCGGCGGGTCTTTGCGCCGGTTATGCCTTCTGGCACAAAGCGAGGCGCGAATAGAAGTCTGCATTAACGCATGATCTCTGTTTAGGATGAAGACGCTAAAGCGGAAAGCGGCGGGACGCGGCAATGGCCCATATCGAGGCGCGCGACATCACGCTCACTTACCAGACACCCAGCGGGGCGGTGCCGGCCGTCCACGGCGTCAGCTTTGGCATCGAGACTTCGGAATTCCTCTGCATCGTCGGGCCGAGCGGGTGCGGCAAGTCGACGCTTTTGAACATCGTGGCCGGTTTTCTGTCGCCGACCGCGGGCGAGATTCGGATCGCAGGTGCGCCGGTCAAGGGCTATGGAACCGATCGCGGCGTCGTATTTCAGGATTTCGCGCAACTCTTTCCCTGGCGCACCGCGCTCGGCAATGTCGCCTTCGGGCTGGAAATGAAGGGTGTGGCGAAGTCGCAGCGCGAGGCGATCGCGCTCGAACAGCTTCGCCTCGTTAAGCTCGAGAATTTCGCCCGCTCCTATCCGCATCATCTCTCCGGCGGTATGCAGCAACGGGTCGCGATCGCCCGCGCGCTCGCTTACAATCCCGCAGTGTTGCTTATGGACGAGCCATTCGCGGCGCTGGACGCGCTCACGCGCGATGAGATGCAGCGGCTCCTTGCCGATGTGTGGCGGACGACCCGTAAGACGGTTATCTACGTGACCCACAACGTCGCCGAAGCGGTCTATCTTGCCGATCGCGTTCTAGTGATGACGGCGCATCCGGGCACGGTCAAAACCGAAGTGCCGATTCGTCTGCCGCGCCCGCGCGATCCGCTCAGCGTGGAGTTTCTCGACTATCAAAAGGCGCTGTTGCGTTTGTTGGGTCAAGGAGCGGGTCAAGAAAACGAACGACAAAGCGAACACAAAATCGAAGATCTTGCGCGCAACGCGCCGGAACTGAGCCGATAAACCGAAAACAACGATGCCGGAGGAACAGGATGACGCAGGAGCGAAAAAAACGGTACCCGATGCTGACCCGACGTCAGCTGACCGCGGGCGGCGCCGGCGCGCTGGTGCTTGGCTTGGCGGGGCGGAACGTGCCCGCCGCGACCGCGACCATCCGCCAAGGCTATCAGACCAATATCTGGGGCATGCCGACCTATTATCTGTTGAAATCTGGTTATTTGGAAAAGTACGGCATCGCGGTCGAGGAATTTGCGGTGCCGTCCGGCAATCTCACCATGCAGCAGATGGTGGCGCGTCAGGTCGATCTCGGCACCTATGCCGGTCAGTCATTCATCATCGGCAACGCCAAAGGCGGGCTCGTTGCGGTCGCGTTGATCGAGCATGTCGGCAAGACAGCCCGTGTCACCGCCCGCAAGGACTTGAATATTACCAAAGTCGAAGAGCTGCGTGGCCGCCGGATCGCCAATCAAACCGGTTCCTCGGTCGGCAACGTCTTTGTCGATACCATCATGCCGCAGCACGGCCTCAAGAAAGGCGACTACGTGGAGGTGCGCATGGACGTCAACAATATGGTGGCGGCGCTCGCCGCCAAGACAGTCGATGCGATGGTCAATGTCGAACCCTATAACGTAATTGCGGTTGCCGACGGCATCGTCGACGATCTGATGGATTTCTCCGCGGTCGATCCGATGCCGGTGTTCATGGCAGCGACGCCCGACTTTGTACAGGGAAAGCCCGATGTGCTGATCGCTTATCTGAAGGCTTGGCTCGACGTCGCCAGCGATTTCAAGAACACCCCGCGAAAGGTCGCCGACGTCATCTATAAGTTCTACGCCGACAAGGGTTACAGCATGTCGCTTGATACTTTTGCCAAAGCGATATCGCGCGTCGAGGTTAATCCAGGTTTTCCGCGCGATTTGCAGCCGTATATGCAGCAGCAGGCGGAAATTTTGCTCGCGGATAAGAAGATCAACGCCATCCCCGACTGGAAGACGGCGCTGCGGCCGGATTTTATGGAACGGGCACGCACGGCACGTATACAACTTAATTTTGAAATCCACAGGAGTGCTAACTGATGCTAACCAAAGACGAAAGCCCACTGACCAAGGGCTATCAACCCGTCGTCTGGAATTTCAAACTCTTGGCGCACGATATGCTCGGCGGCTTCGGTGGCATGGGCGAAGGGATGTCGGTGCAGATGGCGCCCGACGGCCGCCGCATCATCTGGCTCGCGCACGAGAGCGCGCCGAAGAATTTCACCGCGGTCGATGTCTCCGATCCGCGCAAGCCGAAAGTAGTGTGCCAGACCGATCTGCCGCACGCCAATATGCGTTCGAACTCGCTGGAGACGACCGGCAACTTGATGGCGGTCGCTTATCAGACCTCGAAAAAGGACTTAAAGCCGGCCGGCTTTGAACTGTTCGACATTTCGAAACCTGAAAATCCGAAATCGATTTCGTTCTTCGACTGTTCCGGACCGCATTCGCGCGGCGTGCATCAGCTTTGGTTCTGCGACGGCGAGTTCGTCCATTGCGCGTCAGGCTCGCGCGACTTCGTGCCGACCAATCCGAACGACGACCAGTTCTACCGCTGTGTCGATGTCCGCAATCCGTCGAAGCCGGTCGAGATCGGCCGCTGGTGGATGCCGGGCACGCGCCAGGGCGACAACGTGATGCCGCCGCCGCGGCATCCGATCGACAAGGGCTACCGCGCCCACAACACCAACGTCTATCCGCAACACGGCGACCGCTGCTATCTCGCGTACATCGACGGCGGCATGTTCGTGCTAGACATCTCCGACAAAGCCAATCCGAAGAAAATTTCGCAGTGGACTAATTCGCCGCCCTATACCGGCTTCATGCATACCGTGGTGCCGCTGTTCGACCGCGGCTTGATGCTGGTGACGGACGAATCGACCGAGAACAATGCCAAGGACTGGCCCAAACTGATCTGGATTCTGGATGCGCGCGACGAAACCAATCTGGTGCCGATCGCGACCTGCCCGATGCCCGATCATCGGGTCTACGCCCAGGCCGGGCGCTTCGGCGCCCACAACATTCATGAGAATGTGCTGCTGCCGACCGCGTGGCAGTCCGATCAGATCGTGCTCGGCACGTTCTTCAACGGTGGCTTGCGCGCCTACGATATTTCCAATCCTTATCAGCCGAAGGAGGTCGGCATTTTCATGCCGCCGGCGCCGGCGGGCGCGCCGACTGGAACGATCCAGATCAACGACGTGTTTGTCGACGAGCGCGCCATCGTCTACGCCGTCGATCGCCACGTCGGCGGGCTCTACATCCTGGAGATGGATTTTTAGTCTGTCATGCCCGGCCACGACGAACGTTAGGCATAACGTTGATGCTCGACCTGTTCCCCTCACGCGAAGCCGGCCCGTTCGGGCGCAGGCTCAAACGCGAACGCGGCGCGCGCATTCCAGTGACCGTCGTCACCGGCTTTCTCGGCGCCGGAAAGACTACCCTGATCCGCCGTTTCCTGGCCTCGGCCGAAGGGCAGGGAACGGCGGTGATCGTTAATGAATTCGGCGCCGTCGGTATCGACGACGCGCTCATCCGCGGGGCCGCCGAACAGACGATACTGCTTGGCAATGGCTGCCTCTGCTGCATTACCAGAACCGATCTGCAATTGGCGCTGCGCGCCCTCGTGATCGATCGCGAGCGCGGCGTGGTGCCGAACTTCGCGCGCGTCGTGATCGAGACATCCGGGCTCGCCGACCCAGGGCCGATTCTGCAGACATTCTCGACCGATCGGGCGCTCGGCGGCGAATTCCACATCGACGTGATGCTCACGGTGATCGATGCGGTCAACGGCGAAGCCACGCTGAAAAGCGCCGCGGAAGCCCGCAAGCAAGTCATTCTCGCCGACAGCCTCATCGTTTCGAAAAGCGATCTCGCCGCGGCGGCTGCTCTCGATTCGCTCAGGAGGCGCCTGCAGCAACTCAATCCGCGCGGTGGCATCGACATTGCGGTTGGCGGTGCGCTCGAGCCCGCTCGCTTCATCGCGCCGGCGACCGCGGAGCGCTCCGGTTTTGTCGCCGAAGCCGAGCACAGCGACGGTATCTCCAGCTTCGTGCTCGAGCGGCAGCAGCCGGTCGTATGGCCCGCTTTCTCCCGCGCCATGGAGACGCTGATCGCACTGCGCGGCGGTGACCTGTTGCGGGTGAAGGGCATTCTCAATGTTGCCGGTTGCCGCGGTCCAGTGGTGGTGCAGTACGTCCAGCATCTCGCCCATCCGCCGGTGGAACTGCAATCCTGGCCGGACCAAAACCGCGACAGCCGCCTTGTTTTCGTTACGCGGAACCTTCGCGAGGCCGAGATCCGCGATCTGTTTGCCGCCGTGGAGGCGCTGGCGAAGGATAGCGCTTAGGAGATCTACGTCGGAGCGGTTGCATTGTGTTCTTCTGCTTGGGCAGCATGGCAGGAATTCATTGCGCGCAAATCCTGTTCCCAATCGTCCCGCTTTCCGAATAGTCTGCACGAAGAAAACGAGCGGCGGCTTCGCGATCGCCGCACGCAGGAGGACTCGCCAGAATGAGTGAGAAGTTTTCGCTAAGCGTAAACGGAAGCACCCATACCGTCACCGCCGATCCGGACATGCCGCTGCTTTACGCGCTGCGCGACGATCTCGGTTTGAACAATCCACATTTCGGCTGCGGGCTGGCGCAGTGCGGCGCCTGCACCGTACATATCGATGGTCAGCCGATCCGCTCCTGCGTCACGCCGCTGTCCGCGGTCGGTAATGGCAAGATCACAACGCTCGCTGGCCTTGGCACCCCGGACAAGCCACATCCGCTGCAGACCGCCTACATCGAGGAGCAGGTGCCGCAATGCGGCTACTGCATTAATGGCTGGCTCATGACCGCCGCCGCGTTCCTGCGCGACAACAAAAAGCCGACCGAGGCACAGATCAGGGATGCGCTGTCCGGAGTGAAATGCCGGTGCGGCACGCATCTGGGCATCCTCCGCGCCGTCAAACGCGCCGCCGCGATGATGGGTTGAGGAGGGCGGCTGATGACAACGATTGCGAAGCTGAACCGTCCATCGCGCCGCGCGCTCCTAAAGAGCGGCGGCGCGCTCGTCGTATCGATCGGCGCGCCGATGCCGTTGAACTTGGCTCGCGCCGCCGAGGAGGCGCGGCTTGTCGGTGCGCAGCCGCCGCTTACGCCCGATCAGCTATCGTCTTATATCGCTGTGAACGCCGACGGCACGATTTCGGTTTTTTCCGGCAAGACCGATCTCGGGCAAGGCCTCGAGGTCGCGCTCGCGCAAATGGTTGCCGAAGAACTCGACGTGCCGTTCAACGCCGTCAAGGTTGCCACTGGCGATACCGGGAGCAGCGTCAATCAAGGCGGCGCCTCGAGCGCGTCTGGCATTTCGGAAGGCGGCAAGCAGTTGCGCGCCGCCGCGGCTGAAGCGCGCCGCGTCCTTGTCGAACTCGCCGGGGAAAAACTTAGCGTCCCCGCCGAACAACTGTCGGTCGATGGCGGCGTGGTTCACAGCAATACCGAAATGGCGAAAAGCGTCAGCTACGCCGAACTGGTCGGCGGCCGCTATTTTAACGTCACGCTCGCCTGGAACGGCAAGGTCGGCAATCCGCTTTACGCGCCGGGCAAGGCAAAGCCGAAAGACCCGAAGGACTACAAGCTCGTCGGCCAACCGATCAAACGGCAAGACATCGCGCCGAAAGTCTTTGCGCGGCAAGATTTCTGCACCGACATCAAAGTGCCCGGCATGGTTCATGGCCGCATGATTCGCCCGGCGGTCGCCGGCGCGGTGCCGGTCAATGTCGACGAGAGTTCAATCGAAGAGATTCCCGGCGCGCGGGTGGTGTGGAACCAGGGCTTTCTGGGCGTCGTCGCCGACAAGGAATGGGATGCAATCAAGGCTGCGCGAGCGCTCAAAGTGACGTGGTCGAATCCGGCGCCGCCGTTCCCGGACCAGGCCTCGCTCTACGATCACATCCGCAAGGCGCCGGTGCGCAAGAGCGAAACCGAGGGCAAGCCAGTCGGCGATGTCGACGCCGCGTTCAAGGACGCAGCGCGCGTCATCGAAGCCGAATACGAATGGCCCTTCCAGTCCCATGCGAGCATGGGACCCGCTTGCGCCGTCGTCGATATCAAAGGCGATCGGGTCACGGTCTGGACCGGTTCGCAAAAGCCGCATTTCACCCGCGATGGCGTCGCCAAAATCCTCGGTGTGTCGACCGACAAGGTGCGCGGCATCTGGACTCTGGGCCCAGGCTCTTACGGCCGCAACGACGCCGGCGATTGTGCAATGGATGCCACTTTGCTGGCCAAAGCGGTCGGCCGGCCGGTGCGCTTGCAATATATGCGCGATCAGGCCACCGGCTGGGATCCGAAGGCGCCGGCCTCGATCCATCGCGTCCGCGCCGCGATCGACCCGTCCGGCAAGGTGATCGCTTACGAATTTATGAGCAAGGCGTTTCCGCGCGTCGACGTCAATTCAAACGAGAGCGCGCCGCACGATACTTTGGCGGGACAACTGACTGGCGCGCCGCTCAAGTCGGGTGACGGTTTCGGCGCGCCGGAAGAGTCCTACGGTTTTTCCAATAGACGCAGCTCTTGGCAGACGATCGCGCCGCTATTGGATCGCGGCTCGCCGCTGCGGACCTCGCATTTGCGTGATCCGATCGGCCCGCAAGTGCACTTTGCCAGCGAGTCATTCATAGACGAGTTGGCCGCGGAGTTGAAAGTGGATCCGGTCGCGTTTCGGCTCCAGTATGTGACGGACCGGCGTGATATCGCCGTGATCAAGGCCGCGGCGGAGAAGGCCGGCTGGCAGCCGGTGCGCTGGCCGCGCGGAGCCCAAAACGGCGCCAAGGTCTCCGGCCGCGGCTTCGCCTATGTCCAGCGCCACGGTACCCGGCTCGCGATCGTCGCCGACGTTGAGGTTGATCGTGCGAGCGGCAAGGTCTGGTCGCGAAAATTCACTGTCGCGCATGATTGCGGCCAGATCATTAACCCGGATGGATTGATGCGGGTCATCGAAGCCGGTGTCGTGCAGGGCATCAGCCGCACACTCTGGGAAGAGGTCAAGTTCGACAGCAACAGCGTCACCAGCGTCGACTGGCTGTCCTATCCGATCCTCGATATCGCCGAAGCGCCGGAAGCGATCGACGTGGTTCTTATCGATCGGCCGGAGATTCCGCCTTCCGGGGCCGGCGAGCCAGCGACGCGGCCGGTGGCGGCGGCGATCGCCAATGCGGTATTCGACGCCACCGGCGTGCGCATCCGGCGAGTGCCGCTCTCGCCCGACAATGTGAAATCGGCACTGTCGTAGTTGCGGCAGGAGTAACGCGGGCGGCGAGGATCGGTCCGGTCAATGCTTAAAGGGGCGGCTCGACGCCGCCTTCTTTTTTGCACGCAATGCCGGCCTCTTCGAGGTCGAGTTCGCGTTCGATGCGTCGGCGCGCCTCGTCGGTGATCTCACCGTCGCGCAAGAGCTGGTAAATATATTGCCGCTCCAGCGCGATCAAATCCGATCGCACGTCCGCCGCTGCCGCAGCCGCATCGGACTGCTCGGGCTCGGGGCTCGGCAATCGCCCGGACCGATAATCGTGCCGGGCGCGCAGCACCGCCAAAACCTCCGGCGCGATTTGGTTGGTCGCGGCGAGCTCTTCAAGCCGTGTTTGCGCGGCCTTCAACGCGTCGGTCCGAGCAGCGAGCTCGGCTTTCTGCTCCCGCTCCCGCTCCTGCGCGGCGTGAGGTCCCAAATCAAGCCAACGGACGACGCTGGGCAACAGCAAGCCCTGGCCGACCAGCGTGACGACGATGATGCCGAAAGTAATGAATAAAATAAGATCGCGGTCCGGGAACGGCGCGCCGGAGGCGATGGTCAGCGGGATCGCCAGTGCTGCCGCAAGCGACACCACCCCGCGCACGCCCACGAACGCGAGAAAGAAGAGCCATTGCCAAGGTGGAAGCGGATCTCGGCGTGCAATTGCCGGGCTGAGCCAACGCGGTAGATAGGCCGCCGGATAGACCCAAAGGAACCGCGCAGCGACAATCACAACAAGGGTTAACAACACGGCCAACAACGAAGTATGGAGTGGGAAAATATCCGGCCGATCAAGAAGCGTGCGAATTTGCAGACCGGTGACCAAGAAGATCAGGCCTTCGAGCAGATAGACCACCAGGTCCCAGAAAAAGATCCCTTGCAAACGCGTTGCGGCAGGGATGAACAGTGGCCCGTTCCAACTAACATAGAGGCCAGTCACGACCGTCGCTAACACGCCCGATCCCCCCAAATGAGCGGGCACCAGGAAGGCCACATACGGCGTCATCAACGACAGCGTGATCTCGACGCGCGGATCCCGCGCCCAGCGCCGCAAACGCAGACTGAGCCAGCCAATGGCAATGCCATAGGCAATTTCGCCGACAATGATCAGAACGAATGTTCCCGCTGCTTGGCCGAGCGAAAACAAACCGGTGCCGACCGCGGCGACCGCAAAGCGGTAGAGGATCAAAGCCGTGGCGTCGTTGGCGGTACCCTCGCCGTTGAGCACGACAACCAGCCGGCGCGGAATGCCGAGATGCCGAACTATCGCCAATGGCGCGAGAACATCGGGCGGCGCCACGATGGCGCCGAGCACAAAGGCAACGCCGATCGGCATGCCGAGCGCCCAATGCGCCAGCGCCGCCACGGCGCAGGCCGTGAACACGACGCATCCGACGGCCAAAAGCGCAATCGGGCGCAGGTTGAATTTAAACTCGCGCCAGCTCATGGCGACGCCAGCCGAATAAATCAGCGGCGGAAGTATTCCGAGCAGCACAAGTGCCGGCGCCAGCGTGATCCTCGGCACGCCTGGGATTAGAGCGAGCACGATGCCGGCGATAACGAGCAGGATCGAGGCAGCGGTATTAATGCGCCGCGCGACGACGGCCACGATCACCATGACCGCCAGTAACAGCAACAGAGTTTGCAGGGTTTCTTCCACGATCAGACTTGCGCTGGCGGCAACCTGGACACTAGTCGATCACCTGGTCGGCGAGTAATTGCATCTGGTTGGACACACTCAGCCCCTGCGCTGTAGCGGTCTTTATATTGATCACCAACTCGAACTTGCTCGGTTGTTCGACCGGCAGATCTGAAGGCTTGGCGCCTTTAAGGATCTTGGCCACCAGCGCTCCATCTTGCTGCCACATCGCGGGAAGACTGGGTCCGTAAGCCATCAGGCCTCCGGCTTCCACGTGCTCCCGCCACTGATAGATCGCCGGCAGCCGGTACTTAGCTGCGCGATCGATAATCTCCCGGTAAAGCGAAGAGAGTAACGGCGACGAGAAAACGCTTATCGCTTGTAACTGCCCGTCGCGCGCGGCGCGGAATGCGCCGTCAAGGTCGTCGCTGCGCCGGATTTCAAAAATTTGCAGTTTCAGCTTCATGGCGCGCGCGGCGTTCTCCGACATACCGACTTGAGAAGGTCCGGTTGATGGATCCCATAGCCCAGCAACACGCGACAGTCCGAGCACAATGGTCTGCAGCAGTTCCAGTCGCTTGGCGCTGAGTTCCGCAGCAGGATGCTGATTCCGGTGGTATTGCCGCCGGGGCGCGACAGGCTGCCGATCAGCCCGGAGCCAAGGAGATCGTCGCCAAGCGCGACAATAGGAATCGTGCCGGTCGCGTCCTGTGCGATCTTGGTCGCGCTGTCGCCGAATGTGGCAATGACATCGACCTTGGCGCGTACCAGCTCGGCGGCTTGATCGGCCA
>Ga0126372_10000962_pt1 | contig 11117 bp, 7 predicted proteins | sample PanSoiMetaPlot_6_FD_92762 | JGI IMG/M metagenome (GOLD analysis project Ga0126372, IMG submission 92762) | Tropical forest soil microbial communities from Panama - MetaG Plot_6 | ecosystem: Environmental > Terrestrial > Soil > Tropical forest > Bulk soil | place: Panama | collected 2016-02-17
CCCAACACTTCGCTCATCATTTTGCTCTTACCGACAACTAGGGGAGCGGGAGTCTGCCCTATCGGCGCATTCGGGTCTGCCTGCCAGTGATCGTCTTGACCAAACTTCACCAAAGGAGTGCAATTCTCCAGCGAATAGATTAGCGGATTAAATGGCTGGTGGTAGTCGGGGATATTGCCTTGGTGATCGTGGAACCAAGCATAAGCCTCTTTATCCATTGGCGCCATCGCCTTCATCCGTTGTGCCCGCCAGTGCACGAGCCAATCCACTGCTATCAATCCCAACAAACACCGCCCTGCCCTGCCTGGATATATCCCGTATCCGACGGTCGCGTCGGAAAAGACATCCTCACCGAATCGGAACCAGCGCAGGGGGCCAGTTAAGCGACCGTCTCCTCAGCACCCTTGTGCGGGTTTCGAGCTCATGCAGGACGCATTTCGCTCCATCGTCGTCTCCTAGTTCGCGCAACACCTTCGCCAACTGTCGATAGGGCGGGGGCGCAAACTCAGGTTGGCGGTCGAGCCACTTGAGTCGCGCTTCAGCCTGGGTCGATGCCGCCGTAAACAAAACCGTCAAGCTCTAGCCTTGCTGGCTAGCAAGCATCGTTATCCGAGATAAATCCAGCCCTAGCCCTCGAAAGGTCAAGCTCCGTCGGGAGATGTTGTGGTTTCCAGCCATCACAATGCAAAGTACGGCCGATGTGCGCAGACTTTAGGTTGATTGTTCCGTTGACGGAAGAGTTTTGCCCGAGAAGGGCGTTCCCCTTAACCTCGATCCTTGCGGCGTTCAACGCGATTTTCTGCGAATGCTCAAAACCGCTTTTTTCGCAATCCAAGTTTCCGCCGACGGAGGTCCCGACGGGACTTAGCATTAAAACCATCCCTGAGAAAAACATTGCCTTTGATTTCGGCGTTGTCAGCGTTGACTGCTTTTCCACCTGGATTTGTGAATGTCCCTCCGGCGCAATCGAGATTGCCTCCGATACTTATGCGCACGAGATTCACCTCGCCATCCGATTGCGCCCCACGAAAAAACACACTGCCTCGAATGTCGCGCCATTTGCAATCAGTGCAGTCTTGTTCGTGTCCAGATTCTCAAAGCGGCCCCCCTCTGACTTGGATGCGGACTGCGTCAACGCCCTTCGTTATGCTGCCAGCCAGATAAACCATCGATATGTTCACGAATCGCAGATCAGCGGCGGGGCCGCAAGGACCAACTTGGCATTCCGGAGCGACTCGCAGTAGTCGACGTTCAGCTTTGCTCAGGGCGTCGCGAAATAGAGTTGGCATAATAGCCTCAAGCCGACTTTCCTGGGACGAGGACTCGAGAGCCATCTTGACCTCCGTTTGAGTAAGAAATTTATTTCATGGTGCCGTCTAGCTGGGGCATGGTTAGTGATTCCAATTGGGGGTGCCTGCTGAAACGCTTGCACTCGTGACATCACAATTTAGCTAGATGGCCGAGTCAGTCAAGAAATTAGTTTGGTTGCTCAGAGTAGATTTTGAGCCACCGACCTCTGGCTTATGAGCCCAAGAGGCAATACTAAGTCCCGTTGTATCTGCTGTTCTTACCCGCTTTACAATCTCCAACAACAGCTAGACTCCAACAAGAGCTTGCGAAGAGACGAGAAAGAGGAGATATGGCTGGATCGCTATGTGAGCTGATCGCTTGTAATCATCAGAGTTCCCACTTTTCGATTGCACGAGGAGTCAGCTGTCTGAAAGATGGACAATACGATCCGGTCCACGATCAACGCAAGCCTATCCAATCGGATAGCAGCATAAGCATCTCGGTTATCGCCGAGGCGTCCACAGGATTTCATTGCACTACGTCATTCACCTATTTCGATGATGCTGGTGCGACCGCATCGATGAATATACGTTTTCCGATTGTCGTCGTGGCATCGTCGTCACCACTCCGTCCTCTGACAGAAGGATGCTCTGATGACGGATGTTTCAACGTCGAGTCGACATGCTAGCTCCCCGCGTTGTACGGTCAAATGGATTGGGCGCAGTAAAGGTGTCTTCTCCAAATGAGGCGACCAGACCGGAGACTCCTCCTCCACCCGCAACTGGAGCGACATTGCGCTGGCCGATGTTGTTGTCGAATGGTACAAGACGCCAATGACGCGTCGGGCCAGTAGCAAGGCTCTGGGCCGAGCTCGCTGCGTTCGCCTTCCCTGAGCCGCAGTGTGTCGAGCATGGCCCCAGATTCGCGAGCTCACTCCTATCTCACATCGCCGCAACTGGAACCCAGCCACTTGGAGGTCCACGCACCATCCACATTCATGGTGTGGCCATTTGCCTCGACCGTCGATTGGTACGAACCACTCATGTGTTCCGGATCAGCTGCGACCAGTTCAAGCGTGCCCGTTGCATGCATACCTTCCTGGTCGCACACTAACTTTGCCTTAACCGTGGTGGACGTGGTGTTGATTAAAGCCGTGGTGCTTTCCTTTGCTTCCGCAAGTTTCTGTCGATCTTTTTCTATGTCCTCCTAAGTGACACAGTGTTTTCTTGAGGAGGTGCTTGAATGTGCGGCGGAATGTGCGTTCATTCTCTCTTCCATTCTGGCGCGCTGCTCTGGGGAAAGTCGGTTCAGCATTTCGGCCGGGATTGGCATCTGGCCTGCCCTGTTGATTGTGCGCGTGCTCTCCCAAAGACCAGGTTTGACATTCAGGGGTTGCACTTTGAGAGCAGTCTGCGAATCGGCAGATGCCCGCATATCCTTCGCCGACTTCTGAGTCTGCGCCCAAGAAACAGACAGAAAACAACCAGCCACCGAAAGCACACCCGCCGCGACGATCGTTTTTTTGGTGAGTAATTCCATGATTAGCCTCCTCAGACTACTTTCGAGGTATCGCATTCGCCCGTGTTGCGGGTTTCGCGTGCCTCGCCAGCAGAATGCGTTCGACGGAAACAAAGTTCAAAGGAAATGCGGGTTAAATCTCCCTGACATGACAAGGCACTGGCAATGAAGCGTTTACAAAACCTGCTGACACGCTTTTAGGGCGATGCTATGATCGAGCCACTTTCGTGGGGACGGGTCAATGGAGCGCGGATTCGCCTACTGTTCGACTGCGCTTCGGCGTGTTCGAAGCGAATGCTGCCGATGGCACGCTGAACCGGAACGGCTCTAGAGTCAAAATCCAGGAACAACCTTTCCGCCTTCTTCTGCTGCTTCTTGAGCGGCCAGGGGATGTTGTGAGTCGCGAGGAATTGCGCCAAAGGCTCTGGCCGAAAGGAACGTACGTCGATTTTGATGGGAGTCTGAATGTAATCCTCAAGAGGCTCCGTGGCGCAATCGATGATGATCCCGACAACCCGCGTTTCATTGAGACGATTCCGAGGCGAGGCTACCGGTTTATTGCGCCGGTCACCGTTGTTGAAAAATCTGCAGAGAAAGATGCGAGACACTTTCCGGCGATTCCCGCGTCTGTAACTGCAGCAACGCCCTCTCCCACAGCAAACCCGCCCAACGTTGCGACTGCTTTCCCTCGTCTCACGCGAGGATGGTCCCGCAACCTTATACATGCGGCAGGCCTTCCGGTCCTCGTAGGGGCGGTCATAGGACTGCTTGCATGGCGCTCCGGGTCGTCTGGATGGCTGGCGAGAGAGGTGTCATCCCAGAACGCGCCAGTGCACATTCACAAATCGGTGGCGGTGCTTGGATTCCACAGTTTATCGGGTCGCATGGAAGACGCCTGGCTCGGCACAGCTCTTTCCGAAATGTTAAACACGGAACTGGCTGGCGGCGAGAACCTGCGGCTCATCTCCGGTGAGGACGTTGAGAACCTCCGCTTGTCTGCGCCTTGGCCTTCCGCTGGGACTCTGGATCGAGGCACGAGCGCCCGCATCGGCGGCGCGTTGAATAGCGATGTGCTCGTACTGGGCTCATACACGTTGATAAGCACAACAGCCGGTGGGCTGTTGCGCGTGGACGTACGAATGCAGGACGGCAAGACAGGCGAAATCCTAAAAGAAACAGCTGAAGTCGGCAGCACGCAGGATTTGTTCCGGTTGATCTCAGATGTTGGAGCGCAACTGAGGAGCCGACTTGCCGTTGAGCCTCTGCAGAGTTCCGACGAAGCCGGAGTGCTTGCCGCACTACCGCTGGACCCGGAAGCGGCAAAGTTCTATGCGCTAGGCGTCTCCAAGCTCCGTCAGTTTGATGTCCTCGCTGCCAAAGACCTTCTCGAACAAGCCGCCGAAGTCGATCCCAAGTTCTCGATGGTGCACGCCATGCTGGCCCGCGCCTGGGCGCAGCTCGGGTACGAGCAAAAGCGGCGGGAGGAAGCCAAGAAAGCGCTCGACCTTTCCACGGATCTGCCCCGTGCTCAACGATTGTTGGCCGAAGGGGAATATTACGAGAGTCTGGGTCGGCAAGAACAAGCGGCCTCCGTCTATCACGCACTCTTCGAGCTCTTTCCGGACAACCTTGATTACGGACTACGACTGGCGGGCGCACAGACCCTTTCAGGGCACGGTACCCAGGCCATGGAAGTTATCTCGCGCCTGCGAAGGCTGCCTTCTCCTTCATCGGACGATCCGCGCATCGATTTGGCAGAAAAACGCGCGATGAAGTCCAACAATCCGGCCGAACTGGCTTTGGTGCGAACCGCCACCCGCAAGGCTTCTGATCGCGGACAAAAGCTCATTTACGCGCTCGCGAGGAAAGAAGAGTGCACGGTTTTGAACTATAGCGAGCATCCTGATCAAGCTCTGCCGGCCTGCGAAGACGCTTACAACGTGTTTCTGGCTGCCGGGAACAAGTCAGCCGCCGCCGATGCACTGCGCAACACCGGCGACACACTGGGCACATTGGGAAAGTTCCAGTTGGCGATAGAAACCTATGAGCGGGCCTTGAGTTTGCTGGAGGGCTTGGGAGAACACGGAAGAACCGGGGCGGTCCTCAATAACATGGCTATTGCTTTTGAGAACCGCGGGGATCTCGATCGAGCGGAACATCTATACCGTCTCGCAAAAGTCGAATTCGAGCAGACAGGAGACATAGAGAATCAGCTCACGGCCACGGGGAACATAGCCGACATTCTTTATCTGCGGGGCAATCTGGAAGGGGCGGACAAGCTTTATCAAGAAGCGCTTCGGACCGCAGCCTCGGTAGATAGTAGTGAACCTTATCTACTTTATCGTCTTGCGGATCTCGACCTGAGCCGCGGTCGCGTTCAGGATGCCCGTCGATTGGCTCAACAGGCGGTGGATGCTTTCCAGGCAAGTCAAGGATCCTATCAATACCTCACCGCGGCAAAGCTCGATCTGGGTGAAGTTCTAGAGGCGCAAGGCGACTTGTCTGGAGCGCGATCGCAATTCGAGCAGTCGCTGGCGATCGCTCAAAAGATCGGAGCGTCCGTCAATGTAGCCGAAAGCCAGGAAGAACTTGCGCATCTCGCGATCGAAGAGAACCGCCCGGAACAGGCCGAAGGCTCGCTTCGCGGCGCAATTGCGCAATTCGAAAAAGAGAAGAGCGACCCCGATGCGAGCACTGCTTATGCGCTGTTAAGCCACGCATTGCTGATGCAAGGAAAACTCGACGAAGCTCGCAAGGCCTCTCAGCGTGGGTCGCAACTCAGTCTCACAAGCTCAGACCCTGCTCTGAAACTCTTTGCGGAGATGCAACAGGTGCGACTCGATATGGCCGAGAACGGAACGGCGAATTCAGCGGCGTCGTTTCGGCGCCTTCAATCCATCATCGCCACCGCCGATCGGCTTGGCTATTACAAGTTGGAGTGCGAGGCGCGGCTTGCGCTCGGAGAACTTGAACTGAAGATCAATTCTCCTGTGGGCGAGAGGCATCTCAAAGCGCTTGCGACAGAGACCCGGGACCGCGGTCTTGAACTCCTCGCGCGTCACGCACAACAGGCTGCCTCTACAGGAACGGCAGTCGCTGAAACTCGTTCCGGGCGATAAGCCCATCCCAGGTAACGAGTCCATTTAGTAACCAGCTCCCTATAAAGTCGGCGAGCATACCTTGCCGGCTAATTCAGCCCTTACTTTCCAGCGCAGGATCCTGATGTTTCTAGTGTGGCGACCCATTTCCTACGTGTCAGGAATCATTACAACCTATTCAGGGCAAGAAAGTTAGCGTGTCAGCTCTGTTTAATTTGCGTTTCCTTTGACCAGCGACCGACCCGCCGATATTTATGGCGCGGGTCCGGAGGTGAACGGAAATGCGATCACTGCTCGGTGGATTATCTCTGCTCGCAATCCTGGCGAATATGCCTGCGTCGGCGCAACGGATATCCCAAACGGCGCCAACGCCGAACCATACGATCATCGCGCCAGGTGTGCACCGGCCACCCGGTGGGGACCATCCCGAGAGCACTGCGGGCACCATCGAGGGCTTTGTGTACTGGGATGCGAGCCATTTCTCTCACGTGCCGAGCGGGAGTTGCAGCGGTTTGGCGATCACCGTGACCGTCGGAAGTACTTCGGGTGGTCCTCTGGTCGCCTACACGCCGTTAGGAACGCTAAGCAACAACTTCAAATATGTGGGCCAGGTGAAAGCGTTCCTGGTCGGAGGCATCGTCAACACCTACGACGTCTGTACTTACGGGTATGACCACGTGCCGGTCGGGCCGGATCTCCAGGTTCAGCTCACCGTCACGCAGCCGACATCGTTTTCACCCGCAGCCGTACCTCAGTTTGCGATTCTCGGGCCGATCAAGATCATCAACGCGCAATGCAACATGCTTCCGCGTATCACCAACCCCACCGTTTCAGATCTCTCTGCACACTGGGGCTCCTGTCAGAACATGGCGTACGACGTCAACTTTGAAATGCACCCTGCGCCGCGAGCACAGCTTGGCCTTAGCGGCAACGGAGGACCGGCACCGGTCGGTTCGGGTTCGAAAACGGGCATTCTTTCCAGCTCGCCTCAGAAGGGGATGCTCGCAGGTGCGACCTCGCCAAACCAATTGCAGCCGGTAACCGGAGGCGCGCCAGGCAATAAGGGACCAACCCTGCTCGCCCCTGGCACAACCACGCCCGCCACGAAGTTGGCATTGAATCCGCAGCCCCTGCCACCGAAGACTACGCTTTCCGCCGGAACTGTAGTTCCTGACGCAAGGGGCACTCTTACTCCTCAACGCATCACGACGGTGAGCGGAGGCTGTGCCGTAAGTGACCTGCAACTCATATTCCGGACGGGAAACGACGACCTTCGCGGCGGGCAGAACAACTTAAACGTAGAAGTGCATCTTGCGGACGGCAGCATGCAGGTTGCTAACAATGTGAACCATGGCGGAAATTGGGGAAACAACAGTCAGAACATTGTAGACGTTCCATTGAAGCAGCCGGTCACGCCGAACCTGATCAAGCTGATTCGGTTGGTGCACTCAGCCCAAGCCGGATACGCCCCACCTTCCGCGGGAGCGGCGGGAGCGACAGCTACGCCGGTTGGTCCAGCTCTTGCACCGATCTACGCAATGCAAGGGATCAAGAGTGAAGACAACTGGGACATGACGGAGTTCCAGGCATTCGGGCGCGGGAAAGGGATCGATGTTCCAATCGCTTCCTTCGGCTTCCACAGGTTCACAGGTAGCTATCCAACGCTCGACGTCAATGCTCAACCGGGAGTTGCATGTCCGTCGGGAAATCTGGTCAGCAAGATCGCGTTCACCTTCTGGACTGGCAATGACGATCTTCGAGGCGGAAAGGACAACCTGGACATCACGATTCACTTCGCCGACGGCACCACCCAATCCGAACCCAACGTCAACCACAGCGAAAGGTGGCCGGACGGCAGCACGAAGGGTGCGGAAGTTCTTCTGAACCGTCCCGCAACCATCGACCAGATCAAAAGCATATCTCTTTCCGACACATTTACCGGAGGCTCGGGCGGCGACAACTGGAACATGAGTTCGATGCAGGCCGACGCATGGGTCGGACCGAGCTATCACACGATTGCTCAGTACGGATTCCATCGCTTTAGCTCGGACTGGAGTGGAGAGAAAGCCCGAGAGATAACGATCCCGACTCATGCGATCAACTGAAGGGGAATGAGCGAGACGAAGATAACGACCAGATTGCGAACGCAACGAAAAATGAGGCTTCGAATGCGGAAACGGATTATGGGCTTGTTGATCTCTACTTTGCTGCTTCAGATTTTCGCGGCGGCGCAACAATCGCAAAAGGCGATGACCAATGACGACGTCATCGCGATGGTCAAGAACAAGATGCCGGAGACGGTTGTGGTTTCGGCGATTCAGGCGCGTCCGTCGGAATTCAATACATCCACAACGGAACTGATCCGGCTGAAAAAAGCGGGCGTCACCGAAAACGAGTTGAACGCAATCATCGCCGCGTCGAACAAGGCCCTACCAGCTGAGCCTTCCTCGAACGCAAGCGCTGCATCGGCAGCGGAGGCGGCCAGCGCAGTTCCGGTCTCCAAATCGCACATGCCCAAGCTCTATCTCACAGGCGGTGGCACGCCCGCGCGTGAACTTCCTCTCGAGAAAACGCAGTTGGCCGAAACCAAGACGAAGCCATCATCGATGAAGAATCTCGCTGCCGACTCGGCCGTTACGCAAGCGATGCAGAGTGGCATTAACACCGCCGCATACGGCGTCGCGTCCCACGTGAATTCCGCAGTTGGCAATTCGGCGGTTCAGGAGGCGGGTAATGTGTTCTCCGGTGTTCTGTCTCATCGCACGCCGACGGTGACCTATCTGTGGGGCGTCCCCGCGCCCGCGTCAACGAACGTTCTGCCAACCGTTTCGCCGACTTTTGCCGTGGACTTTTCGCGAGCCATCGGCGTCACGGCCGATGACTACGAGCCTGCAATCGTGAAACTCACCCCGGCACAGAACACGTGCAGGATCGTTGGAGCCACACAAGGCAAAGCCGATGAGCGATCCAGTCCCGCCGCCGACTGGCAAATGTACTCCCACTTCCTCGAAGAGAGAGTTCCAACTCACGTAGAAAAGCTGGCGGCCGGGAAATACAACGTGATGCCCGCTTCGCAGTTGCAGCCCGGTGAGTATGCAGTCGTGCTGCGGCCGAGTTCGCGAGACAAGAAGTTTTCCGGCAGCGATGTGGCACGAGCGCAGGGTGATGGGTTGATGTTCGATGCGGTCTGGACTTTTCAGATTTCGGATGATGCGGAATAGAAGTGCAAGATCCTAGCAGGAACGTATTGATGAAGCGGGCAACTATGAAACTAAGGCTTGTTTTCTGTGTATTCATTCTTACAACGCTGATTGGTTGTTCAAAGAAAATCGCGTCACCGACGTCCTCCGGCGTGCCCGCGGCCCGATCATTTCACGATCTTCGGGAACTCCCGGGAACGGTTGCCGACATAACTCTGGCGGGAAACACTGTACGCGTTGATGAGAAAACTACGCGGCGCATTTTGAAGAGCGTTGGCTCCGATGGGAACATCTTCGCCTTCGATGATTCGGACGAACGCATCCAGAACCTGCATGAAGGTCAGATACTCTTCCTGGAAAACATAGCGGTGCAAAAAGTCTTGGTGATAGCCAAGAAAGACAAGTTCATCGTCGTCGGCACCGACTACGCAGCATTACCCGATTTCATTCAGCAAGGGCACCTGAAGTGGGATGCACCTATCCAATTCACTTCCTTGTTCGTGCGAGCCAGTGAGCCAAAACTCCCGACAGTCTTCGAATCCGCAGCGTGGTGGATACCACAGAGCACGGTGTACGCCGGAGGCACACAGCTTTCTTACTCGGGGAAAGTTGACGGGTGGGACACGACGGTTGGCGTAACTCCCGGAGCAAACCAGCTCGACTTGTCTTTGAAAGTATCCCGCAGCTACCAGGGCATGAGCGTAATGGTCTCCTCAAAAGGATACGTGAAGGACTTTGTCAGTTCGTCTGACATTCAGATCTCCCCAGGTAACCTGGACAACTTCTCCTATGAAGCCAAAAACCTGAACGGCGAAATGAATGTCGATTACGCCGCGACGCGCGGCGAGGGCGATGCCGCCGGCATCGACAAGCCGAATATCAAGCTCCCGCCACTGGCTAAGATTCCGATGCCGATTGCCGGGATTCCGTTCATGCTTACCATCAATGCCAACCTCATACTGAAGCCGGGTTTCGGAGCTAAGAAAGAAGCGGCCAGCGGATCATACAAATTCACGTATAGCGGGGACGAAGGGTTTCAGGTAAAAGCCGGGAACCCTCAGTCCAGCAGCACGGTCAATGGCAGCGGTAATTTCGAGCGCGTCACGACGGCCTCGCTGGCGCCTCACGCCATCCTGATTGGGATGGCGGCTCCAAAAATCACTCTGAGTCTTGGTCCTGGGTCTGCGCTGGATGTGCTCCAGGAAGCCTTTCCGTCCAAAGTGGCCGACAGTATGGCGGACTTTCTGGCCAAAACTTCAGGCGGGAAGTGGGCAAAAAAAAAGATCGACCCCAGCTTCAAGACTGATGCATCCGCCTCAGTTCAGACGGTGGCTGTCGGAACGATGACAGCTGCGGGATCTCTCTCGATGGTCCCCTGCAAACTGACGCGCTTGTTTCTTGAGTTCAAAGGTGGTGCAGATGCCTATCTGCTCGGCATTAAAGGGGCGGACAAGGAAGTTGTATTCGCGAAAAAGGAGTTCGTCACGCGTGAGCCGGACATTAATGCCTGTGGAGACAAATAACGATCGCAATGCGGCAGCGGGTCTCATGAGAGTGCCTCCGCTTGCCGTCGCTTTGGTCATTCTCTCTCTGATAGCGGTGATGGTGAGCTGTACTGATAGCTCCGATCGCGCGAAACAGAAGAGCCAGAGGATCGGCGCTGCGAGCAAAAGCAATGAGTCAGAATCAAACCGCGCGAGCGAAAGACATTCTTCGCTCACGCCAGCTCCGGCAACCGCAGTGCCCGGAAACGCTTCGCACTCTTCCTCAGATACTGTCTCTGCAAACATCACACCACCAAACTTAGGAAGTCCGACCGCTCCTATTCCGTCGAACGGAGATCAAGCACACGACTGGGCCCTTCGCTACGAGCGCACGGAAGGGGGTTCAGAGGCAGATCTGATAGTGCGCACGGGGGACATCAACAATTTAGGGTTTGGCTGGCCGAACGGCTACGATCCGTTCTCCGGAAGGTCCACTCCTGCACATCCCTTTCCTTGGCCACCGAAGC
>Ga0126372_10000963_pt1 | contig 11116 bp, 11 predicted proteins | sample PanSoiMetaPlot_6_FD_92762 | JGI IMG/M metagenome (GOLD analysis project Ga0126372, IMG submission 92762) | Tropical forest soil microbial communities from Panama - MetaG Plot_6 | ecosystem: Environmental > Terrestrial > Soil > Tropical forest > Bulk soil | place: Panama | collected 2016-02-17
GTTCCGTGTCTTTGCCCGTCTTCTTGACGTCGGCCCCGACACTTTGTGCCAACGCAGAAATACCGAGCAGGGCCATCAACAGCAAAGCTGTCAGAATCGATTTCATGATTGGCATCCTCCTGCGGAATGGGAGAAGTATGGCGCATCGCAGTGCGGAAGGCAATTTAGCGCGATGATTACCCGGCTTTTTCGAGCTTCGAAGCCATATCGCTTAGCTTCATCACCGTGTTCCAGTTCCTGCCCGTACCCGACTTCTTGAGGGCTTTCATCACTGCCGGCCACAACTTCGATTTCCCAACGCCCTCCGGAAAGTAAATGTAGATCTCCCGTCCCTGGAAGCGAACTTCCTCCGCGCCAAACTTCATGCCCAGTACGAGTTCCCGAGTTTGCGGGTCCGGTTCGCGGTTCAGAAAAATGACCAACAGCTTGTTCGGTGGGATGTCGGGTCTCTTCGCGAAAGGATTTTTCGCGATTACCGCCTTCATCTCGCTCGCATCGCGCAGCACGACTTCGGGTCGAAACTTGAGCTTGCGCTCGATTGCGTCTTCGATCTGCTTGCCCAGCCACGCCAGGTTTTTTCCCTTGGCCAGGCAAACCACGTTGCCGCTCTGCACATAGGTCTGCGCATTGGGCATCCCAATGGAGTTGTACAGGTCCCGCAAGGTGCCCATCGCGACCAGGTTGTTACCGCCGACATTGACGCCGCGAAGAAGAGAAATAATCGCTGCCATGGCGGGCATCAGCATAACCCGACCACGACAGTTTGTGCACCGTGGAAGTACGCCGCGTTTACATCCTCAGCAGCGGTATTCCCAGCATGGCTTCGAGCCAGGTGAGCGCCACAAAAATCGAGAACGCTGCCGTGGTCACGAACACTGCCAGCTTCTGTCGGGTCTGGGACCAGCGCGGGCGAAAACATTCAAGCAGGAAAGCTACCAGAGGAATCACCTGGATGGCATGAATGGAAAGGAAGTGTGCGATTCTCAAGTCTCCTCCTATCGTGCTCCAGTTGAGAAAAGGGATACCTGAAGGGCCGTCCGCGGCGCCTATGGTATGGGAATGGCGTGCCAACATCTGGCCACCTATCGCGTTTCCAACCAGGAATACAACAATCCCCAGCCGGATAGACCAGATGTAAGCTGGCGTGAGGTCGAAGTGGTCGCGCCAAAACATGACGGCTACCCAGATCACCAGGAGCGTGTTCACGAAAATCATGGTGGTCATCGTGGCCGAGATGGCGGAGTCGAGTGAAGCGGTGAGATGGTGTTGCGTGAGGACGTCGCGGACGGCTTGCAAATAAATGCTCAGTATTTCCAGGGCGATGGTCACGAAAAAACCTCGCCGCAGGAACATCAGGACAGTTTGATTTCCCCGTAGATATCCGAACCACCAGGCTACGGTCCAGGCATAAGTGCCAAATGAAATACAGAATTTGATCGGTTTAATCCAGGCGTTGACTCCGCCGATAAGCACCGGATTCGTCAAGAACAGTGCGCCGAATACAGCAGCGAAGAGCATCAGCGCCCATCCCAAGTGCGCCAGCATGACGTCGCGCCGGTGCAGCCGTGGGAAGAATTCCCGCAAGCCAATGACATCGAACGCCGTTCTCGCCGACGTTCTTGCAGTACCGATGTCCAACACTTGTCCCGTAGTCTTCATGACACACGTCTCCTGCGAAGTTTTCGGGTGGCCTTTGGGAGGAGACTGCCAGAGAGGATCCCGCGAGAGCCTGTGTTGGCACGCTTCCGACGGTGCGGTGAAGTCAGTGTATAAACTTGCCCGTCGGCGCTTTACCAGCAAAAACCGGAGAACCAGCGCTATGCAGATCTAACGCACTGCATTCCTTCCGAGGACGGTCAGTGCCGCAATCTCTGTCAAGGAAAACTTGGGTTCTGCCTGCTCAGGGGTGGAGCAAGTACTGGGTGGGGATTCCCGAACCCAACAAGTGCGCGTGTAATCTATGTCAGAACCAAATAATGTCAAGCGAAATTGTTGCCGTTGACAACATTTTGACAAACAGCGTCGTTCGATTGCGCAACGCGACTGGCGGGCCTTTCAGGGACTCATGTTACTGGCCGTTCTGGCTCTTCTCTCGCGCGCCTTCAAACTCGTCGCCCTTCTGCCAGCCGATCAGTGTGGGTTGCATTGCTGCTTTCCAGCCTAAAGCAAACCCGAAGCGCGCCATAATCGCGTCACCGGTGAAATCCATTTCCGGGTGATATTCGTCGCTCGGCTGATGATAGTGCTTGTCGATGTACTCCTGGGCCTTCTGCTTGCCCCAGGCCGTGTCGTGCCCCTTGTACTTCATTCCTTCATTGATGGAAAAAGCGGGGACCCCCACACGCGCAAGGCTGAAATGATCGGAGCGATAGAAGTGCCCCGCTTCGGGCCGGGCGTCGGGCCGGATCGTCAGCTTGAACTCTTTTGCTGTGGCTTGCACGGCTGGAAGAAACGTCGTCCGCTCCGACCCTGAAGCCTCCGCCTCTTCCGGCTGGCCCAGCGGCGGAATGTCGTCATAGTTCAAATCCAGAGTGATTTTTCCCGCGGGAATCGGAGGATGCTTGCCCAGGTACTCGGAACCCAGCAGTCCTTTTTCTTCCGCAGTGACCGATGCGAACAGTATGGAGCGCGCCGGCTTCGTTAGCGCTGAGCTGAACGCGCGCGCCAGCTCGAGCACGATCCCGCACCCTGTCGCATTGTCCAGAGCCCCGTTATAAATGTTGTCCCCCGGCTGTCCGGGCACGATGCCCAGATGATCGTAATGCGCCGTATAAAGCACAGCCTGGTCTTTGAGCTTGGGGTCCGATCCGGGCACCATCGCGATCACGTTGTTCGACTCAAACGGTCTGACCTTGCTGATCAGGTGGGCTTTGAGCTTGACCGGCAGTGTCACGGGCCGGAAATCGCGCGAGCGCGCTTCCAGCATCATCTTTTCAAGACTAAGATTCGACGCTGTCGCTAGCTTCTTCGCCGCGTCGAACTGAATCCAGGAAGCAACTGTCAGTTTCGGCGATCCGTCCGACTTCAGATAATCCTCTTCGTTCGACCAGGAGTTCCGGACTACATCCCAGCCGTAGCTCGCCATGTCCGTTTTGTGAATAAGGATGACTCCCGCCGCTCCCTTGCGCGCCGCCTCTTCGAATTTGTAGGTCCAGCGCCCGTAGTAGGTGAGCGCCTTGCCTTTGAAGAACTTCGGATCGTCCGACGGCGGTTCATTCACTAGCATCAGCAGCACCTTGCCGCGCACGTCGGTTCCTTTATAGTCGTCCCAGTTGTATTCGGGAGCTTCAATTCCATAACCGACGTAGATGATGTCGCTGTCTAAAGACGCGTCCGGCTGTTGCGTCTGGTTCGACGCGACGTAGTCATCCAGCAATTTCAGCTTCATGGGATCGCCGACCGATGGAATCAACGCAAACGTCGACTCCGGCAACGTCAGCACTCCGACCAAGGGAACCTTCTGCAGGTAAGTGCCGTTGTCTCCCATCGGCTTCAGCCCATAGAGTGAAAATTGGGTCGCGATGTATTCGGCCGCAATGTCTCCGCCTCGCTGACCTGTGCCGCGTCCTTCCAGCAGATCATGCGAGAGGAACCGCACGTGGGCGCGGATGCGCTCGGGATCGATGCTCTGCTCTGCTGCCGCAGGCGACGTGGAGTGGGTCGATGTTGTTGTAGCTTTCTTCGTGCTGCGCTTGTGCGTTGCAGCTAATGTGGCTGAACTGGCGAGAACAAAACCAAGGAACAGGATGATGAATACCGGTGGAACGCACCTGCGCATGATGTCTCCTGGTGCATGAATGACAACGGAACTGTCTATTCTACGCAAGCACACGCTAAATTCGCAGTGTCCAACAGGCTTCTGAAAAGTGCCGGCACGAAGATCTTGTGGGGGGAAGCCAAGGGAGTCGGGATCCTTCCTGTCGGAATGCTTCCTCGTTGGGATCCATCCCCGTATCAGGGCATGCCTTCAGGCATGCCGCAGTCTTCCATCATCTACGATCGCCTTCAGCTGCGGACGCGCAAAGGCCGGGAGTGTGTACGACGACCGTTTTCCCATTCCCGCGACCGCGGGAATCAGTTTTTCGAGCTTCAACCCGCGCGGAAGTCGCGGATATCTTCTCCTGCCTTGAACAGCGGCAGAGGCCGGGCTCCATTGTTCTTGCCTATCTTGCGATGGATTTCTTCCATGTCTTTCCGCGACCACCCCACGCTCGAAACCTCAATTTCGCCATCCTGCCCGATCCAGAAGATGCTGGGAACGTTGGTCAACTGGTATGCATTCGAGACTGGATACGTGGCGATCTCGTCGAGCAGCACAGGGAAAGTAACCCCGTACTCTTCCATGAAGAGCCGTGTGTCCCGCAGGTTGTCCTGCGAAATGCCGACGAGGGTCACGTTGCTTTTTCCGCTCGCCTGGAAAACCCGCTCCAGAAAGGGAGCCGTGTACTGGCAGACCGGGCACGAGATCTTGAAGAACGCGGCTACCACCGCACCCTTGGCAAGAGCTTCCTTCAACGAGAATTTCTTGCCGTCGGTCGTGTTCAAAGTAAAGTCCGGAGCCGCAGTTCCAGTCTTCAATGCTTCCATCGTTCGTCCTCCAAAAAGATTGCTGAGCCACTTCATTAGATGATCCTCGCTGCCTTCAAGATTTTCCGTGCCAGGCCCGTCAGCGGAACCGCCGTAAGCCGCGCAGCCGGGATCCATGCCCCGGTTTTGACCGTGGTATCGGCGTCGCGACTCACAAACACCGTGTAGTCGGTGATGGTAATCGAGTGTTTCAGCGTTAGCCAGGGGTCGTGACCGTTCGGCTTGATTTCGGGGAGTTCCCACATCTCTGGCATCAGGGTCGACGCCTTTGGCCGCATGACCATTCTGACCAGCCCGTCACGTTCTTCCAGCGAATAATGAACTTGGGCTTGCCGTCGAATCTCAGGCTCAGGACGCGATAGTTCGCCTCGCGTTGAACACAGTTCGTAAACCGGGCACGTGAGACACTTGGGCTGCCGCGGCAGACAAACCGTTGCCCCCAGTTCCATCATCGCCTGGTTAAAGTCTCCGGGGCGCGTACGGCTGAGCAACGCGCTCGCCTCAGACCATACTTCTTCCCCGGCCAGCGCCTTTCCAGCGATCCTTTGCACTACGCGGGTCACATTGCCATCGACGACCTCCACTGGCTCTGAGAAAGCAACGCTGGCAATCGCGGCCGCCGTGTAGCGCCCGATCCCCGGCAGTGACTGCAGTTCGGCGAAGCTCGAGGGAATCTTCCCGCCGTGCTTCTTCACGATGGCTTTCGCTGCCGCATGCATCATTCGCGCTCGCCGGTAATACCCCAATCCGCTCCAGGCAGCGAGAACCGCCGAAGTTCGCGCCGCCGCCAGGCGCTCGACCCTCGGAAATTTCTTTACAAAACGCTTGTAGTGTTCGAGAACCGCGTTCACCCGAGTCTGCTGCAGCATGATCTCCGACAGCCAGATTTCATACGGATCCTTGCTGCGACGCCATGGGAGATCCCGCTTGTGGCGGTCGTACCATGAAAGCAGTTTCCGGCGGAAACGCTTCTTCGCGTTTTCAGTCGTAATCAAAATCGAACACTCGTCGATTTCCGGCATTCCCGGGAACTAAGCTGACACTCTGTCGCGGAAGAAACGTCATTGTAAATGCACACTGCCCCTCAAAACGCTCTAGCTGTTCTCCAGACATGACCCACTGGGACTTGCCTTGCGTGTCTATTAGCAGTTAAGTCTATTAGTAACAGTTCCTTGCAACTAGCGACGTCTAACTTGCATCGAAACCACCAATCCTTCGGACCCAATTCAGTCGAGGAGCATTCATGACCGCAAAGAGCTTCCCTCGGACCTTCACTAACCCGAAAATCTGGATATTTGCACTCATGGTAATGATATTTCCGCATTTTGCCATGGCTGGTCTTGGTGGCGACGCTAGTTCGGTGGTGAACGATTCCGTCCACTTGAAAGGTGCGCTGCGAATCACGCAGACACAAAGCTTCGCTGTGCACGAGATTCGCATGCCGGCCGGAACCGTCGTGCGGGAATTCGTCTCTCCTACGGGCAAGGTTTTTGGCGTTGCCTGGGAGGGCCCGTTTGTACCCGACATGCAGCAGCTCATGGGTTCTTACTTTGAGCAGTTTCAAAACGCCGCAGCCCGCGTCACCCCCACCGGACGCAGGGTGCTGTCCATCAATGAACCTGGACTGGTCGTGCAGGCGGGCGGACACATGCGATCGTACGTCGGAAGAGCCTATGTTCCCGGACTGATGCCTGCGGGCGTAACTGCGGAGTCCATAAAATGAGAGGACAAACTGTGAACAGACTGCTGACGGCACTCCTCTGCGGTGCGCTTGCAACAATAATCGGTGGTTGTGGTGGCGGCTCGAGCAGCAACAATCAGCCCGGTCCCGGTTCCGGCGGCGGCGGCAGTGTAGGTGGTGGCAACACTATTGCCGGCCCTGGCCCCAACGTGCAGACGGTCGTGGTCAATGCGGGCCCCAACGGTAATGCCGTGGACCAGCCCTTTATCAATGTGACTGTGTGTGTGCCCGGCACCAGTAATTGTCAGACGATCGGCAACATCCTTGTGGACACTGGATCCTTTGGCCTGAGGCTGCTGTCCTCATCTGCCGGCGGCGCGCTCAGCCTTGCTCTTCCGCAAGAAAACGATGCGGGTGGAAACCCGATCTCTGAGTGCGTCAAGTTCGTCGACAATTCATTCCTCTACGGACCTGTTCGAATGGCCGATGTCACGATCTCATCGGAAACGGCCAGCAACATTCCCGTGAACGTCGATGGCGACGCGGCCTTCACGGCGATTCCTGCGAGCTGTTCCTCAGGCGGCGTCAGTGACAACAACCTCGCGAGCCTGGGGGCGAACGGAATTCTCGGAGTCGGTTTGTTCTCGGAAGACTGCGGCCCGGCATGTGTTTCAGGCGGCGCCCCGCCTTTGGGCACGTACTTCAGCTGTCCCGCTTCCGGCTGCGTACCAGCCTTTGTGAGCCTCGCCCAGCAGGTGCAAAACCCCGTGGCGCATTTTGCCACCGACAATAACGGCGTGATTCTCGAACTCCCCGCGGTTGGAGCCAACGGCGCCGCGACCGCAACCGGTGCCCTTGTCTTTGGCATCGGGACTCAGTCCAACAATGGCTTGGGATCGGCGGTTGTGCTTGCGGCCAACGGCAACGGCGACTTCACCACCACTTTCGCGGGTCAAAATGTAACCAGGAGTTTCATCGACAGCGGCTCCAACGGAATCTTCTTCCTCGATGCCTCAACCACCGGCATAGCTGCCTGTTCCAAGAACAGCTCCACTCCCGGCTTCTATTGCCCGTCGGCGACACAAAATCTGACTGCCACACAAAAGGCGGTCTCCCCCTCGACTGCGACAAGTGCAGTAGCTTTCAGCATCGCCAACGCCAACAATTTGGTGAACGCCAATCCGGCCAGCACCGCGTTCAATAACCTGGGCGGACCAAGTGCAGGAATCTTCGACTGGGGTCTACCCTTCTTCCTTGGCCGAAACGTGTTTGTCGCCATTGCCGGAAAATCGACTCCCGGTGGCACTGGCCCGTACTGGGCCTACTGACACAACGCGCGAACTCAATACCAAGGGGCGTGGACATTCACCGCGCCCAATTTTTTGAGGAAAGGGCACGAGTTCACTCGTGCCGCTAAGGCGCTGACAGGCTGCTCACGCTTCAGCGCCTGGAGTTTGCTCTTTACACTCCAGCAACGGAATTCTGCTAGAGCCCAAAGCCTAAAGCTTCTTTCCCAATTCCACCCTTGACCGGGCGCTTCTCCCACGAAATAATCAACTGGCCTGGCAACCGCGTCCCTGCGATTGAGAATCTTTGAGTGCACGGACCCTCATGACCAACTTCAGCCGCGAGGCGAAAGCGCACAGCGAACGCGTCAACCGTTCGATCGCCGATATCACGGAACGTCTCGAGAAGGACACTGCGGAACTGGTGGCCTATCTCAACGACGAAGTAATTCCAGCCGTGCGCGCGCACTCAACCAGCGCCCTGCGCGTCGCGTCCGAGAAGCTGTCCAGGATGGCCGACTACCTCGACCAGAAGAAACGCTCCTGAGATCACTTCGTCTATCCCTGATTCTCGCGTTCGTGTTCCTTGCCGGGTGCGGTGGGCACAACCAGGCCCGCGTTGCCGTGCCGCCCCCACCCGCCGTTCCGCAGTCGCTACCTTCGTCGCGCCCCCAGGCTCCGTCCGATACCCAGCGAACCACCAAGCCGGATGACACTCGCGCAGAGATTTCTCTTCCCAGCGACACCAAGGTGATCTTCACCGAGACAGGCACTGCGAGCTGGTACGGCCCTCCGTATCACAACCGCCGCGGCTCGAACGGCGAACTCTACGACATGCACGCTTTCACAGCGGCGCATCGCACCTTGCCGCTCGGATCCATCGTGCGTGTGACCAACGTGAAGACGGGGCACTCCACCATCGTGCGCATCACCGACCGCGGGCCCTTCGTGGGCAACCGCATCATCGACCTCTCATTGGCCGCCGCGCAGAAAGTTGACGTGTGGAAGCCGGGAGTCGCGACAGTCAAGCTGGAAGTTCTGCAGACTCCCTCCTCTCTCGATGCCGGCGGACGCTGGGCCGTTCAGATCGGCGCCTTTGACGACGAGCGCTCAGCCGACGAAATGGCTGGACGCATCTCCCGACGCTATCACTCTGCCCATGTTCTGCGCTTCCCCAGCCCGGCGGGCAACTGGTGGGTTCGGGTCCGGGTCAAAGACGACGACCGCAAGCGCGCCGAAGAGGTCGCCAAGGCCACCGAAACCAAGGTTGGCGCGGTATTCCTCGTGCGCCTGGACTAACGCGGCCGATTAAGCCAGATTGAATTGTCCCAACGGTCATCCTTCTCCGCTGTCATCCTGAGGAAGCGGAGCCGTTCGCAAAGCGAACGACTCCCGACGAAGGATTTATGAATTCGCCAGCATTAACCTAAATTTCGCACAGCATTGAAAACGAAGCGCTAGAAGCAGGATATTAGAAGCTGATCGTACCGCCTGTAACTCCCAATCGTTACCTGAGTAATCTCGAAGGCCTAACGCGTCCGCCGATATCATGGAGATGGGAGTGCGTCATGCGTCGTCTTGTTATGTTTTTCCTGGCTCTGCTTTGTAGCTCTATCGTTGCTGTGGCCCAGCAGCATGGGCCTATCAATCCGCCTGCCCTGTTCGACAAGGGCATGAACGCGCTCACCGGCACCGGTTTCAGCCGAAACGACCTGACGGGCGTGGATTACATCCGCCAGTCCGCGGATCTGGGCTATGCTCCAGCACAGTCCGCGATGGGCTACTTCGCCGAAACCGGTTTTGGCGTGCCCGCTGATCCCAGCCAGGCCGCAACCTTTTATTCCAAGGCGGCAGCCCAGAGCGACCGCGTCGCGCAGTGGGTTTTGGGAAGAATGTATTTCACGGGGATCGGCCAGGGGCGCAACCTGAGCGAAGCCGAGCGGTGGCTGGGCAAGGCCGCCAACCAGGGCGATCCATTTGCACAGTTCCTTTTGGGCTCGGTCAAGCTCGAGCGCAGCGACTACACCGCCGCTGCCAACTGGTTTCGCAAGGCGGCCGACCAGGGACTGCCCCAGGCGCAGCAGCAGCTTGGGTTCCTCCTGATGCAGGGACGCGGCGTCGCCGTCGACAAACTGGGAGCCTACGTACAGTTCCTGTTGAGTGCGGAAGCGGGTATTCAGACCACCGGGGAAGACGTCAAGCATCTTGGAGCCGATCTCACGAACAACCAGATCGAGCAGGCAAAAAACAAGATGCGCGACCTGCAGGCTACGACTTCGCGTGCCCTCGTCTCGCACGGCTGCACCGGATGGCAGGGTGAGTTCAACGCCATCCCGTCGACGCCGCCGCCAGACTTGCAGGCCTTCTGTCGCTGAAGAAGCTGTCATCCTGAGCGAAGCGAAGGATTCCTGCACTTGCCAAGCAGCAGATGCCGCGTAACTGCCGCCAGAATGCCATACGCTCCGACTTGTCATCCTGAGCGCAGCGAAGGATCTCTGCACCAGGTCATGGGGAAAGCGACTATCCAGGCGGCCATTTCAAATGCCGCCCACCGATCAGGTGAACGTGCAAATGAAATACGCTTTGTCCCGAGTTGGGCCCAACGTTGAGCACCGTGCGGTATCCGTCTTCGATTCCGCGTTCCCGGGCGATTTGCGCCGCGATCACGTGACAATAGCCGACGAGTTCGGCATCGCTCGCATCTGCTTCCTTTAATCCGCGAATGTGTTTTTTGGGGATGACAAGAACATGGGTGGGAGCTTGTGGGCGAATGTCCTCGAAGGCCAGGACGCGATCGTCTTCAAAAACCTTCTTCGATTTCGCCTCGCCACGGATGACTCTGCAGAAAAGGCAGTCAGATGCGAACTCAGACATGCGAACAGTTTCCGGGTTCCGTTTTTAACTTGCAAGTCGAAACAGGTCAAAATTTGCTCCATCCGGGCTCACCCCCCTCTTTTTAGGTATCGTCGTGCCCCGATTGCAACCGCTGACGCCGGTTCATGAACGCAAGTAGGGATGTTCAGGCAGGATATTCAGGCAGTCGGGATGTCAACTCGTAATCAGGGCATGCCTTCAGGCATGCCGTGTCGTTCGACTATTCAAAGCGCCTTCAGGCGCTGAAATCACAAAGGTGTCTGCCTGTGACGCTATCTCGGTGGCTAAAGCCCGTTCTGTTTGGCTCCAGCAAACGGTATGGCTGAAGCCATACCCTGATACAAAACGTAAAATGTCATCCTAAGCGCAGCGAAGGATCTGTGCACTTACGCACGAAGCTCACCGCGCGCCTTCGAGTGCGAACTCCCGCCGGACAAACTCCATCGCCGCTTCCTTACTCTCGAGCCGGCCTTCGAGTTGCGAGTCCTCCACCACGGACAGTATCTCCTTGAACTTCGGACCAGGTGTGTAGCCCGCGGCGATCAGATCATCGCCGTTGATCAGGGGCGTGGGGCGCATTTTCTCTGGAGGAATGGATACCAACTGCTCGCGCGAAAAATTGTACGATGTCAGATCGCCGTGGCTCGCCTGGCAGTCCAGTCGATGCAACTCCAGGTGCTCGCCAAAA
>Ga0126372_10000964_pt1 | contig 11106 bp, 9 predicted proteins | sample PanSoiMetaPlot_6_FD_92762 | JGI IMG/M metagenome (GOLD analysis project Ga0126372, IMG submission 92762) | Tropical forest soil microbial communities from Panama - MetaG Plot_6 | ecosystem: Environmental > Terrestrial > Soil > Tropical forest > Bulk soil | place: Panama | collected 2016-02-17
AAGTTCAGGCAGCGCCCGCTCTTGGTCTCCCTGCTCGATCAGCGCTCTCGCCTGCCTCAGGAGGAGCTCGATCTCAGAGGTCACTGCCGTTTCATTCATGCTCGGCTCCCTAGTGGCCGCTCAACGAGCCGAGGATTGCCAGGAGGATGACGAACGGAAGCAGAAGGCCGGCGACGACGGCCACGCTGGTGACACCGACGACCGTGAAGGCCGACGCCGCCTCCGCCCGTGCAGCTCCTTCCGACCGCTCTACGGGCAGTAACCGCCAAAGACTGGCGAGAGCAACCAGCACGGCGCCGCCGAACAGGCTGCCCAAGAAGATGTGACCTCCGGACAGAAGTCCGACGGCTGCGGACGCCTCCAGCACGATGCACGTCCTGAGACGGTGTCTTGCGAGGGAGGCTCCGACCAGGCCGATCAGCGCGAACGCTCCTGGAGCGTAGGCGATGCCGGTGCTCGTCCAGGAGCCGATCTGCCACAGGAACGCCGCCCATGCCAGCCCCATGAATCCTGCGGCTCCGCCCACGATCATGGCCGCGGTTCTCATTGGAATCTCCCTTCGAGTGTCTCGCGTTGATTCATGGACGGAACGTACGACCCCTCGATGCCGATCGCATCGGGGAGATCCCTCGACCGATCAGGGGGTGCTGGTTACCCGGTTTCGGTTCGCCGCGTCGGCTGAGTAGATCCGCCTGAGGCTGCCGTCGCGGCGAACCAGATAGAGGATGGCCTTCCGCCCTTGGCTGCCTGCCGGGTACCAGTAGACCGCGATCGTGGATCCGCGCGGCGCCCAGGTAGGGACGGCGTTGCCTTCCGGGACGTTCCTCAGCAACCGGTCGGATGCTCCCGACCGCCGCGCGACCCTGATCTCTGACGGCTCAAGGTTCGAGTACACCTCGTAGGCGATCCATTTGCTGTTCGGTGACCACGTTGCGCCGCTCGCCTCGCTCCCGGGGTCGATCAGCCGCACCCGACCGCCGCGGGCCGAGACGACACCGACCCCGGCGTTATCCCCGAAGTAGTCGTGCGGTGTGTCGGCGCCGAACGCGATCCACTTGCCGTCGGGCGACCAGGTGGGCTGGCCGGCCTGGTAGTTGCCGGTGCGAAGCGCGACTGCCTGCTCCGGAGCGGCCACCGGCGCGGTGTAAAGCCTCTCTTGTACGACGTAGGCGAGTCGCTTCCCATCGGGTGACCAGGCTGGGTAGGACGCGTCGGGGATGATCTTCCGAGGTCCACCACCGTTAGCCCGCATCAGATAGATCCCCGTGTCGCCGTTGCTGCGCTCGTAGGCGATCCACTTGCCGTCGGGCGACCAGCTCGGCTCTACCTCATTTCCGCACCTCGAGTCCGTCAGCCGCGTCGCGTGCCGCGTGGCAAGGTCGAGCGAATAGATGTGGAAGCCGGTGGAGTCGCTGCCGGCGAAGGCGATCGCCTTTCCATCCGGCGACCAGGTCACGCCGCCGACGTCAACGCCGAGCGGACAGCCCGACCCGCGGCTGTTGTGCACCACCAGGCCGGTCAGCAAGGCGAGGAACGCGACGGCGCAGAGGAAGATCCGCCAGCCCCAGCGCCGCTCCTTCAGCTTCGGGATCGGGCCACAAGAACCGGTTCCCGGCTGCCAGCCCGGTGGGGGCGGCGAGAAAGGCGGCTCGGTGTGATGCGAGCCGGCCGTCCTGTCCTTGTCCGTTCCTTCGGTCACGACTCGGAACGTACGCTCGGTCAGTAAAGCACCGCATCGGGCGAATCCCCACTTCTCCTCGCCGCTTTCCCCGCCGGGGCGCGGGCTCGTGCGGTCAAGGCAAACAGGCGTAGACTCGCCGGGCAATGCTGTTGGGGCGGGAGCACGAGACCGCTCGCATCGACCGCCTTCTCGACGATGCGCGTCAGGGCCGGTCCGGTGTGCTCGTCCTGAGCGGCGAGCCGGGCATCGGGAAGACGGCGCTGCTCGAATACGCAGCCGGTCGCGCCGAGGGAATGATCGTGCTTGCGACGCGCGGAATCGAGTCGGAGGCGGAGCTGCCGTTCGCGGCGCTTGCCGATCTTCTTCGCCCGGTGATGGAATCGATCGATCGCATCCCGGAGGCGCAGACCGCGGCCCTCCGCTCCGCGCTCGCCCTCGGTCCGCCGCTGAGGGGTGATCGCTTCACGGTCTGCGCAGCTGTCCTGAGCGTGTGCGCCGTGGCTGCGGATGAATCGCCTGTGCTCGTGCTGATCGACGACGCGCACTTCGTCGACCGTTCGTCGATGCAGGCCTTCTTCTTCGCCGCCCGCCGACTCGACGCCGAGGGCATCGCGGCCTTGGTCGCGCAGCGGAGCGGAAGTGATCTCGGGACGAGCGGGCTGCCGAAACTTGACCTGCAAGGTCTGCCACACGATGCCGCAGCCGCTCTGCTCCGCCGCCCGGGTCCGGTCGCTGCTGCCGTCGCTGACGAGCTGATCGTCGGCAGCGGAGCGAATCCGCTCGCGCTGATCGAACTGCCGTCGCTGCTGAGCCGTTCACAGTTGAGCGGCGACGACCCCCTCGACCGTCCACTCCCGACCGGAGATGCTCTCGAGCGAGCGTTCCTTCTTCGCGTTGAAGCGCTGCCTGAGCAGACGCAGCAGGCGCTCGTCGTGGCTGCCGCGAGCGGCTCGGCAGACTTTGACGAGATCGTTGCTGCTGTAGAACGCGCCGGGCTCGACCCCAATGCCCTCGACGCCGCGGAGCGTGCCGACCTGACCATCGTCGATGGTTCGCGGTTCGCGTTCGAGCACCCGCTCCTCCGCTCCGCCGTCTACTACGGCGCAACAGCGGGGATGCGGCGCTCGGCCCACCAGGCTCTAGCGGGTGGCGGTGGCGAAGGTCGGCCTTGGCATCTCGCCGCCGCGTCCGAGGCTCCTGACGCAAGCATCGCGGCGGAGCTCAAGGAAGGCGCGACTGCGGCGAGCGGCCGCGGCGGCCATGCCGAGGCTGCCATGGCGCTCGAGGCGGCAGCTCGCCTCGCCGTCAGCGCGGACGCGCGCGCGGGGTTTCTCCGGGAGGCCGCCGACGAGGCGCGACGCGCGGGGCAAGCCGCCAAAGCACTCGAGCTCGCCACGGCCGCCCTCGCTTCGGCTGAGCAGCCCGAGCTGCGCACGCGGATCGAGCACCTCTACGGGGTCATCGAGATGTGGAGCGGCTCGGCGCTCGCCGCATACGAACGCCTTAGCAAGGAGGCCGAATGCGTCAAGACGAAGGATCCCGTCCGCGCGGCGCGACTGCTCACGGACGCGGCCTGGGCGTGCTTCATGGGGGGCGAGGTCAATCTCGGCCGCGAGGCTGCCCAGGAGGCGAGGGCTCTCGCGGAGGGTCGTGGTGGCCTTGCCGAAATAGTGAGCGGCGCGCTGCTCGGTATCGCCTTGCTCCTCAGCGGCGAGCGCGGCACCGCCGAGCCTCTGCTTCGCCGGCACCAAGCACTCTTGGAGGACCCCGAGTTCGTCGAACGTGGTTACGCGCTCCTCTGGCCGGCCGCGCAGGCACTCGTCTGGCTGGAGGAGCACGATCAGGCCCGAACGGTCTTTCAAGGCGTAATCGACCACGCGCGTGCCCAGAGCGCGCCGACCATCTTGCCGTACACACTGACCGGACTCGCGGATCTCGACTTCCGCACCGGCAGCTGGGCCCGCGCCTATGCCGACGCGAACGAGGCAGTCGTCCTGGCGCGTGAGACGGGGCAACCGGTGGCACTCTCTTTCGCGCTGGCCGGCCTCGCGCGCATCGAAGCGGCCCAGGGTCGCGAGGCCGATTGCCGACTTCACGCCACTGAGGCGCTCGATCTCGGCAGCGCGGGCGCCGGGGTCGGGTCAGTTGTGGTCTATGCAGCGGCTGCGCTCGGGCTCCTCGAGCTCGGGCTCGGGCGGATCGAGGAGGCAATCGGGCAGCTCGGTCGGGTGGCTGATGCTGTGCACGCTCACGGCCTGGACCAGCCGACGGTCATCCAGTGGGCGCCCGATCTGATCGAGGCGCTGGTCCGAAGCGGGCGGCGTGAGGAGGCGGTCGAGCTTCTTGCGTCCTTCGAGCGTGCGGCCGAGGCCAGCCTCAGCAATTGGGCGCTCGGCGCGGCTGCCCGAGGACGCGGACTGCTCGCCGGCGACGAGTTCGAGGGCTACTTTGCGCGTGCGCTCGAGCTACATGAGGCGCTCGGCGCCCCCTTCGAGATTGCGCGCACCGAACTCTGCCTCGGCGAGCGCCTTCGTCGCAGCCGCCGCAGGAAAGAAGCGCGCACCGTTCTCCGGAGCGCGATCGAGCACTTCGAGCGACTTGCCGCCGGGCCTTGGGTCGAGCGGGCAACCACCGAGCTCCGCGCGAGCGGGGAGACCGTCGAGCCCGGCGGCGTGATCGCCACGAACGAGCTGACGCCGCAAGAGCTACAAGTCGCCCTTGCGGTGGGTAAAGGCGCCACCAATCGCGAGGCAGGAGCGGCGCTCTTCCTCAGCCCCAAGACTGTCGAGGCGCATCTCGGCCGGATCTACCGCAAGCTCGATATCCGGTCGCGAACGGAGCTGGCGGCCCTGCTGGCGCGCGAGGAAGTCGCCACTGCCGCCTGAGGCCGTCGGCCGAACAAGGTATCAGCGTGTCAGGTGAGAGGACGCTCGCCCAATTAGGCGGCGATTGGTAGGTCATTGGACGCCACCTGCACTGTCGGAGCGTCATCCGAAAATGGGAAGGAGGGGGCGGAAATGCGTCTTCCGTTTCACGCGCCGGCCGCAAAGCTCCCACCGAACACTCACCCAGCCGAGCGGCCGGGAAGCCTTGGTTAGAGAAACCTCCTGACCCCTGAGAGAGAGGGATTCGCCCGAAGCCATCGGCGTCGAAGCGGCGTACGTTCGCCCGGTCCGTGACCCTAGGAAAGGAGATGAGATGAAGCGCCTGCTTCTCGCCGTGGCAGTGGCAATGGCCGCGGCGATCTTCGTTCCCGGCGCGAATGCCGCCTCTGCCGACGCTACGACGGCGACCGCGAGCTCCACGTCGGAGACGATCGTGCTTTCCGGCTGGCCGGAATCCGGTCCGGCGACGGCGACGCTCCAGAAGGTGATCACGTCGTTCGAGGCGACCCATCCGAGAATCCACGTCGACTACCAGCCGCTCGGCAACTACACCGGGGACATCGAGGCGGCTTTCGCCGGCGGCGCGCCCCCGGATGTGTTCTACGTCGACTCGAGCCTCGCGCCAGACTGGATCGCACGCGGCTACCTGCAGCCGCTCCAGGGCCTCGCGAAGAAGAACGGGTTCGACACGAGCCACTTCTTCCCGGCGCTCCTCCAGGCCTTCGAAAGCCCCACCGGGCAGCCATACGGCTTCCCGAAGGACTGGTCGCCGCTCGCACTGTGGACGAACGACGCTCTCGTTCCGACCGCACCGACGACGTGGACCGAGCTTCGCGCGACCGCCCAGCAGGTCCGAGCAAGCACCGGCATCACGCCGATCTGCATCTCCGTCGACTGGGCGCGGCTGCTCGCCTTCGTCGAGGAAAACGGCGCCTCGCTGGCGACGATCGACTCGGAACAGGCGGCCGCCGCCGTGCAGTTCTACTCCGGTCTCGTCCGCGACGGGCTCGCCGCGACGCCCGACATGCTCGGCGAGCCGTGGTGCGGGCAAGCGCTCGCCGACGGCCAGGTCGCGATGGCGTTCGAGGGCAACTGGCTGCTACCGGTGATGCGGCAGACATCGCTCGCATATTCGATCCATCCAATGCCGTCGAGCCTCCGCCGCGGCAACGTGGCGTTCACGGTCGCGTACGCGATGGCCTCGTCGTCGCAGCACAAGCAAGCGGCCTGGGAGCTGATCTCTTACCTGACCGGGCGTACGGGGATGCAGCAGTGGGTGAACGGCGCTGTTGCACAACCGTCCCGCGACGACGTCAGGCCCGTGCCCGGTACGGAGGTGTTCCAGGGCGAGGCGCCGATCGCGACCGGCTGGCAGTTCGGGGTCGGCTTCAACGATGCGGTCAATCTCGGCAACAGCGAACTCGGCAACGTGTTCGCCGGCACGGAGTCGATCGACCAGATGCTCGCTGACTTCAAGGCGGCGCTCGGCGAGTAGCTCTACGCGAAAGGCCCCGGAGACGGGGCCTTTCGTTTAGTTCACCGGGCCGCCTCCGTGCACTCGCTCTGTAGCGTTCTCCACCGTGACGACGGGTGACGAGCTCCGCGGCTTGATGCGGCTGTGGCCGCACGGTGTCTCGATCCTCAGCGTCGACGTCGAGGGCGACCGGATGGGCGTCACCGTCTCCTCCCTCGTCTCGCTCTCGCTCGAGCCGCCGCTCGTCGGGGTCTCGATCGGGAAGGACGCCTCGTGCTACGAGCTCCTCCGCAGTGCCGGGCGCTTCGCGGTCAGCCTCCTCGGCTCGGAGCAGGAGGAGCTCGCGCGCCGCTTCGCCGCCGGCTACCCGCCGATCGTCCACTGGCAGGGCGTGCCGACCCGCGAAGGGCAGGTCGCGCCGCTGATCGAAGGCGCACTCGGCTGGATCGAAGCCGAGACCCAGGCCGAGGCGGATGCCGGCGACCACACGTTCTTCATCGCTGATGTCCTCTCGATCGAGCACGGCCCGTCACACCACGCGCTCGTCTACCGCGAGAGCAACTACCACTCGGTGTGACCGAGGCAGTCGTCTTCGACCTCGACGGCGTCCTGCTCCAGTCGGAGGAGGTCTGGGATGCGGTGCGCGAGCGCTACGTCCTCGAACGTGGAGGCCGGTACGACGAGGAGGTACAGCGCGCAATGATGGGGATGAGCGCGCCCGAGTGGTCGCGGTTTCTCCACGAGGGCGCGGGAGTGCCGGACGACCCGGATGCGATCAACCGCGACGTCGTCGCTCGGATGCTCGAGGCGTACCGGCGCGAACTTCCGCTGCTTCCGGGCGCCAGAGAGGCGGTGCGGCGGGCGGCGGCGGCCTTCCCGCTCGCCCTCGCTTCATCGTCCAACCGAGAAGTGTTCGAGGCAGTGCTCGAACTCGCGGGCCTCGCAGACTGCTTCCAGGCCACTGTGTCCTCGGAGGAGGTCGAGCGCGGCAAGCCTGCACCCGACGTGTACCTCGAAGCCGCCCGGCGGCTGCATCTTGCGCCGGAAGTCTGCACCGCAGTCGAGGACTCTCATGCCGGCATCCGCTCGGCGAAGACCGCCGGTATGCGCGTCGTGGCGATCCCGAACACTGCTTATCCGCCCGATGAGGAGGCGCTCGAGCTCGCCGACTCCGTCGTCCGGTCGCTCGACGATCTCACCGTCGACGTGCTGCGGGGCTAGATCAGCCGCTCGCCGCGCGCGTCGAAGGCGCGGATCCCCGGCGCGAGCGAAGGGTCGAAGTCCTCGCGGAACATGGTGAAGATCGTGACGTCACGGAGCGGACCGCCCTCGCGCCCCGGCAGCCGCCGCCGCAGCGTCGCCTCCTCGACGAAACCGAGCTTGCGCGGGACGCCGAAGCTCGCCTGGTTGCGCGGTTCGATCCGGATCTCGATCCGGTCCGCTCCACACACCTCGAAGCCGATCCGCGTCAGGGCTGCGCTCGACTCGGTCACGAACCCCTGCCTCGTTGCGCCCGCGCGGATCCAGTAGCCGATCTCGAGTCCGCCGGGGCCGATGCGCGGATGGAGCCCGGTTCCGCCGAGCACCTTGGTCTCGCCGGCGGTGAAGATCCCGCAGGTGAAGTTCTCACCGGAATCGAAGTTCGCGCGGAACTGCTTGACGAGCTCGGTCTTCTGTTCGAGTGGCTGTGGCTCATCGTGCACCCACGGCATCCAAGGCCGCAGATGCTCGAGGCTCGAGTCGACTGCCTCCTTCAGCAGCGCCGCGTCGCGCGGCTCGTAGCAGCGGATGACGAGCCGCTCCGTCTCGATCCGGTAGGGAGCGGGCGGCCCCTCCCACGCCATTCCTAGACCTTTCCGATGAGGACGCAGCCGTTATGGCCGCCGAGGCCCATCGCGTTCGAGAGGGCAACCTCGACCTGCGTCTCCCGCGCCTCGTTCGGCACGTAGTCGAGGTCGCACTCGGGATCGGGATGGACGTAGTTCATCGTCGGCGGAAGGACTCCGTCGCGGACGGCCAGCACGCACATCATCGCCTCGATCGCCCCTGCGGCCCCGAAACAGTGGCCGGTGACGGACTTCGTGGAGGAGACTGCGAGCCGGTACGCATGCTCGCCGAAGACCTCCTTGATCGCCCGCGTCTCGGCCGCGTCGCCGAGTGGCGTCGAGGTGCCATGAGCATTGATGTAGCCGACCCGCTCGGCGTCGACGCCCGCTCGCGCGAGCGCGCGACGCATCATCTCCGCGACGCCGACCGACTCGGGATCCGGCTGCGCGAGATGGTGCGCGTCGTTCGACATCCCGTAGCCGAGGATCTCGGCGTAGATCGTCGCACCGCGCCGCTCCGCGGCCTCGAGTTCCTCGAGCACCAGCACGCACGCGCCCTCCCCCATGACGAAGCCGGCGCGGGTAGCGTCAAACGGACGCGACGCTCGCGGCGGGTGCTCGTCTTCGGCGGCGAGACCGCGCATCGCGCAGAAGCCCGCCAGGATGACCGGCGTGAGTGCGGCCTCCGCGCCGCCGGCGAGGACGGCATCGGCGTCGCCGCGCTTGATGACCTCCGCCGCCTCTCCAACCGCCGTCGAGCCCGTCGCGCATGCCGACACCGGCGCGTAGTTCAGGCCGCGAAAACCGAGTGCGATCGCGAGCTGACCGCTTGCGGTGTCCGGGAGCACGTTCGGGATGAAGGTCGGCGCTACCCGGTCGGGGCCTCGCTCGCGCAGTACGTCGACCTGCTCGACGATCCCGATGATCCCGCCGATCGCCGTGCCGAAGAGGATCCCCACCCGGTCCGGCGAGTACGCCCCGTCGAGCCGGGCGTCAGCCACTGCCTCCCGCCCGGCCCCGAGCGAGAGCAGGACGTTCCGGTCGAGCCGGCGCGCGTCCTTCGGCGAGGCGACCTGAGTCGGGTCGAAGTCCTTCACCTCCGCCGCGATCCGCACGGGGAACTCGCTCGCGTCGAAGGAGCGGATGAAGTCGATGCCGCTCTCGCCGGCGACGGCCGCGCGCCACGTCGACGGCGCATCGGCGCCGATCGGCGTCACGGCGCCGAGCCCGGTCACGACCACCCTCCGCATCCCGCGAAGTTAGACGAGCGCCGGCGGGGTGGGTTGCGGAACTACGCCGTCTCTGCGACGGCTGCGTCGACCAGCACCGCGTATACCCGCGTCGGCTCGGTCTTCCCTTTCATCAACAGCTCGCCCTGCGCCTCGACCGGGATGGCGTCGACGATGCCCTGCCGCGTGTTCTCGTCGATCAGGATCGGCCGGCTCAGCTCCTTGGTGTGGGCCTCGAGGCGCGCCGCGACGTTCACGGTGTCACCGACGCACGTGTACGTGGCGCGGTTGTGCGTCCCGGTGTAGCCCGCAACGACCCGGCCCGAGGCGATCCCGACTCCGATCTGGATCTGCACCTTGTCTCGCGCGGCCTGCTCCTCGTTGAAGAGCCGGATCAGCTCGACCATCTGGCGCGCCGCCAACACGGCCGCCTGCCGGTGGTCCTCCCGTGGCTCCGGCGCTCCGAAGATCGCCATCAGGCCGTCCCCGACCATCTGGTTGACGATCCCGCCTTCGCCGTTGATCGCGTCCATCATCAGCAGGTAGTAGTCGTTGAGCAGCTCGATAGTCTCGGCTGGATCCCGCGACTCCGAGATCGTCGTGAACGAGCGGATGTCGCAGAACATTGCCGACGCCTCGACGTACTGGCCGCCGAGCGCGAAGCCCGACGTGAGGAGGTCGTCGGCCACCTCCTTGGTCGCGAACTTGCTGATCAGCTCGCGCTGCTGGTCGCGGAGGCGCTTCTTTTCGAGGCTCGCATTGATCCGCGCGTTCAGCAGGACGGGGTTGACGGGCTTCGTGAGGTAGTCCTCGGCGCCCATCTCGAGGCACCGCACGACACTGTCGAGCTCGTCGAGAGCGGAGGTCACGATCACGGGGATGTCGCGCAGCAGCGGGTCGTCCTTCAGCTTCGCGAGAACCTCGTAGCCGTCGAGCTCGGGCATGAGCACGTCGAGCAGGATCAGGTCGAACTTCTGTTGCCGCAGGAGGTCGAGCGCCTCGCCGCCGTGCTCCGCGAAGGCGACGGTGTGCCCGTCCTGCTCGAGGCCCCGGGCAAGCATGAGCCGGTTCACCCGGTTGTCGTCGACGATGAGGATCGTGCCGGGGGCAGGAGCGGGCGAGCTCACGCAGGCGACTCCGACACAAGGGCGGAGAGAGCATCCGCGAGCGGCCGGTACTCCTGCTCGATCCGCTCGACGAGCTCCGCGGCGCCGTCGAGCTCGCCGTTCTTCGCACGCTGCTCGAGCGTCCGGCACAGCTCTGCGAACTCCTCGGCGCCGAGCGTCGCACCGTTCGACTTCAGCGTGTGGGCCGCGCGCCGCAGTTCCTCGGTGTTTCGCTCGTCCAGCGAGCTGCGGAGGGTCTCGAGCAGCGCCGGAGCGTCGGCGAGGAACGCGTCGACCACCTCGCTGAGGAACTCGTCGCCGCCGAGGTCGCGGAGATTCGCGAGCGCACCGTCGTCGAGGCTGACGAAACCGACCGCAGCCGAGCCGTTGTCACCGTTCGCGAGCGGCTTCGCGCGCTTCAGCGCACCGACGAGCTCCTCTGCCCGGATCGGCTTGGCGACGTAGTCGTTCATCCCCGCCGCGAAGCACGCCTCGCGATCTTCGGGGAGCGCGTTTGCCGTCATCGCAATGATGTGCGGACGCGTCTCCTCCGGCCAGCGCTCGCAGATCTGTCGCGTGGCGTCGAGGCCGTCGAGCTCCGGCATCTGGACGTCCATGAGGACGACGTCGTAGGGCTGCCGCTCGAGCGCCTGGATCGCCTCGAGCCCGTTGTTCGCAACCTCGGCGCGGTAGCCGAGTTGCTCGAGCAGACGAAGGGCGACCTTCTGGTTCATGGCGTTGTCCTCGGCGAGCAGGATGCGCAGCGCCGACCTTGCGCGCTTTCCGTCTGTCACGGGCTCAACCTCCTCTTCCTGGGCGCCCGGTGTGAGCAGGCGCAGGAGCGTGTTGTAGAGCTGCGAGGCCTTGAACGGCTTCGCGAGCTGGGCGGAGAAGAGACTGCTCGA
>Ga0126372_10000966_pt1 | contig 11090 bp, 8 predicted proteins | sample PanSoiMetaPlot_6_FD_92762 | JGI IMG/M metagenome (GOLD analysis project Ga0126372, IMG submission 92762) | Tropical forest soil microbial communities from Panama - MetaG Plot_6 | ecosystem: Environmental > Terrestrial > Soil > Tropical forest > Bulk soil | place: Panama | collected 2016-02-17
CAACGAACATAGCGGGCCAGCGGTTGTCGAGAAAATGCGTGTGCAACTTGCGGCTATTCCCGGCGGGCAGGTCGTTCCCTTCAATCCTCCGTCCGTACAGGGCTTGGGACAGTTTGGCGGGTTCACGTTTGAGCTGGAAGACCTCGGCAGAAATACTCTGCAAACTCTGGCGGATACCGCAAACCAAGTGTCGACGGCCGGGAACCAAGGCGGAAAGCTGGCCGGGCTTTTCACAAGTTTTACGGCGAACGACCCTCAGGTGCTGGTGAAGATTGATCGCGAAAAAGCCAAGAGCCTGCAAGTTCCGTTCAGCCAGGTGGCCGATGCGCTGGAAGTGTTTATGGGTTCGGTGTACGTGAACGACTTCGATTTCAATAACCGGTCCTATCGCGTTTACGTGCAGGCGGATCAGAAGTTCCGCTCAGAGTCGAAGGACATCCGCAGCTACTACCTGCGCTCGGACACCGGGAAGATGATTCCACTCGATAACGTTGCGGAGATTGATCAGACGGAAAATCCGCAGGTGATTTCCCACTACAATTTGTTCCGCTCGGCGGAGATTAATGGCTCGGCGGCGCCGGGCCAGAGCTCAGGCCAGGGCATCGCGGAAATGCAAGCGCTGGCGAAGAAGATGCTGCCGCGCGGAATGACCTATGAGTGGAGCGGTGAGTCGCTGGAGGAGATCGAGTCCGGGGGAAAAGCGACGATTCTCTTTGGGCTGGGACTTGTTTTCGTGTACCTAACGCTGGCCGCGCAATACGAAAGCTTCGTTCTCCCGTTTATTATTCTGCTCGGTGTCCCGGTGGCTTTGCTGGGAGCGCTGGGCGGCCTTTGGACGCGTGGATTAGACAACGATGTTTACGCGCAGATTGGGCTGGTGATGCTGATCGGCCTAGCCAGCAAAAATGCGATTTTGATCGTTGAGTTCGCCGAACAGCTGCAGGACGACGGGCTGAGCACGATTGACGCGGCAATTGAAGCGGCGCGCATCCGTTTGCGGCCGATCCTCATGACTTCGCTGGCATTTATTCTTGGCGTGGTGCCGCTAATGGTGGCGACCGGCGCCGGGGCGGCTGGCCGCGTGTCGGTGGGCACGACGGTATTTGGGGGAATGATCGCCGCCACTTCGCTCAATTTGCTGTTCATTCCGATGCTGTATGTGGTGGTGAGAACGATTGTGCCGCGGAAGAAGGGACGGGACGAGGTCGCGGCTTAGGCGAATCTGCGTGAACTGGAAATGTGTGCGCTTCCGTTGAGGGCTTTTACCTCAGCGCGGCTGGGAACCGCGGCGCGGCACTTACCGCAAAAGCGGCTGCTCTTCAGGTCAATCCATTCCACGCCGTGCGACGGCGACATCACGCACTGATAGTCTTCGCAGTGCGGAAGCGTGAGGGTGTGGCCAAGCTCGTGAACGGCTTCTTTCAGCAGGCGCTCGCGGAGCTGCAGGATGTTCGGTGGAAGACCGTAGAATTCGTCGCGCAGCCGGTGCAATGAAATCACGGCTGAATTCCCTCCCATCTGGGCTTCGCCAAAGACAAAGGTCAGGATCGGAATATAAAGATCGAGAGAGGTGACACCGAGGAGGCGCCAGGTGTCCGGAGTATTGCGTTGCGCGAGCGACGCAAGAATCTCCGTGGAGGAATGCTGCTGCCGGGTGACGTTATACGCAAAGGCGGGCTCGCCGACGGCAGTCAGGACTTCGCAAGGAATCAGAAACTCGCGGGCGAGACCCGCGGAGAGGTCAGAAAGCAACTCCGGATCCACGGAGCCGAGCGGTAATAGTTGAATGCGCTTCACAAAGCATCCGCCGTCACTCGTTTCCAGCCGTACTTCTTCAGCTTATTGTGCAGAGTCACGCGGTCAATATCGAGAACCTCGGCCGCGACGGTCTGATTGCCTTTGCACTCTTCGAGGACTTCCAGGATGTGCGCTTTCTCGACGTCTTCCAGGGTACGAGCGGCGTGTTCCTGGACCGGCATGCGCAAGGCGAAGTCCTGCTCGCGAAGTTCCGGCTCCTGGGCGACGACCATGGCGCGCTCGATGGCGTTCTCCAGTTCACGGATGTTGCCCGGCCACTGATAGCGGTCGAGCAGTGCCAGCGCGGACGGCGAAACCCGCGTAATTTTCTTGTTCATCGAGGCGGCGAATTTGCGGACGAAGTGGTCCACGAGAATGGGGATTTCGCCCTTGCGCTCGCGAAGCGGCGGCAAATGAATGGGGAAAACGTTGAGGCGATAGAAAAGGTCGGGGCGGAACCTTCCCTCTTCGACAAGTTGATGCAGATCCTTGTTGGTGGCGGCGATGCAGCGGAAGTCCACGTGAATGGGGTGGGAGCTGCCGACGCGGGTGATTTCGTGCTCCTGGAGCACGCGCAGCAAATCGCTCTGCGTCTTCAGGCTGATGTCGCCAATTTCATCGAGGAAAACCGTACCGCCGTCGGCAACCTCGAAACTTCCCTTTTTGCGGTATTGCGCGCCCGTGAAGGCGCCTTTTTCATGGCCGAAGAGTTCGCTTTCGAGCAGGGTTTCGGCGAGCGCGCCGCAATGGATGACTACAAGTGGGTTGTAGTGGCGCGGGCTGGCAGCATGAATCGCGCGGGCGCATAGCTCCTTGCCAGTGCCGCTTTCGCCGGTAATTAGCACGGTTGCATCGGTGGGGCCGACGGTTTGAATGGCTTCAAAAACGCGAATCATCGCTGAGCTTTGGCCAATCATTTCCTGGGGGCGAACCACGGAGGCCACAGTTTCGCGCAGGCGCTCGTTCTCTTTTTCCACGCGCTTGTGCGCGAGGGCGTTGTGGACAGTGTGCGCCATGTCGTCAGGGTCGAAGGGCTTCGAGACATAGTCGTAAGCGCCGTTCTTCAAGGCGGCCACGGCGGTTTCGACCGAGGCGTAGCCGGTCATAATAATTACCAACATATCCGGATCGATTTCGTGCATGCGCTTCTGGAGTTCGACGCCATCCACACCGGGCATCTTGATGTCCACAAGAGCAAGGTCAAAGCGGCCGGCGGCCATTTTCGCAAGGGCTTCCTGGGCGTTGTCCGCGACGCTGACGTCGTAGCCTTCCTCGCGGAACCATTTGTTCAGCGAGTCCCGGACAATCAATTCATCGTCCACTACCAGCAACTTGGCTTTCGTAGCCATAGCTTCGCTCCTCATCGGGCAACCACCGCTGGAGCCCCCGGTTGCGCAGCATTGACCTGCATGGGGGCCTGCATGGGCAGGGTGATGGTGAACACTGTTCCCCGCCCAGGTTCCGATTTCACTTCGATGCGTCCCTGGTGGCGCTCCACGATTTGCCGGCTGATGGCAAGGCCCAGCCCCAAACCGCGGCCGCGTTCCTTGGTGGTAAAAAACGGCTCGAACATGTTTTGAAGCACTTCAGGAGGCATGCCGACGCCGTCGTCACGCACCTCCACTTGGACGTCCGAGCCGCTGCGCGCTTTTCGTGTGTCCAGTGTGAGCGTTCCGCCATTCGGCATGGCGTCAATGGCGTTCATCACCAGCGCCAGGAGGACCTGCTCAATCTGTCCGGGGTCACAACGAACAGGCGCGAGGTCGTTGGCGAGATTGAGCTGCAATTCGATGTTCTTCAGTTCCAGCTGGTGGTTCACCAGGCGCACGCAACGATCAATCACGGAATTGAGGTCCGCCGGCTCGTAATTCATGGATGATGGGCGCCCAAAGGTCATCAGGTTGCGCACAATCTCGCCGCAGCGGCGGCTTTCGGATTCGATGAGATCGAGCATTTCGATGTTTTCGGTGTTGGTGGCCGGCTCTTTGGAGGCGCGCTTCTTGAGCAGCTTGGCGTAAGTGAGAATTCCGGCGAGCGGGTTATTGATTTCGTGCGCGACGACGGCCGCCAGTTTGCCGATGGAGGCCATGCGCTCCACGCGGGACATCTCTTCATGAGCGCCCGTCAATTCGCTGGTCTTTTGTTCGACGCGCGCTTCCAACGTGTGCGCCCAGGCATTGATTTCGTTGCGGGCTTCCTTCAACTGGCTACTCATGGTGTTGAAGGAGCTGGCCAATTCGGTTAGTTCGCCGCGCCGCGGGCTCAAATTAATCTGGTAGCCCAGGTCGCCGGCGCCGAGATGCTGTGTTCCCTTCCTGAGTTCCGTGAGCGGACCGTGGAGGTTGTGGCGAACGAAAGCGGCGCTCAAAAGCGCCACGCCGAAAATGGCGATGATGGTGTAAAGCCAAACTTGCCGCCTGCTCTCAGCGACGCTCTGGTCCGTGGTAGCCAGGGAAACGTTCATGTCCAGGAAGCCGAGGGTTTGCACTTCGGCGGGATGGGCATGGCACTCGGCGGAAGAGCAACGCAGAGCATTGGCGATGGGATTCACGATGGCCAGGGCGCGCTCACCGCTGGCGAGCCGGTAGGTGCGATCCGGGGTGCGGTGCTGCAGCTCCAGCTGCCCCGGCTGGCCGAACAGCACGTCGACCACCACCCGCTCCGAGGGAGCCAGAATGACCTCGGAGATGACTTCCTCATGCTCGACCCGGCCGCTGTCGCCGCCCACGAGCTTCATCCGCGCGCCGGGAAGCGCCACGTTGAAGACCCGGGTGTTGGCGGTGTTGGTCAGCCACAGCCGCATCACCTCCCCCGCCTTGACGGCAAGCGAATACTCCTGCTCGCCGCCGACCAGCAGCACGTTGCCGAACCGGCCCATCGCCGTGTACGTGGTCTCGGCCGGGCTGAACGGAGCGATCTTGCCGTCCTCGATCAGCAGGTCGTCCAGGGTCAGCAGCACGTCCCGGTGGGCGGGGGGCCAGTAATCCGGATCGGCGGGAACGACCAGGATGTTGCCGTACAGGCCCATCTCCTGGGTGTAGTCCTCCCGGATGTGCGGGTGGTACCAGTACAGCCCGGGGTCGGGGAAGCGGATCCGGTAGGTGAAGTCGCCGCCGACCGGGATCGGTGTCTGCGTCTCGTGCGGGACGCCGTCGTATTTGTTGTCCAGGCGCAGCCCGTGCCAGTGCACGGTCGCCTCCAGATCACCCTCGTTGACGACGTGGACGACCACCTCCGACCCCTGCTGCACCTTCAGGGTCGGGCCGGGGATCGAGCCGTTGTAGCCCAGCATGCGCACCGTGGCCTCGCCCAGCCGTTTAGCCACCGGGCCGATCCGCAGATCGAAGGCGTCACCGTCGGCCAGCTCCAGCAGCTGCGGGCGGGTTGCCTCGGGCAGCCCAGTGGGGTCGGTAGGAAAGAGCTCGGCCGGGGTCGGCCGATCGGGCTGAGAGGGCTGTTGCATGATCATTACCTCTATGGGTCTTACCGGCTGCTCATTGATCGGCGGATCCGGCCGACTCACCACCGGCACCGGCCGAGGCCTGCGACTCGACGCGATCAGCCCACGCGGGCGCGAAGCGGCGACGTGGCACAGTCCCCGCCAGACCGGTTAGCCCCGATGAGCCATCTCTGCCGTCGGCGATCCTGGATCCGTCTTGCCGGGCCGGTATCCCGCACCTGATGGCCCCGTGCCGCGGCGCAGGCACTGCCCCGGCTACTACAGCCCCTGCCCGTCGCCGTCCAGCCCAAACCCGCTGACAGATCCGCCCGCCGGTGGCCTGTCGCATGGCTAGTGATGAAATCCGACTCCCATGGTGATCTCGATGGCGAGAACCACGGCGACGAGCCAGTCGACGGCGGCGCAGAACGGCGGCCACCACCGGGTGTTGGCAACGTAGTGGCTGCGCTCCTGCCAGAAGTCCTTGAGACCATGGCCGGTGTAGCCAAGGACGAGGAGCCAGGCCGATCCGGTGACGCCTGCGGCGGCAAGCAACACGAACGCGCCCGCGACGGTGCACTCAACAGCGATCACCTTGGGCCTTCCGTCTGCCACCGCAAACCCGATGTAGACCGCTGCGATCAGGGCCAGCAGGAGAGCCTGAACGGTTGCCTGGTCGAGCCACCGGAGCGCGAGCGGCGACGCGGCCTGCATGGCGCCGACTGCCAATCCCCACAGAACCGGTACACGTATCGACTGCTCCCCCTGCGGGGCAGCCGCGGGTGGGGGTGTCATGGCAACCCCTCCCGTCGGCGACCCTGGATCCGTATGCGCGCGGTGCCTCCTGCAGCTCAGGTCCCGGTGCGCAGCGTGGCCGCGTACTTCTTCCACGGCCGCTCGATCAGGAGCGGGAAAAGCATCCGCAGCGGGGCCGGCACGTGCTTCATCATGTAGGCGCGGTCAGCCGCGTCGAGCGGTTCGAGCATCATCCCCGCCGCGATGGCCCTCTTGTTACGCGGAACCGAGCTCATCCCGCGCTTACCCATGGCGTCCCACTCCTGCTGAGTGAGCGTCACCGCGGCGAGCGGGACGACCTTCTGCTCCTCGTCGTCGAGGTGGGGCTGGACGACCGTGTTGAGGTGGTCGAGCGCTGCCGCCAGCGCCTCGCCGGTCTCGGCCGAGGGCCGCTGGCGCCAGGTCGCGCACGCGGCCGACGCGGCGTCCAGTGCCGTCGCGATGACCTGGTGCTCGTGCTCGACCTGCTCGGTCATCGGGGCCTGCTCGGGCGCCCGTTCGATGAGCTTGGGGTACAGCAGCTCGTCTTCGTCTTGGTGATGGCTGTGCAGCCCTCCGAGGACGAGATCGATGTGATCGGCCAGGAACGTAACCCGCCCCGGTGACGGCGTCGGGCCGGCGCGCACCAGCCGTGCGGCTTCGTCGTACGCCTGCCGGAAGAGGCGGTGGACGATCGCCATGTCGCGCACGTCGATCGGCTGTGATGTCGACATCTACGTGTTCCCCCCTAGTTAGGTGTCCCTTGCGTATGCGGGTCTTCGCGGTGGTGCTGCTCGGCCAGGCTGGCGAGGCTGTCCCGGTCGATCTGGTCCTGGGCGGCGGTGGCGATGACGCAGCCGGTGACGGCGCGCAGGGTGGCGGTACGGCGGCCCTGCTCGAGCAGGGCGCGTTCCCCCACCACCGCGCCGGGGCCGAGCTCGCCGACCTGGGCGCCGTCGACCCAGACGCTGAGCACCCCGTCCAGCAGCAGGTAGACGTCGCCGCCGGGCTCGCCCTGCTCGGTGAGCAGCGTGTCCTTGGCCAGCTTGCGGATGGCGGGCTTGGCGCCGCCGCGCATGATGGTGGCCGACAGCTGCCGTTCGAGCGCGCTTTCGGCGAGCATCACCAGCGGCTGGCTGTCTTCTTGTCCCCACGGGCTGTGCTGGCCGTGCGCGGTCGCCATCCACTCGCGGAAGTCGGCCAGCCCGGACTTGGCCATCAGCTGGCCCTTCTCGTCGTAGATCCAGTGGCGGGGGAACGCGCTGGCGCCGGTCAGCTCCCCGTGGGCGGAGCCGTCGGTGCCGATGGTGAGGGCCAGGGTGGTCCACACGGTTGGCGCCAGCCACTGCACGTAGGGCTTGCCGCTGACGGGCCGCGGCATCGGCGCGCCGGTCCGGCCCCCGATGGTCTGGGTGAACCGGGCCCCGGTGGCGGTGAGCTCGGGGTCGGTCCTGAGGTCGGGGAACGGGGTGGGCTGGAACGTCACCTCCCGCTGCGGGCCCCACCCGAACCTGGTGCGGGAGATGTACCCGCGGCCGGCGTACCCGGCGTCCACGATGCGGCCGTCCTGGATCTCGGCCCAGGCGGCCAGGTGGTTGGCGAACCGGAACCTTTCGGCGGCGAACAGCTCGTCCAGGCCCGCGAGGTCTTCGATGACATCCGGTGGCGGGTCGTCGGGGTGGCTCGCCCCGGCGGCGAACCCGGCCTTGTACAGGCCGGACACCGAATCCGACGGGATCCACGACACGCTGGTGACTGACGATTCAACACGCATGCCCCCTCCTTGCTCTGCTAGACCTGCTGTGCTGCCCGACCTGCCACACAGCTCCTTTCGCCCGGCGGCGTTTCAGTGGTTCTCCACGGCGAACAGCTGCCACTTGCCGGGGACGCCTTTGAGGGTGTGCTTGCCGCGGTCGGCGAAGCTGATCCCCGAGCCCAGCACCAGCATCTGCACGGTGCTGGTCACCAGGACCTCGCTCGCGTGGGCGAGCGCGGCGACCCGGGCGCCGGCGTGCACGGCCAGGCCGGTCACCGCCGCGCCCCGGCGTTCCACCTCGCCGGTATGCAGGCCCGCCCGGATCTCGATGCCGATGTCCCGCACCGTGTCCCCGATGGCGCACGCACACCGGACCGCCCGCGCGGGCCCGTCGAAGGTGGCAAAGAAGCCATCCCCGGCGGTGTCGACCTCGCTGCCCCGGAACCGCTCCAGCAGCCGCCGGATCCGGGCGTGATGCTCATCGAGCAGATATCCCCAACGGCGGTCACCGAGCTCGTCTGCCATTTGCGTCGAGCCGACGATGTCGGTGAACAGCACCGTGGCCAGGCTGCGGTCGGGGTCCAGTGTCCCGTGCGTGCCGGTCAGGAACTCCTGGACCACATCCAGCAGACCATCTGCGTCGCCGATGTAGGGCAGCTCGTCGTCGCCGGGAAGCTCGGCGCACCGCGCATTGGGGATCATGTTCGCTGCCGCCCGGACGGACTCGGCGTCGAACAGCGCGTTCCCGGTGCGGTGCATGATCAGCGTCCGGGCCTGGATCGCCGGGAGTACCGGGCCAAGGTCGAACTCCATCGCCCAGCGGAGCGTCGCCGCGGCCGCGCTCGGGGTCGATGACAGCCGCTCCCACCGCCGGTACCACGACAGGAACCGGGTGTCGTTGGCCCGCGACGGCGCGAGGACCGGTACCAGGCTGGCCTGCCCCCAGCCTGTTTCGACGGCGGCGGAAAGCTCCCTCAGCAGAGCAGGGTCGGGGATCAGCGGCCGTTGGCCATCGGTCACCTTGATCGGCAGCGTTCCCAGGACCAGCGCGCTCACCCGGCCGGGATGAGTGGCCGCGAACATGGCAGCGATGGCCGCACCCTCGCCCCACGCGATGATCGCCGCCCGGGCGGATCCGGCCGCGTCCATCACCGCCGCGATATCGTCGGCCCGCTGCTCCAGCGTCAGCATCCCCGCGACCCGGTCTGACAGCCCGGTGCCGCGCTTGTCGAACATGATCAGCCGGCCCATGGCCGCCAGGCGGTCAAGGAAGTGGGCGAATTCCGGGAGCTCCCACATCACCTCCAGATGTGACACCCAGCCCGGGACGAATACCAGGTCAAGCTGCCTCGCGGGGCCGACCACCTGGTAAGCGATATCCACCTCGCCGGCCCTGGTGAACTGTGTCTCCGGCGGCTGCGCCATGGTGAAGCCTCCCCCCGTCGGCGCGGGTCTGCGAGTCGGGGCGCGCCACGGCGCGGCACCGGGTCAACCCAAAGTCGCGCCGACGCCCGCAAGCCCTCCCAGTCAACGTACCTCTACTCCCCCTTTCCGACCTCGGGCGAGCCTTCCGTAAGGGGGTACGCAGCCACCAGCCCGGCCCGGCGGAGCCCCGAAGCCTGATCACCCGCCTCCATAACGATCATGCGCTCTTCATGGGCCATCATCTTCCTCGCCCAGCGCGCGCAGGTCGGTGGCGAGATTGGCGGCGGAGGCCAGCGTGTCGGGGTGGTCCTGGCCCAGGATGCGTCGGCGGCGGTCGAGGGTGTCTTGGTCCAGGTCGCGGGCGGCCTGGAGCTCGCCCAGCGCGCGCAGGTCGGTGGCCAGGTTGCCGGCGGAGGCCAGCGTGTCGGGGTGGTCCTGGCCGAGGATGCGTCGGCGGTGGTCGTGGGTGTCGTGGTTCAGGTCGCGGGCGGCCTGGAGCTCGCCCAGCTCGCGCAGGTCGTGGGCCAGGATGTTGGCGGAGCGCAAAGTGCTGGGGTGGTCTTGGCCCAGGACGCGGCGGTGGCGGTCGAAGGTGTCTTGGTCCAGGTCGCGGGCGGCCTCTATGTCGCCCAGCTTGCGCAGGGTGATGGCCAGGTTGTGGGCGGAGTAGAGGGTCTCGGGGTGGTCCTGGCCCAGGACCCGGCGGCGGCGGCCGAGAGTGTCCTGGTTCAGGTCGCGTGATTCGGCGTAGCGGCCCATCTCCAGCAGCGCCCAGGCGAGAAAGTGCGCGGCCGCCAGCGTGTCCTCGTGGTCCTCGCCGAGCCGGTCGCGCCACTGCTGGCGAAGACGGTCGGCGAGATCATGGGCAGCATGGATATCGCCCCGCTCGATCAGGTACCAGCACGTGTGGCCGGCCAGCTCGCGCAGGGCGGGGCTCTCGGTGGCGGCCAGATCGGCCGCCAGCACGTGCGGCGTCAGTCGCGCCCACCGGGGCCATGTGACCGGATTCGGCATGTCGCCGGGGTTGCTGGCGGCCAGCAACGCCTCGGCGTATTTGCGGGTGGCAGCGGCCTGGGCGGGGGTGAGCCGTTCGCGCAGGATGGCCTGGGTGAGCCGGTGCATCTGCAGCCCGCGGTGATCGATACGAGCCAGGGACTGCCTGGTCATTTGGGCCAAGGTCTGCCGCCAGGCCAGCGGGTCCGCGGCCCGGGTCGCCAGCTCGCCGGGCAAGACGCTGACGGCGGCGGTGAACAGGCTCTCTGGGATCGGTTCGGGTGCCAAGAACGCGCACACGCTGGCCAGCTCGGCCGCGGCCGGGTCCTGGCGGGCGAGCCGGTCCGCAAGCAGACCGGCGGCCGCCGCCAGCGACCGCGGGTAAGACCCCGGCGACCCCTGGGCCAGCAGCTGCCCGGCCCGGGTCCGCAGCAGCACTACGAACTCATCGGCTGGCATGCCGGTATCCGCCATAAACCCGGCCGCCTGGGCGATGGCCAGCGGCAGGTCCCCCAGCTCGGCGGCGAGCCGGTCCGCGTCGGCACCGGACAGCACGGTGACCCGGGTCTGCAAGATCGCCACCGACTCGGCCCGGGCCAGCACGTCTATCTCGACCGGCGCGGCGACCTCGTCCCAGCCCCGCTGCCGGGAGGTGACCAGCACGTGCCCGCCGCCGCCAGGCAGCCACGGTGCCACGTCCGCGGGGTCCTCGGCGTTGTCGAAGACCAGCAGCCACCGGCCGCGGTGGCGCAGCTCGGCCAGCACCGCCGCCCGCACCGCCTCGGTCCCGGCGCCGGGCGGCACGCAGCCGAGCGCAACGCCAAGGGCGGCGACCTGGTCCCCGATCAGCCCGCCCTGCTCGGCGTTGATCCACCAGGCCAGGTCATAGGTCCCGGCGAACCGGTG
>Ga0126372_10000968_pt1 | contig 11084 bp, 11 predicted proteins | sample PanSoiMetaPlot_6_FD_92762 | JGI IMG/M metagenome (GOLD analysis project Ga0126372, IMG submission 92762) | Tropical forest soil microbial communities from Panama - MetaG Plot_6 | ecosystem: Environmental > Terrestrial > Soil > Tropical forest > Bulk soil | place: Panama | collected 2016-02-17
AGCCACACAGGCATAGCGGAGGCGGCGAATCCGTAGATGATGATCAGGATCGCCAGAGTGGGCGCCGTAAGCGTGAAGTACTTCCCGATTGAAGGGGTGTGCGATACCCAGCTCCCACCCCAGATGGCGAGCAGCACGAGCAAGAAGCCGAGCACGGAAGTTTCGAGAACCTTGCCCGGACGGAGGCGGCGCAGATAGACACCCATCAGCAGCGCGATCGGAATCGTCATAGCGATGGTGAAGGTCCCCCAGGGGCTCGCCTTCAAAGCGTTCACCACGATGAGCGCGCAGACGCCTAGCAAAATGACGACGATGCTGATGATGGCAACATAAGAAACGAAGCCCCCGAGGCGGCCAATTTCGTCTTTCGCCATCTCGGTGAGGGATTTGCCGTCGCGGCGAACCGAGAAGAGCAGGATCACGAAGTCCTGGACGCATCCGCCGAAGACGGCGCCGGCGAGAATCCACAAAGTGCCAGGCAGATAGCCGAACTGCGCAGCGAGAACTGGGCCCACCAGTGGGCCGGGACCCGCGATCGCTGCGAAATGATGTCCGAAGACGACCCACTTGTTTGTGCGCACGAAATCGCGGCCATTTTCCAGACGTTCGGCGGGCGTCGCACGCATCGCGTCGAGGGCGAGAACGCGCGCCGCGATGAACTTGCTGTAAAAGCGATAGCCGATGGCATAGCTGCACACCGCGGCAACCACGAGCCACATGGCATTGATTTCTTCTCCGCGGTGCAGAGCAATGGTCGCAACCGACAGTGCACCAGCACTCGCGACAACAGTCCACACGGCTATGCGCGCAGGCTTGGACATGGGGAAAACGGACTCCGATGTAGGTTGGGCGGCAGAGTGGCCCACCTGAATTTCCGAGTATTGTGGCGAATTGAGGCGGGCTTGTAAATGGCAGTGGTTGTTCTCACCGAAGGGCCGTCAGTGATACTCGACACCGTCAATTGTGACCGGACGCCCGGTTTGTTTCGCATGCAAGATGCATCCTGAAGACATTGAGAATAACGGTTTTCCTGAAACCGACAATGCGGTCGATTTTTAGTGATACTCTTTAGGGTTCCGCCATCCGTACGGCTTGCTGCTGTCGGTCTCCGCTACACTGCGAAGAGGGCTCGCATCTGTCTAGCGAGGCGGTACAGATCTATTTTCATCGATAGGAGCGGGCAATGAAGATCGGCATGTTAACTGGCGGCGGAGATTGTCCTGGACTGAATGCAGTGATTCGCGCCGTCGTGCGCAAGGGGACGTTTCACTATCAGGATGAATTTGTCGGCTTCATGGAGGGCTGGCGCGGTCTTCTGGAAAACAAGACGATGCCGCTTGATCTCGAGACGGTGGGAGGCATCCTGCCACGCGGCGGAACGATTCTGCGGACCTCGCGCACCAATCCCGCCAAGCGCGAAGACGGATTACAGCGTTGCGCGGAGAATCTGAAGAAGAACGGCTGCGATGCCCTGATCGCGATCGGCGGCGACGATACCCTGTCGGTCGCGCAGAAACTGTTTCAGAACGGCATAAAGGTCGTCGGCGTGCCGAAAACCATAGACAACGATCTTGCTGGGACGGACTTCACTTTCGGTTTCGACACGGCCGTCAACGTCGCTACCGGCGCGATTGACCGCGTTCACACGACGGCTGAAGCGCACAATCGCGTCATTGTGGTGGAAGTGATGGGGCGCGATTCGGGCTGGATTGCGGTGTATAGCGGCGTGGCGGGCGGCGCCGACGTAATCCTAATTCCTGAGGTGCCGTTCGACGTGGATAAGGTCGCCGAACTAATTCGCCAGCGGCATGCGCGCGGACGCTACTTCAGCATCGTCGTCGCTGCGGAGGGCGCCAAGTTCTCTACGTCAAGCCAACCGGGGCTTGTGGTGCGCGACCTGGGCAAAGATGAGTTCGGCCACGAGAAACTGGGCGGCATCGGTAACGCGCTGGCGCAGGAAATCGAAAAACGCACAGGGTTTGAGACCCGCTCCGTGGTCCTGGGCCACATTCAACGCGGTGGTTCGCCCAGTTCCTTCGACCGGGTGCTGGCGACGCGTTACGGATTGGGTGCGATCGACATGGTGCACCGCGGCGAGTGGGGGAAGATGGCCGCGCTGCGCGGCAACAAGATTACATCGGTCCCGCTGGCCGATGCCATTGCGTCGAACCGCAAGGTGGATCCAGAACTAATCGAAGTCGCGAACGGCATTCTCGACAAGCTGATGAAAGAGAACGAACCGGCGATGAAGAGCTAGCTCGGCTACATCCCTTAATTCAGGCAATCGACTCGCGGGCTGGCTCTCCAGCCCGCGTCTTCTTTTGCCATGCTCTTATCTACCTCGTGGGCAAAGGCTTTGGGGGCTCTGTTGAAAAACACAATAGCCGGTGACGCGCGTCACAGGACGCAGTGCCAGATCGCGCCATAATCCCAGCAGTGGCCCATAACCCCCGCTAGAAGGAGGGCCGACATGAAAATCTGGAGATTCGGTTGCGCGCTGCTCCTGGCCGTATTGATCTCGTGGATGGCGGCCGCTCAGAAAAATTCCAACGAACCTATTCCCAAGTACGACAAGTCCACGGAAGCCGTGTTCAAGGGAACAGTGGAAGAAGTGAAGGATCGGAATTGTCCGGTGACCGGCGGCATGGGGTCGCACCTCATTCTGAAAGTGCCGGATAACAGCACTATTGAAGTCCATCTAGCGCTTACCAAGTTTGTGAATCAGTACGAACTGGTCTTTCACAAGGGCGACGTACTCGAAATCACTGGGGTGAAGGTGAAGTTCGAGGGGGTGGATACGATCTTCGCGCGGAAAATCAAGCGCGGCCAGGATGAGTTTCTCCTCCGTGACAGTGATGGCAAGCCGCTGTGGTGAGAGGAGTTTGAGCGCCGCATAAGTTTGCTGAGCAGCAATGCGCGGGTAGCTTCGGCTGAAAGACTCTGAGGGAGGGACTTTTAACACCGGGCTTCCCGCTTTCTGTTTCCAGTCGAATTTGCTGCAACTCTTCTTCACCGCGGCGACCATCCGAAGTAACCACTGCATCCTTCCTTCCGAAAACACACACGCTATGATGTCGAGGCGTGCCCACCGTTACCTCAATTGAAACCCGTCCCTGGCTCAACACACGACGTCTGCGCGCACAAGGGATCGCGCTCGCCGTCTGTTTGTGGGGAACCTTCGGGTGGATCATGTCGGCTCCCGGCGTCATGGGACGCAACAGACTACTCAAGGGCACAGACTTTCTGCACTTCTACACGCTGGGGTCCCTGGCCTTGGAGCATCGGGGAGCGGGGCTGTATGACATGGCCGCTCAGTCGGAGTTGGCAGCGCATCGAGTGCCCGAGGCTGGGCGCACCTACTTTGTTGCTTTGTACGGGCCGCAAGTTTCGCTGCTGTTCGCACCTCTGGCTGCGCTTCCCTACGGCGTTGCGCTGGCATTGTGGCTCAGCCTGAATGCGCTGCTCTATGGATTGTGTTGTTACGCAACCTGGAGAAAGTGCCCGAAACTGCAAAGCGAGGCGTCACTTGTACTCTTGCTGGCGCTGGCAAATCCGGCGTTCTTCCACCTGTTAGTGTGGGGACAGTCGGGCGGACTCGCACTTCTTTGCTTCAGCGTCGCGTACCTTTCGTTGCGCGCAGACAGGAAGTTCCTGGCAGGTGTGGCGATCGGCTGCCTGATGCTCAAGCCGCAACTGGGTATGGTCGCAGCTTTGGTTTTTTTGGCCAGCGGCGAGTGGTATGTAGTGCTAGGCGCGATTGCAAGCGCGCTAGCGAATCTCATGATCGGATGGGCCTACTATGGCACGCCGGTGATGCGCACCTACCTGACGCAACTGTACAACGTTCGCGAAATCATCCCGCTTCTGGAGCCGCGTCCTTACCAGATGCACTCCTTGCGTGCCTTCTGGTCGATGCTGTTGCCCTGGCCGCAAGGTGCGTTCTGGCTCTATGCAGTCAGCTCGATCTTCGTTTTGTACCTGACGCTTGTTTGCTGGAGGAGCCACGCTTCGCTGGCTATAAGGTTTTCGGCCTTGCTGATCGCGACGGTGCTAGTTTCGCCTCATTTAACCGTGTATGACCTCGTAATCCTGGCCCCGGGATTCATTCTGTTAGCAGATTGGGCGCAGGGAAAGTGGTCAACAACGCCGAGGCTGGGGCAGCTACTCTATCTTTGCTATCTCTTGCCGCTCGCCGGACCATCCGCGCGCTGGACGCATCTGCAGTTGTCGGTGCTGGCGATGGCTGCGTTGTTATGGATGCTCTACCAGACAGCGGCAAGGGAAAGCGGCGAGGTCGTCGCCTAGCCTACTTCGGCTGCGAGACGGCACGGGGCTCGAGCAAGAATTGCAGCGCACCTGGAAACCGCGCGGCCCAGGCGCCCTCGCTGTGCGTGCCACCTTCGGCGATTTCCACGTGTAAGCGGCGATCATCGAGACCGCTCTTGCGAAGAATCCGCTCCAGTTCCCTCACGTTCTCCACCGTCTGGCGGTCTTTCTCTTCGCGGCCAACTTCCCTGGTTCCTATCGCAAGAAATACTTTGTGCGGCCACACGCGCGGCTGGCGCGCATCTCGTAGTACTTGCCGATTGGAAACCCAAAGCGATGGGCTCTCGATCAATATGCCGCCAAAGACTCCAGGTGTCGTCATGGCGACGTAAAGAGTGATCAGGCCGCCGAGCGACGAGCCTCCCAGCAATGTGTTCTCCGGACTTTTCGCGGTCCGGTAGTGTTCGGCGACAAACGGCATGACTTCTCTCGTAAGAAACGCGGAATATCTCATGCCCTGCGGACGCAGCACGACAGGACTCAACGAGCGATACGGCAGATATTCTTTAAAGCGCTCCACTCCGGCGTTGTCGATCCCAACAAAGATAGCGGGAGGGATTTTCCCCGCGCGAATCAGCCGATCGGCCGTCTCGTCGATCTGCCATTCAACTCCGGTAAACGAAGTACTTGGGTCAAAGAGATTCTGCCCGTCATTGAGATAAAAGACGGGATAACGTTGCGTAGAATTTTCCGGCAAGTCGTAGCCGGGCGGTACCCACACGCGAAGATTCCGGCGATTGCGAAAAATGTGACTGGTGAATTCATGAATACGAAGGTCTCCGACCACATTAGGATTCAGCGGATTGACAATCGGAGCCGCAGCTATTTGTTGAGATGGAATTTCCATTAAGTTGTGAATGTTGGCTTGAGTTCAGGCCTTGCGCACGCGATTCAGGGAGTGAATAAACAGTATCAGAGACAGCACCGCGATAGTAAGAATCGCGGCCAGCGAGGTCAGGCACAGAATGCACCACACGCCCAGAATGAATTTTTCGACATAGGTGAGATACAACGCGAAGGTAAGGCCGCCGAGCGAACCCGCGACCAGGATTCCCGGTGTCTCAGCCTTCTGGCGGTAGAACGTCGCGAACGCCAGCAGCGCAATGTATCCGAGAATTCCGATCAGCGCGACCGGAACCCCTGCAACGGTTGAGTATTCACTCCGGTTCACGATGTCGCAATTGAACGATTGCCCGAAATCGCAGTAGGAGGTTTTGGATTTGCGGAAATGATGATCAAGAGATACGGAGGAGACAGCGATGCCGACGCTGGCCACGATTGCGATGGTGAGACACAAGCGCCGGGCTGAGGGGCTCATTGCAACGAGCATCCGGTACGCAGGCTCAGGTCCTCCAGCGGGATCGCCCCCTCGACCCTCTCACCCAGGGGAGGAAACTGCCAGGTCGGAAAATGCTTGATGCTGGCGTCGGTACACACCTGCTGAATCTTGGACGTGTCTCCCTGGATGCCGCACTCAATGTAAGGCACGTATTCGAACGAGGCGCTGAACATGGCTTTCTGGTCGGCGCAATGCGGACACCAGTAGGCGCCATACATCTTGACATCATGTTGTTTCAGGCAGCGTGCGAAATTGTCGTACTGGTGCACACGTCTGTGATATCCGACGTAGTAGGTTGCTCCGAGCGCCGCAGTAATTACAGCCCCAATAATCACTTTGCGCAGGAATGCCGGATCTTTCTGAGGCTGCTCTTCTTCTTCCGGTGCTTGCCTTCGTTCTCTTCGTTGCTGAGACATAAAAGTTTTTATACCACGACGCGCAGAGCCGACGGCAGCACGTCCAGTGTTTCCAGGTGCAAAGTTAGAGCCTCCCCGTCGACCATCACGTCGACTGGTCCCTCGAGTTCATAGTCGATCCGGCGCGCAGCCTGGTGTTCGGCAAGCGGGTGGTTGATGTGTGTGCCGTCATATAGCGTTGAAAGATTGCGGATCAGCCCGAGGCGTCCGATCGGCCCCCAACGTACATACTCAACGAGACCGTCGTCCACCTGTGCGTTCGGCGCGATCATCATGGTGCCGCCAGTGAACTTGCTGTTGTTGAATGTCAGGAAGAGGCTTCGGCGATTGTCGGGCGTCGTTTGCCCTTCCACGCGCAGCGGAAATGGACGGCGGCGCAGTTGTGCCAAGCGCAGGAAGATCGAGAGGAAGTATCCGGGTTCGCCCCATCCCGCGAAAGTACGCGAGCGCGTAGCGTTCACATCAGCAGCAAAACCAACGCTGAGCAGGTTGATGTAGTAGATCGTCCCGCTTTTGTGTCGCATACGCATCACGTCGCAGGCATGTGTCCGTTGAGCAAGCAATGCCTGCATCGCGCCTTCTACGCCGTCCTTGGTGAAGTCGCGCAGGAAGGAATTGCCGGTACCGAGCGGCAGGAATCCGAGAACAGGCGGTTCCACTCCCTGCGCTTCAGGAAAGAGACCGTTCACGATTTCATACGAAGTGCCGTCGCCGCCGACTGCAATGAATCTGCGGTATCCGCGGGCGAAGTGTTCGCGTGCGATGCGGGTGGCGTCGCCCGAGCGGGCGGTCTCGACAATTTCGAGTTCCAGGCCTGCAGAGCGCAACCGCTCCAACGCGGGGCCGACGAGTTTGCGGCAGCGTCCGCCTCCCGCCGCAGGATTAACCACCGCCAGGTATGTGTCGTTCACAGGGACACAACCGCCGACCGTTCTGTCGACTTGCCGATCTCTTCGGCAAGCGCGTTGCGCTTGATTTTCAAGGAGGCCGTGCGAGGGAAATCGCGGTCCCACAAGAGGTAGCCGCCGATGCGCTTGAAGTCGGGCAGTTGGCGGTTGCGTGAATTCAAATCCTCGAGCAACGCGGTATCGAAGTGCTGGTTTTGCTCGAGATGCAGTACGAGGACTAGCGTCTCCCTGCCTAGTTGTTTCTCGGACCAAAGATAATTTGCAGCGAAGACGCAGTACTCCTTCACCGAAAGACCCTCGAAGACGTTCTCGATGTCTTCGGGATAAATATTCTTGCCGCCTTCGGTGACGATCATGTTTTTCTTGCGGCCGAATAATTGCAGGTGCCCGGTGAAATCAAAGCGTCCCAGATCGCCGGTGAGGAGCCAGCCATCGACGATGGTTTCCGCCGTAAGTTCCGGATCGTCAAGATAGTGCGACATGACGGTCTTGCTGTGCACCGCGACTTCACCGACACCTTCCGAGTCCGGACTTAGCACACGCAGCTCAACTCCAGGGAGCGGGCGCCCGACCGTATCGGATCGAAACGGCTTGAAGTCATTCAGTGTAAGAGCCGTGCCAGCTTCGGTAAGCCCGTAGCCATTGGCAACGGGAATGCCGAGATCATAGAAAAACTGCAGCGTCGAAGGCTCCATGAACGCACCGCCCGTGAACAGCGCCAGCAGTTGCCCGCCGAAAGCTTTGTGGACTTGCCCGAGCAGGCGCCTGCTGAGATTCACGTTGGAGTGCCGTCGCGTCAAGAGCCTGTTCAGCGCAATCATGCGATCGAGCATGAAGCGCTTGCTCCGGGGGAGTTCATCGAACTTGGCCTTGAGGCCGCGCTCCAGATTCTTCAGAACCATCGGTACGAGGCTCATGTAGCTGATGCGGTAGCGCACGAACGCATCGCGGACATACTCAGGCCGCAAGGTCCTCAGATGAACCACGCACGCCCCGCAAACGAAGGGCCCAATGAAACCAACCATGAAATCGATCGCGTGGTTGGTGGGCAGAATGCTTAGATAGCGCACACCCGGCCAGAACGGATACCAGGCTGTCAGTGATGTGCACTGTTCCAGGTAATTGTCGTGAGTAAGTACGCAGCCCTTGGGACGCCCGCCCGTGCCCGAGGAGTAGACGATGCAGGCGACATCCTCCCGCTGGCGTTCGATGAAGATCGGTTCACCTTTTCGATGAAAATCCTCCCAGCGGTAGGCGCCGCCGAGGTCTGCACGGAGTGGAGCCTCAGTCACGAGCACCGTTTTGACTGTGTGTTTCTTGAAGTCCGGCGACTGCATGATCGCGCGCCACAAGTAGTATTCGACGATCAGGAACTTGGCTTTGCTGTGCGCAAGCAGTTGCAGGTGTTCGGCGGCTGTCAGTTTGAAGTCGAGCGGAACCAACACGCCTCCGCAGAAAAAAACTGCGTAGGCGGAGACCAGCCACTTCGACTGGTTGCTCATGATGATGGCCGCACGGTCTCCTTCTCGAAAGTCGGCATCCTGCAGGGCGCGAGTCAGCGGACGGGCAAGTTCCTTGAAGTCCGAGTAGGTGAGACGGGTCTTCTCCCGGTCGCGGTCGGCCTCGATCAGACACGTTTCGTTGGGCCAGTGTTCGAGCGCATCGCGCAGTGCAGCCCCTAACGATGGATATTGGCGTAAATCCAGCATGAAATGTCTATTTCACCACGGAGAGACGCGGGTACAGAGAAGAGCTGTTAACCAAGGCATTACCTGATGCTGCGTCACTACAGGCGCGCGTGAATTCGCTCGGCCAGCGTACGAAAGTCGGTCACACCTTGCAGTTCGTAGTCCGGCAGTTCCACGTGAAAGTGGTTTTCGAGTCGCGTCAACAAGTCGAGAGCCTGCAGGCTGTCGATGTTCAGCGTCTTGAAAAAGTCTTCGTCAGGCCGCAGCTTGTCACGTGAGACCTTAAAGTGTTTGGCGGCGAGGTCCATGATTTCGTCCAGGGTTTTTTCGTCAGTCGGCATAAAATCAAGTATTTCGATGAAGCTCCCAGTCGGCCCGATTCAGGGCAAGTACGGTTGCAGGTCTGTGCTTTCCACGAATTTGCGCAAGCCGGCGTCGACGGCAGGTTCTGCGAACAAGTGGCAGAAGAGATCGATTTCTTCTTTAATCTCATCGTACGGAATCGGCTTGATGAATTTCTTGGCCGCGATTGCGGTCCCTCGATCGAACTTGCCAAGCTGAATTGCAGTCGCGCGAGCGGCGCGGAGTGCCGCCCCTTCTGCAACAAGCTGGCTTACCAGCCCGATGGCATGCGCTCGCGTCGCGTTCAGGCTTCGCCCCGTGAGGAGCAGATCGCGTACGACTGCGTTTCCCAGGTCACGCTTCAGTCGCGGAATCCCACCGAAACCTGGAATCAGACCGAGACGCAGTTCGGGAAACGCGAAACGCGCCATCCTGTCAGCAATGATGAGGTCACACACCAGCGCGAGTTCGAATCCTCCTCCGAAGGTCACTCCATGAATCGCTGCGATCGTAGTTATGGGCGCGGCATCGATGGTGTTCAGCACACGGTGAATGCGTTCGAGGAAGTCGCGCACCCCTGTGGCCGCTTCGGACTTTTGCATCTCGTGAGAGCGGTGATAGAGCTCGCGCAAGTCGGCTCCGGCGCAGAAGCCGGACTCCATAGCGCTGTAGATAATCAGCGCGTGCGCCTGCTGGGAAAGGTCAACGAGAGCCTCGGTGAAATGCTCGAGTTCACGCAGAGACACCGATCCGATCTCGTTGCAGGGACCGCGGTGCAGGGCGAGTTCAACCACGCCTCCCGACAGCTCCCATGAAATTGCTTCGCCTTGAAATCGGTCAGTCATGCTTTTGGTTCATACGAGCATCAGACGGCGACTTTCACGCGGTACATCTCGTCAATCCGGTCTCGCATCTGTCGTGCAATCGCATCACGCTTCAGCTTTCCGTTAGCAGTCAGGAGCCCATTTTCGATAGTGAACGCTTCCTGTCGAATACAAAACGTGCGGATCTGCTTGTAATGCGGGAACAGCGGATTCACTGCATCAATGCCCGCCTGCGCCTGCTCGGCCGTGACCGCACCGGTGATGATCGCCGAGAGATAGCCTTTTCCGTTGCCGACAAGAACGGCCTGCGTACCGCCGGGCAAATGCTGTGCAAGCTTCTCTTCGATCGGCTCAGGCGCAATGTTGTGCCCCGAGCCGAGAATGATCAGGTTCTTGATTCGGCCAACAATGCGCCAATCCCCTGCTGCATCGACTTCGCCCTGGTCGCCAGTGTGGAACCAGCCATCGCGCAAGGCTTTTGCGGTCTCTTCCGGTCGATTCCAGTACCCGGGAAAGATATTAGGGCCGCGCACGATGATTTCTTCGTTTTCTCCCAGCTTCATCTCGATGCCAGGAACTGCCGGTCCTACACGGCCTGCTTCGTATTTCTGGGGATCATCGAGGGTGCAAATGGCCGTCGTTTCTGTGAGGCCGTAACTCTGCAGTACAGGAATGCCGAGCATCATGAAGAAAAGCTGCGTCTCAACGGCGAGGGGTGCGGAGCCGCAGATCAAGGCGCGCAGGTTGCGTCCGATCATCTTCTTTCGGATGGTGGGAAAAATTGCCGAGTTCGCGAGCGACAGCCATAACCAGTCTAGCGCCTTCGTTCTTTTCTCATTCTTGCGCACCCACGCAGACTTCGCGCGGCTGTAAATCGCCTGCACAAATCCGCCCGCCTGCCAAAGCTGCTCGTCGACCGCGCGCCGCATCCGCTCGAGCAATGCAGGCACGTTCAGGAAGTAATCAGGCGCAAGCATGCGCATGTCTTGCGCGATCTTGCTGAGGTCCGTGTTCATCATCAGCAAACTACCACGCACCAGCGAAGTGAGCAGAAGCATCCAGGACCCGGCAAAAACGAACGGCAGATAGTGGAACACGCGCTCCTGTTGCATCGAGTTGCCCATCAATCGATCGAGGCGACCGTTGATACACTTCAGCATGTGGGCGACGTTGCCGGAATTCAGCATTACGCCCTTGGCCTCGCCCGATGTGCCCGAGGTATAGATGATCGTGACCGGATC
>Ga0126372_10000970_pt1 | contig 11076 bp, 11 predicted proteins | sample PanSoiMetaPlot_6_FD_92762 | JGI IMG/M metagenome (GOLD analysis project Ga0126372, IMG submission 92762) | Tropical forest soil microbial communities from Panama - MetaG Plot_6 | ecosystem: Environmental > Terrestrial > Soil > Tropical forest > Bulk soil | place: Panama | collected 2016-02-17
CACTTCCAGCGAACGCCGCGTGCAGCGCGTTCGCGCCACCGTGCCGCCGCCCGCGGGCGTTCGCGACGACATCGACATCCTTTTTGAAATCGCTCGCCGCCTTGGCCACGACTGGGGTGCACCTGATCCGCAGGCGCTGTGGAACGAGCTGCGCACGCTGAGTCCCATGCACGCGGGCATGAACTACCGGCGCCTCGAGGAACTGGGCGGCATCCAGTGGCCGTGCTACGACGAATCACATCCCGGCGAAATGTTTCTTCACAGCCGCCTTTGGAGCGAGCCCCTGGTTGGTCCTCGCGCTCCGTTCAGCCTTGTCGAATTCGAGCCGCCCGTTGACGAACTCGATCACGAGTTTCCGATCCGGCTCACCACTGGCCGCCGGCTCGACGACTTCAACACCGGCGTGCAGACCAGAAAATATGCGTCTCCGCTGCGCCGCCGCGATGCTCTGGAAATCTCTCCGGAGGACGCCACGCACTACCACGTGAGCGAAGGTGACCACGTCCGAATAACCTCGCGGCGTGGCTCGCTGGTGGCTCCGGTGCGCCTGGATCCTGGCCTGCGACCGGGCCTTGCCTTCTTGTCAATTCACGATCACGACCAAGTGGCCACGAACGATCTAACGATCGACGCCGTTGATCCCAAGTCTGGCACCGCGGAATTCAAAGCGTCAGCCATCCGTCTCGAAAAGGTGTAGAGCATTGGATCTCCACCTCACAAACGCTCAGCCAACAGCCGAAGAACGCACCGCGATTGATTCCGAATTGGGAGTTCCCGAATCCGGTTGGCGCGGCGGCGACCGCCAGGGAGTGGACACGCGGATCGCGCTCGACGGCAACGTGCGCGACAACCGGCATCGCCTGCTTCCCACCCTGCACGCCATTCACCGCCGCATCGGCTGGATCAGCCCTGGCGCGCTGAACTACGTCGCCCTGCGCCTCGACGTCGCTCCTGCCGACGTGCACGGCGTCGCATCGTTCTATGGGATGTTCTCGCTGAAGCCGCGGCCCGCGGTGGTCGCGCACGTGTGCGACGACATTGCGTGCCTCACGCGCGGCGCGGATCCATTGTGCGGTGAGCTCGAACGCAAGCTAGGCCCGGCCGGCTCGCCCGCCTGCGCCGGACGCGCGACTTGGCTGCGCAGCCAGTGCCTCGGCCTGTGCGAACGCGCGCCTGCCGCTCTGGTCAGCTCATCCGGCGAAAAATTCTCCGAGCGCGTCCTCGCTCCGGCTTCCACCGATGCCTTGTATTCACTCGTGCAGGACGCCGCCCTCGGACGTATGCCCGCGGAACCGGACGCCCTAAGCATTCCCGCCAGCGTCCCTCAAGCCGCGGATGCGCCCAAGGGCGCACCGCTGCGCTTGCTGCGCCGTTTCACCGACGATGGGGCCGCCACCCTCGAAAAATATCAGCGATCGGGCGGCTACCAGGGTCTGCGCAAGGCACTACAGCTCGGGCCCGAAGGCACACTGCGTGAAATCTCAAGTTCGAAACTGCTTGGCCGCGGCGGCGCTGCATTTCCGACCGCGAAAAAATGGGAGGCGTTGTTCCTCCAGCGAAAGCTGCTGGGCGATGGCTCCGGCCGCGGGCATTTCGTCGTCTGCAACGCAGACGAATCGGAGCCGGGCACGTTCAAAGACCGCATCCTGATGGAGGGCGATTCTTTTGCCGTGCTCGAAGGCATGGCCATCGCCGGATTTGTCACGGGCGCGAAGCGCGGCTACATGTATCTGCGCGGCGAATATCCGCTGGCGGCAAAAACGATGCAAGCCGCGATCGATTCCGCCTGGCGCAGCGGCTGTCTCGGCGGCAATATCCTCGGCTCTGGCTTCCAGTTCGATATCGAGATTCGCCGCGGCGCGGGCGCCTACATCTGCGGCGAGGAAACTGCGCTCTTCAACTCGATTGAAGGCTATCGCGGCGAGCCGCGCAACAAGCCGCCGTTTCCCACGGAGTCGGGCCTCTTCCGCCAGCCGACCGCCGTCAACAACGTGGAAACACTGGTGAATGTTCTGCTGATTTTGCGCGATGGCGGCACGTCCTACGCAAAACTCGGCACGGAGAATTCCGCCGGAACGCGTCTGTTTTGCTTGTGCGGGCACGTTGCTCGACCCGGCGTATACGAGGTCGCCATGGGCACGACGCTTCGCGCGCTCATCGATTTAGCGGGAGGCGTTGGCGGCACGCGCAAGCTTCAGGCTGTTTTGCTCGGTGGCGCTGCCGGAACGTTCGTCTCTCCTGCGGAACTCGATACGCCGCTCACGTTTGAAGGCACTCGCGCCATCGGCGCCACGCTGGGCTCAGGGGTCGTGATGCTATTTGACGACACAATCGATCTGCGGCGAATTCTGCTGCGCATCGCCGGTTTCTTCCGCCACGAAACCTGCGGCCAGTGCGTGCCATGCCGTGTCGGTGTCGAACGCCAGCATGAAGCTTTGCAACGATTGATCAACTCGACGCCGCTCGGTTCGCCGGCTCAGGACGTCGCGCTCCTGCGCGAAATGGGCCAGGCCATGCGCGACGCCTCCATCTGCGGCCTGGGCCAGACGGCCTCGAGCGCGGTCGAATCCGCCTTGCAACGCTGGAGCCTGTTCTCTTGAGCGATTCCGTGAACGAACATTCCGGATTCGACGCACCCTCGGCCACCGTTCCGGTTCCTCCCGGGCCTGTTCCTTTGCCACCTCCCGCCGCGGCTCGGCGCTCGATCGAAATCCGGATCGACGGCCGCACCGTTTCGGTTCCGGAAGGCTCCACGATTCTCGATGCCGCAAAAAAGATCGGCATCGAGACTCCCACGCTCTGCTACCTCGCAAGCCTCACTCCTGTAAACGTCTGCCGTGTCTGCGTCGTCGAGCTCGAAGGCTCGCGCACGCTCGTTCCGGCCTGTTCGCGCAAGGTGGAGCCGAATATGTCGGTCCACACCGATTCGGAGCGCGTGCGCCTCAGCCGCCGGCTGGTGCTGGAATTCCTCGCTTCGTCCGTGGACCTTTCGACGACGCCGGAGACCCAGAAGCATCTGGCGCAATACGGCGCGCGGCCCGAACGCTTCGGCGAAACGCGGGCGACCCTCCGCCAGTCGGCGAAGATCGACAACGATCTGTACGTTCGGGACTACTCGAAGTGCGTGCTTTGCTACAAATGCGTGGAAGCTTGCGGCATCGATGCGCAGAATACGTTTGCGATTGCGGTCGCCGGCCGCGGCTTTTCCGCCCACATCGCCACGGAATTCGACGTGCCGCTACCCGATTCAGCCTGCGTCTATTGCGGCAATTGCATTGGCGTTTGCCCCACTGGCGCGCTGATGTTCAAGATCGAATACGACATGCGCCGCGCGGGCACGTGGAACGATGCGCAACAAACTCAAACTGACACCATCTGCCCCTATTGCGGCGTCGGCTGTAACCTCACCGTCCATCAGCAGGACGGCCGGATCGTTCGCGTCAGTTCGCCCCTCGACCACGACGTGACCCACGGGAACCTGTGCATCAAAGGACGCTTCGGCTGGCAGTTCGTGCAAATCGCACCAGCCGGCGACGAAAAGTCATAGGCGCAAGCACAAGGCGCGCGATCGCCCCGCCATCCTCCGCGGCACGTTTCTATCGCCGCTTCAGGGCCTCGAGTTCCTCGAGCGTGCGCGGCCAATCCGAACCGAGCAGCCTCGAAAGGCTGCGGTCGGCCAGCACTTTTCCGTCGGTCTGGCAACGCGCGCAGTAGTTTGTTTCGTTGTCCGCGTATCGGATGCGCTGGATCTTCGCTCCGCAGCGTGGACACGCCTCGCCATATTTCCCATGCACGGCCATCTCTTTACGAAACGCCGTCACGTTCTCGGGAAACTCGTCCCGAGATTCTGCGCGCAGGCGATCGATCGAAAGCTTGAGGGTGCTCTGCGTCGCGTCGTACAGCCGCCGCCACTGCTCGTCGCTTAGCTTGTGCGTCAGCGCGATCGGCGAAAGCTGCGCGGCGTGCAGAATTTCGTCCGAATAGGCGTTGCCGATGCCACTGAGCCATCGCGGATCGGTCAGCGCGCGTTTCAGCGTGCGATTCTCGCTCGTCAGCGCCTTGCGAAACGCGGCGAGGTCACTCGCGAACACATCGAGGCCGCCGGGATCGAGAAACCGCAAATCATCCTCGCCTGCAACGACGTGCAGGGACGCTCGGTGCTTCGTGCCTGCTTCCGTAAGCACGAGCGAGCCAGCCGGAAAATCAAACGCGGCGAGATTCTTGCGGCCGGAAAGCTTCGCGCCCGGCGGTCGCCAATGCAGCCGGCCCGCGATCATCAAGTGGAGCACCAGCCATACATTGCCTTCCACGCCGATGGCGATGCGCTTCCCAATCCGGCGTAACTCGCGCACGATACGGCCCTCCGCCGCTCTGAGCGGTGGCTGCACGGTTCGCAGCAGAAACGGGCTCGCCAGGCGCACGTGCAGCAACGGCTGCCCCACGATGCGCGCCTCAAGAGCCGTCAGATACGCCGCAATGTCAGGCAGTTCCGGCATTTTCGTAATGCGTCCCGCTTAAGCCTCAGGCCGGCGGCGCAAGCAAGTCTATTCGGGATAAATCGGAATCAGCGCAGGTCCATCACCTGCAGAATCGTCGTCGCGTCCGAAACAAATGTAATTTCGTGGGGCTCGATCATCAAGTGAGGATCGATCGGCTCGATTTTGTGCAGGTCGAGTGGCAACAGCTTCACGGCAGCGCTGCGCGACACAAACATGAACGTGCTTTTGTACGGGAACGGATCGTCCGGAATTCCAACCTGCGCCGGCTTCTTTCGCACCATGAAGACCGACTCCGACGGGTCCTGCAAGTCGATCAGCACGTCGCCGAATGCGTTCTGATACACGCGCGCCGCCAACACCGGATGGCCATTCGCTTTCACTATTTTCTTCGGAGCGCGAAACCACGAAAACGGCAGCGCTACTAGCAGTAGTCCTAGCACCACCACCAAAAAAAGGATGAAGACGGCCTTCCGGCTCATCGCAGCCCTCACAAAGTCTCGTGGTGTGAATCGCGCGAATCGGTGGGCGGCAGCCGCTCAAATGCGAGCGAGGGCGGTGGCTTCGTCTTCCGCCAAATCCAGAATCGTATCCAGGCGAACCATCTTGATCAGCATCAGGACCCGTTTGGTCGGCGCGAAAAACGTGCATTTGCCGCCCGCGCGCTTCAACATCGTAAACGCGCGCACCAGCGCGCCGATGCCGGAGCTGTCGAGCTCGGTCACGCCCGCCAGGTTCACGGCCACATGCGTCGATCCTGCGTCCAGAAGCTGCTGCACTTGGGCGCGGAATGCCTCCTCGGCGTCGCCCAGCTTCAGCGGCCCATCTAAATCCAAGATTGTTGCGGGACCAGCCTTGCGAAGGTTGATGTTCACCAAATGCCTCAGGATAACGTTGCCAAAACTAACCGAAAAAACTCCGCCAATCAAGGGGTTGCAGGTCAGATGGGTTTCAAGAGCAAATTCAATGTTGACGGGGCGAAAATCGACAACTGCAAAAGAAAAAGCCCCGCTCGCCCTAGGGCAAGCGGGGCTCCAAACAGGATCCCGTTTTCGAAGCTCAGGAGTTCGGGACGCGGCGTCGCCGCACCAACCCTGCGACAGCGAAGCGTCCCACACCCAGGATCGCCAGCGAGGCTGGCTCGGAGGCGCTCATGTGACGTCCAATTGCTTGCACCAATCGTGGCGCTTGCCGAATACGTAATCTGGAGCGTGACGGTAAAGATGTTCCCGGACGTGTTACCCCCGACTTCGGCGAGAGGGTTCGTTGACAGGGCGGGGGTGGGCACCTAGAATCGCAGCATCGCGGGGGACCTCGAGGGCTTGAACTACGTCCGCGGATCTGCGGAGAACGTCAATCACACCTGGAGCACCGAAACCCAGAGTAGCGGTTGTGGACGACGACGCGAGCCTGCGCGGCAAGATCGCCGCATCGTTGCGCTCTGCATTCGAAGTGTTTGAAGGCGGCGACTACGAAGCTGCCTACAAACTCCTACAGGAAAGCGAACTCGACGTCCTTCTCCTCGGTCTCCCGATGGAGTCCGGCGGCGTGAAAGAATGCACCGAACTCCTGAGCCGCCTCGACGGCAGCGAAATCGACACGCTCGTAATCGTCCTGAGCGGCGACAACAAAAAAGCCACCGCGCTCAAAGTCATCGACGCCGGCTCCTACGACTACTTCATAAAGCCCATCGATACGGACGTGCTGCGCCACCTGCTCGAACGCGCCGTCGAAAAGCTCCACATCCAGCGCGAAAACCGCATCCTGCGCGACGAAATCAGCCGCAAAAAGATGCTCGGCGACCTCATCGGCGCCACGGACGCCATGCGCCACGTTTTCGAATCCATCAAGCGCATGGCACCCGCTACCACGAACGTCATCATTCGGGGCGAAAGCGGCGTTGGCAAAGAACTGGTCGCCCGCGCCCTGCACGAGCAGAGCCCTCGTCGCAGCCGCGCCTTCATCAGCGTGAACTGCGCGGCCCTGCCCGAAGGTTTGATGGAAGCCGAGCTTTTCGGCTACGAAAAGGGCGCTTTCACGGGCGCCGCCGGCATGAAGGAAGGCCGCATTGAGCTGGCCCACCACGGCACCCTTTTCCTCGACGAGATCGCCACACTCACGCCGGCGCTGCAAAGCAAGCTCCTGCGCGTGCTCGAAGAACGCGCGCTGATGCGCCTTGGCGGCAAAAAATCCATCAAGGTGGACTTTCGCCTCATCAGTGCCACGAACGAGGATCTCGAAGAAATGGTCCGCGAGGGCCGCTTCCGCGAGGACCTGTACTACCGCATCCATGTGGTGCCCATCTTCGTTCCAGCGCTGCGCGAGCGGGTTGAGGACATCCCCGTCCTCGCCGAATACTTCGTCAGTGTTTACTGCGCCGCAAACCGCTTCCCGCCCAAGCGCATTGCCGACGATGCCATGCTGGCCCTCAAGCGCTACGGTTGGCCCGGCAACGTCCGCGAGCTGGAAAATGCCGTCCAGCGCATGGTCCTGATGACCGACGGCGACCTCATCACCGCCAAGGACCTCCCCGCCGAGGTCGTCCAGGCTGGCGGACGCGACCACCGCGGGCGCCTCCGCATCCCGTCCACCGGCATCCACCTGGAAAAGGAAATCGAGGCCTACGAACGCCGCTGGGTGGCAGAAGCCCTCGAACAGGCCAAGCACGTGAAGATCGAAGCCGCCAAGCTCCTGAACGTGGACCGCAACCGTCTCAACTACCTTTGCCGCAAATACAACCTGTAGCCGCGGATTGACTGCCCCACTTGTTGAATAATTCAACATGCTTCCCCGAAGTTCAACGCAACTGCGCTTATGGTGTGGTCCACACGCCGGCCCGCCTGTCGAAAAACCCAGCAAATCGGAGGGTTCCCGCCTCGCCGGCGGCTTCCTCGAATTGGCTGTCCAGTTGCTCGTCTCACCTCGCTGCAGCAGGGAAAAGGTCCGAGGAGATCCAAATGGCAGCCAAGAAAAAGCTCCAGAGGTCCAAGACACTCAAGAAAGTCTCGAACACAACCTTGAAGAAAGTGTACGGCGAGTAGCAAGGCCAGGCGCGCAGCCGCGAGGCCGCTTGGCCCAGCCGGCGGCCTCCCGCTGTCCGACCCTGGTTCCGGCCCGATCTCCAGCACGAGTAAGGGGCTCCGATGCCCGGCAGGCAGCCCCTTACGCTTCGTCGCGAACGGCCATCCGCGCCCCTTGTCTGTGCGGCGGCTACGGAGCGATACTTGAATCAGCGATCCGAATCCCGAAATCGGTATCCACATGCCGGCAAAACCCAAGAAGCCGTCCAAACTGCGAAAACCCGAGAAACTTCGGAAACTTGCCACCACCACGGTCAAGAAGACACTCTGGACCGTCGAAAATAGCAACAACTGACGTCACCTGCTGCAATCCCTCACCGCCTGGAAAGCCTATCAAGACCATGAAAAGGCTGCCCTTCGACCTAATCCTGAAGGCAGCCAGGGAGCGCATTTCAACCGCTTCCGCTTATAAACTGCGAATTGTTCGCTCCGGAATCCACCGCCTCGGCGTGCGCGCCGGATGCAACATTCCGGCGCGATGCCGAGTGATCGAGTACGCCGGCGAGCGCATCGGCCGCGTGGAGGCTCGCAGGCGCTTTCTCGAGGGATCACCCGGACGGCCCCGCAGCACCAACTACCTGGCGCAGCTCGATCGCTACTGGACTGTGGACGGCGCAGTGAATGGAAGCGGCGCCGAACTGATCAACCACGCCTGCGATCCCAATTTGGCACTCCGCAAATGCCGCGGCGGCCTCTGGCTCTTCAGCCTCCGTCGCATTCGAAAAGGCGAGGAATTGGCCTACGATTACAGCTTTGCCGCCAACGGCGAGCGCGTCCGCTGCCATTGCGGCTCAACGAACTGTCGCGGCACCATCAACCGCAAAGCCTGACGGAACCAAGGGCGCCTTTCTTCGCGGCTTCGGCAAGACGTCGCTGTACATTGTACGGGCGCTGCCTGGCCGTGAAGCCGAGCCCCATTGGGCGCGAAAGTCACCTCCGATCGTGGTTCTAGAACCACCTCTTTGTTGGATTTTTCAACGCCCCGCTGACAATTTCAACAGCGGAGCGCTGAGCCTCGCCTTCCAACTCTTTCGCTTCAACGCTAAGTCCTTTATTTCTAAGCGGCTTCACGTTTCACCGGTCCAACAATCATTTGGCGGGGCGATTGCACTACCGGGGACAGAGCCGGCAACGGCTGGAATAAAAAAACCTCGAAGGGACAAGACGATCATGGCGACTGCAAAGCCTGTTAAGAAGAGCAAGCTGGCGGTGAAGAAACTCGAGAAGAAGCAGACTCTGTTGGCCGTATCGCCGCTGACCCGCATCTAGCACGTCACCTAGAGCAAGTTCGGCTTTTGATCCGTTTTCGGGCTTGCCTTGAGCAGGCCCTGTTTCAGGTTCCGGGCCGCTGACCAACATGGGCGGCCCTGCTGTAAAGCAGTCGGGCCCGAATGAAGAACTTTAAAAAAAGGAGCAAAAATCATGGCGAAGAAATCAGTAAAGAAAGGCAAGCTTGGCGGCAAGAAACTTGAAAAGAAGACGACGCTCACCAAATTCCATCCGATCGTTCCATGACAAGAAGGCGGGAGAAGCGCGGCAGGGCACGAAACTGACAAAGTTGGCTCTGCTCGTTCGCTACTCCAGTACTTGAGCACGGTCTTCCAGCCGGTCCCGCTGTCCGGCTGGGGGTTGAAGTTGCAGCATCCCCTAGGGCCGCTGTCCCAGGAACAGCGGCCCTTCTTATTTCTGCCGCCTTTCAAGCCGCCGGGTTCAGGCCTATCCATCCGATGAAAAATTCAACACTGCCACACATCCGTGGGTCTTCCCATCGCGCGCGCACAAATCCTCATTCGTGCTAAGCGCCGCTTTGCCTTCAGGAGATTTAGTGGGCGGGTAAAGACGAAGTCCACTGGGTCGGTCGCTTGCATAACATCGATCAGGCCAATCGGCCAAACTCAAAGAAAGGAACACACCACATGGCCAAGGCAAAGTCCACCAAGAAGGGCAAGCTCGGCGGTAAGAAACTCGAGAAGAAGGCAACTCTTAACTATTCCCGCAACATCAGCAACATCGGCGGCTGAGCCGCTTCGTCAGCCAGCAGGATCCCGCCATTCGGCGAATCCTAGCCTCACATCCACATGACCCACCGGCCGCCGCTTCCAAGTGACGGCCTTTTTTTTTCACCACCAGACGTACGAGCGGATCCACCGCCACGCGCCTCGCCCGGCCTGCCAAATCAGGGAATGGCGCTTCGCCGCAATCTTAGCCGTCCCCGTCATCCCTTCGCGCAGCGTCCCGTCGGGATTCGGAAAGTCCATCACCACCACGAAATAGTTTGTCAGTTGCTGGCCCAGCCGTTCGAGCTGCTGCGGCTGCGAAATCGGATGGTCCGTCGCCGCAGCTGGCAAGATGCGCTCTACCGCGCCCGGAAACGTGCGCAGCGGGAACGGCACCACCATGATCGTCGCCGGCGCGCCTCGATTTACCTCACTCAACTCCCAATCCCGTACAAAAATCCGCGCGCGCATGTTACTGCGGTCCGCCAAATGGCAGAACTCCGACCCTGCGTCCACGTACTGCCCGACCTTTTGCTCCACCTCTGGCGTTGTCACCACGCCTGCAAACGGCGCGCGAATCGTCAGGTCGTCCACGCGCTTTTGCGCCACCGCGAGTTGATCACGGAGTCCTTCGAACTCGCTCGCGTCGCGCGCTGCCTTGCTCAAGTCCGAGCTGCCCTGGTGCAGCCGCAGCCGGCTCGCCGTCAGCGCTAGGTTGGACTCGATCACCTTGGCATCCGCCTCAATCTCCGGATTGCCGAGCACCGCCAGCACCTGTCCGGCGGCTACTTGGTCGCCCTGGTGCACCGTCACCTGCCGGACGATTCCCGGCGCGCTAGGGCGCACGCGCGCCTGCCGGCCTGGCTCCAGCACCAGCTCGGTCGAAACCTTTGTTTGAAATGGGGGCGGAACTACCAGCAGCAGCACGGCGCCGGCCAGCGCAAATTGCTGCGCGCGCGTCATTTTCCACGCCATGTAAGCCTCCTTCTTTTCGCGGATCCACGCACGAACCGCCGGCACCGCCTTGCGAAGCCCCTTGCGCGCGAAGTAGTACACCACCGCCGCCGTCAGCACGTATCCCCAGTTCCCGAACTTGCTCACAAAAATGTTCCCCACACACATCACCATCAGGAAAATCAGCGTGGCGCTGTAAACGATTGCCGTCAGTCCGAACGTCATGTAAATCCGCCGCTGCCTCTTGCTCGCCAGCGGCAAGTCGATGTCCTGCCGCAGAATGTATTTGCCGAACCACCCTCGCAGGTATGCGAACGAATCCTCGCGCAAGTTGTCCACATCCAGGAACTGCGACAGCGCGTAGTAGCCGTCCGCTTTGATCAGCGGATTCAAGTTCAGTAACGCGCCTTGGATCCCGCTCAGCAGCAGTGTCTTGTACGCTAGATCATTGACGACCGTGCCCGGCAGCGAGAAATACCAGACCAGTGTTGCAATCCCGCAGATCACCAACTCCACCCAGATGCCCGCGAAAATCACCAATTGACGCCG
>Ga0126372_10000972_pt1 | contig 11070 bp, 14 predicted proteins | sample PanSoiMetaPlot_6_FD_92762 | JGI IMG/M metagenome (GOLD analysis project Ga0126372, IMG submission 92762) | Tropical forest soil microbial communities from Panama - MetaG Plot_6 | ecosystem: Environmental > Terrestrial > Soil > Tropical forest > Bulk soil | place: Panama | collected 2016-02-17
AAATGATTGGAATTTGGTAGTCAGTTGGTAGTCACGTACTGTAAGTAGCAGAAACTAAAGGGCTGGCGGAGAGGGAGGGATTCGAACCCTCGATACAGGTTTTGGCTCGTATAACGGTTTAGCAATTCTCTTCGTCGATGTCACGCCTCGCAATCCCAACAACTTAGAGTTGTGACAGTTACCAAGGCTCACGGGAAGTGACCTCATTAGTCAGTTTCGGGACCACAGTCGGGACACCGAAATTCCGCGCAAAAAATTACTGGGTATTCACTGCTCTCAGTGACGGTGAACGCGCGGATGGGAAGATTTCCATTTTTGTAGAGCCTGCGTCAATTCGGGGACATTATCACCTATGGCTGGATGGTCTGAAGGTTACGCCCGCAAGTTTGCAATCTCACTGAATTTACCTACTATACATCTGCATCATGCGGCCTGATGAGACGCGGGTGTAAAGCTGAGTCGTGAAGAGCTTGACGTAGCTCGAGCAGAACAGTCAACGCCCTACGCTCTCCTCCTCGTGGTTTTACCTGGGTGCGCAGCGGAATGACCCAACGGAAGCGAGGATTCCCGCTTTCCGTGGGGACTTCCGTTTCTTGCATGCATAGCAGGAGGACACTATACTGGGGTTTCTTTAGTTACCCGCTACTCGCCTAAAAACCAGCCCCAAAAAGCAATAGGAGGTCGTCGTGAAAAGGTGCCTGGCGTTAATTGCCACAACTTTGCTCGCGAGTGTTGCCCTCGGCCAGACCATATACCAAAAAACTCAGGCACGACCCATCTCCCTTGGGACCTCCGGAGGGAATGTCAATGACGCTACTAAAACATTCTGCTGTTCTGGAACACTTGGCAGTCTGGTAACCAGGGGTGGAGTGCAGTTTATCTTGAGCAACAACCACGTTTTGGCGCGCACCAACGCTGCCAGCCCTGGCGAAGCAGTCTCGCAACCGGGTCTGGTTGACAGCGGCTGCAATATTCCTGCGTCAGACACAGTGGCCCGTCTTTCGCAGTTCATCCCGTTAGGGACTAAGAATGTGGATGCGGCCATTGCCGCCACCGTATCGGGTGATGTGAAGACGACGGGAGCTATTCTTACAGTAGGAGTGCCCTCCTCGACGATCGCGACACCCACAGTGGGACGCAGGGTGGCGAAAGCAGGGCGCACCACTGGTCTGACCTGTGCTTCGATTGCGTCCGTCAATACTAACGTCAAAGTTCAGTACCAAATTAGGTGCGGCTCGGGCAAGAAGATTACCGAGCCTTACACCAATCAACTGCTCATCAACTCAAGCACTTTCAGCGCGGGAGGAGATTCCGGCTCCTTGATCGTCACTTCCGATACCGCGCAGCCCGTAGGATTGCTTTTTGCCGGCAGCAGCACGACCACTATTGCAAACCCGGCCAGAGATGTGGCCAACGCCTTGGGGGTGACCTTCGTGGGTGGAGCAAACCATAGCGTTACCTGCCCAGCTGCCGCCACCACTCAAGCTGGCCGTGGCTTATCGACTGTCGAGTTGGAGCGCGGCACGAGCGCAAAAGAAGCGCATTGGCAAGATCTGTTCCAGGATGATGCGATTCAAGGCGTGGGCGTGGGCGAAGATCCTGACAATCCGGGGAATGCCGCCGTGCTTATCTATGTGGAGGAAGGACGGGCCCACGGAGCCATTCCCACCGAGATTGATGGCGTGAAAACGGTGGTTGTGATAACCGACCGCTTCCGTGCTACAGGATGGAACGAATCCACAGAACAACGCAGTTGCTCACAACGATAGCTCTGGGCCCCAACCCCTCATTTCACGCTTCTGCTGGATTTCGACGATTCACGCGGAAAGGAGCGACGCGTGCAATAAGACATGCGGCTGCGCCGCGCTGTACATCTGCAACATTCGCCGAGATGAAACGCGAGTGTGAAGCCGAGTCGTGGACGCCGGGGCCCAGCGTAAGGGTTACAGCGCTTGCAGGAAGATGGGGCTAGGCGGCATCACTTTTTGAAATACACCCATACTGTGAGGGCGAACACGACAACGGTGATCAACCACAGCAACGAGGTTTTGACTCCTGTTTTCTTCTCCATGGCGCCGGTATTGTAGCCCTCTCAGCGGCCAGTACCCAGTAGAAATTTCTGTCGCCTGGTCTCCCGCGCCAAAATATTCGTGCATGGCAATTTGCCCTATTGAGCACAAACGGATCTGCACAGACTGTCACAATTATTTCCACAGCCAGGCGAAGTTTCCATCGGTTGACATGGAAATCCCTTATTTAAGGGTACTCGGGGTGAGTCAGGACTGGTGAACGCTACCTTGCGCCAGGCGAGATGGTGTCGGGATGTCCTTGGATTCGTCGCCCAGCAGTTCGCTCAACTCACGAACTAGGTCTCTGAAGATTTCCGGGTCTTTCTCACTTTGGATGCGCAGGCAGAGTCTATTCAATCGTGGCAGGTCCTTGGGGCTCATCTGGCACCTCCTAACCCGACTAGCTAAGGCGCTAGGCGGCGCGTCCAATGGTGTTGGTCTGTGCCAACCGGTGCAACATTGTGAGAGCATAATTCATAGCTCGTTGTTCGCCGGGTACAGGATGCGTAAGGCTTTCTTCGATCCTATCCAAGATTGCGCTTCTGGCGACCGTGATTAGCCCCGGCAGTTTGTCAACATCAGCCTCCAACATTGCCGCCTCGTACAATGCTTGCCAGTCTGCATGACTTGAATGAGAGTGTTCCATGCTGCACTCCTAAGTCGCCCGTTTACGAAGGCCCTTCTTTAGCATCTGCTCTGACTCTCGGCTGTCGTTATCCAACGCCCTGTTGAGTTCCTGACACAGTTCGAGGATTTTGTCAGAGTCGTACTCTGTTGAGAGCTCCCTAGCGATTTCGCGCCAAGGCCTCTCAGGTTTCGGATGATTTACAGCCATTTTGACACCTCACCCTCTTCTTTGTTTGGGAGAAAACAAGAGAGCAAGGATGATTCCTGAGAGGGAGGAGTACCGCTGTTACGTTAGCACTTCTGCAAGCAAAGCGAAGCGCCAACTTGCGACAGGGGTGATTCGTTCCGCCTACGTTCTTGTACTACATGCTGGAGCACACTTGGGGCGGTTTCTGCGCTTGGCAGGATTCGGACGTTGCACTTTTCTACTGCGAGTACTGCAATGAAAAGCGCGCCGGAACTTGCCTCGCGACTGACAATTGTCATCAACGGCCGGTGATCATCGGCACTAGCGCAGAGCCCTTATCTGGGTGAAGATGCCGTCATTACAGCAGAAGGCAGCCGTTCCAACCCACACAAGCTGAAAAGTTGTTGCATCCGTGAGACCGCACTGATTAGGACCAGGAAACAAGAAACCGAATAGTTACCGAGACTCTCGAAATGTCTAGTCTCAAGTTGTCGAAAATAGCGGATTTCGTTCGTCTATAAAGTGGACGGGTCAAAAGCAAGGAGATGCTGCGAAAGCCCAAGCAGGTGAGTTATGTCATTACAAATCGAGATGGAACAAGCAGGGGACGTTGCCGTGCTGCAATGCATGGGAAGAATGGTCAACGCTGAGGCACTTGGCCTAGTGAAAGACGCTGTCACCTGTCTGTCGCCGCTGCGAGTCATTGTACTGGACCTGTCAGAGGTCGAAATGCTCGACGCCCGCGGTCTCGGGGTGCTGGTCTCTCTGCACCGCTGGGCCTACGCAAATGACATTCAGCTAAAGCTTGTGAACCCTTCCAGGCTCGTGCGAGAGGTACTCGAGGTAACCGGGTTGATGTCGGTGCTGCATGTCTCGTCGGTGAAAGACATCATCGAGATCCTTTGCGGCTCGGAACGCGTGACCGAGAATATCACTCGGGCAGTGGCGTAGCTGCGACCTCTGATGAGCTGCGTGCTCCGGGGGGCGGGGCATCAAGTTGGCAGATTCTGAGTCGATTGTTATCGCACGGCATCGAAAACATGTTGGTCGGGCTAACCGGATCCGGTGCTAATGAGATGAGTAGCAGGTGTCGCGTGAGCGTGAACAAGGAAAATCGCAATCAGACCGTGAGCGCTGGCGCATATGCGACGCCCGCCGACTTCAAGCGGATGTTTACCGAGGACGTCAATCGCCTCTATTTGCTTTCGCTCTTATTGACCGGGGAACCTAAGAAGGCGGAGACGTGTTTTGTGGAAGGCATCGGGGAATCTACAAAAGGAAACCACGTATTCAAGGAGTGGGCGCGTTCCTGGGCGCGACGTACCATTATTAAAAGTGCGATCCGGTTAATTGCTCCACGGAAGCGTTCCGTGACTGCGATTCGGACCGGTGATTCCGAGCAAATGATGAACAAGATTCCTATTGTGCTACATGAGGAGGTCAGCGCAATTCTCGGACTCGCACCCCTTGAGCGCTTCGTTTTCGTCATGTCGGTCCTAGAACGCTACTCCGATAACGATTGTTCACTTCTGCTGGGCTGTGCACGAAGGGATATCGCCACGCTGCGGACTCGTGCAATGCGGCAACTGGTGACATTGTTGGTTCTTCAGTCAAACAATCCTATGGACGCCGACCCGGAATCGGTGACCGAACTGACGATTGCCCAGCACTTTGCCTCACTCGCCTGGTCTAAGAGCCTTTCCCAGTAACGCGGCGCCACGAACTATATTTGATCGATGCTGGCATTTCCCACCCTGTGTTTTCCTGCACAACGAGGGGTATGGGATGGCTTACCTCACATACGTCGAAGGATGGCAGGCGCTATGTCAATGCTTCGGCCTGCTCACAGGCAGTGATGCGTTTCCCGAGAAATTCTCTTTCCATTGGGCTGCGCGCTAGTGCAAGGGCCTTTCTAAATTGCTCCTGCGAGACATCGAATCTGCCGTTGCGAAATTCAAATTCTCCCACCGCCGCAAAATAGAACGGGTAGCTAACGAGACGATCGCGCTCAATAATGGCGTGAATTTCTTCGAGCCCTCGCGTTGGGCCCTCATGTTGACCAATCGCAATGGCCCGATTCAGCGCCACCACTGGCGACGGACGAATCTTCATTAACAAGTCGTACAGTGACACGATGTGCTTCCAATCCGTCTCCCCGGTGCTGATTGCGGTTGCATGAACCCAGGCGATCGCTGCCTCGACATGGTATTCGCTCAACTCCGGTCCGGTTGCCGAAAGATCGAGGAACCTTTGCCCTTCGGCTACGAGGGTAGAGTCCCACTGGGACCGATCCTGGTCGAAGAGTGAACTTAGGTGGCCAGATGCATCCATGCGGGCTGGCAGTCGGGCCGCGTGCAGATGCATCAATGCGGCCAGCGCATAGGTTGCGGGCATTGCTCCGAGTGGATGTTCGAGCAAAACTGCCGTGAGACGGATCGCCTCACGGCAAAGGTCCACCCGGACTGCACTCTCGGTGGAAGCGCCATGATAGCCCTCGTTGAACAGCAAGTAGAGCGCTCGCTGAACGGCCGGGACACGCGAAGAAAACTCTGAACCGCCAGATAGGTCGAACAGTTTCTTTGACCCCGCAAGTACCTTCTTTGCCCGTGATATCCGCTTCTCAATCGTGCCGTGCGTGCTTACAAAAGCTCCGGCGACTTCATCGACGCTGAAGCCGCAAAGGATATTCAGCATCAGAGCGACCTGCCCTTCCTCGGGCAGCCGGGGATGACAGCAGGAAAACATCATCCGCAACAGGTCGTCTTGGATCGCGTTTCTCGCAAAGAGTTCTTCAACCGCAGGCGTGAGCGTCCACTCGCTTTGGATTAAACGGCTCAACTCCGGTTCAAAAGTGCGAGCCGTACGCTCTCGCCGAAGAACATCGATTGCGCGGTTCTTGGCCGTCGCAATGAGCCAGGCGGACGGATTCTCTGGCACACCGCGAATCTTCCACACTTCAAATGCACGGCAGAAGGCGTCCTGCACAACGTCTTCTGCCAGCGCAAGGTTGTGCGCTCCAAAGATTCGCGTCAACGTGGCGACCATCCGCCCCGCTTCATGCCGGAATAGGTGTTCGCTTAGCTCCATCACATATTCAGCTTCATAACCGGACGCACTTCAACACCGCCGTCGACCTCCAGAATGGGACAACCCTTCGACAGCTCCACTGCTTCATTCAGATCCCGTGCCTCTATTAGCGTATAACCACCGACGATGTCCTTGGCTTCAGCAAATGGTCCGTCAGTTACGGCTTTCTGTTTGCCTCTCACCAGTTTGCCAGCACGTTCGAGTGGTTGTCCCTGATCTTTAACATGCCCTTTTTCACCGAGGTCCTTGAACCAGGCCATCCACTTCTGCATCGACTGTTGGACCCGTTCAGGGGATCGCCCTGCTTCGCCACCTCGATAAAGAAATACATATTCGCTCATTTTGGATTCTCCTTATTGAATTTGCGACTCCGAACCATAGACGTTCGAAGGGCAGCGGAACGGACTCCATTTTTTCCACACCCTACGTCGAGGTCGACTCTCGCGCTGCGGATCCTGAGGGGATGCCCCGGCTCCTAATCCGGTATCCGACCCACACGCAAGGCGCATAGACAAGAAACAAGCTGATGCCGTACCAGTGCGGTTCCCTGTTCCACGAGGTAACCAGTGAAAACGTTCCCACCGTCAGGCCCAAGCCGATCAGGCTTGCGATCGCGGGCCGCTGTTGCTGCCCCGCAATGGCAGTACACAAATATATCCTGCAACGATTGTGTATAGACATTGGCTGACTACGTCGATCATGAGAAATCGGAAGTGCAACTTCGCCTTGTCCGCCATAGGTAACAGGAGCTGGTTTGTAGCAACCACCAGAATCGCGTTCACTACATAAGCGGCGATCACAGCTGATGCCATTCGTAAAATTCTGGTATTCGGCATCACGTTCGGTCTCGCGAACTATTGTGAATTGCCCCTGCGCGTCTCGGACGAGGTATGAGCCGCCGTGTGCTCCGCTACAGGAACGATAATGAGAGCAAGAGGCGTCCCTTCTCCTGCTACGAACGCAGGACCGTGAGGGTTGCCGTCTGACCCAAGATCAACGTTGGTCATGTACGGACCGTAAAACATTACGTGAGGTGGATAGGGTGCAACAATGCCCTTTTCTGCATCTACCAGGGTGATGTTTTCTGTAGACAACATGTAATCGATGCCGACGTGAGTTGGCGGTTGGAAAGTGCCCTTCGCGAACGCGTCAGCTACAAATCTCTTGATCTCCTCTGGCGACTTTCCCTGACCACGCAACTCCGAGAAGTCGGATTCCTTTCGCACGTTATAAAGGAGAGGCGAGAACGCACTCCTTGCCTCCGGGTTCCTCCACGTTTATATTTTCCGTCCCGCGTACATCTATCCGGTGGAATCTCGGAAAGAACCGACCTTCAGTTACCGATTGTTGCGTGCAATTTATCCCGCCTTTCGGCTGCTCTTCCCTAACCCGGTGATTCGGGCCGACGACTTGGCCCGAGCGATGGTCGCTGTCGCCGTCCGGAAAACTGGCGAGCGTGGAGGATTGGCCTTCGAGAATCGTGACATCCGGGCCGTGGTGAAGTCGCTTCATCCCAAACAGGTGGGAGGTCAGTGCGGCGGTGAGTAGATTTTTTCGTTGCCCACTTGACAGACAAAGTTCGATGAAGAACCCACAGGTAACAGCGCTTCACCTAACTAGCTCTGAGGAACCCCAACATGAGCCAACTAGAGACGCCAACCTTACGTCAACGCCTGAAAGATGATGCCCTCGATACGATCTGTCGCGCTGCCCAAACCTACAACGGCTGGCTCGACAAGCGTTTTGGACGAGACTGTTTTCGACATTTACGACCTGACGAAGTGGGGACCGACGAGCGCCAACTCAATGCCACCCGCTTTCTTCTCTTGCGGGCTAAAGCTGCGAAAGAGCGCTTGCGTCCGGCACTAGCACCGGGCAATATCCACAAGACCATGGCTGCGCGCGTCACGATGATCTTGTGCGCTAATACTTCGTGCTCTCCGCCGGTTTAGGCTTTTCCTGAATCGAGAGCAGTTCGACTTCGAAAATCAGCGTCGCGTTGGGGCCGATGGTCATGCCCACGCCGCGTTCGCCATAAGCCAGATCGGACGGAATGAAGAGCTGCCACTTGGATCCTACGGGCATAAGCTGGAGGGCTTCAGTCCAACCCTTGATGACTCCTTTGACCGGAAACGTTATCGGTTGATTGCGCTTGTGGGAGCTGTCGAACTCCGTCCCGTTAAGGAGCGTTCCGCGGTAATTGCAGACAACGGTGTCTTCAGCCGTGGGCTTCTTTCCTTCACCGGTCTTCAAGATCTTGTACTGCAGACGGCTTGGGAGAGTCACAACGCCCTCCTTCGTCTTGTTCTCGGCCAGGAACGCCTCCCCGTCTTTCTTATTCTTCGCTGCTTCGGCCGTCCGAGCCTCCGTCATCTTCCGTTTCTGCTCCGCCGACAGTTCAGTAACGGCTGCGCGAGCATCTTGCTCAGTCAGCAGGGTCTTGCCGCCCAAAATGGCATCCTTGAAGCCCTTAATAAAAAGGTCTGTGTCAATCTCCACCGAATTGCTTCGCAGTTGGCTGCCATATTCCACGCCCAGCGCGTAACTGCGCTTCTCAGTGGGGGTCTTGAAGGGAGAAGGCGCCTGTGCAGCCGGAGGTTTGGCGGCGGGAGCTTCTGGCGCGGTCGGAGCCTGGGCTGCAGGAGCGTTTTGCGCAGCCGGAGCCTTGGCTGTTGGGGCTTGTTGCGCCGTGGCAAGACCGACGAAAAGACCGGCCAACAATGCGGTGATGCAGTTTATGTAGATTTTTCTGAGGCAAGATTTTTCTGACTTTTTCACCTTAGACGCAGCCATTTTTCCCGAATTGATATAGGTTCTCATTCGAAATCTTCTCTCGTTAATTGCCTCGGTCGTCACCCCAAAAACCGGCCATGTTTGGTCACTTCAAAACCGGCCATAGGATTCATCCGGGACACTGGTTCTTCTACCCTGCGGGCTAGCCTAATGCAAGAGTAAAAGAAGGGGGGCCGGGCATTTCTATAAGCCCGGCCCCCGGTTAGAGCAGGCGGTTCAGATGTGATACGGCTTACTTGACCGTCACGTTCACCACACCCGGATTTGACGTGCGGCCCAGGTTATCCTTTACGTCATAGGTAAACGTATCCACGCCGTGGAAGCCCGGATTCGGCGTGTACACCACCCTTCCGTTTTTCACCACAACTGTTGCGGTACCATTGGAAGGTGGCGTTACGATCCGAACGGAAGCAGGAACGAGTGTGCTTCCAGGACTCGCAACGTCGTTGGCGAGCACCTGGATGGTGATAGCTTTGCCTGCATTTGTCTTTGCAGAGTCCGTGTTCGCAACAGGCGCACCCGGCGTTAGACTAACCAGGACGGTAAAGGTCTGGGTGGCGAAGAGGCCGGTCGGGCCGGTCGCCTGAACAGTGACCGGGAAGGACCCTAACTGCAGCGGCGTCCAACCGATCACGCCTGTGGCCGGACCGATCACCATCCCTGCGGGGACGGGTGCGACGAGAGCGTACGTTACCACGCCGCCGTTGGGGTCTGTGGCTACAACGGTACAGGTGTATGCCACACCTACTGTGCCCGTAGTGGGGCATACGGAGGTGAACGTAGGCGCAGCGGGTGGGAAGTTACCGACTGCTGTGAGCGGGATGTGAAACGGGGTCAGAGGGTCGTTGCTGTCGATCGTCAGCACGCCCGAGCGCGTCCCGAAGGCCGAGGGCGTAACGGTCACGCTGGCCGTACACGACGCTGCAGGTGCGAGGAGCCCGGGGCAGTTGGTGGTGAACGCGAAGTCCGCCTGGTTCAACCCAGTGATGGTGAACCCGAGCAGCGAGATCGACACGGGGCTGATGTTGGGCACAGTGACTGTCTGGGGAAGGCTCGTGGTCCCGATTATCGTCGCCGGGAACGTGAGGGCCTTTGGGTTTACGTTCAGGGCCGCCCCGAAACCGGTTTTCGGGGTGAACACATTCGTGGCAGTGTTCAAGGTCCCATCGGGGAACGCAATCGATTCAATGTTCCAGAGCGTGTCGGTACCGTCGCAGACGACGAGAACGTTGCCGCGAGGATCGCCGCACACAGGATCGTTGTCGGCCACCGTGATACTGCCGTCAGGGTTAAAGGTGACCGTATAGAATGAGCGAACTTTTCTGTAGACAGCCGTGTCCACGTCCGTCCCAGCCGCGCCCACGTGCCCGACGATGCTGCGGACGATCGTGATATTGCCCGGGTTGAGCCGTTGCGGATCCGCGAACACGTCCGCCGACAGGTCCATCATGTGGTCCACCAACTTCACCGTGCCGTCATTGAGAACGGCCCGGAGTTGCACGTTGAGCCACGCATCGCCGTCGATGATGTCGTCGCCGTCGCGGCCCATGATCATGTCGCTTCCGGGGCCGCCGAGAATGATGTTGCCGGCGGCGAACACTCCCGCGTTGGGGTCTCCAGGCGGCAGGGTATGCCCGGCAACCAGCACGTCAAGTCCGGCAATATTCGCGATGCCGGCCGGCCTCAGCTCGTTGCAGAAAAAGGTTGTCTCCAACTGAACCGCGGCCACGTTGGGGACGCATGTTTGTCCCGGTATGGTCGGAGTGAAGATCGCCCCTCCGAATAGGTTCGTTGAGAATCTGCGGTCGTCGCCGAGCAGAACGTCGTTGAACGGCGATCCCGACAACGCTTCGATCATAGAGAACCGGTCGCGAAGGAAAAACACGTCGAGGGGATCGACAATGATGATGTTCAAGTCAGCATCGGCGGGCGTCGGCTTGAGCTTGTAGGTATCCCAGTCGTACCCGAAACCTCCCCTGTTGATTGTTTTCCCCGAGCCGGGGGCCAGGATGTCGTCGCCGCCCTCGCCGAGCATTTCGTCGCCGAGGTCGCCGCCGGAGCCGCCGGCGATGAGGACGTCGTTGCCCACGTCGCAGAAGTCGACAAGACCCTCGAGCGGGTCGTTGCAGTCGCCGATCAAATCGTCGTCCCCCAAGCCGCCCTCAACCCAATCGTCGCCTTCTTCACCTATTTGCTTGCCGACAGGATTTTTCGCTGCGTTTCCTGCGAAGAGGAAGTCATTCCCCGGGCCGCCCAAGCCCTGACAGGGATCGCTGGCGACCATGAAATCCTGGCCGGAGCCGCCGA
>Ga0126372_10000973_pt1 | contig 11070 bp, 7 predicted proteins | sample PanSoiMetaPlot_6_FD_92762 | JGI IMG/M metagenome (GOLD analysis project Ga0126372, IMG submission 92762) | Tropical forest soil microbial communities from Panama - MetaG Plot_6 | ecosystem: Environmental > Terrestrial > Soil > Tropical forest > Bulk soil | place: Panama | collected 2016-02-17
AACACTCGTCCGTTCTGTACACGAACAGGCTCCATCAAGATCGGCCCAGCGTGATCCAGATATTCGAGATACTGGGCCGTGGGCGTAACGCCCAACAGATGCGAACTGAATTCGGGAAAAGCGTGGCTCGATGCGAGCAAGCTCGCGGTTTGCGCTAGTGCCATGGCCCGAAGCCAACCCGTGACCCCACCAAGCTTCATGACGTCCAGCGTGGCATGGTCCGAGGCGCGCACGGCGATGCTCTTGGCCATGTCATCCGGACCCCACCAATTCTCGCCCAGTTGAATGGCTGTTCGGGCGGCTGCCGCGATACGCGCATGCCCTTCGAAGTCGTCCGCGCGCGTGGGCTCCTCGATCCAATAGAGACCTTCACCATCGAGCACCCGCACGCGCTCCACCGCCTCACTCACCGGCAGGCTCTGGTTGTAATCGACCATCAAGCGAATGCTGTCCCCCGCCACCTTCCGCAGCGTCCGGATTGTCTCGATATCCCGGGCCAGATCGCGCCCACCAATCTTGACTTTGATCGCCGAGAATCCTAGACTAAGCATTTCCTCGGCTTCGGCGGCGGCAGCATGGGGGTCCATCGTCCGCAGTGTCGCATAAGCGGCAACCGGATTCGGTTCACCGCCCAGTAGCGTCACAAGAGGAACGCCACATGCATGTGCACAGGCGTCCCAGAGCGCCATGTCGATGCCGGCCATGGCCATGCCCGTAAGCCCCTGTGAACCCAACAAGCGAAACTGTCGCTGGAGTTTTACTACCACCGCCGAAGGCGCGCCTGAAGAGCCTTCGAGTAGCTCGCCGAGATTACGGAGCAGCCGCACCAGGGGCTCCAACGCCAACGAAGTATAGCAACGTACGTAGCTTCGTCCGATGAGGCCTTCCTCGGTGCGGACATCAATGAGTACGAGGGGCGTAGTGGCCATCACGCCGCTCGCTGTTTCGACCGGCCGCGCGACGGACAGGTTCAACCCGCGTACCAGAATCGATCGAATCGTCAGCCGCATGCTCTCAGGTCATCCCCTCGTGCCCGGCGTACCAGACATCGTGGCATAGCCCGTGGTCGCTGCGCGTGTGGAGACGTGAGCCCCCTCCTGAAGCTGAAAGAGGGACCCGAACGGGCGTTCCGCAAGGGGGAGCCGCCAGGTCCCGGCCTCCACCCGTGCCACTTCCGAGCTCGCACCGCGAAGCACCTTTATGTTTGGCTCGTTGTGACTCGCGTGCGGGCCGAAATAGATCGGATAGGAATCCGCAGCCCGATATGCGGGCAAAAAGGCCCGGCGAATTCTGTCCGAGCGATTCGGCGCCGAATAATGTAAGAGCAGGCAATGTATGAAGACCACGCTGCCGGCCGGTGCCTCGATCGGTACCGCCTGCGCGGGATCCGGCGCGTCCGCCCCCGTCACTTTTCCACGAAAATACCCATCGATATAGTGATTAGCCAGGCCAAGCTTGTGGGAGCCCGGGAACGCCTGAAGGCAAGCGTTTTCCTTGGTGGCGTCATCCAGGTAGATCAGGGCCGTCACCAGGTCGGTATTCGTATGAGGGTAGTACGAGAAGTCCTGGTGCCATTCCACGGCGCTGCCCACATGTGGAGCCTTCATGTGGAGTTTGCTGTAGTGGAAAAGGATGTTCGGGCCGATGAGTTGTTCGATTACGTCGAGCAAGCGTGGATCAGCCACCGTGCTTTCGAAGGCGGCGTGACGTTGGGTCGGCGACCAGATGCGGCGCGCGACCGATGCGTCCTCCGGCTCGAGCTCGGCGACCGAAGTAATATCCGGAATGTCCAGCACCTCAGCGATGGCGTCGTTGAGCTGTGCGACATACCTCGCGTCGAAGAACCGCTCCGCGACCGCGAATCCATCCTCGAAATAGTTTTTCGCGAGCCTCGTAACTTCACTTCCGAGCATCTCTGTCTCCTTCTGCTCGCCCATGGTTCGAGCGACACAAAGTTACACTAGGTGGGCCGCGCCAGCAGGCGGGCGAACACTCGGGTCCAGCGGCGGTACGCTGTTGGACCCATTGTCGACAAACGTGACCTTAACGTCCGCCTTGGCGAACTCTTGAAAGAACTCCGGGAACGACAGGCGAACGTCTTCGAACCCCGAAAAGAGGTTGGCCGACCTCATACGCAGGCTGGCCACGAAGAGCGACATGAAGATACGATGGTCGCCCCAGCTCGAGAACGTTTGCCCTCCCGGGTACGTCGGCGCGCCGCGCACCTCGAAGCCGTCGCAGACCCCGTGATCATAAATCAATTCGATGTCGACTCCCGCGCGCGACAGTTCCGCGGCCATCGCCTCGATGCGCGAAGCCTTGTGAAAGCGCGTGACCCTTCCGCCGACCACGCGCAGGCTGCCATCGACATACGCCCCGACGGCCGCAAGCGTGGGTACGATGTTCGGGCAATCCCTGGCATCCACTTCGAAGTCACCGCAGAGGCTCCCAGGAGGATTCTCAACGATCAGCGAGGAAGTAGCACGGTCGAATGTTATGCTCAGTCCGAGTCGCTCGAGAATAGAAACGATCTCGTACTCTCCCTGTGCGCTCTCACCGTGTACGTTCGTCAACACGGATTTGCCAGGATGGAGCGCGGCCGCAGCGAGAAGGTACGACGCTGATGTATAGTCCTCGTGCACGGTAACGTCCCCCGTGCGGTAGCCGGAAGGTTCCACGCGAAGATGGCGATAATCGCTCGACGCGGAGACCTGGACACCGGCTCCCATCAAGCACGAGATCGTCTGCTTGATATACGACTGTGAATAAGGCTCGCCCGTTAGTTCGATCTCGACCGGGTTTTCGGCGAACGGCGCTGCGAACAAGATCGCGGTGACGAACTGTGAACTGACGTCGCCGGGGAGGCTGCAGCTGCCACCCCGCAGTCCGCGCCCCCAATTGATAACCGGGGCCTTCCCCTCACGGCAGATGGACTCGACGTCCGCGCCGAGATCACGGAGTGCGTTCAACAACGGCGCCAACACGCGCTTGCACAACGTTTCGTTGCCGGTCACGATCACCGGTGACGGGTGCACCGAAGCCAGCGCGGTCATGGCGCGAAGCACCAGTGCCGAGCCATCGGCACGGATTACAAGTCCGTTGTGACGAAACGACCGTCCGCTACCTCGAATTTCGAGATACTCATCGTGCTCGATTATTTCGGCACCCAGCGTCCGGCAAGCGCGTTTCATCGTCTCGGTTTCATCGGCCCGGAGATCGTTGAAAACCCGTGAAACACCCTCCGCCAGGGTGCCCGCCAAAATTGCCCTTTGGGTTTCCGGCTTGGAAGGGGGGACACGAAAGTCCCCCGAGAAGGATTCGACTGGGTCGACCCTGAGCAGCATTCCAGTTCTTCACTTTCGTCGGATTCACCCTACCAGAAACTTCACCAAAAGAATTCCCAATCAGGATACTGCTACCGATTCCCGCTCTTGTGCGGCCATCGCACCCTTCGCCACGGTATCCTCGTAGATCTCCCGGAAAAACATGCCGAGGATTTCCTGCACGTCGTCAATGTATTTAAACACCGACTGAAAGTCTTCTTCACTGAAGATTAGTTGCGAGAGGATCTTCCACATTTCCATAGCGTGATCCTCCGTAGTGTCGACATGCAAATGCGCCGCCTGACCTTTCACCTTTTCTTTTCCAAGCTTATGTTGCAATGATTCTACAATTGCTGGCTGGAGCCTGGCCTGCGTATACTCCACCAGGTAGTTGGACACCACCGGTGCGATGGGTGACTCGTGTTCCAGCGTGAAATAGAAGAATCCCTCGAAAAGTCGAGTCGACAGATAGGGCTCTGTGTCGTATATTTCTTCTGGTGTAATGCCGGCGGCCTCGCAGTCTGCCATGAACAACTTATCGTGAAGCATCTCCTCGCCTTGGTAGAGGGCGTAATCATGCGCTGCTTTGGGTGAGATCTGCGCAATCTTGTAGATCGCTTTGGACTGGCTGACGCGAGACAACCGGATGCGCCATACGTGCTCGATAAGCGTTCGGCGGTAATAAGCTAGGTTGAGTTCTTTGTCGGTAAAGTGGGAAGCAAAGGGAATCGTACGCTTCCACTCTTCCATCTTCTTGTCCAGGTAGCGATCAAGCTCGGCCTTCTTCTTGAGCCCCTCCGATTCGGAAAAGTATGGCTTGGGGTACGTGATTCCGGTATTATGCACTCGGTTCATCGTGGTCTCCCTCCGGGCATCGTTAGTCAATCGCCAGCGGCTGGCCAAATGGGCTGGGGGGTCGCACCGCGCCAGATTGAACGGCAGCGTCTATGACCGCCTGTGCAACCTGAGGCGCGACGTTTTCAAAAATATCGGGTACGATCTTGCCTTTGGCCAGTGCGGCTGCGTCTACAAGCTCCGCGATCGTGCGCGCAGCGGCCAGCTTCATTTCGTCGTTGATACGCGTGGCGCCGCAATCCAATGCGCCGCGGAAGATCCCCGGATAGCATAATCCACAGTCGATCTGATTCGGATAGTCGCTTCGTCCCGTCGCGACCACCGCAACGAACGGCTGGACCTCCGCCGGCAGCACCTCGGGATTCGGGTTCGCCAAGGCGAACACGATAGCGTCGTTGGCCATCTTTCGAAGATCCTCGGGGGCGATGACGCCCCGCCCCGCGAACCCCACGAACACGTCCGCCCCCGCAAGGACGCCCTGAAGCGAGCCTTTCTCCCGACCTGGATTCGTGTGCTCCGCGAACCACCGCTTCGCATCGGTGAGATTCGGGCGCTCACTGTGAATGGCCCCTTGTCGATCACATGCAACGATGTTCTGTACGCCCAGTCGCATGAACAAGCTTGCTGTCGACGTACCTGCGGCACCCGCGCCGACGATCACTACCTTGAGCGTACGAAGCGGCTTGCTGACGAACTTAGCCGCATTGATCAGAGCGGCGGCAGCGGCTACAGCGGTCGCATGTTGGTCGTCGTGGAGGACCGGGATGGTCAACTCCTCTTGTAGCCGTTCCTCGATTACGAAACATCGCGGCGCCGCGATGTCCTCCAGCATGATGCCACCGAATGTTGGTTCGAGGCATTTCACGACTCGAACGATTTCATCAGTATCGTGGGTGCCAAGGCAGATTGGAAACGCGTTTATTCCCGCGAACTCCTTGAAAAGAAGTGCTTTGCCCTCCATGACTGGCAGCGCCGCTAGCGGCCCCAGGTCGCCGAGGCCGGAAACCGCCGTACCGTCCGTGACTATTGCCACGGTATTACCTTTGATCGACCAGCGATGGATCTCGGTGGGATTGCGCGAAATCGCCTCGGCAACCCGTGTAAACCCCGGCGTGTACACGCGAGCCAGATCTTCTCTCGTGCGTAGCCGGACCCTGCTACGGACTTCGATCTTTCCCCCCGCGTGGAGGCGAAATATCGGATCCGCCGAATCAGCGATACTGGACATGAAAGTGCTCCGTGGCGTGCCGATCGAGGAATTCTATTTCTGCCGTTAAGTGCTCGGCATCCACCTCCCAGAGGGCATCCATGAGGCAGATGGCTCGATCGGAGTCGTCAAGCTTCGTCCCTGGGTTCACGTGCAGCTTCAAAATCTGAGGCTTGCGCGTTTCTGGCTCGAAACGGATGGAGTCAATCGTCCCTCCTTTCCTGCCGTATTTGCTCAAGAACACGGTGGCTTTGGACGAAGTACTGTTGCGCAGCGATTCAAGTTGCGACGCCTGTTTCAAGCGTGCGCGGAACGCCTCTCGCTCGGAATCTGCTACAAGTAGCGACTTCACCCATAACTCGAGGATCGACTCTCCCGTCAATGCCTTCACGCTAGCGTTGATCAAGCTGCCACCCATGCGTGGATTGATCTCGATGATTTCCCAACGGTCTTTATCGTTCCAATACTTAACTTCCACGTGAAAGGCGCCTGCGGTAAGGCCTAACTCTTGCATCTCGGCGAGGCAACGCGAAACAAACTGCGCACCCCTTAAGAGGACCTCGCGGCTCACGCTGTTGGGTGGGCTGATGGACATCGCTTCCAGGGTAGTCCGTTCCAGCCGCTCCACCCGCGCTTTTTCTTGAATGCACATGTGCCAGGCGTCGTCGAGTACGATCGTCTCGAAGCTGAACTCGGGCCCCTCGACGTACTCTTCTATCAAGAAATCATATTGATGCATGAAGATAGCGTGCATACGGTGATCGGCCCGCATTTGTTTCTGAATCTGCGGCAAGTCGTCCAGGTCGTGCAAATCCTCGAGAATGAAGGCGGCGAAAGAAGACGCTCCACGCACCGGTTTGACGAACCACTTGACTGACGTGTCCAATAGTGGGGGAGCGCCGGGCGTCAGTCGGTGACTCCGGACGTCGCTCAATCCTCGTTGAAAGAGGAATCGTCTCAGTTCGTATTTGTTCAGGCAGAGCTTCAGCGCACGTACCGAGGAGTCGCGAGCCCCGAGCGCCTCGTTCAAGGCGGCCATCCATAGCCGATACCCCTCGAAGGTCGCGACGGCCGCTTCGATGGCATAGCTACGGTCTGCAAAGCGGCTCACTACGTCGTCGACGTCGTCGGCACCGAGTTCGGGTGCTTCCGTTACTAGACAGTCTGCGAGATACTGACGACTCTCTTCCAGAACGTCGGGTCGCTCTGGGCGAGAACTCAGCCCAACCAGAGAGAGCCCGAGCTTCGCCGCCGCCGCGCTGGCTTCGCCTGTAAAGGATTTCCCCTGGTGCATGAGGAGTAGCAAGGCTCTTTTCATGCATGCACCTCTCCTGGCGGAACCCCGACGTGACCTTGGAAAACGGTGTGAGCGTTGACGGTTCTGGCTATGGCTACGTTCCCCTGAGTATGACACTTTTCACTTGTGGCCCATATAGGCCCAAAGTACCATAGGCTACCTTCGGCTAATGATCTTTGATACCGTGTGTCCTTGGTGCTACAGCGGCACGCTGCCGGGCGGTGCTCGCGCAACCTGCGGTGACACCGCTCCTTCGCGGCGACCGGCCAACTTTGGGCAACTATCCAGGGCGGTTCCGCGGGCCGCTGTGAGCTCCGCGGTCGGTCCGGCGTTCCTTGCGCTGGTTCGGCGACGGTGCGTCCATGATCATCGAAAGTGATGCGCCAGCATGCAGTTTTAGGCCTGGCCGGAAAAAGTCCAACGCCCCAGGTGGGCGAGCCGGCGTCAGCAGCCGGCGGAGCCGGTTTCACGCCGTCGTGGCGTCCCCAGGCAGTGGGGGTGGGCGCCTAGGTGCACCATGGTCGTAGTTGCCGTCGGCGGGAATGCGCTGGTCGGGCACTCCTGGTGACCGACCAGATGGCTGCGATTATGCAACGTGAAAGAGAGTGGCTCGAAGATCTGTTGGTACTTTAGTCCTATAGTCGTGACAGATGTTGAAGTGCGACAATCGCGGATTGTGAATGCAGTGAGCAAAGAGTCTTTAGGTATTTCTATGAGGCCCGCTTCGACCCGGTGCTGGCTGTGGCGATTTCATTCGAAGTGCTTCGTCGAGCTGTACGCCGCCACCGGTAGCGTGACCCTGCCCGGCGAGCCGCCCGCCGTGCTGATCGCTGTCGGCTAGGGCGAGCTTACGATGTCTGAGAAAATACTCTTCTTGAATCGTTGGCCCCAGTATAGAGATGGGCGACGGTGGGAGAATGAGCTCGCGCGCCCCGAGGACCTCATCGACCAAGAGCGGTATAACGTGACCTATATCTGTGATCCGCACGGGGAGTCAGGCGTACCGGCGAACGCGGAGAACGTGTACTGCATTCAGGATTTCGCGCAAGTGGACAGTGTTCTGGAAGTAGTCGACGAAATCGTGGCCGAAAAGGGTTCGTTCGATCACGTCATTGCATTTTCGGAATATCTCCTCGATGTGGCGGCGGCCGTCCGTCAACGGCATGGGATTCCGGGCTTCAAGCCGTCGGAAGTGGAGCGTTTCCGCGACAAGACGGTTATGAAGACAATGCTGGGAAAGGCGGGCGTTCGCGTGCCACGATGGGTTCTTTGCCGATCGCCGGAGCAGGTGCTTGCGGACGCCGAATCACTCGGATTCCCCCTGATTTTCAAGCCTGTGCGCGGCGCTTCGAGTCAAGGTGTTCGCAAGGTCGCATCCGCAGAGGAGCTGCGCGCCTTGTGTGCGATACCGGCCTTGCGCGAGTACGAGGCCGAGCAGTATATCGCAGGTCATTTGTTACATGTCGATGGCGTCGTTGACCAGAACGGCGAGTGTTTGTTCATGAGTACTTCGCGCTATATCTCCGACGGCCTGGCGTTCGAAAATGGCGAGCCGTTCGGCTCGGTGATACAGACGGATCCGACCATGCGCTCCGAGAGTCAAAGGTTCGCACTTCGGTGTATTTCGACCCTCGGGTTGAGGGGGTCCGCGTTTCATTTGGAATTCTTCGACACGGGCCGCGAGTTCGTATTCTTGGAGATCGGGGCACGCGTGGCGGGTGCCGACGTTCCGTACGTTATTCGCGAGGTATACGACGTGAACCTGTTTCGTCTGTGGGTCGACGTTCTGCTGGGGAACGCCGCGCAACCGTCCCGGTCCGCCGTCTCGGAGAGCGGAGGATGGCTGATGATCCCTCGCCCAAGGCCGTTGCCGCAGAAGGTCATCGGTTCCACTTCTCTCCTGGGGAAGATTCCTTTCCTGTATCGCGAGTTAGTTCCGGTGCCGGGAGAAATTCTGGTGCAGGTTGGCGGATACGCCACATTGCAGGGCGGCCGTTTCCTGTTTCGAGGAGGCACGCAAGAGCAAATCACGGACGCCGTGCACAGTGCGCGTGCGAAATACCGCCTGACTGCCATGCCCGTCACGCAAACGCCTTAATCGAAGTAAATATCGTAATCGAGGGAGACATGGGGCAGCCGAAGCATGCCGAATTGGTCGACAAGAAGTTCGTTCTATTCGCTGAGGATTGTTTTGGCCTCTTCACCAGCAAGATCGCGGCGTCCTTGCTCCGATACCGATCGGATCGATGCGTGGCGGTCATCGACAGCACGAAGGCCGGGCAAACAGTACAGGACGTAATCGGTTACGGTGGCCCCATTCCCATCGTCGCCAACGTCGAAGATACCCTGCGCTCGCGGCCGGATGTCTTCATCGTCGGCAAGGGGCTTCACTCGGCAGACCTACCCTCCGGCTGGAAAAAGCATCTCTTGGCGGCGATGCAGAATAAGCTGCATATCATCAATTGTATCCACTATCGGCTGGAGAGTGATCCGGAGCTTGCGCGTGCGGCTCGCGAGAATGACATCACTATTTGGGAGACCAAAGAGGCGCCCGTTGTCCCGCTCAACAAGGCGCGTGTACTGGACCTCGATACGTGGATTATCCACACGTGCGGCAGCGACTCCAACATCGGTAAAAAGACCACGGCTCTCCAGGTCTATTTCGAAGCGAACCGTCGTGGCATTAAGACCGGATTCGCGGCTACCGGCCAGAGCGGCATGATGATCTCGGGGCATGGCGTGGCCATCGACGGCGTAGCAGGAGATTTCATGGGCGGCAGCGTGGAAGCTGTGGTGATGGAGGCTGCGGCAGGCAATGAATGGGTGATCGTAGAGGGTCAGGGCTCGCTTAACCACATCGCAGCGAGCGGGGTTGCGCTCGCCATTCTGCATGGTGCGCTACCACACGTTTTGGTCTTCTGCCATCGCCTGGGGCTCGAGCGTACGAAAGTCTGGGAGACGCCCATCCTCCCCATTCCAGAGCTCATCAGAATGAATGAGGAGCTTACAATTTTTGAGCGACCAGCGAAGGTCGCGGCGGTCAGTGTGAACAGTGCCGGTTTTACGGATTTAGATTTCCGGCGAGAGGCGGAAAAGCTGGAGTCGCAGACCGGACTCCCCGTTGTGGATCCCTGCCGCGAAGGCGCGGGGCGATTGGTGGAAATCTTGCGTGATTACGAGCAGTGGAGTGGCTGGCGGCGCGATCAGGCGCAGGCGTGAGCTACGATTCGAAATAATTTGGCTCTTCGCGACTGAGTCGGATCCGCCGCCTGAATTGCCCCGACACTGTATGGCCTGGCCCTGCCGGGTCGGTGGCCCGGGCGCAGCACCGTGAGCGGGTTCGTCAGGGCCCAGGACAGCGGTTCGGCTCAATGGCCTTGCGTCTTAGGTTTAACAGTGCGGCCCCCTACCTGCGTCAATGTAGAAGGCGGCGTCGCACTGACCGTCTTGACCACCGCGCCCGCCCCGCGCCCCGCCCGCGGCGCGGCCCGGGGTGTCTAATTCTCTGTGTAAGGCAGGCAGGGCCTGAATACGCCGTGTAGTGAGCGGTTGGATAGGATTGTTCTGTGACTGATCTGACAGAGTCGGTGGCCGAATCGTTGGCCGCGGAGCGGTGACAAATACGTTCCGCCCGGAGACGATTGATGCGCTGCTGGCGGATGCGAAATCGTCGGGCACTCCGATTGGCAGAGTAGACGGGGTTACTGAACCAGCTCACGAAAGCGGTGCTGGAGCGGGCGCTGACCGAGGAAATGACGCATCTGGGGTACGCGCATAGCGATCCGGCCGGGCACGGCTCGGGGAATTCAGGAGCATGATAACACCGAGCAGACAGTGGCCACAATAGCGGGTCTGCTGCGGATCGCGGTGTCACGGGATCGGAATGGTTCGTTCGAGCCGCGGATCGTGCCGAAACGAGCTCGTCGGGTCGGGCAGCTCGAATGAGCTGGTGCTGTCGTTGTACTCGCGCGGGATGACCGCCCGTGATATTCAGGACCACCTGGGGGAAGATCTACGACATCGATATCTCGCCGGGTTGGTCTCGCGGATCACCGACGTGGTGATGGGATCACGGTGTGGCAGAACCGGCCGGTCGAGGAGGTCTACCCGATCGTCTACGTGGACGCCGTCCAGGTCCGGGTCCGCGACCAGGGCGCGGTGACGGTCAAAGGCCGCGCACCTGGTCGTGGGCGTGGACGTGGAGGGCCGCAAGCACGTGCTGGGGGTCTGGATCGAGCAGACCGAGTCGTCGAAGTTCCGGCACCAGGTCCTGACCTAATGGCCCGTAAAATAATTAGATGCCCGCTCTAAATTACATGCCTGTAACTTAATTCTGATAAATGGGCTGACCGTAGAGGTTGGTCGATCTTCTTGGGGAAGTATTGGCG
>Ga0126372_10000974_pt1 | contig 11062 bp, 8 predicted proteins | sample PanSoiMetaPlot_6_FD_92762 | JGI IMG/M metagenome (GOLD analysis project Ga0126372, IMG submission 92762) | Tropical forest soil microbial communities from Panama - MetaG Plot_6 | ecosystem: Environmental > Terrestrial > Soil > Tropical forest > Bulk soil | place: Panama | collected 2016-02-17
ATTCGCATTGCGTGAACACAAACAAAAGCGATGAAGGCATGTTAGAACGAAAACTTCGCGGACAGTTGCATGGTCCGCGGGTTACTCCCCTCCGCCAAGCCGGCATTGACAACGGTGAGCGGATCGACGCTGCCGAAGATGCCGCTGTTGATTCTGGCACTTGCAGGTTGCTCAAAGTGCCTTGTGTTAAAGGCGTTCTGCATTTCCAAACGCAATTCAAGCGAAGTTCGCTCAGCGACGCGTGTAACCTGCGGTCCCTAAGTGAAAATCCTTTGTCGACAAAGGTCATTTCGGCACCGAATCTCTGATTCGTACTTGACTAGAAGGTGTACCTGACCGACAGCTGAGCGGTCCGCGGGTCACTGGAGAGTCCACGCCCGTCCTCGACAACAGTGAGGGCATCGACGACGCCGAAGTCGCCGTTTGTATAGCGATTGCTGCCGGGTTCATCGTAATGCACCGAGTTCAGAGAATTGTGCACTTCGAATCGCAACTGGAGCTGCTGATCCTCCTTAATGCGGATATTCTTGGCCAGCGAGAGATTCAGGATGTTGTATCCTGCCAGCCGGAAGTAATTGCGGCCGACATTGCTGAACTGACCAGGAGCTGGAGTGGAGAATTTGGCGATCTGCTCAGGTGTGACATAGGTCAGCAGTTGTGTGGTTGGATCGCGGTGAATGCTGAACATCGTCGGCGAGCAGCCGGTGCAGTCCGCCACTGTGCGCACGATGCTGCTGAGCGTGTAATCACTGCTACCAGAGAAGATGGTCGTGGGCCGTCCGCTCTCGATTATTCCGAATCCACCCAACTCCCAGCCACCGACGATGCGGTCCAGTATTCCATTCAGATTCGAGGCGAACCGCTTGCCACGTCCGAAGGGAAATTCATAGGTCCACATTCCCTTAAACACGTGGGTACGGTCGAAATCCGAGGGAGCATAGTTACCACGGCGATTGTCGTTGTCAAACGGTGTGCTGGATGCGCCGAACGGACTTGATGCCGTCACAACCGTGCTGAACGTGGGATCGAAGGAACGCGTGTCGAGCGATTTGGACCACACGTAACTCGCCTGGAACGTTAGCCCAGCTTCAAAGGACTTGCGCATCGTCGTCTGCAATGCGTTGTAGGTGGAAAAATCGCGGCTATCGAGCACAATGAATCCGCCGGGACTGCTGGGGAAAGATCCCGAGAATTGCGGGTACGAAATAAAGAAAGTTGGGGGAAGGCCGGCGGCAACGTCAACGCCGTCTTGTTGTAATTGAGCGGCCATGCCGGCGACCTGGCCGTTCAGCAACTGATTAGTGTAAGGGTTTGTGCCGGTTCCGTTGTTGTCACGAAGCCAGGCAGAACCGTTGGGATATCCTCCACAGCAGCCACCGGAGACACCCTGCATCAACTGATCCATAAGCGGGCTGTCTCCGCCGGCACGGACAGCGTTGAAGGCGTTAAGGAAGCCGTTTTCGCGAATCTTGGCCTGATTGGCGTCATAAGCGCCAAACAAATGAACGCTCTTGTGGCCAATGTAGTCGATTTCCCACACAATTTTCTTGGGCAGCTCACGCTGAATTCCTAAACTCCACATGTAGGTCTGCGGCGGCTGCCATTGCGGATCGACGACTGTGATCTGGTTGTTGCTGAACGGCGGTGGCGTGCGAAGTTGTTCGGGCGTTTGCGTCAGGTTGTTATTGATGACGCAATTCATAACCGAGGACGTCAGTCCGTTGAGCCGGCCGTTGCCTCCACAACCGCTTGTGTTAACTCCATAGCTGGTGTCAAAAACCTGTGTGCTCAGCCCCGGCATGTTTTGGAAAATCGCGGATGAAAGGGAAAACGTGTTAATCCGGTCGTATGCGATCCGGAAATTTCCACGAATGGAGGTCTTGCCATTGTTCTGGGGATCCCAGGCGAAACCGATGGACGGACCGAAATCTTTGAATGCATTGTTGTAGAGAGAACCGGGCTGCCAACTCAAATTTGTGCTGCCAAGCCCCCAGCCGAAAGGAGTGCTTGGGCGTAGCATGTCGTTGGGGTTAGTGACCCGGGGTGACAACTTGATTTCCCAGCGCAAGCCCAGGTCAACCAGCAGGTTGGGACGAACTCGCCATGTGTCCTGAAAATAAACGTCGTACTCCGGCATGCGGAAATCGGCGTGCAGCAGACTCCATTGGGGCGACCAAGTATTCGGATTTTGAGCCGCTATACCCTGCTCGATTCCGCCTACCCTGCCCAAGAGATCATTGATATAGCCTTGCAAGAGCGTTACATCCTGGTTCGTGTCGATCGGCAGTCCACCGTAGTTGAATGAGGTGGAGTCCGGAGCATTCAATCCTGGGTCAAAATTAACTAGCGGCGCGGCGTCCAAATTGCCGATGCTTCCTCGCTTATCGATGTGCCGCTGATAGCGAAAATTGATGCCCCACTTGAAAGCATGGGCGCCGTGCTCGTACGACATGTTGTCCACAAGTTGATACGTAGTAAGATAGCGTGCATTGCCCACATAGTTCTGCAACGGCACGCTCATGCAAGCCAAACCAAACACAGAGCAAATTGGATCGGCGATGAAGCTGAAAGCCGGATTATTGCGGTAATTCGAGTCGGGATTGGCGAAGTTGAACCCGAATCGGTTCATACCAACCACAAACTCATTGAGCATTTTGGGATTGATTAACCAGCGCCAGTTCACCGCTAGGTTCTTGGGAGTGCGGAATGTGTCCACTACGTTGGGGAAACCGGGCAGAATCGCCAAGCCAAGATTCGCCGTATCCCCATAGGTGTTCTGATGCCCAGCCGACCACCGCACGAACACGCTATGAGAGTTATTGAAGGTGTTATCGATGCGGATGGTGTAGTCGATCTGCTTTTCACGCTCGGTGGCGAGCCAGTCAAATCCGGCGACGTTAAGACCGTCGCCGATCAGGAAATCATTGGGCATAGGAATCTTGGAGCTGTTGATCATGGCTTGAACGCCCGGGTCCAGTCCCATATGTAACGGGTCATTCGCGGCCACGTTATAATTCACAAGGTTGACACCGGGAAGAGGATTGCCAGCGTTGTCCACGGTGGCATTGGAACTTCCTGCCGCCGTGTTGAAGCAGGAGCCCTGATAACTCGCGGTCTGGCAGATTGGGGAGGACTGATCGATAAATCGTAAACTGCCATTGCGCGCCTGCTGTGTAAACACAGGTTGCGAATTGATCTGCGTATGCAACGTCCGTAGCCACTGGAAGTTGGCAAAGAAGAATGTCTTGTTTTTGCGAATGGGGCCGCCAATATCAAAACCATAGATCTTCTGCACGAATTGCGGGCGGGAAAGCCCTGCTTCCTTGTTTGCCGGATCGTTGGCATCGAAGCCCGGCGTTTGATAAAAGAAATAACCCGACCCGTGGAATTGATTGGTGCCGTACTTACTGCTCATCGTCACCTGAGCGCCGCTATTGCGGCCATAGTCGGCGGTGGCGTTGCTGGTGATTACGCGGAACTCCGATAGCATGTCGGGATTCATGTGCAAAGGCGAGAAGTTCGAGCCACCTGCGCTGGTTTCGTTGACGTCGATTCCGTCTAGAGTGTAGTTCCAGGCACGGTCGCGCGAACCATTCACGCTAACCCCACCGCCGGCAATGTTCACGCCTCCCTGATTGAAACCGCTGCCATCCACCACTCCGGGTTCCAACTCGACCAGGGACAGGGGATTCCGTCCGCGAGTCGTAACAATGGGGAGCGTATTGAGCGCGGTGTTATCGAAGAGCTCGCCGATATTGCCCGAGGTGGACGTTTGCACCTGCTGGGCAGCCTCCGAAACCGTGACTTGCTCCGACACAGAGCCGACTGCCAACTGGGCATTGATGGTCATGGGCTCACCGGTGGTCAGCACATTCCCGGAGGATACAAACGTCCTGAAGCCTGCCGCCTCTATCTTGAGTGCGTAGGTTCCCGGTTTCAAAGCGTCGAAAACATAAGTCCCCGCCAAACTACTTGTAGTCTGGAATGAGGCACCCGTGGCCTCGTTGGTGATCGAGACTTGCGCCGCAGATATCGCTGCGCCAGAAGGGTCGCGGACAGTTCCCATCGCGCGGGAAGTCACCTGGGCGCTCGCAAGCGAGGCAATCAGAAGGACAAGAAGGCCGACGACGCTGATACTCGGAACATGATCATGGTGCATAAAACGTCCTCCACAGGGCTTGTGCCGACAGGCGAAGAATATATGTATGGACTGGGCCCTAGATGTGCGCCCCAGGCAAAAGCAGCTTTAATGGTCAGTTCATATACTTCTTTGTACACGATGGTGTCAAGCACTTTCCGATCATGTCGTCCCAGAATGGCACTTTTGTTTCATATGGTTTTTCGTAGGTATCTGCCAGCATTCAGTTCCATTTGGGGAAAAAAGCAGAGAGGAAAAAGCAACGCGATTCGTAGCTCAGGCGATAAAGTGAAACGATTGTACCAGCGCACGATGAGCTTGTGGACGGGCGCTCTTGTTATTCGGAATACCAGCGAAAACCATGCCGCTGTTCCTGGTCGACTTTCTTCAGGATGCGAAAGGTGCGAGTGCGCCGATAATGAGCGCAGATGGTGAGTAACGCATTCAGGAAGCTCATGGGTGCCGCGTAGGAATTGCTCAGGTGGGCTTCGACGGGCATGAGGAAGGCTTCGTTGCAAAATCGAGCGATCGGCGAAATGAAAGTGTCGGTGATGCCCACGCAATAAGCGCCATTCGCTTTGGCCTCGAGCACGCCTTCAATAGTTTGGCGGAGTCCGCGCCGGAAGCTGATTGCTATCACCAGATCCTGCTTGCCAAAGGTTCGCGTGGCGTTAGCAGTGTAGCCCGGTGTAGTGGCAGAAGTGGCCGGGAAACCGAGCACATTGAGGCGGTAATCCAGAAAATAGGCGAGGCTGATGGCCAAATCGCCACCGAGAATGAGGATGCGCCTCGCGTCATAGATTCTCTTGGCTAATGCCACAACACGCTTCATGTCGAGGGTGTTTCGCAGGGCGTGGAGATTGCGGATATCTTGTTCCAAAGACTTGTGCCCGTGCGAGAGTATGCCGGAATCAGCCATATGTTCCTGCATACCTTCCAAGGATGTCCCGCTCGCGATCGACAATTCATGTAGATACGCCTTGAAGTCGCGATAGCTGCTGAAGCCCATACCCCGTGCAATTCGTAGTACGGTGGAGGGGTCGGTTCCCAGTTTATCGGCTACGTCGCGGATCGAGAGCAATACGTAATCGCGAGGGTGTTCCTGAACTGGGCGGATCAGTTCCCGGCGCTTTTTGCTTAAACGGCCGAGGCGCTCGGCAAAGCTCAAGCCATGATCTCTGGCGCCATCTCTCGAATGTGCTTTGCGCATCGCTAACCTGCTGCGTGCGACCATATCATCGCAAGCGTTTTTGACGCTAATGAAAGTCGCCGGAACTTCTGCAATAATGCAACAAATGTAACAGACATTCTGCTAAAGTGTGAGCTGCCTCAGCTCCGGGCACGGTATTCCGTTGGGGAGGACGGTAACCGACGATTATCTAGTGGTCTCGGCATTCTGCTGCACTACGAAGCGAAAGGGCGTTCCCAATGCGCTATATACTGAATCGTTTCGTCCACATAATCGCGATTGTCCTGCTGGCTACTGGCGCGCGCAGCCAGTCTCCACCTCCTGATCACGTAGTCAGCGTGCCGGTCGCAAACATGTACTCTAGAGCGACTGACGATTCTGAAGTCGTTTCACAGGCAATCGTGGGCATGAACGTGGTCACCATAGATTCGCGGGAAGATTGGGCGAAAGTGCGGACTGGAGACGGGTATGCGGGCTGGATTTCCGCTGCGGTGCTGCGGCCGTTGCGCGACTCACATCCTTACGCCACGTCCGAAGCCACGGTCCAGGTCGAGAGCCTGTTCGCAAATCTATATCGCGAGACAGATGTAACGGCGCATAAACCTGTGCTGACGATTCCCTTCGAATCGCGGCTAGAGGTTGTAGCGGAAGGTAGTGGTAACGATGCGGGCTGGATGGAGGTTCGCTTGCCAGATCAAAGTAGGGCCTGGATTCAAAGTGGTGACGTAGTGCGCGACCCCAGACCCTTAACGATCGCACAATCGATCACCTTGGCAAAACGATTCCTTGGTATTCCCTATCTCTGGGGAGGCCGGTCGACTTTCGGCTATGACTGCTCCGGATTTACCCAAATGTTGGTTCGCCAGCGCGGTATTAACATGCCTCGGGATGCCGATTTACAGGCCGCATGGGACGGAGTTGTCGCAATTGATCGCAAGGATTTGCAACCGGGAGATCTGTTGTTCTTCGGGTCATCTCCCAGCAACATCACCCATACCGGCATGTTTATTGGTGGCGGTGAGTTCATTCACGATACCACGCAGGAACATCCGGTCGTTCACGTCAGCCGATTAGATGACGAGCCTTGGACAAGAACTCTGGTCGCCTGCAGGAGGGTGAAATGAACCGGTATGCTTCTGGCTTCATTTGGGCGCCGTTTGCTCGAGCTCCTGTTCGACGGCAAACTCGAGGCCGCCGCCGATGTTGAGTCCCAAGCGGTTCGGCATACGGCAACCCCGGCCAAAGAACGGGAACGGCCGGTGGTGCCTGCCACAGCCCCACCCTGGCGGCTGGTCTGGCGAAACGGTATTTCAGTAAGGAACTTGGCGACCTTGCCGTGCAGAATCAGAACGGGGTAACTACATTTGACTTCGGCGAATGGAAAAGCACTGCGGCTTCAAGGAAGAACGATGATGGCACGGTTTCGTTTATCACCATCGATCCCACCGATGACGGGTTCGAATTCGTCGTAGGGGAGCGCTCCGGTAGGTAGGTGCTGATTATTCGCGATGGCCAGCACGAGTACGTCTTCACGGAGGCCGCCCAACGGCGCTTTCCGTTCAGGCCGCTATTGTCGGGCGTGAGCTCCGGTAAAGCTGCCAGGCAAATGCTCCCAAACCTAGGCAAATTATCAACAAGCGGATCAACCCGCCAAGATATGGAATGAACCCAACGATGGTGAGGACCAGCAAGCCCACCAGTAGGCCCACCAGCCAATCGCGCTTTGTGGCCCCAGCCGGCTTCAGAAGCACCCGTCCCAAGAAGGCTCCCACCCAAATCTTTGCCAGGTAGATGGCGGCCAGATATGCCGCCAACAACATGAGCGCGACCGGGAGGCCCACCAGCGTTACAGCTGCCACCACTATGGACAGCGGTACAGTGGCCAGGACCCCAATCCCCAGCCCGAGGCTGCGCCAGCCTGAGCCCACAGCCTGAGTACAGGCTTGAAAGAAACCGGGAAACAGAACTAGGCCTAACCAACCCACCAGCATAGCCGCGCCGAGCCACACCGCTTGGTGAAAGTAGAATCTCGGGCGCGTGAACTGGTTCTCCCTGACATGCACTTGGATATCACGTCGGCCCGCGATAGTAGCCCCGGCGGCGACCTGCACGTCTTTTGACTGGTGCACCCGAGCCCTCAGGTTGCCACCCACCCGGGCTGTGTTAGTCAGCGTTAGGCTACCCCCGGCCATATCCAGATCGCGACCGATGCTGCCGCTCACTTCGGCATTGCCAGCGAAGATGGTCGCACTGCGTTTAACCTCGCCCTCAAGACTTACGTCGCCGGCGCCACAGACGATACTGTCTCCCACACGGCCCCGGTTATCCACACGCAACGATTGCACCCAGGCGTAGATGCTGTGGCCTAATTCCCCATCCATGTCGAGCGACTGCGAAAAGTTGTAGATACGTCCTTCCACGGTTCCGCTCACCGCGGTTGTCCTGGCAAAACTCACAAGGTCGCCTTTGACGCGACCGCGCACTTCTAGACTCCGCCCAAAGACCAACAGGTCCCCATTGACCACACCTTCCACGCGTACCGTTTTGCCGGCGGCCAAGAGGGTGTCGTCCACCGTCTCGTTGGCCGCTACGGTGACAAACTCACCGTGACGTCGCTCAATGGCGAAGCTAGGCAACGACAAGGCAAACACCACGATTAGCAGGTGCAAGACCGGCTTGTGTAGCCGCCATCGGCGTCCCAGCACAAGTGCCCCGCCGCCTAACAAGAAGAGTCCCCCAACCACAGCAGCATAGTCAGCCAGCATGGCAGTTCCTCCCTGTGCGAAGTAATAGGAAAAGTTGAAGATCAAGTTCATAAGGCCGCTAGTGCTGAAAGGATTGAACCATTCCAGCCCTTCCGGAATCCTCAGCCTGTCGATCCAAGCCGAACAGATCGACCCTAGCGCCAGCACCGCGGCCAAGGTAGCCAGATCACCCCACACCCAGGACCGCCGCCCACGGCGGAAGGGTGCCGGTTCCTCGGCAAGCTCGTGCAGGCTCTCGCCTAGAACCCGGTTCTCAGCGCGCAATGCGTCTACCAGTTTTCGGCAACGCGGGCAGGTGGCTAAGTGGTCTCGTAGGCACCGCCCTTCGTCCGCTGCTAGTTCGCCATCCACGAAGATGGCGCATGTCTGTTCCGAATAACATTCCATAGGCTACTTGCTCCCGTGAGCTAGTTTCCTCCGCAGTTGCTGCTTGGCACGAAATATCAGCGCTGCCACATGGTTCCTTTCCAGGTCCAACTGCTCGGCGATTTCGTCATAGCTCAGCTCACTGTAATAGCGCAGGGTCAGCGGTAGGCGATACTTGTCGGGCAGGCTCGCGACGGCATTCCGCACCTGTGCCCTCTCTTCCTTGCTCATGACAGCGCCCAGCGGTGACGGCTGCGCGCTCGGTGCCTCAATGACCGTGGCTTCGTCTTCAACTTCCACAATCACCTGTCGTCCACGCCCCTGGTGACGCAACAGGTCGATGCAGTGGTTGCCAGCCACCCGCAGCAGCCACCTTGGAAACGGTATCGAAACGTCGTAGCTTTCAATCGAGCGCTGTAGTTTTAAAAAGACTTCGCTGGTGGCATCCTCTGCGCTCTCCCGTGAATTCAGCATGCAACGGCACAAGCCGAATACGCGCCGAACATAGCGGCGATAAAGCTCCCCTAGGGCCTCGGCTTCGTGGCCCCGTGCGCGTTCTATTACGCTCTCCAGATCCAGCCCCTCCATCTGTCTGTCCTCGCGAGGCTGTGGTCCCGCTGACCTGTTGCTCTCGGCACTCATAAAGCAGTACGCTGCAGATCGAATAAAGTTACACGGATTTTAGGAGACCTCAAGGAAGCCAAGTCGACGCCATCCCATAGTTTGGCAGGTTTCAGCTGCCCAGGTTTCAACTTCCTTTCGCTGCACTTGGTGGGGACTGTCGATCCTCAAGAGGCGAGGAAAAGCTGTCTTCATCCGAGAGCAAACTGCCTTGCCATCCGCACTAGGCGGTCGCACGCGCCGACTCGATGCCGCAGGCCTACAGGAAACGCCGAACTCGGTCGTGTTAACCGTGGCTGGCGTTGGCGGTTGCCTCACCGTACTCGCAAAGAGCCGGCCTGCAAAACTCCGTGGACTGCTGCGGGCGGTGTGGACACCTCTCCTCGAAGATCCCGTCAACCGTCAGACGGGACGAAGTGAACGGGCAGCAATGAACGGGTGCACACCAATGCGCCAGCCGCGGTGTATCGGTGGGCACACCGCGCAGAGCATGCCCTGTCATGCCAGCTGTGGGCGGGGTGTTAGGCGGTGGCGCGGCGAACTGCTTGTGCCTCTTCCTCCTTGTATAGCCAGGCCCCCACCAGCGTAGCAACCACGACTTCGACAAGCGCTACGATCGACGTGATCACCAGCAATCGCGCGGGCAAAAGACCCAAAGGATAGTTGGCAAGATTTGCTAGAAACACGGCGAAAGCCCAAGTGGCCAGTCCAGCGCGGACGGCGGTCCTCGGTCCGGCACCATAGCGTGGGCGGATGGCCGCATACACCCAGACAGCAGCGATGCCCAGTAGGAACCCCCAGACGTTAAAAATCACGATCGCACCCGCGGAGAGATCCGCTGGTTTGTTGAGCGCCGCCATAGCCTTTCCCCACGCTTCCCGTAGGACAACGCCATTTGTGATGTATTCGACGATGTTGATCAGCAGACCAGCTACTAAACCACCCACGATGACCCGGCCTCTGTTTGTGTGTGCCATCGCATTCTCCTTTAGTGCCGCCAGCCAGCTTCCGCCGTTGGCAGCAAAAAACAGGGCAATTATCGACCCTCTTGCCCTAGTTGCCAATCTCTGAAAGAAGCCGATGCCAAGGCCGTGCTGCCAGGCCGGAGTTTTCGCTCTGGGGGTTCGGAAGAGAAAAGAAGCATGGACGGCTTCCCCACCAACCTGAAGGCCATCCAACCCAGGTATTGCTGATTTTCGCTTGCCATGATGATGAGGAAGAGTCCCGCTGTCGCAGCGTATAATGAGCGTCGTCTGGGAAGGGTTGGCTCCTTGGTCGCAGGAGGCGGCATGAAAAAGATGTTCACCTGTGTGATGGGCATACTGCTGATGGGCCTTCCGGCTCTGTTTACTGCTACATTATGCTTGGCGGACGATAAACAAAAGGATGCAGACCGGCTGAAAAACTGCGGTACGGTGCTGCAAGAGATTCTGGATATTCCTGATAATGTCCCCAAAGACCTACTCGACAAGGCCGACTGCGTGGTGGTTTTTCCATCGGTCCTCAAGGCCGCCTTTGTGGTTGGTGGGAGCTACGGTCGGGGTGCAATGACCTGCCGCCGGGGCAAAGAATTTAGGGGAGCTTGGGGTGCTCCTTCCATGATGGGCCTCGAGGGTGGGAGCTTCGGATTCCAACTCGGCGGGCAAGCCACGGACTTTGTTCTCCTGGTCATGAATGACCGCGGCGCAAACGCTATCCTGAGCAGCAAGGTCAAAATCGGAGCAGACGCATCGGCGGCTGCCGGACCGGTCGGCCGCAACGCCACGGCCGAAACGGACGTGACCATGCGAGCGGAAATCTTGAGCTATTCTCGCGCCCGCGGCCTATTTGCAGGCATTTCGCTCGAAGGCTCGACCATCCGCCCCGACAAAGACGCTAACGAACGCATCTATGGCCGGACGATTCCCGCCAAGGAAATCGCACTCTCGGGAACAGTCGCAATCCCGGAAGCTGCCGAAAAACTGATCTCGACTCTGAACGCAA
>Ga0126372_10000977_pt1 | contig 11058 bp, 7 predicted proteins | sample PanSoiMetaPlot_6_FD_92762 | JGI IMG/M metagenome (GOLD analysis project Ga0126372, IMG submission 92762) | Tropical forest soil microbial communities from Panama - MetaG Plot_6 | ecosystem: Environmental > Terrestrial > Soil > Tropical forest > Bulk soil | place: Panama | collected 2016-02-17
AAACCCCTGTTCTTTTCCCCACAGCAGTACCGCATGATCGAGCATCTCGCCGAGATGATCATTCCCGAAGACGACACCCCGGGGGCCAAGCAGGCCGGGGTGGCAGAGTTCATTGATTTCATGGTGGCAAATCGTGTTCCGGTGAGCACGTCGCGTGATATTCGATCGACGAACGATGCGATTGCTGCAGGGAACGACGCGCAGATCAGCTTCATTGCCGGCCTCGATTGGATCAATGCGCGCAGTCAATCGGAATTCAAACGGGAATTCATGGATTGTACGACCGAACAAAAAAATGGCTTGCTGGAAGAGCTTGCCTATAAAGCAAAGTTCCAACCCACCACCGAATTGGGATGTTCGTTTTTCCAGATGGTGCGCGACTATGCGGTGGTCGGTTACTACACGACGAAAATTGGCTTGGAAACGATTGGCTATCCCGGACTTCAGGAGGCGTGGGCAAGCATGCCCGGCTGTCCACATGCGGACGATCGGGAACACGCCAAACTTCGTGAACCTCGGGTTCCAGGTGTTTCCCTTCACAGCTAGCGAGGACGGCGTGGCCAAAGTATTTGACGCGATCGTGATAGGTACCGGCGCTGGGGGAAGCACAGCGATGAAGATTCTGTGCGAGGCCGGGCTGCAGGTTTGCGCTCTGAACTCAGGGCCGCGTATTAACCCGCAGAGAGACTTTCGCGGTCACCGACAAGTGTATGACTTGAAATATCGCGGCCATGGCGACCCCTTGCGTCTGCAAGACAAAGCACACCAGGAGCCTTATTCGGTCGAGGAGTCCGAGTACAGCGAAGGAAGAGATTTATTCGAACACGACGTTGCCTATTCCAACGCCCCCGGTACCGACTGGTATTGGAAGCGGTGCAAGGCAACAGGCGGCAAGGCCAATTTCTGGGGACGCTCTTCGGCGCGCTTTGGCGACATTGACTTCAAGGCGGCAGACCTTGATGGATTCGGCGAAAATTGGCCCGTGGACTACGCCGAGGTGTCGCCGTGGTTTTCCAAGGCTGAGCGTTACATGGGGGTGGCCAGCACGATTCAGAACCGCCCCAGCAACCCCGATGGCGAGTATCTCCCCCCGATCCCTTTTCGTTGCATTGATTACATCATCCAGAACGGCGCGGAAAAAATCGGCGTGCCGTATCTGCCGGACCGCTGCGCGCAGCTGACCGTCCATCACAATGGGCACCCGCAGTGTCACTATTGCGGCAACTGCAGCCGCGGCTGCGATGTCGGATCCTTTTTCTCACCCACCTGGTTCACAATTCCCGATGCGGAATACACCAAGAACCTCACGCTGCTTACTAACGCTCTCGTGCGGGCTGTTCTGGTTGACGAGAGCGGTATGGCCAGTGGGGTCGCCTACGTGGATCGCACTACCAGGAGAGAAGTCGAAGTTCATGCCAAGGTGGTTGTGCTAGCTGCCTCGTGTGTCGAAACTGCGCATATCATGCTGAACTCGAAATCCGGCCACTGGCCTAGTGGAATCGCAAACTCCAGCGGACAAGTGGGGAGGAATCTGTGCGACCATCTTTATGGCACACCCGGCTATGGTTATCTTCCGCAGCTGCTCGGTCAGCCGGCGAGACCTGACAACATTGCCGACTCCACCGTCGCCTGGATGCCGCGCTGGCAGAACTTAAGCAATCCGCGCGAAGAACGGTTTATCCGAGGCTACTCGGTGTACATGGGCGGCGGTTGCGGAGAGTTCCCGGGGTATTTCCGGCACATCGAGGGCTTTGGCTCCAAATTCAAGCGCGACATCAAACGCTACTATCCCACGCCTATCGATGCTCTGCTTCAGGCTCCGACGCTGCCGAGTCCGACCAACTACGTGGACATTGATCCGGAAAAGAAAGATATCTTCGGTATCCCCCAGCTTCGCTTTCATTTTCAGTGGGGAGAGAACGAACTGTTGATGTGGGAGCATTCGAAGCAAGTGATGATCGATCTGTTTAAGGCCATGGGGGCAGAGCTATGGGGCGCAGGTTCTGAGCCCGACCGCCCCGGAACCAGCTTGCACGAAACCGGTGTCTGCAGATTTGGAAACGATCCACAAAAATATGTAACCAACAAGTGGGCGCAGACTCACGATGTTCCCAATCTCTACATTTGTGACGCAAGCATCTTTCCGAGCTGTACTGACAAGACCACTACCATGCCGATCATCGCCTTTACCATGCGCACCTGTGATCACATGCTCGACAATTTCAGGAAAGGTGAACATAAGCGCGCATGACCGAATGAGGACGCTGGTCGGCTGCGCTCCAGCGCCGGAAGGAAGTGAAATTTCAAAGCGAGAGGAGTCTCGTATGCTGGGTATAGCTCGGAGATTCGCAATTTACGTTCTGTCGATGTTGGCCTTAGCAACTCCAACGATTGTTCTCGCGCAGAGCAACAACGCGTCGATCGACGGCGAAATCACCGACCCCAATGACGCGGTGGTTCAGGGGGCGCAGGTTGTCCTGGCGTCGAAGGATACGAAACAAACCTCTACCTTCGTATCAGATGCCAACGGGCTTTATTCTTTCCGAAACGTACTCCCCGGTACGTATCAGCTGACCATAACCGCGCCGGGTTTTGGCCAATATGTGCAGGATGGCATCCTGGTGCGGGTAGGCTATCCGATTCGGCAGAACGTGCAACTTAAGCTCGAAACCTCTGCCGAGCGCGTCGAAGTAGCCGCCGATGCGTCGGCGCTAAACTACGAAAATGCGGAACTTCGTGGCAGCATTGATCCGCAAGTCATCGAGGATGTCCCGTTGCTTGTTGCCGGCTCGATTCGTTCAGCGGCCAACTTCGCTTCCATCCTTCCGGGCGTGGTCCGAGGCAGCGGTGACGTCTCTGGGGCACACGTCAATGGCGGTCAGTCGCAGACGGGGATCGTCGTGCTCGATGGCATCGCTTTGTTCAACTCTTCTGGTACGCAGGGGCTGACGGGGGCCGCTCTTGATTTTCCGCAATCTCCGGACGTCATCAGTGAATTTCAGCTCCTCACCTCCAACTACGATGCGCAGTACGGAAGCGCCGGCGGGGTCACGGTTGAAAACGTCAGGTCGGGAACGAACACTTATCACGGGACCGCGTATTTATTTCATCGAGATTCGTCGCTGAACGCGACGCAATGGGGCATCCCCGCCTCCCAGAAGGCCCAGGATATCGAGAACGACTTTGGGGGAAATTTCGGCGGCCGGTTGAAGCTGCCCTTCTGGAAAGACGAGAATCACCGAACGTTTTTCTTTGCCAATACTGAAATATTCAGAATTCGAGGCGCCCTGGTCCGGCCCACGATCTCGGTTCCTACCCTTGCAGAACGGCAGGGAGATTTCCGCGATTGGGGGCCGATTTACGATCCCGCTACCCATCAGCAATTCATGGGCTGCGATGGTCTTACCCCGAACGTAATTTGCCCCAACGATCCTCGCATGCAAAATTCGCTTGCCAAGCAATGGTTCCAGTATCTCCCAAATCCCAATAAACCCGGTACCCAGAATAACTACCTGGCTCCTGCTCAGCCAGCTTTCTTAGGTACGGATGCCTACACTGTTTTGGAGAGAGTGGATCAATACCTTGGCTCGAAGGACCACATCTCCGAAATGTTCTATTACAAGTATTTGCCGCCAACTACGTTTACAAGTCTTCCGGAAGTGATTAGCGATACCGGCACAACCTTTAAGCGCACGTCCGTGTTGCGAGTGAACTGGGACCACACCTTCGGCTCCAATACCGTAAATCACGTGGCCTTCGGTTTCCAGGATGATAAGGCTTACGGTGGCGGTATCGACGGAAGGTTCGCCAACAAGCTACCTCAAATTCCTGGCGTGGCAAGTCATGAATACCCACCCGTGATGAGCTTCATCGACCGGAGCTCGGGGCAGACTGTGTTTGCGCAATACGGCACGGGATCCGGCGATCCCAATATCCAGCCCTGGCTTGCACCGGCCTACATCGCCAACGACGCCCTGTCGATGACCCGGGGCAAGCACACGATCTCCTTCGGAGGAGAGATGCGGCTTGCAAAGAACCAAGCCATCTTTCTCGGCGGGCAGTCGGGACAATTCAATTTCACGCGGGGAGAAACCGGTATCCTTGATGCGCAAGGCAACCTCGTGGGAGGCAGCCCCATCGCCAGCTTCCTGCTGGAGCAAGTAAATGACGCCCAGGCAACATTCTATAACACAACTAAGGTTGATGGTCGCACCAATGGGTTCATGCTGTTTGTGGGAGATACTTGGCGTGTCACGCCCAAACTGACTATTTCGCCAGGACTTCATTACGAGATCGACCCGGCTCCATACGAAGCCGAGAATCATTTCTCCTACTTTGACCCGAACCTTCCCAACCCCGGCGCGGGCAATCGGCCCGGAGCCGTTGCCTTTGCGGGAAGCGGTCCGGGGCGTTCGGGGCGACGAGTCCCGGAGGACACCTGGTATGGCGGGATCGCGCCTCGAATTGGCATGGCATACGCTCTCACGGCCAAGACTGTGATCCGTTCCGGATATGGAATGTTCTACGACAACGCGAACATGCCCGGTTGGGCAAGTGGCATCTCACAGGATGGCTACAACGCCACGGCTGTGTTTAACAGTTCACAGGGAGGAACTCAGGCGGCATTCATTTTGAGTAGCGGCTTTCCCTCGAACCATCCGGTTCCACCAAATCTAGTTTCCACGTTCGACAACGGGGGGAACGCGCCTAACTATCGTCCCCGCACAGCCAACCGACTGCCCTATACGCAACAGTGGAATCTGACGGTTGAGCATCAATTCAACGACCGCGACTATGTCTCGGCATCCTATGTCGGATCGAAAGGCACCCGCTTGTTATCGCACAACGATCCGATCAACGTGATCAACCCGAGTTTTCTCTCAATGGGTGCGAAATTGAACGATCAGTTTCAGCCTGGCGACACTCAGGTTGACGGAGTGCCGCTACCCTTCCCCAATTTTGTACAGACCATGACGGGATGTGCCCCGTCAGTAGCGCAGGCCTTGTTACCGTTCCCTCAATATTGCAACAACATCGTAGGTGCCAACGAGAACCAGGGCAGTTCATCGTACAATTCGTTTCAGTTGAAAGCCGAACACCGTTTCAATAGGGGACTGTGGGCGCTGCTGACTTATACCAATTCGAAGCTGATCACGAATGCCGATAATACCGAGAATGTTTTTAATCCTGTGTACTTTTCGCCTTTCCAAAGTGGGCGCAATCGTTCGCTCGCCATCGAAGACGTTCCACAGGCTTTGAACATTGCCTCCAGCTATGAAATTCCCTTTGGACGCGGCAAACCTTGGTTGAATAAGGGTGTTCTGAGCGCCTTCTTTGGCAACTGGGCTCTCAACGGAATATTCCGCGTGCAGTCTGGAATTCCGTTCCAGATTTCCTCTTCGTTCTGCAACGTGCCATCGCAGGTTGTCAGTTACTGTTCGCCGGCATTGTTGCCCGGAGCGTCACTATTCTTACAGTCTCCAACCCACTTCGACCCAAGCCAGCCTGTGTTGAATGTGAATGCGTTTGAACCAGCCAGCAGCTTCAACTTTTATACCGGAGCTGGACCGCGCGTACAGAGTTTCCGGCAGCCGGGCTACAGCGACTTCGACATCGGCCTGGAAAAATCTATTCAGATCACCGAACGCTTCAAATTCCAGTTACGCGGAGATGCATTTAACATTTTCAATCAGCACCACTTCAACAATGTAGGAACTTTCTTATTGTCGAGTGGAACTGGCGGGAGCGCATTCAACACCGACGTGGCGAGTCCTAGCTTTGGCACCTGGAATGGAACGGTCACTTCCCCGAGGAATATTCAGGTCTCGGGCCGTATCTCTTTTTAGCTTCCTGGTTTGGCCGAGTGGAAATCGCTCGCAGGCTTAGTAATGCATTTCGTGATTGAACACATTCATCAGGTTCCTGATCTGGGGGCAGCACTTGTGTTCGCGACAGGCAGAGACCTCAACCAGAAAGCAACTTCTCCGGTGTTAGCTGTTGTGAAGCAAAGGGGTATTTTCCACCGGCGGCAGGTCCACTTGTTCACATAGCCTTAGTGAGTGACGTTGCTTGGGTCGTCTTCCAAACCGTGTTTGGTTTCAGTTCAAGCTGCATGTAGTGTTCAGCTAATTCATAAACCGTGTTAACCCAAGTTTTTGACCCGTGCGTCACCAGGGTTGATGTCAATCGACAAGGCCGCGATCGCCTGAAAGCCCGTGCTTGGTCTGGCCGCCTATCGATTGAGGCGACCACTACCCTCGGACGTTTTCCTTAGCTATCCGGGTGCGGTCCTGCCCCCGGCAAGTCCCAAACATCCGATCCACACTGCCGCTCCGCTCGTATAACCTTCCGTTCTGCCGATGGAACTATCTGCCCCAGGATTGCTACTCATGGACGCAATTCTGGTGCAGATTCTGTTCTAAGGCAAAGAAATACGCAGTAATATCAGGGAGAGAGTGTGAAGTTGTTGCTTTGCTGCGGAGAGAACTGCGCACATCGACAAGAAAAGGATTCTGCACTTCACCATCCGGTGCGCATCTAATTCGCCCAAGAGCCCGAAATACCCGACATTGACATCAGCCTTCGAAACGGAAGAAGTCACAAGAAATACGGCGCATAAGGGGCTCAAACGAACAACCTGCCCCTATTGAGACCAGCCAGAACCGGGAACAGGAGGAAGCTGGCAAGCGATGACTGCCTCGCACGGCAATGAGTTTCTTTTTACGGAACTTGGGCTCGTCTTTATTGGCCTCGCGCTGTTAGCAAGGCTGGGTAGCCGCTGGGGCTTTTCGGCAATTCCTTTGTACCTCTTGGCTGGTCTTGCGTTCGGCAATGGAGGTTTCGCCCCGCTTCGGCTCAGCGAGAATTTTGTTCGTGTTGGGGCCGAGATCGGCGTGCTTTTGCTTTTGTTTATGCTGGGGCTGGAGTACACGGCTGAGGAGTTGAAGGAAAGCCTGCGCCTCGGTATCGCTGGGGGATTCATCGATTTTGGTCTCAACTTCATGCCGGGATTTGCAGCAGGTCTTCTATTTCGGTGGCGACCGTTACCGGCGGTCTTACTCGGCGGTATCACATATATTTCTTCCTCGGCCGTGATAGCGAAAATCCTATCGGAGTTGCGACGCATGGACAATCCAGAAACACCACTCGTCCTCTCCCTGCTGGTGCAGGAGGATTTAGCAATGGCGGTTTACCTCCCCCTGGTCGCGGTGGCAGTCAGTGGAGGCGCGCCCGCGAGAATCGCTTTCTCGGTTTGCTGTGCCATTGCCGTTGTTTCGATTGCTCTTCTAGCGGCTTTGCGTTTGGGCCCGCAAATCAGCCGACTTGTCGCTCACCAATCCGACGAGATCATTCTGCTGACGACGGTCGGTGCCGTGCTGCTGGTCGCTGGTATAGCACAGCGTTTCCAGGTTTCAGCGGCGATCGGAGCTTTTCTGGTCGGCATCGCGGTATCGGGTTCGGTTGCGCAGCAGTCTCAACGGATCGTCAGTCCCCTAAGGGATCTGTTCGCGGCGATGTTCTTTTTCTTTTTTGGACTTGAGATTAACCCGGCGACGCTCCCAAAGTGGCTGCCGTTTGCTTTGGGATTGGCAGCGGTCACAACTCTAACGAAGCTGCTGACTGGATACTGGTCTGGTCGCAAATTGGGCATTGAGCGGCGGGGAAGTATCCGGGCAGGCGCCGAACTGGTTGCACGAGGTGAGTTTTCCATTGTCATCGCGGGGCTTGGTGTCGCGATCGAGCCGCGTCTCGGGCCCATTTCCGCTGCCTACGTCTTGCTCATGGCAATCTTGGGACCGATCCTGTCAAAGCTGGTTGCATAATCCCGTTTGCTTTCGCGCCGTGGATGGTCGTCCAAACAGTTTCCACATTGCAGCCATGACGTTCATCGAGTGCCCCTGCCGTTTTTTGCTTATTTCTCTAACCGCGAGCTATACCGTGGCATCGCGATTCATTTGAAGGAGTGGCGGGATTTTGGGAGGCGCTCACCTCTGAATTGAGTACACGGAGGCGAGAGTCAGATTGAGGGACAAGTCGAGTGCGAGGAGCCGAGCGCCCGCGTCCAGCGTGCGGCAAATGTCGGGAAGCAGCTGTATGAGCAGGTCACAGTCTTTTTGCTCGACCGCCCCGATTCCGCAGCCCGCGGAGGAGAAGCAAACATCTAGGATGCTGCAGCTACGGCGCTGCCCGCATGACGCTTTAGAAATTGCAAGGTCTTGTCGTTGAACTCCGCGACACTCTCGTAGATCGTCGCGTGAGCACAACCTTCAAACATCAATAGCTCGGAGTTTTTTATCTTACCTTTCATTCGACCTGAAAATCTAGTGGAAGTCGCAACGTCGTGCCGCCCGAACGTGATGAGGGTCGGAGCTTTGATCCTGCCAAGCTGCGCCTCCGCGTCATGGGAGAGGACGGCGTTCGACTGCTGCATGAAGCTCTCCATTGACTGGGCGGGTCGGCTCCGCACGAAATCAGCCAACGACCGTACGTACTCCGGCTTGGCGGCGTACAGTTCCGGCGTAAGGCACCACGGGAACAGCGCCAGAACAACCATCTCGGGAACGCTGCCCGTTGCTTTAGCCATCACCTGAAAGCCCTCTATTATCGTTTTCAGGAACGGATCGGTTTTCGACCATCCGCTGTGCAGGGACAGGGACGCGACTATGTCGGAATGTTTTGCCGCCAGCCACATCCCTATCGCTGCTCCCAGCGATAGACCAGAGATGTGCGCCTTCTGTATCCCCAGCGCTCGCATGAATGCTGCAACGTCGTCGGCGAGTACCTCTGTCGAATAGTCACCTTCCGTTTTCTCGCTTTCGCCTGTTCCCCGCAGGTCGAGGGAGATGCAGGTAAAATGTTTGGCGTATTCCGCCACCTGAAAGGCGTAACAGGCGTGGTCAGCGGTCAGGTAGGGAATGAGAATGAGTGGTTCGCCTGTTCCTTGCTGCTCGTAGTTCAGGGTTATGTTGTTCGCTTTGACTTTGGGCATGGCACCTGCCCCAACTTCGTTTTGTGCACGTCCAGAACCATATTACATGATGCACGACGATGCTCAGCCACACGGGGCAGATGCCTCCCCTGTCGAACCTGTTCCAAGAATGCTCGCACGGTGCAGAAACTTTTGTGTTCCTTGCGGGGCGACCAGCCGCAGAAGGGGCAACAGATACGCGGCGGCCGATTCGCCGCACTGCTTATCGCTCAAGCTAGCTCGGGACTAGCGTCGGCTCGGATGGGAAAGAACTCTGATGCCGAGCAGAAATGCTCCGTAGCTGTAGCCTGTCAGTTGGACTTCTGGCCAATCGCATTATCGAGGAGCAGTCGCGAAATTTTGTAGCACACGCGCTGATCGGAGCGCAAAGCAGACGAAGCGATTCCTCTCTGCCAGAAGGCATTGGAGATTCGAGCTGGAGTAGAACATGGCAGCGTGATGCCGACTTCGCAAGCGAACACGCCAATCTTGCGCGGCCGTGTGGTTCCCCTTGCTGCTTCGCCACTTCGCAAGTACGAATCTCGAGCCGCGGAAAAAGACGAACGACCTGGAAAGAGAAATCAGTAGAGCAAAGGCTTTCTAGTCGGCGAAAAAACCCCCACGGTTTCGCTCCGTTAATCCAACTGTCCACTTCGCGATTGCTTCGAAATCATATAAGTCCAGAGCCCTCTGCACGTGCCGATGCGGTAAGTTGAGCGTCCAAGGTTGCCAGTGGTATCGCTTCTCGGAGCGCCAGTTCAAGATACGAAGCAGCGTAGACGGACAGACCGTAGCGTCGTGCAAGCCTCAGGACGACACTCTCCTCTGGTTCCCGATCGACTCGGACCCGCAGTCCCGCCAAGTCTCGCAGAAAAACGCCGGTGTCCGACTCGGTAATCCGCTTGCGCCGTTCGTTCACAACAAGGATATTGCGGATCTCAAACCACCAAAGACTCGGGACGATTGCTTCTTCCGTCTTAATTCGGACGAATGCGGCATCTGCTCTGGAATCTTGCTCATCCAGAAGCGCCCAACAGGCAGGAATGGATGCATCGAGCACGAAGGACATCAGTACTTGCGTCCTTGCTGGCGTGCAGACAGGATTTCTTCGAGGCTTACCTTCACGGTTCGCTTTCGAAGCTCGCGGATACTCGCGAGAGCTCTGTCGACCTCTTCTTGCCGTCGGTTCGCCTCAGGCACAATTCTTGCGATGGCACGGCCGTGTCTTGTAATAATGAGCGTTTCTCCGCGCTCGACGTCATCCAGCAATTGGGGCAGGCGGGCTTTGGCATCGGAGGCCTGGATCTCACGCATAAGGCTGACTGGTTGTTCTGACTAGTCCAATTCTAGCATACCGGGTTCACTCATAGCCGGCAGGGTCGCGTCAGCGTATTTCAGTGTCACCCTGAACACGCATATATTTTAGACACGTGGCCGGCCAGACGGCGGACGCCAATGCAGTTGGCGCATGCGGCGCTATGGGGTGTAACACTCTACACCTTTGCGTTTTCAAACGATTCTTGCATTCCCAGCGGTTCTTGCATTTCTTCATCTCCGCGGCGACCTGGATTTCACCCTTTGATGTTCTCTGGGGCAACAGATTCATTCGGTTGACGTTTCTGCTGGCAGTGCTCGCTCCTGGAATCATTGTCGATTTACGGGCGCTTTTCTTGCTCGCGAGGGCATTCGTCTGCAGCGTTGGCCGGGGGGGCTGTCGAGGATCTTCGACGGCAGGTAAATCGTTCGATCTGGACGGTCATAGGTTCTCTCCTAATTTTGTGGGGGCCTGACTGGCTGGGGTGTGCTTATGGTTCTGCCACACACATTTTCTTACAGCTCGTTGCCACTTGCGTTTACTTTGCCGCCTCTGTACCTGCTTGGCTCACTGAAGAATTCCTCGGGCGAGACCGATTACCGGCCCCAGCCACTCCGGTGCTAGTCAGCGCCAAGATCACAGTTCCGGATCAGACAAAAATCATGAGCTCCTACAAGCGGTGCTGCTGTGCATGCAAGAGGTGGTGCAGAGGTGACAACGCACCGAGCAGCTACTTTGGCCACTGTCATAGGAGTAGCTCGCATCTTCTTCTCTG